>Ga0134126_10004093_pt1 | contig 18251 bp, 12 predicted proteins | sample KB31752_FD_96881 | JGI IMG/M metagenome (GOLD analysis project Ga0134126, IMG submission 96881) | Terrestrial soil microbial communities with excess Nitrogen fertilizer from Kellogg Biological Station, Michigan, USA - KB3-175-2 | ecosystem: Environmental > Terrestrial > Soil > Unclassified ...
ACAGTCTTCAATGGAGCAAAGGACTTTCCGTCATAACTGCGAACTGTTCCGTCTCCATCGCTCGCGACAAACAGCCGGTTTGTATTGGGGTCATACAGTAGGCCTTGCGGTTCTTTCAGACCAGAAATGCTATGAATTTGTTCTCCGCGCCGCAAATCAATGACTTCGACGCTGTCATTACCGAGCGCCGAGACAAAAAGTCGCTGACCCGGCAAGTCAATTGAAAAGTGGTCAATTCGCCCCTGGACAGAGAGGGGTATTTCTTTTTCAAGGATCTGCGCCGAGGCCGGCTGTAGAGTGACGAAACTCAATAACAATGTCAGGTAGATGAAACAACAGCTTTTGGAAAACATTGCGCGGTCACCTCGGTATGGCGAGGACTTTTAGACGAATCGAGTAAATACTGCGGAAAATGGTGCCCGGGACCGGAATTGAACCGGTACGTCCTGTTAAGGACCCGGGATTTTAAGTCCCGTGCGTCTGCCAGTTTCGCCACCCGGGCGCATTACTTGAATAGTTTACTGGATTTTTCTCCGATCGCGGATTTTGCGCTTCAGCGGAATCGACTGTGGCCGCGAAGTCTTTGACAGCAAGTTGAAATCGTTTGCCCACCGCCGCTTTTAGGCAGGGCCACAAACCCAGCGCTTCAATGCCTGACTAAGGGGCCGCCCACGATGTCCCGCCCGTAATTACTGGATATTCCTTAAGAGCGCAAACTACTTTCATTTTTACGCAATACCAGCTACCAACTGCTAATTCTATGGCGGCATCTGAGCGCTAGTGAGAGGTGTGTGCCAAACACTGATATTCGCACAACTGTTGTCCTTAAACGTTTGAGGGTAAGTAGAAAGACCGTACGGTATGATCCGCAGTCGTCTTAGTTTTGCCCGGCTATATTTGAAAATCGTAACGCTGCTGCTGCCTGCATGCGCTTATTTCATTGCAGCCAATCTGCGCTTCGGCGTGAGTCATTTGTTTGGAAGATCATCCGCCACAATCCCTTCCTATTGGGGCATTCTTCTTCTTACAACGATCGTTTGGGCGATTGCCGCTGAAGAATCAGGTTTATGGAATGTGGAGCAATTGTATGCTCCCTCAGGCAAAAGCCGCCGGCTGCTCGAAGCCGAAGCTTTTACCTACGCTCTGGTTCTAGTCGCCGGACTCGTTTACCCGCCAGCAAGTTATTCGCCGTTAGTAGTTGGAATTAGCGCTGTGGTGTTGTTCATCCTCGCGACGATGGTCCGTGTTGTGTTCCGTGTTTTTTTAGAGCTGATGAGGCGGCGCGGCAGAAACGAAGTAAAAATCCTGATCGTAGGGACGGACCGTTTTGCGTATCGCGTGGAGACTTCGCTTGTGCATGGCGAAGTTCTGCCATGCAGGGTCGTCGGCTTTGTGCGCCTTCCCGGTCAAGACGTATCAGTGCGCGGTCCCGTTTATGAACTGGACCGGCTGCCGGCCTTCTCCAATGGAAACTCCATTGATGACGTCATTATTGCTCTGCCGGCCAGCCGCCTCAGCGAAGTGCGCGCAATTGCGCCGATGTTTGAAAAACTCTGTGTTCCCACCCGGGTGGTGATTGACCTTGGCGAAGGTGTTGGACTTCGTGATCGCCTGATTGACCTGGGGGGAATCAACATGCTCGACCTTCGTCCGACGCTGGCCGAGACGGGTTCTTATCTTTTTGAAAAGCGAGTATTTGATTTTGGTTTTTCGATCTTCGTTTTGCTGACCACGCTCCCATTGACCCTATTGATAGCATTGGCGATAAAAATAGCGGATGGTGGGCCGATTTTTTTCGTCCAGGACCGGGTTGGACTGAATGGAAGAGTGTTCCGGATCTTCAAGTTCCGTACGATGGGCATTCGGAACAGGGAAGAAGGCGACACCCATTGGACGTGTGAAGAAGATCCTCGAAGAACCGGGATCGGCGCCTTCCTGCGAAAAACAAACCTGGATGAATTGCCGCAGTTTCTCAACGTGCTGCGCGGAGACATGAGCATTGTAGGGCCACGTCCGGAACGCCCCTATTTTGTGGAGCGCTTTCTCAAGGAATTTGACCGTTATAACTCTCGTCACTTATTCAAGGCGGGAATCACCGGCTGGGCCCAGGTGAACGGATGGCGTGGAGACACATCCATCGCAAAGCGAGTGGAATTTGATCTCTATTATCTGCGCAACTGGAGTCTGACTTTTGATTTGCAAATCATCAGCATGACCCTGCTCCGCATGTTTACCAGCAAGAACGCCTACTGATAATTCTCCTGCGGCTTACCTGCTCGGAGGCACAGCGTCATTTCCGCGCGAACAAAGTGCGCGGCTGAAATGTTATTTGCAATGCGGCGACCGCATTGGAGGTCACCGGCTGAATGACTGGGAACAACCAGCGCTCGTGTTGGACCCATCCGGAAAGCTCAAAGTTCGAATGCAGCCAATAATTGGCGGATGCCGAAAAGTCCGTTAGACTTCCTCCCTCGGGAATAAACTGCTGGCTGACTTTCTGGTGCCGGAAGTTAAACTGCACGCTACTCTTGGGAGTAAAAGAGTATGTGGCCCAGGCTTGTGCGCCTTGTCCTTCCCGGCCAATCCAGCTCCCGATCAGATTGCCGCCATTTGTATAGCCGCTCTTAAATCGGCTGTTGATATAAAAAAAACCGTGGGTTGTTGTCGGCTCTCCACCCGGCGGATCAGTATAAATTCCTTCCACGCGCAAGCTGAGTTTGTGGATCCCAGGCACCTTGGCGAGAAACAGACCTGAAGTGACGGCCGATTTGTTCCAGGCAAACCAAGGATTGGTTTCGTCGTCGGTAAATGCGTCCGCATAAAACGTAAGCCAATCGCGCACTCCGGGAATTCGGTAGGTCAAATCGAATCCGCCGCGGCGGTCTCCGGCATCTCCCTCAGTGCCCGGCAATCCATTGCCGCTGGAGAACATCGCCTGTAAAAGCTTGTGCGTGGTGGCTGGAACACCCGTGCCTCCGAAGAGCGCAGTGGCACTCAGGCCCAGTTCGAGGTTTGGGGAGGGCTTAAAGCTGATCTTCTGACCAACGATGAATGGTTGATCCCCGAGTGTTTCGGTCCATGAACCCGTGAAGCCGGAATTCGAACTAAACAGCCACTGATGACCGGTCAGCCGTCCCACGATGTAATCGAGTCGAATATCTCCGGCAACGCCGAATATACTGGGCAACCTGAAAGGTTTCACCCTATTGATTTGCAGCATCAGGATTGGGGCGGCATTGGTGCTGAACAACATTGGTCCGCTCTGGTCTGCTCCCCACCAAAGCTCCTGTTTCCCGAAGGTGATTTGCCAATTGTGCAACTGCACCCCGGCGTAGCCTTCGAGCATATTCAATTTATTTACTGAGGCGATTGGAATGCCTGTTGGAGCTGAAGGAAGTCCATCCACCGACTGGATCACCTGGGCAGCCTGACCGGGAAAACCGTTCGCCTGGGGAGCGTGCTGATACTCGGCCCGCAGATAAAACGAAAGCGGACCGGCCACGGCGTGACTGCTAAAGCCGGTCACATTATTAATACCCTCAGCATACGGACGTCCATAGTCATTGATGATGGTTTTTCCAAAATGCAGGCCATCGCTGAGCGGAGTGCCCGAAATTCCTGTGAAGCGGGAGTAAATCGAATCAACATAAACGCCGAGATTGGGTGCGCCATTTAAACGGGCGGATTCATCGGCAAATTCGGTTTTTAAGGCCTCATAGATTTTTGGCGGCTCAATCTCGTTACCGCTGACCTGCATGCGGGTGGGGACCTCCGCCAGCATTCGAGCACATTCCATGCGGGTCCATGGACGCATGCCCAAGTCCGCGGACTGGATATATCCCAAGGCTACCAATCTCTCCATGGCGGCATAGATCCAGCTATCCATCGGCACATAGGGGGAGCCCATGTTTCCAGGATCGCGGACTACTTCTGCACCGCTCTTTTCGTCAAATGTGCCCCAGTTTCCAGCCGCGGCGTTGCCGTAGTGAGAATGGGAGCGAAAGACCTGTCGTCCGCTGAACCAACCGAGCGCACTGCCAACGACTACATCGGTTGCAAAGTGCTGATGCCCCCCCACCCGCGCTGCGCTTACCCCTCCAGCCAGACCGTAGACGAGCAATTTGGTGAGGGGACCCGGATATTCATGGGCGATCACACTGGCAACCGCCCAGCTTACTGCGGCGTGTTGTGAAGGGAAGGAATCTCCACCCCGGAAGAAGAGTCCGCGGCCAGTCCCGGTAAATGGGCGCTCTCGTCCGGTAGCGTATTTGAAAGCCTCGGTATCCAGCACCACGTTTATAGCAGCCTCTCCGCTGAGAAGCCCGGTTTCACGGGCCTCGTCATTGTGAATAAGGTGGCCCCACAGGAACATTCCCCCTGCCCCTCCCACCAACGCGCCTACTCCAATATTGGAAGCCGTTTTAGCGTGAGCAATTGTCGTCGGATCGCTTGGGACATGTTTTTCGATGGCAGTGTCACTGGCCAGCAGGCCTGCTCCTACAAAGGCCAATGGAACTGTCCAATGCCATTGGCTTTGCGTCAGGTGAAGTGGAGTTGTCCAGAAACGCTTTTGATCGCGGAAAAGATTGCTCGGTAAGGCTTGCAGGTTTACGGGCGGCAGACTCGATTGTAACGACTGGGTGCTGCGAGTGGGAGCCGGTGGAGGGGTAGGATTTCCAGTTGCCGGGACTTGAGCAAATACGGTTGCGCAAGTGAAAAGCACTGAACAACTAATAAGGAAAAAGCTGGAAATTCCATGCCCGAAGGCGATGCTTCTAGGCGTTCTCGCCACTTTTCTCATTGGCGCCTTTCGGCAGAATGAAGGGAAATCAAAAGTTTGATGGCGCAACAGCCTCATCCGCAGGTATGTCGATTGTCTTTTTTTGATGCCCGCGAGGTTCCCCTGCCAGCCGCAGCATGAAATTTTGCATCAGAAGGAAACAGCGCCAGCAAGGCCCTGAGCTGGGACTCGGTCGAAGAAGCTCGGCCAGCCGGCGGCTCGCTTGGCTAAGCTGCAATTTGCGCGCACACATGATTCACAATGAGATCGAGTCCCGAACAGTAATTGAGGAAATAAGCGCTTCGCCGCGCGAACGGCGCGACGTGTCGATCCTCGATATTTTTATTGTGCTTTTGGAGCGGAAGGGCTTCATTATTCGGTTTGTCGTCGGAGCAGCAGTTTTGGCCGTTGTGGTGTCATTTTTGCTGCCGGTCCGGTATGAAGCCAGAGTTGTTCTGCTTCCTCCGCAGCAGAATTCATCGTTTGGCTCCACATTGTTAGGGCAATTGGGAAGTATTGGGTCTCTAGGATCACTGGCCACACTTGCGGGCGGAAGCCTGGGCCTCAAAAATCCCTCGGATATGTATGTGTCGTTGCTGACCAGCCGGACGGTAGAAGATGCGATGATCCAACGCTTCGGGCTGATGCAGGAGTATGACGCAAAGCGCTTGTCGGATGGACGCAAGGAACTCGAGCGACGCACGACAGCTTCTGTTGGAACGAAAGACGGCCTAATCCACCTTTCGGTTGAAGACCGCGATCCCAAACGCGCGGCCGACCTGGCAAACGGTTATGTGGAAGAGTTCCGGAAACTCTCGGCTTCGCTTGCTATCAGCGAGGCCGCACGACGGCGGCTTTTCTTCCAGCAGCAAATAGAACAGGCAAAACAAAATCTTACCGCGGCCGAAGACGCGATGACGAAGATCCAACAATCCACCGGCGTCCTTCAGATTGATAGTCAGGCGAGGTCGCTTATTGAATCCGCGGCTGTCTTGCGCGCGCAGGTGATGGCCAAGCAAGTGCAAATTGAGGCGATGCGGTCCTTCGCCACGGATGACAATCCCGAACTGGTTCTGGCAAAACAACAGCTCGCAGCGCTGCAATCGCAACTGGAACATGTGGCAAGTTCACAGAGCGATAGCGGTTCGGGCATCAATCTTTCAAAAGGAAGAGTTACTCAATCCGGGATGGAATATCTGCGCGCCTACCGCGAGCTGAAGTATCAGGAAACAGTTTTCGAATTGTTATCGAAGGAGCTCGAAGTTGCAAAGCTTGATGAAGCGAGAGAAGGGTCCATTGTTCAGGTGGTAGACAATGCCGTTCCGCCTGATCGTAAATCGTCGCCGCATCGGCTCCTGATTGTTCTCGGTGTGACGTTTTTGTCTTTTTGGGTGGCGGTCGGATGGGTCTGGCTTCGCAAGAATCTGTCCTCTGCTTTTGAAATGCCGGAAAATCGTCCACGTGTCCAATTGATTAAATCGCTGTGGAAGAGCAAAAAGCGCCTCGTGTAGTCATTCCTGCCATGTTCACCACACCGATTGGGGGCAGTTGTCTGGAAAAGCCGTAATATATATTTTCCTTGGCCTGCCGGTATCACTTCCAGAATCAGTAGTTTGAAGTCTTGTAGCATTTGCGCCCTTACAACTCTGGTTCCCGCCTCCGCATCTGGAATAACACTATGCGTGTACTGTTTCTAAATCCCCCGTTCCACCGGCGCTTTTCCCGGGAACAGCGTAGCCCGGCGGTCACGAAGAGTGGAACCCTTTACTACCCCAAGTGGCTTTCTCATGCCGCCGGCGTGGCCATTCAATCGGGCCACGAAGTCGATTTGGTCGATGCTCCGGCTGCTGATCTTTCTGTGCAAGCAATCATTGACCGCATTCGCGCGAAAAATATTCAAGCTATAGTCTGTGATACCTCGACGCCGAGCATCCTTAATGATGTTGACGTCGTCGAATCGCTCGTTTTCGCCCAGCCGTCGTTGCACGTTTTGCTGGTGGGCCGCCACGTTTCCGCCCTGCCTTCAGAAACACTCGCGATGTCGCCTTCACTTGAGGCAGTTGCAATCCGCGAATACGAATACACGGTGCGCGACTGGCTCGCCGCGAAAAGTTGCGGGGCTGATCTTTCTCAGGTTGATGGCTTAGTATGGCGGCGATTCACAACCGGAGAGATTGTTACTAACAAGCAGCGCGAAGCAATCAGGAATCTGGATGAATTACCGTTTGTCTCCGAGGTCTACAAACGGTTTCTCCACACGCCGGACTATTTTTACGGGCACTCCCTTTGGCCGCTCGTAGTTTTTGATACGAGCCGCGGATGTCCGTACCACTGCTCTTTTTGCGTTTATCCCCAGACCTTCAGTGGACACACCATGCGTTATCGCTCGGTGGGACACGTAGCCGATGAATTCGAGTTTATTTCTCGCGAGATGCCGGAAATTAAGACGGTAATGCTGGAAGACGATACCTTCATCATCCATAAGCCGCGCACGCTGGCGCTCGCACAGGAGCTGATTCGTCGCGGAAACAAACTGCCGTTCGATGCGAACTGTCGCGCTGATATTGGCGCCGAAGGCGAACTGCTATCAACTCTGCACAAAGCCGGCGCGCGCTTGTTCTGCGTGGGTTTTGAAAGCGGCGACGTTGAAGTGATTCATGGCATGAAAAAGAACAATGATGATCGGCGCGACGCTAAATACCACGATGAGGCTTACCGCTTCGTCCGCCGCTGTCAGGCAGCTGGCATCATGGTGCACGGCTGTTTCATGGTGGGTAATCTGAACGAGACGTCGGCGAGCATGGAAAAAACGTTAGGCTTCGCCAAACGGCTGCAACCGGACACGGCCCAGTTTTTCCCCATTATGGTTTATCCGGGCACGGCTGCCTATGAAGAAGCAAAAAAACGAAATTACATTCAAATAGAAGACTGGGGCGCATGGCTGACCAAGGAAGGTCTTCACAATAGCGTTGTGAACCTGCCGGGAATTACCCATGAGCAGTTGGTGAGTTTCTGCGATCGGGCGCGGCGCAGCTTTTATCTCAACCCTTCGTACCTGATGTACAAAGCGAAGCAATCTTTAAAAGATCGCCGCGAGTTACAGCGCAATATAAAGGGATTCATTACCCTGTCCAAATATTTGTTGCGCGGCAGTCAGCACGAGAAGATGCAGCGGGAGAAAGAAGAAACACCCCGCCAACCGCCGTCGCATCCCGGCATAACCTCCACTCCGAGCCCTCAGCGTGTTGACTAAAAATTTTGACATTCGTTTACACCGCCGAGCGCCAACTCCTGTCCTCCGATCTGGACTTCGTGGCGGTGCATTCAGTTGTCGATTCCCGACGGAAGGTGGCCTGTGAAAAGTGTTCCTTCGGCGACAGTCTCGATCATTATCCCGACCTTTAATGGCGCGTCTCGAATTACGAAATGCCTGGACGCTCTATTGCAGCAGAAAAGTGCGCTGAGCAGGGAAATCCTGGTCGTTGACGATGGTTCCACCGACAATACCGTTCAGGTTGTGCAGCAGTATCAGGGAATCCGGCTAATCTCGCAGGCGAATGCCGGCCCTGCGGCGGCCCGCAATCGCGGCGCGCTCGAAGCCCGCGGAGAAATTGTGTTGTTTACCGATGACGATTGTATTCCCGCCTCGAGCTGGCTGGCAGAGATGATCGCGCCCTTCAGTGACGTGGACGTTGCAGGCGTGAAGGGCGTATATCGAACTCGGCAAAAGCAGTTAATCGCGCGCTTCGTGCAGATTGAATACGAAGACCGTTATCGGCGAATGGCGCGGTTCGTTAACATCGATTTTATTGATACTTATTCCGCGGCATTTCACCGCGACAGGTTTCTGGCGACTGGAGGGTTCGATGCCGATTTTCCCGTTGCTTGCGCTGAGGATGCTGAACTTTCCTATCGTATGTCGTCCGTTGGCTGGAAGATGAAGTTTGCTCCGAAGGCGGTCGTCTATCACACTCACCCCGAAACGCTATCGAAATATCTCGCAAAGAAATATAAATTTGCATTTTGGCGCATGCTGGCAGTGCGAAAAAATCCTCACAAAGCCGTAGCCGACAGCCACACGCCGCAACTCATGAAGCTTCAGCTTCTGTTTCCCCTCGCACTGTTGCTTGCCGTCGGCTTCGATTCGGCGTTGCGGCCCTCTCTGTCCGCAACGGGTATTGTTCTCATCGCGTTCCTGGCCAGCACCTTGCCATTCGCGGCCCGTGCAACGCGCGAAGATCCAGCCGTCGGGTTGCTCTGTCCGATTCTGCTGGCGCTGAGATCGTGCGCCCAGATGCTCGGCGTGACTGCCGGTATTGGTCATGCCTATCGTGGTCCGGTTCAAGTTCAGGCAAAGCCCGCTTCGTAGATGCACAGATTATGTCTTCAACCATCAATTCGGACACTTTCGTTGAGTTGCGCGAATCGGGAAAGACATTTCCTCAAGTACCCGGACTGGAAAACCCGCACACCTTCGTTGCTGCAATTTCCAAAAACGTTCTCGCCAGCCTGGCGCGAGTTATGGTTGTTGCGCTCGTTGCGCTCGTTTTGCCTGCCTACCTGACGCATCGCCTTCCGGTTACCACCTATGCGGCATGGGTCCTTATTCTTGAACTCGGAGCATACATTTCCTATCTGGATCTGGGCGTTCAGACTGCGGTTTCCAAATTTGTCGCCGAGTTCGATGCCAAGAAGGACCATTATGGAGCGGGCCAGCACGCAAGCGCCGGCCTTGTTCTCATGTTGCTTGCGGGTGCGCTTGGAGTGGCACTAACATGCGGCCTTGCCTGGCAAGTTCCGCGATTATTCCGCGCCATGCCTTCAGATCTTTATCACGATGTCCGCATTAGCGTGCTTCTAATAGGATTTTCTCTCTCATTTGGTCTCGTCTGCGCCGCGTATTCCGCAGTTTTTCTTGGACTTCAGCATTACTGGATTCCGATGACGATCACGATTACCAACCGCGTTTCCTTTGCGGTTGTCATTGTTGCGATCGTGGCTTTGCACGGCAATCTCGCTGTAATGGGAAGTTCCGTGGCGTTTATTAACGTTGTGAGCGGCTTAACGCAAATTGTAGCCTGGCGAAAAAAGGCATCCCACATTCCAATATCGGTTCGATTATTGAAACTCCGCATTTTTAAAAACGTCGCGAGGTTCTGCACTCTCCAGTCCATCTGGACGATTGCCATGCTGTGCATTACCGGGCTGGATATCACAATTGTTGGCCATTACGACTATCCAAACACTGCCTATTATTCGATCGCAGCCTTACCGACAACTTTTGTGTTGATGATGATGTCTTCCCTGTTGGGACCAATTATGCCCGCTTCGTCTGCTATGAGTACGCAGCGGTCGCCCGCCGAGATGGGAAATTTTCTGGTTAAGGTCACCCGATATTCCACGCTGGTGCTGCTTCTTACCGGCCTGCCGCTTATCGTTTATGGACTGCCTCTTTTGCGCCTGTGGGTGGGGCCGGTATACGCCTCAAACACGATTCAGTATTTAAGAATTCTTGTTTTCGCCAACATAATCCGTAATTTGTGCGCCCCTTACGCGACCATGATTACCGCGACCAACCGGCAGGGCGCGGCCACCGTGGTGGCGATTTGTGAGGCTGTGGTCAATCTGGGAAGCAGCATCTATTTCGCTGCCCACTACGGGGCGGTCGGAGTAGCTTTGGGAACTATGCTCGGCGCGTTTGTAAGCGTATTGCTGCATTTCGGCATTACGATGCATTACACCTTTTCAGCCCTTGCAGTATCCCGCATAACGTTATTTTTGAAAGGACTGTTTCAACCGGCAGTCGTCGCCATTCCGTCCATCCTAATCATGCTGTTCTTCTCATCTCTCTCGCGCATGGCCATAGTGTCTGCTTTAGCCTGGGGCATGAGCACGCTTTTCCTTGCATGGTTCGCTGGATTAAAAGGTCAGGAGAGGAGCACTTTAATGAACTTCGTCCGGAAGCCGTTAATATCCCCGGGAATGTTGTTCACAGGTTTCTAAGATTGCACGACGACGATCGTGCTGTTTTGGTTTTCTCAGTAAGCGGGAATCGTCTTCAATGATCTGAATGAAGGAGAGCTTGGCAATGAAGAGTCTCTGGTCAGATTTTATCGATCACGACGAACGGATTATTCATAAATGGAAACACTATTTTCCAATTTATGAACGTTATTTCAACGACTTCGTTTATAAGCCTGTCACGGTGGTTGAAATCGGCTGCGGGCGGGGCGGATCTCTCCAGATGTGGAAGCGTTATTTTGGCCCGCATGCGCGAATTATAGGAATCGATATTAATCCTGCATGTAAGAACTTTGAAGAAGATCAGATTGAAGTTTACATTGGGCCGCAGCAAGACCCGAGTTTTCTCCAAAGTGTTCTAACAAAGATTGGCATTCCCGACATTGTTATTGATGACGGGAGCCATGTAATGAGCCACATCACGGCGACCTTCCAATTTCTTTATCCGCTCATGTTGAAAAACGGCGTTTACCTCGTGGAAGACCTGCATGCCGCTTATTGGGACGAATATGAAGGAGGTCTGCGGAAACCTTCCACGTTCGTTGAACATTGCAAACATTTAATTGATGAATTGAATGCTGACCACACCCGCGGCGCTCTTGAATCTACAGAATTTACCAACACGACAATGGGCATACATTTCTATGACAGCGTGGTTGTTTTTGAGCGTGGCACGTATACAAAGAAATTCGCGCCGGAAACGGGTGGCAAGATGAACAAGCTGGAGTGGAAAATTCGTCAGAAGCTGGGACTTGGGCTTCCCTGAGTTTTGCCTAGTCAGCCCGTAAAATGCTGACTCTTTTGCTTAGGCAAATTCTCGAAGATTCGCCGCATCCAAAAACCGTGCTCATCAGCCGCTAAAGTGAGATTCTTGTGATCGCAGAAATCGAATATTGGAAGTCGGTTGTAGCAGGTCTGGTTGCTCCTAAGGTTAAGGTGTTCCCTTACGTGCCAGAGACGCGGCAGTTACCTTCGAGAATTCTTTCTCAACCGACCGCGTGGAAAGGGATGGAAAGTATCTTGGGCGATCTCATCCAGCGCTTCAATATTGGTACTCGCCACTGTCTGGAATTCGGCGTTGAATACGGCTACTCGACCGCTGCGCTTTCATCCTTTTTTGACTCCGTAACCGGCGTGGACATTTTTTGCGGGGACAAGCATACCGTGAATAAGAGCGATATTTTTGTGGAAACATCGTCACGACTGGCGGCGTTCAACAACATACGATTGGTTCGCAGCGACTACCGTGATTGGATCGTTACAGACCATAACTCATACGATCTGGTCCACGTTGATATTGTTCACACATATCTCGACACGTTTACATGCGGGCTGTGGAGCGCGAACCATGCACAATGCGCTATTTTTCATGACACACTGAGTTTCCCCGCGGTAAAGCGTGCTGTTCTCGATATTGCCCGCCAGACTGGCAAGCGTTTTTATAACTTCGAAGAAAGTTATGGGCTGGGCATCCTCGTTTAAGGTCCCAGGTTGCTCCGCATTTATCGGTAAGTTCGTGGGTTTTGCGGGGATTTGGGTCAACCTTAATAGGGCCGTCGTCCATCAAAGATGACTAAAATGACAAGGCAATCTCTGTGCGCGGTGATTGTTTCCCACCACCCGACTGCCTTGACTCTGGAAAACCTGCCAAAAATTTCTAGCCAAGTGAAGGCCCTTATTGTGGTGGACAACGGATCAAGAGGCCCGGAGACATGCCTTCTCCGCGAGGCCAGCCAGACTCTTGGTTTTCACCTCATAGAAAATGGAGAGAACCTTGGTATCGCTGAAGCGCTCAATCAAGGTTCGCGGTGGGCGAGGGCTAACGGCTATGAGTGGGTGATTTTCTTCGATCAAGACAGCGAAATCACCGATGGTTTCATTGACCAGATGTTCGCAGCCTGGGACTCTCATCCTCAGCGAAAGCGCGTTGCTTCGGTCCATCCCAGGTATGTGGATCCGGCGACTGGCGCTGAGCCTTTCGTCCGTCGTGCAAGCGACGGTGGGCCGGTGATGTCAATGACGTCAGGAGCGCTAATGCCGGTATGGATTTTCGAAAAAATCGGGTGGTTCGCGCCCGAATACTTTATTGATTGCGTTGATTTCGAATATTGCCTTCGCATCCGCGCAGCCGGGTACTTGATCGCTGATGCGCGAAATGCTGTGTTACTTCATGCCGCTGGTAACGCAGAAAAGAGCAAGTCGTTATTCGGAATTCAATATCGCGCTACACACTACAGCGCCACGAGACGTTACTACATTTCTCGCAACCGGATCGCTCTTTACCGAAAATACTTCCGCATATTTCCCGGCTGGATTTTGCAATCCATGTACGATGGTCTTCGGGAAACGGTCAAGTGCTTCGTGAGTGAGCAAGACCGTTCGCTCAAATTCCGTAGTTTCCTGCTTGGAACTTGGGATGGGTTTATCGGAAGGATGGGGAAGCGCAATGTAGGGAGCGAAGTCCATTGATCCCCCATCCGCAGGTAAGCTGCATCGTTTTGAATTGGAATGGGTGGCGTGACACCGTCGAATGCCTCAATGCCCTAAAAAAGTCCACTTATCCGCAGACCGTGATCGTGGTTGATAACGGCTCGACCAACGACTCAGTAGCGAGAATACGCGCCTCGCATCCAGACATCCTGCTGATCGAAAGCGAAAAAAACCTCGGCTTCGCCGGTGGGAACAACATTGGAATCCGTCATGCCCTTACCCACGGAGCAGACTTTGTTTGGCTGCTGAATAACGACACTCAGCCTGCCCCCAATGCGCTCTCCGCGCTCGTGGCGAAAGCGCTTATCGACCCTAAAGTGGGAGCGGTTGCTTCCATTTGTTATTACGCGAGTTCGCCTTCATTGGTGGAAGCTTGGGCGGGCGCTCGCGTAAATTTATGGATTGGCTATGGACGCAACAGCACAAGACCCCGTTCCGATGAGTGGTTCGATTCCCTCAATGGCACCAGCGTGCTCGTCTCTCGCATGGCGCTCGAAGACGCGGGGTTATTTGACGAAGAATTCTTTCTTTATTGGGAAGATACTGAATTCTGTTTCAGGCTGCGCAAAAAAGGCTGGCGTCTTGCCGCCGCCCCTGATTCCCAAGTTTTACACAAGGTGAACGCGAGCACAGGAGGGAACAAGCTCGCGCTTGACCGATACCAAACGACCTCAGGGTTGCGTTTGCTGCGGCTACATTCGCCGGCCCCGTATTTGGCTTCGCTTGCATTTTTGCTGATTCGTTTCGCGCGCCGATTGGCACGATTGCAGTTTGACCGCTGCAGAAGCGTGTGGGCTGGCGTTCAAGATTATCGTCAGATGCTGCCCATCTCCCCTAAAATACGCTGATGCGGTATGCCATGACGGCTTTACCCTGGAACGCCCTTTACGTTCTCGACGGCGTTTTACTCGCCATCTTTGCCATCTCTTACTACTTCAAGTGTTATCGGAAAGGTTATCGGCTCGATTTTTGGTATGCGCAGCTATTTCTTCTTTGTGTCCTTCCAAACATGATCATGCTCCCTTTCGCCAGGAGCAGGTTAAATGTGATCGTGCTTGGAAAGGACATGGATGCCGTGGTCGCCGTCCTTCCAGTTGTATTCCTGATAACCGTGGTTGGATATTTCGCGGTGCTGCTCGGGGGAGGACTATGGCGCGTGCAGCTTGGCATCGGCGCGCGCAACGCCGCGAACCGGATACTCGATATTGTTCCCCGCTGCTCGATGATGCTTATGTCGTCGCGGGGCGTTTTGGTATTTCAATCGGCTCTTTGTCTCTTGTTACAGTTTTTAATTCTGGCTTTCTATTTCTCAAAGAGTGGTTTTGCTTTTGACCTTCGCAGCTATACGTTCGCGAACCCTGCCCTCCGGCCTGTTGCTTTGCTCATTTCGAATTACTCGGTCATCATCGCATCCCACTGCCTTGCCCGATATGTGGACAAGAAGGAAAGAATTCTGCTGGCTTGCACATTGCTTCTAACCTTGGGTTTGGTATTTTTTGGCGCGAGAGGAAATGTGCTTACGATCTATCTCAGCGTGTTGCTGTGCTATGTGGTGCAACTTCGCCGAAAAATCAGCCTGTTCAGAATCATTGTCGTAGGGGCATTCATTTTAACGTTCGCCTTTTATCTGGGGAACGTGCGTGGCGGTGATTATTCGCTCCGCGGCTTATTTGGCTCGCTAGTTTTTCTGGTGTTTTACGGAAATAACTTTTCTGATCTTCGTGATTTCGCGTGGGTATATTCCGCGTGGAATCATGTCTTTTGGGCCGGCAAGACGTATATAGCGGCTCTGCTTGCGTTCGTGCCCCGCTTCGCGTCGCAATTTCGTGATACCTGGGGCTTGGGCGTCGCGACCGCTTCCACGGTGGGACTGGATCCTCAGGTGCACCCCGGCTTAAGACCAGGCATGTTCGGCGAGGGATTCTTCAATTTCGGTTTGTTGGGCGTAATCGCAGTCGGTCTTGTCCTAGGCATCATCACAAGGCGAGTTGACCTCGATGTAAAATGCGCGTTTTCATCATCGTCCCCTTCGATGATGAAAGCGTTTGCGGCGACCATGCTGCTGGGAATCGCCGGAACGCTGGCGGTTTCGGCCGGATTTTCTGGAGTGTACGTGCTGGCGGGCGTGTACCTGGTCTCATGGCTCTGCCTTTCTGCGCGTCGAATGTTTGTGCCACGGCAGATTGTGGCAAGCAGAAGCGAATAAATGGAAACACGCAGCTTTTCGTAAAACGTCCGGGATTTAGCTCTTCGGCGGCTGAATTGTGTTGGCGCTAAGGACGTTCTGCGCTTTGGCGATTGTGCTTCGCCAGAAAAAATTGCTTGCACGGGCCAATCCCGTCTCTCGAAGTTGTGCCCGCAATGCTGAATCACACACGATTTGCCTTGTTGCTTGCGCGATCTCATCTACGGAAGCAGGATTTACCAGCAGCGCCGCATCTCCCGCAACCTCCGGCATGGCGGTTACATTGGAGGTCACCACAGGCGTGCCGCATGCCATTGCCTCGAGCACCGGCAACCCGAAACCTTCATACAGAGAAGGGAAGATTAGAGCCCGCGCTCCGCGGTATAGAGATGGCAATTGCGATTCAGGGACGACCCCAGTGAAATGTACGTACGTATCCAAACCGTGTTGTGCAATGCAATCTGAGAGTTCAGATGTCGTGTGTCCGATGAAGACAAGGTGCACCTGCGACGATATTCCAGCCTTGGCGAAAGCCTCGACGATCCGAAACTCATTTTTATGGGGCTTACGATTGCTCACGCACAAGAGATACGGGAAGGGAAATGTATAGACAGTTCCATCAGGCCGATATGCCGCGTCAACTCCGCAACCGACATTGGCGACCTTTTCGGGTGGAACTCCGGCCCATTCGACGATTTGCGCGCGTGTGAACTCCGAAACCGTGAGAATGGCGGCTGCGCGATGGCAGTTTCGCTTCAGAATTGTCGAGTAATAAAGACGAATGAGCGGGCTACTGTTTTCCGGACAATGAATATGACTGAGATCGTGAATTGTAAATATGAAAGGCGCGGGACAGGTCAGCGGTGTGTTATACCCAGGTGAAAAGAAAAGGTCGGTATTGGAAAGGCCACGAAGCGCCCGGGTCAGGCGCCATGCGTCGAACGGCGCGGCCGGATGTCCATTGAGCTTAATCGGCCGATAATCGAGAGTGGACAGTACATGCCTTGCGAAACGTCCAATGCCATGTTCTCCAATCCATCGCTGGTCCGCATAAATCATGAGGTATTCGCCCGCTGTGCTTCAAGCCCAATACAGGAACAAGCCAGGCGCAAGAGTCCGCCTGACTTTTGGGACATCGAATTCGATCAGGGCGCAAGCACCGCAAGTGCTGCGGCAGTCAAAGCCAGTTGTGAACCAATCTGGGTCCAATCGCGCAGTCCGCGGATGAAAGCTCCAGTCGGCAGCTTGTAAGGCACCACGATTTGATCGCCGGGGTAGAGTCTGATGCGGGAAAATTTATCCCCTGAAAAAAGACCATTGACGTTATTGGCTGCTACTACGACTCCATTTGCACGGAGAACGAATGCATGATGAAGATCGGATTGCGGCTTACCTTTGCCTGCAATTTCGAGATAGGACCCGGCAGTGTTCTTCGGTTGAAAGATGAAGGACCCCGGATTGTAAACGTCCCCGACGACTGACACTGTCGAGGGCATATGAGGAATTACCAGCCGGTCGCTGTCTTCGAGAACCATGTCAGGAAAATCGGTAATGTTTTTATCCGTGGGCTTGATCGGTAGTGCGACCCGTCCGGTGGCTCGTGTATTGCGAAGCTGCGAAATGATTGCCTCCTGCGCGGCTTGCATTTGAGGCAGGTCTCCCGGCGCGCTGGATGCCGCCACTGAAACAGACGATTGACGAATTTGTACTTCCATCGTCTGCGCCAACTCATCGAGGCTCTTTTGCTGGTCCACGCGCGCTGATTCACGAGTAAATTGCGAACCGTAAATGTAAGCGTCAGGAGTGAGGCCGCCCGCGCGCTCCAAAACAGAACGGAGCGTTTCATTGGGTTCGAGTTTATAAACTCCGGGACGTGTTACTTCACCTTCCAGAATTACGTATTGAGAACGCTCTGTCTGCGGGACGCTGATGTCCCGTTGAGAGAAGATGGTAATGATGTCACCGGGTTGCAATTCAAGATTGCTTTTCTCATCGTGTTCAATGATCGCTTTTCGCGGGTTCATCCAAATAAGCTTGGAGGACAGGTCTTCGGGATTTACACGCTGAATGACCGCATAATCCCAATTGATTTCCGGTGTGGAACGGCGCAAGTCTTCCGCAACGTTCTTGACAATGCTCGCATTCGTGCCGCTCCCTGTCGTCACGGAATTTCGCGGATCCCCCATGGGACGTTCGTTTGAGCTTGAGAGATCAGAGCGCGGAGATTGCTGCGCAGCTTGCCCAGCGCGATCATTCCCTGTATTTGGCGAACTACCGTTGGGTGCCCCAGCCGAGGAATTCTGGTTAGCAGACCCGGAAGTGTTCGAATTGTAGTTGGGCGAGGTGCTTTGCTGATTGAATGTGGGGCGATGATTTTCTGAGCTTTCCGAGTGAATGGGATATTCGGTCGCCAGACCGCTGACGATCGCGGCGCGGTTTCGCCAGTAGTCGCGCGTCAGTAATGACTGCGCATTGGGAATTAAATCGCTGATGCGCATCCCAGCCTTCCACGGATAGCGCCCAGGATTGGCGACATTGCCGCGCAGAGTTACCGTATCTTCAAAGCGCGGAACAATAGAGAGGACGCGCACAATATCTCCATCTTTCAGCGGAAGAACACGCGACTGCGCGTCATAGGGAAATTCCAGAGTCTTGCGCGCCTGGTGGTCAACCACTCGATCAATTGTGATCTTGCTGGTATCCGCTACCGTACTCAAGCCGCCTGCAGTCTGGATTAGATCGTGCAAAGACGAATTGTCTTTTATTTCATAAATG
>Ga0134126_10004094_pt1 | contig 18250 bp, 15 predicted proteins | sample KB31752_FD_96881 | JGI IMG/M metagenome (GOLD analysis project Ga0134126, IMG submission 96881) | Terrestrial soil microbial communities with excess Nitrogen fertilizer from Kellogg Biological Station, Michigan, USA - KB3-175-2 | ecosystem: Environmental > Terrestrial > Soil > Unclassified ...
AGACGACAACCTGGTGTACACAACGGCTGGGCGCTGCTCGACAAGAACGATCCGACCAAGCTTCTAGCGAGAGCCGACCAGCCGTTATTGCGTCCCGCAAAGGAATGGCAGCGCGTGGGACAGGTTCCCAATGTGGTCTTTACCGAGGGGATGGTTCAAAACGGGAAGCAGTGGTGGATCTACTACGGCGGGGCGGACAAATATATCGGAGCTTCTCGCATTCGAATCTCTCTCGAACCCTAAACGAGAATGCCTGCGCGATAGTTCTCTGCGTTCTGCAGATTCTGCATGCATTCGGCAACAACTTGATCGACGGAGCATTTGCTTGTGTTGATTGTTGCGTCTGCCTGTCGATAAAGCTGCTCTCTCTCGGCAATGATGCGCTGGAGATCAGACATAGCTTCGGGATTATGGGCCATCGGCCGCATGTCACCCTGCGCTGCTACGCGCGCCATGTGTTCCTCGGGCGTGGCTTGCAGCCAAAGCGTATAGCAGGAGCTCAGGAGAGTGCGGTACGTTACCGGTTCCAAAACGAGACTGCCCCCGGTGGCAACAACAAATCTGGAGTGACTTCGCAGCAAGTCATCGAGACACTGCCGCTCGAAGCGGCGAAAACCTGGCTGACCGTATAAGTCAAAGATCATCGACAGCGACACCCCGCTCGCTTGCTCAATCAGACGGTCGAGCTCAAAAAAAGGAACGCGGAGCTTGTCTGAGAGCAGCCTGCCCACGCTGGACTTGCCCGCTCCCCGCAACCCGATCAACGCCACACGCTCATTCCGTGAGCCACCATGGCGATTGCTGAAGTGTTCAGCTAACACCTGACGAGCTCGAGCGACGTGTTCCGGAGCGAGGCCGCGAAGAAATTCAAGCGTGTGCTTCAGATCCGCAGAAGGCGACGGCTCCACGCTTAGAATAATCTCGAGCGGCACCTCCAGCGCGCGGGCAATCTGGCGCAGAACAAGAACCGACGCGTTTCCCGATCCGGTCTCAAGCTGCGCGAGAAAGCGCTCAGATACACCCGAATCTGCCGCCAGGGCCTTGCGCGTCAGCCCACGCTCTGCGCGCGCCGATCGAATGTTTTTGCCCAGTAGCTCCAGATATTCGGAATCGCTCCGGGCTTCCATTGTCCGGCTTTTGAGCGCTGAGGAGTGAAGTCCGTTTTGGGAGGTAGTCGCCATCTAGGATCCTGCTCGAAAATCGACGAGCACCTCCCGCAGCGGAACCTTTTCTGTCTCAGAAAATCTCGCGAGCGCTGCAAGCACATTCCAGCCAGCAGACGAGGGCAGAATCTTTACATCCTCGAAGGGATATGGATCTTCCAGTTGAATTAGCCTCGCCTGCTGCAATTCGTTGAGCAATGAGTACATGGCCTCAACGTCGAGGCCGCAGGATTCATGGAGCTCGGGTAAATAAGCTACATCGGCCTTACGCTGCTGCCCACGGCCGTGATAAGCGAGTTCTGCGATGTGAGCTAACAGCTTGCGAGCTTGTGCCGAAACGGAATGCAGCCTGTCCGAAAATTCTCGAACATCGGCCGAGTGGGCTGAACCTTCCGGCCACCGACCGCTCATCGGAATGTCAGTCACCACAGGTTCCGCACTCAATTGAACCTCACATACTCAAAATCAATTGGCTTGTTGTTAATTCCACGGGCAGGCGGGGCAATCCAGTTGGCGAACTTGCCTGGCTCGATGACTTGTCCCATTAGCGACTCGATGTACTGGTGGTCGCTCTCGGAGGGCATCCACTCATTACGGCGGCTGTTCCATTCCGATTCGCTGACAACTTGCCCATCGGGAGTAATGACCTGTCCAGCGAAGTTGCCGATCTTGCGATGGAATCCGACGTGGGGTAGCTTGAACCGAAATGGGATTCCGAGCTGGTCCGGTATGCGGTTCCAGCGATTGATGCCACCCTGGATTTCCTCAATGTAATCGTCGCGGAGCCGCGCATTCAGCGCCGTGAGCGCAGGAACACGTTTTTCGACGATGCGACCGTTATCCATATCGAGCACCGGGTACTCGTCCGCCGTGAGCTTGTGGTCATCGGGCTTCTTTCCTTCTTCGTAGCGGCCTTTCAGCCCAGTGGTGTAGTAGGTCGCAGCATTTGAGGAGATCTCGGAACCGAACAGATCGAGCGTCACGCTGAAATGGAAGTTCACGAATTTCTGCAGCGTCTGCAAATCGACTACACCGAATTGGCGTCCTTCCGAGGGATCGGTGAGTCCGTGCTCTTTCATTACTTCGCACGTACGCTGAATCGTGCGCGCCACGCCCGACTCCCCGACGAACATGTGATGAGCTTCCTCGGTGAGCATGAAGCGGCAAGTACGCGAGAGCGGATCAAAGGCCGACTCGGCGAGAGATGAAAGCTGGAACTTGCCATCGCGATCGGTGAAGAAAGCAAACATGAAAAAGGCAATCCAGTGACGCGTCTGTTCATTGAAGGCAGTAAGAATACGCGGATTGTTGGCATCGCCTGAACGGCGTTCCAGCAAGTACTCGGCTTCTTCGCGTCCGTCTTTGCCAAAGTAGCGATGCAGCAGATAGACCATCGCCCACAGGTGCCGACCTTCCTCGACATTCACTTGGAACAGATTACGCATGTCGTAGAGCGATGGAGCCGTCTTGCCGAGGAGTCGCTGCTGCTCTACCGATGCCGGCTCGGTGTCACCTTGCGTGACAATGATGCGCCGCAGCGTGGAGCGATATTCTCCGGGAACTTCCTGCCACGCTGACTGCCCCTGATGATCGCCGAAGTGGACCTTCCGGCTGTCATCGCGGGGCACAAGAAAAATTCCCCAGCGATAATCCGGCATGCGCACGTATCCAAAATTCGCCCAACCATCACGATCGACGCTGATCGCCGTGCGGAGATACACCTGCAAATCGGTGCTGTCGGCCGGACCGGTGTCATTCCACCAGCCGAGGAAAGCGGGCTGCCATTTCTCAAGCGCGCGCTGCAGGGTGCGATCACCGGCAAGATCGACGTTGTTAGGAATGAGTTGTGAATAATCGATGTTCATAATTTCGTGATTTCCCGATTTCGTGATTTCGCGATTCTCAAAACCTCACGCGGAAACGATTGCTTATACCCGCTCCCAATTAAATTTCGCTTTGCTGCCGGTGCCGTAAACTTTCAACGCGCCAGTTTGGCCGACTGCATTGGGCCGAATGAAGATCCAGTTCTGCCAGGCGGAGAGGCGTCCAAACACGCGCGTCAGCATAGTCTCCCGTTCCGGGAAACGAAGATTCGCTTCGAGTCCGCTGAGAGCATCGGGAGAAAGGGCGACCCTGGATTCAATAGCAAGGCGCAGTTCGTCTGGCCAGTCGAGATCGTCGGGCGCTGCGGTCACGAGTCCAAGTTCGGCTCCCTGCTCCGCCGATATTCTTTTTCCAATATGAGAGCGGAGTTCTGAAAGCTTTGGTTGGTCGCCATAGAATCTCGCCGCCAAACGCGATGTACCCGAGGCTGACGCCAGTGCTGAGAATGCAGCTTCTGGGTTCGCGTTAGCTGCATCGAAATTCATTTCCGAAAGTGCGATGAAGATCGACTCAGGATTGTCGGGCAGATTGAGCATGTAGCTGCGATCCGCGGCCAGAGCAAGCTCAAAGAGAGTGCCGGCGAAGCATGAGTTCTCTTCGATGACCGCATACATCGAACGCGACGAGACGTCCAGACGCGCAAGCGTGCGGCGCAACATGCCGACAACTTCGCGAACGAACCAGTCCGAACGGTGCTCGATGAGCTGCCGGTCGATTTCCAAAACTGCGCCGGCGTTTCCTTTGGTTTTGAACAACCAAAGTCCGAGCTCAAGCTCGTTCGTGCGAAGCATGAGGATGGCATCGTCTAATTCGCGCGCCATCTGCAGCGGCCACCAACTTGCCCCTGCGGATTTGATTTCGGCGAGAGTCTTAGCCCGTGCAGGCTCAGGCGCGAGCACCGTAATAGAAGCAGTACGAGCCTCGCGGTCGAAGATTACGTCGACGTATTCGTAGTGGTATCCGCGCTCATCGATTTCGCGCTTCAGCGGGATAAGGTCAACGCCGGTTTCATTCTGGGGACGATCGCTCTGTTTTGCGAGTTCTTGTGCACGCTTCTGGATGTGATCGTTCCACTGCGCCGGCTTCACCACATCGTCCGCCAGCCGCCACTCTTTTGCACGCTGACCCTGTACGCCTTCTGGTGTAGTGCAGAAGATATCTGCGAGATCGCGGCGAACCTTGCGCTTGTCGGTTACGCGGGTGAGGCCGCCGGTTCCAGGCAGTACTCCCAAAAGGGGAACTTCCGGAAGGCTGACAGCGGAGGAGCGATCATCGATCAGCAGGATCTCGTCGCAGGCGAGCGCGAGTTCGTACCCGCCGCCCGCCGTCGTTCCATTACATGCAGCGATGAACTTCAGGCCGGAGTTGCGGCTGGCGTCTTCAATCCCATTTCGGGTCTCGTTGGTGAACTTGCAGAAGTTCACCTTCCACGCATGAGAAGAGCTGCCGAGCATGTAAATGTTCGCGCCGGAACAAAAAACACGCTGCTTTGCGCTCGTGATCACGACCGAACGTACCTCGGGATGCTCAAAGCGGATGCGTTGCAGCGCGTCGTGCAACTCAATATCGACGCCAAGATCGTAGGAATTGAGCTTGAGCTTATAGCCGGGACGGATGCCGCCGTCCTCTTTGGTGTCCATCATCAGCGTGGCGGTCGAGCCATCAACCTTCAGCTGCCAATGCTGGTAGCGGGAAGGGTGGGTTTGAAAATCAACCAGCTGTTTCTCAGTGTCGGTGGCAAGAGCAGTTTCCATGAAAGCTCCAACTGCAAGCGTAGAGATGCATGTTATGTCATGTCAAGTAGCCTAAGCTGCAGTATTGTGCAGCATACGGCAAGACGGATGTTCCCGCGCATATACTCGCCTCTTTGTTCGTTTTAGAACCAAACTCCAACGAAAGGAACAACCGAGGTGCCGACTCTTATTTCTCAACCCACACGGATTCAAGCAGCCGGAACGAAGCCGAAGCTCATCGACGAATACATCGGTCGCGTGAACAGCGGAACACACGCGGCTAGTGTGGCGCATATGCGCAGTCCTGCGGGATGGGAAGAGCCGGGGCAGCGTCCGGAATTCGAGGAGTTCACCGTGGTTCTAAAAGGCATGCTGCGCGTCACACATGTATCAGGATCGATCGACGTTCACGCCGGCCAGGCAGTAATTGCGCAGAAAGGTGAGTGGATTCAATACTCCACGCCCGAAGGAGCGGAATATATCGCGGTGTGCCTCCCCGCATTTTCTCCCGAAACGGTCCACCGAGACGCATGAAGCTGCATCCGACACAGTGGGTCGCGAATGAACGACAAGAACCATCCCAGGAAAAATGTGACCGGACGCTGGCTCGAGATCGAGGAAGTCCGGCTCGTGAGTGATCTCCGCATCATGCACGCCAAAGTCGATGAGCTATACCAGCTCGTGCAGAACCTCAAACGCCGTCACGACGAAGCGGCGATCTACAAGTATGCCGATCATCTGCTTCTTCAGGAAGACATCGACCGGGTGGACCAGATTTATCTCTGGTTCGTGGCGCTCAAGGAAGAGCGCCGAAAGACGCTTGCCTGAAGAATTCCCATTCGTCTGCGGTACATAAGGTGCGTCCTTCGAGCTCTCAGATGTTGCTTTTTTGCCACACCCGGTTTCGCCAAAGGCGAGGTATTCTGTTTTTTCGCAATACCTTACGCGCCGACGCTTGATTCAAGAGCAAACAATCCGACAGTCGATCAGCTTCAGTGGCATTGGTCTCCACAGCGGAGCCGCGGTGAAGATGCGTATCCTCCCGGCTCCTGCCGGAAGCGGAATCAACTTCCGGCGAGTCGATCTCGATAATTTCGACATCGAGGCAGTGGGACGTAATGTCGCGAAAGTCAGTTATGCGACCAGCCTGATGCGGCGCGGCGTGCTGATCTCTACTACAGAGCACGTGCTTTCTGCCCTGATGGGAGCAGGCATCGACAACGCCGGCATCGAACTCGACCAACTAGAAGTTCCCATTCTGGATGGAAGCGCACGGCCGTTTCTTGAAGCAATTCAACGAGTCGGAATCAAACGCCAGCGGAGGCCACGCACCTACTGGCGCGTGCTCAAACCAGTGGAAGTCCGCGATGGACAGAAGTTTCTCGGTGTTTATCCTGCTGAGCGCTATTCAGTTTCCTACACCATCGATTTTTCCCAGCCAATCGGTATTCAGAGCTTCGACATCGATCTCGCCGGCGACAGCTACGCGCGAGAAATCGCACCCGCGCGGACCTTCGGTTTTCTGCGCGATGAACGTGCGCTGCGCAATATGGGACTAATTCGCGGCGCTTCGGAAGAGAACGCGATTGTGTTGACCGACACTGGTGTGAAGAACGGCCCACTTCGATTCGATGATGAGTTCGTCCGCCACAAGATTCTCGACCTCATCGGCGATCTTGCCCTGCTAGGCCATCGCATTCTGGGAAAGGTGATCGCCAATCGCGCCGGGCACGCAATGCACACAGCCCTTGTATCGCGTCTGCTTAGGGATAGGTCCCTGTGGGAAGAGGCGCAAATCTCGCGTGAAGAAGATGAACTGCCGGACAGGGCGACGGCCGAGCCAGGCCCGGCCGTGCTGCATCGTTAACTCGCAGGCACCAGCCGAGCCGGTCGGCGATTAATCTTCTTCAAAACCCGTCCACGTCCCGGATCGCACGTCGTCATGCCCACGAACTCCGGCGCGAATCCATCTCGCCGCTCGAAAAAGTAGCTACGCATTGTGAGGCAGACCGTAGGATACGCGTCGGGGTCCGGCGTGATCTGAATGGAATCCATTCGTTGGAGCTGGCGGAACTTCGGATCAGTAAACGCAAACTGCCGAGCCGGAATCGATGACGCTCCAGCATTCGCATCCGCCTGGGAAACGGCTTGAGGTTGATTGGCGGCAGGGGGCAAATCAGCGGGCTGGGCAAGCCCCAACAGCAGTACGGGAAGAAAGAGGCCCATATCGAACTCCTTTCTCGGCTGAAAGTATAGCTCTGAAGGGGAAGAGAGAGCAGTCCCCAGATTAGAACGGAGCGGCAAAGCGGTTTTGCAGAGTTTATTGCAGAAATCCGTTACTGCCGATCAGACGAGAACACCCGGGCAAAAATTCCGTCGACATTTCCAAGTTGCCGCTCGAGGTTGAAAGCACGCTCGATTTGCTCGCCGGAGAGCTTGCTGCGAATCTCGGAATCGTTGCGGATCGCTTCCCGGAAATTAGTCCCGTTCTTCCATGACGCCATCGCGTGCTTCTGAACCAGGCGATAGGCGTCTTCGCGTGACATGCCCGCCTCCGCAAGATCGAGCAGCAGTTGCCCGCTGAAGATCAGACCACCTGTGCTCTCAAGGTTCTGCAACATTCGTTCGGGATAGACGAGCAGCGTGTCGATGAGGGTTGTCGTCTTGTGCAGCAGGTAATCGATCAAAACCGTCGAATCCGGCAGGATGATCCGCTCCACTGAAGAATGCGAGATGTCGCGCTCGTGCCACAATGCAACGTCCTCGAATGCAGCCTGAGCGTTTCCGCGAACCACGCGCGCCAGTCCGCTGATCTGCTCGCAGGTGATCGGATTGCGCTTGTGCGGCATCGCCGACGAGCCTTTTTGCTTTTCGCTGAAATACTCCTCGGTCTCGCGAACTTCGGTGCGCTGAAGATGACGAATCTCGAGCGCGATCTTGTCTAGCGTGCTAGCAATTACCGCCAGAGTCGCAACGAAGAATGCGTGACGGTCGCGCTGGATTACCTGGCTGGAGATCGCTGCAGTCTTCAACCCCAATCGCGAACAGATCTTCTCCTCCAGCTCCGGCGTAAGGTGAGCCAGCGTCCCGACAGCTCCTGAAATCTTTCCCACGCGCATGTCTTCCGCGGCATGTTCGAAACGCTCGATGTTGCGTTCCGTTTCGGAATACCAGTTCGCGAGCTTGAGTCCGAAGGTTGTGGGCTCCGCGTGAATGCCATGTGTGCGTCCGATAGTCGGAGTGTGCTGAAATTCAAATGCACGCCGTTTGAGGACAGTCTTCAGCGCTTCAAGATCGTTGCGGATGATGAGAGAGGCTTCGTGGATCTGGAGCGCCTGCGCAGTATCGACAACGTCGTTCGAAGTAAGCCCAAAATGCACCCAACGCGCTTCCGGACCGACCTTCTCCGCGACAGCCGTGGTGAATGCGATTACATCGTGCTTAACCTCAGCTTCGAGCGCCTGAATGCGGGATAAATCGAAGTCGCCGCGCTCGCGAATCGCCTTCGCAGCCGACTGCGGGACCATGCCGGCTTCGGCCAGCGTCTCCGTGGCTGCGACTTCGACGCGCAGCCACATGCGGAATTTATTTTCGTCACTCCAGATGCGGCCCATTTCGGGCCGGGTGTAGCGTGGGATCAAGCGCGAGCCTCAGCCATCACTTGGAAGTTGCCCGAAGCTACCGGGCGGAAGAGAACAGAAAGAATAGCGTAGAAGAGCACATCTGCGCGAACCGAACCGCCGCCGGTAGGCGGTGGGCCGGAGATGGACGAATGGCCAACTCCGGACAGCACAGTGCTGCATAGTATCTGGAGAAGCGCAGCCGCAAGAGACGCGGCTGCCCCGCCGCCTACCCGCGGCGTGTCCGTTACTCCTGCTAGACTTTCCTGTTTGTCTTTATGAGTCGAAAGCTATTTGGTACCGACGGGATCCGTGGGGTGGCGGGAGAGTTTCCGCTCGATTCAGGCACTGTCTTCGCGATCGGACTGGCACTGGGCCATCATCTTTCGCACGAAGGCCAGCGTCCGCGCGTCGTCATCGGGCAGGATACACGAGAATCCAGCGCATGGATCGCAGATCGGCTATCCGATGGATTGAGAGCAGCGCAGACAGATGTCTCATCAGCGGGGGTGATCACTACTCCCGGTATTGCTTACCTGGCACGTGAACTTGGCTTCGATGCCGGCGTCGTGATCTCGGCTTCGCACAATCCTTGGACCGACAACGGAATCAAAGTCTTTGGCGGAGACGGTTACAAGCTCTCCGATGAGCTTGAACTCGCAATCGAAAAAGAAATCTTCCGCTTCATGGAGGCGCACCGAGAAGTTACGGCAGTTTTGCCAAATATCTCCAGCCTCCCGGGCGATCACTCGCTGCGTGAAAAATATGAGACCTGGTTGAAGCAGAGGGTCTCGACGCCGAAAATAAAAGAGACCGTTGTCATCGATTGTGCCAATGGAGCCGCGAGCGCCTGCGCTCCGGAACTTTTCAATATGCTTGGCCTTAGCGCTGAGTTCATCCATTACAAGCCAAATGGCAAAAACATCAACGATCACTGTGGCGCGTTGTATCCGCAGGTGGTGGCCGATGAAGTCAAAAAGCGCAGCGCTGCTTTAGGTGTGACCTTCGATGGCGACGCTGATCGCGCTCTCTTTGCGGACGGCAATGGTAACGTCGTCAATGGGGACGCAGTACTGCTCATGGCCGCGCGAGACCTGCAGGCGCGCCGTGAACTTGCGAGCGACACGGTGGTGGCGACCACCATGTCGAATATGGGACTCGAAGCCGCGCTGAAGCGCTCCGGCATCCGCATGTTGCGTGCGCCGGTGGGAGATAAATACGTCCTCGACGAAATGCGCAAGACCGGAGCCGTGCTGGGAGGCGAACAATCCGGCCACATCATCTTCTCTCGGGCCGCAACCACGGGCGATGGCCTGCTAACCGCGCTGATCGTCCTGGAAATATTGTCCCGAAACGGGAAGCAACTCGACGAACTGGTCAACGATCTGAAGGTTTTTCCGCAGGTGATCAAGAACGTGCGTGTGCGCGAGAAGCAGCCTCTCGATCAGATCGCGACCGTCAGCTCTGCAATCCGCGCTGCCGAGCAGGATCTGGCGGGAAATGGACGCGTGGTCGTCCGCTACTCCGGGACCGAGCCGCTGGCCCGCGTGATGATTGAAGCCGAGTCCAAAGACAAGATGGAAAAACACGCCGACTCGATTTCCGGTGCGATTCAGGCGGCAATTGGAGCCTAATATTCAGGTATTACTCTGAGTTTTTGAAACCTGCAGAAAATGCACTGAAAATGCGGCTCTCAGAAGTTTTCCACAACCGATTTTTTTGTGCTACCATCCCTTGAGTTTCAAGTTTAACGATTCAGCAAGTGAACGCTCAGCCTCCAACCTTCGATTCGTAGCGAAGGCTTTTTTCAGGCTCAAAACGATGAACTTTGGTGTCCGATAATTCCCCTTCGGGCGCCAATAGCCGCCGTTCGGACATTTGTTTTGCCGCTGGCGAACGCGCGGATGCTTTACTGGAAATATTCAATGTCGCTCTCTACCACTGCTGCTGCTCAAGTAAATCCATGGATGCGCATTTTGGGCGCCCTGGAAAAGAAAGTTAATCGACACTCCTTCGAAACCTGGCTCAAGCCAACGCGTTTCAGTCACGCGGTTGGCAAGATCATGTTTGTCCGCGTGCCCACTCCCGAGTTCCGCCACATTGGTGACAAGTACGGCGATCTCATCTTTGAAGCTGTCGATAATCTGGGCCTCGAGTTTGAAGATTTTCAATTCGTCACTGTAGAAGAGGATCCTGCTGTAGTCGCGCAGCGTCCTCCCTCGCAGGGAATTCCCGCGCAGTCGGTAACCCATCACTCAATGGGGAACGGATCAGCTGCAGCAGCTCCGGCGCGTGCAGTGGCTCCAGGGGCTGGTCCTTCGCAATCGCGCTTCGATTGGGAGACAGCGGCGCAGCTCAGCCCCAAGTACACCTTCGATGCGTTCGTTATTGGCAGTGGAAATCAGTTCGCTCATGCGGCGGCGCGCGCGGTCGCCGAGCGTCCGTCAAAGGCATACAATCCGCTCTTTCTTTACGGCGGCGTCGGCATGGGCAAGACTCACCTGATGCAGGCGATCGGACATGAAGTAAAGAAGCGCATGCCGGAAGCTGCGATCTGCTACGTCTCCAGCGAGAAGTTCACCAACGAGATGATCAACTCGCTGCGCTACGACAAGATGACCAGCTTCCGCGACAAGTTTCGCAATGTCGATCTCCTGCTCATCGATGACATTCAGTTCCTCGCGCAAAAAGAGCGCACGCAGGAAGAGTTCTTCCACACCTTCAACGCGCTGCACGAATCGATGAAGCAGATCGTGATCGCCAGCGATCGTCCGCCGAAAGAGCTGGCCGAGATCGAAGACCGTCTGCGCAGCCGCTTCGAATGGGGATTGATCGCCGACATCCAGCCGCCAGACCTGGAAACGAAGGTCGCAATTCTGCAGAAGAAAAGCGAGAGCGAGAAAGTTCCGCTGCCGACTGACCTCGCGCTCTACATAGCTTCGAATGTTCGCACCAACGTGCGCGAACTCGAAGGCGCGCTCATTCGCCTGATGGCGTACTGCTCGCTAACCGGAGCGGAAGTCACGCTCAGCACTGCGCAGCAGGTGCTCAAGAATTTCATCGACTCGCAGGCGCGAAAGATCAGCGTCGAGTCCATTCAGAAAGCTGTAGCAGAGCAGTTCGGACTTCGCCTGCCGGAGATCAAGCAGAAGAACAACTCACGCTCGATCGTGGTTCCGCGGCAGATCGCGATGTATCTCGCCAAGCAGATGACCGATTGCTCGCTGCCGGAAATCGGACGCCAGTTTGGCGGCAAGCACCACACCACGGTGATGCACTCCATCGCCAAAATTGACGAGCAGCGCCGTGCCGACAAAGACCTGAATCGGACAATCAACAAATTAATGGAAACTCTGAACGGCTGAGCTGCCGTTGGGAGTTTGCCTGGCTGCAGCGCGCTTGGCCACTGCAGCGGCTGCCGCCGGCAGTTCCATCGACCAGATCGCACCCGGACGCATGTACATGCTCGCGCGATAGAATCCGCGAGCGTCGTACGCTTCCGGCGTGCGGAAGAAATATCCGCGATCTTTCCAGACGACGTTGTACACGCCCTCAGCCGTCTTGAAGGCCTCGTCGCGCATGCCTTCAGACAGCATGTGAGACGCGATGCTGAACGTCGTCCCCGTCCAGACTTCTTCTACTTGCTCATTTTCGTGAAGTGGACTTCCGTCGGCTGCGATGCCGTTGATCGCGCCCATGGTTCCATTCTGGAACTTCATCACGTTGTAATCGAAAACGTGCTTCAGCGCGGAACGTCGCATCTCGGCAGGAACCAGATCGCCTAGCCCGGTGAGGTTTGCGTACCACTGTCCTGCGAGCTGCTCGGCCATGATGTCGGTCTTGTAGTCGCTGCCTACGTCGTAGTTGAAGTAAGTCCCATTCCAGAGCTTCTTGATGAAGGCTGCTTGAGCTCGCTGGAAGAGATCGTCATAGCTTTCTGCCGTTGCGGTATCGCCGATTTTGCGCGCAATCTCGGTGGTCGCGCGCAGCGCCGCTAGATACAAACTCCCGCTGTAGGAACTCTCTCCGCGAGCAACCCAGTTGTCATAAGTCTGATCGGGAAAGCCGCCGTTCTCGATCAACCCGTCGCCATCGGTGTCGTATTGCCGCAGGTGATCCATGGCTTGCTTCACGGCATTCCAGGTGTAACGCAGAAACTCCGTGTCTTTCGAGTCGCTGAAGACGTAGTCGCGCCACACCATCAGCACGTATTTGCTGTTCAGGTCGCGCCAGTTGGAGACGTCCTGATAGTTGTACTGATTCACGTTCACGAACGGATCTTCCGTCGGCGAGCCAAGATCATGCGGAGCGGAACCAGCAGTTTTTCGGGGCATCAGCGTCAGGCTGCGCGTATGCTCTGCTTTCCACGCCCACACATACTCCTGAGGGTTGCTCTCTGGGATCGTATCGGTGTACTCGCGCATCTCCTGCTTCTCGATCTCCGGCCAGAACTTTACCAGCGGAAACGATCCGTAGAAGCGGACGTCAGAAGTTCCGTAGTACTTGTAGTCGAAGCATTCGAGATAGCTGAAACTGTCAGCCAGTTTGGCAGACGGATGCTTCGGATTGCCGAGTCCATGCAGCTCGTGTCCCCACATCGTGCCGCCGTCGGCAAGAATGTAGAGCTCGTTGAACAGCTCGCCACGGTACCAGAGTGGCTTTGAATCGTCGTTAATGATTGGGCTCTGCCAGGCGTCGATCTGCGCGCTCCAGTTCTGATCGTTTTCGAGCGCTGTTCGCGCAATCTTCCAGGCATTCGTTCCTGAGGCATCGAAGAATTGCGTGTAGTGGCGAAGCCATTTGCGTCCGCCTCCAAATTCCACAACGGGAAGATCCCAGGAGAGTGCCATGGGAATGAGCTTCTTGTCGTTCGGAGCAAGCGTGAAGCGCACGGCAATCGCCGCGGCCATCGGCTCACCGGAACTCGCGACGTTCGGAGCCCAATTCGGAAGTCGTCCCGATTCGGAAAACGGCTTCCACACTTCCTGACCGCCGCCAAACGGAAACCAATTCGTGATGTAGGAGATCTCCACGCCGGAACCGGCCAGTGCAGCGATGGCGAATTGGCCGTCCCACTCGTCCTGAATCGGCCCATTGCGCAGGCGGTCGAAGACGATGCCCTGCATGTTTCCGCCGCGAATCTGTTCTGAGCGATAGAAATTCTTGTTCTGGTTGTTGAGCGCGCCGGAGAAGTTTGGCAGCTCGTCGCGAAACCAACCAACCATGTTCGTCCAGGAAAAAAGAATTGAGATTGTGACCGGCTTGTCGCTCGGATTCTGCGCGAACCAGTTGTAGATCGCGACCGGATAACTCGATTCCTTGTAGTTGTTGGGAAGAACCGGAGAGAACTGCTCCACTGTGAGGTTCACTGGCAATTCCGAAGATCGGTACGCAAACCACGATTTCGGATACAGCGCTGCATACTCGCCTGCTCCTGCCGGATAGCTCCAGTTCCACGCCGCAAGAGCGCCGCCCTGCGGCTTGCCGGTGGCAAGCACTTCCGCGATGGGCTTCTCGCCTTCACGCTGAACGAAGACCGCGAACTGATTCGAGGGAACGTCCTGATATTTGTGAACGCCGGCCTTAACATGCCAACGCTCAAAGTGTCCGCGGTAAGAGCGCGAGAACGTACCAGCGCCGAATCCGCCCACCGGCGCTCCCTGCCAGTAGCCATCGTCGATGTTCTGGTTCACGAGCTCAGGCTTCGTCCCGCCGGGATTGGCCGGCGGTTGTCCGATGGGAATTCGCCAGGCGGCGCGTGGGACGGAATCGTCGGCTCCGGCATAGAGGGCGGCAATGAGGACAAATACAAACGCATGAAGAGCAGAACGGCAGGCAAAAGAAGTATTCATAAATCGATTTACTAGCCTCTTTGAGCAGTGCGCACGAGTGTACTGCTGAACTGCGCATTGTGCAATCGTGTAACTGCGGTGCCTGTACCAACGGAATTTAGCTGTGGGATTCGGTGAGCCTGCCGGGGCTGAAATGAATCTAAAATTTGAGAATGCGCAAGCTGTTTGCTTGGTTCATTGTCGTGCTGGTCGCAGCGGTTGTCTGGGTAGGATTCGTGTATGTGCTGCGCACCGGGCCGCCGCAGCAGACCTTTGTTGATTTCAAAAACGGATCATCGGCGCGGCACATTGCTACAGAGCTGAAGCAGGCAGGGATGATTCGCAGTCGCTGGGCGTTTCTTCTATTACACCTCTACCGGCATCGCTCGCTCAAAGCCGGCGAATATGCCTTCGATCATCCGGACACGCTGAGCAATATCTATAACCGAATCGCGCGCGGCGACACGTACGCGCGAGTACTCACCGTTCCCGAGGGTTACAACATCTTCGATATCGCTGCCGAGGTTGAGAAGCTAGGGATCGATTCGCAGCAGAATTTCCTGGAGCAGGCGCGCAGCCAGGTGGCACTGGTTCACGATCTCGATCCGTTCACGCCGAGCCTGGAAGGATATCTCTATCCAGATACCTACCGCTTTGCTCGTAAGAACAAGGCGCCTGACGTAATCGCTGCCATGGTGAAGCGCTTCCATCAGGAAGCGCACCAAATTGGCCTGACCAGCGACGTGCATCGCATCGTGACAATGGCTTCGATCGTGGAGAGAGAAACAGCCGTGCCACAGGAGCGTCCGCTGGTTGCGGGCGTCTTCTACAACCGACTGGCGCAGCACATGGCGCTCGATACCGATCCTACGGTCATCTACGCTGCGCTGTTGGCGAATCGCTACCGCGGAACGATCTACGCGTCAGATCTCAAATATTCATCTCCTTACAACACCTACCGCAACCAAGGGCTGCCTCCTGGACCGATTGCCAATCCGGGAAAGGACTCGCTGCTTGCGGCTATGCATCCCACGCATACCGATTATCTCTACTTCGTCAGCGACAACCAGGGACATCACCGATTCTCGAGGAGCCTGGAAGAGCATCAGCGCAACGTAGCCGAATATCGACGCGCAGTGGGCGGCGGGCAATAGTTAATCAGCTTGGATTCACCAATAACCTCTCGCAATTAGCACGCCTCCGGGGCGTGCGCGTGTTTTTTTTCGCTTTCATTACCGTGCGATCGTCGGTCCTGAATCGAAGCGCTCTTATATACTGAATTTTTCGGCAGTCCTCATCCGTTGGCATGCACATACGATCGGCGGCTCAATCCCTCGCAGTAGGTTTACTTGCACTCTCGATTTCCGGGTGCCTGGTTCATACGCGCAAGCTGGAACGCCGACAGGTAAACACCTCCAACCTCCTTACTGCGACGCTGCCGCAACTCGTCGAGCAAATCAATACCGAGGCACGGAAGATTCACTCGCTTAGCGCGACGGTTGAGATCGCCACATCGCTCGGCGGCACAAAGAAGGGGCAAGTCACCGATATTCAGCAGATCAAGGGCAACATCCTGGAAAAAGATCCGGACATGCTCCACGTACTGGGTCGGCTACCGCTGGTGGGAAGTCGTGCATTCGATATGGTGAGTGACGGGAACACCTTCAAGCTCTCGATTCCGCCACTGAACAAGTTCATCACTGGACCGGCCAACGAGCCGGCGCAGCCTTCAAAGAACACTCTCGAGAATCTCCGTCCGAAGGTATTTTTCGATTCGCTGCTGCTCCACGAAATCAAGCAGACAGAGATCGCGTTTCTGGAGCAAAGCACCGAGGTTGTGCCAGATGCGAGGGACAAGAAGAAGAGCTGGGAGATCCCCGATTACATCATCGACGTCCTTGAGCGCGATGGAGACTGGTGGCGGTTGGAACGAAAGATCACTTTTGCCCGCACCGACCTCAAGCCTCATCAGCAAATGATCTACGACGCCAGCGGCGCCATAGCGACAAAGGCGACCTATGAAGACTTTGCCGACTATGGTGGAGTCAGCTTTCCCTCTGTGATTACGATCAATCGTCCAAAAGAGGAATACACGATCAAGATCACGATCGAGAAGCTTGAACTCAACAAGCCACTCTCTGATGATCAGTTTGTGTTGAATCAGCCGACGGGCGCGCAAGTGACTACACTGAAATAGTGCGAGTTTATTTGACTCGCTCTTCCGCTGAACCGGATAATGAGAAGTTTGCTACTGCAATCCCGAACCACTAAGGAGAGTTGAGGAAACGATGGCAACGGCAGCGCCTCCGGGCGCAGGTTATGAGCAGGAGAGATGGTCGGGCGTTAAACCGTTGCGTGCAGGACAGGGTCATCAATTCTTACTTCGCCGCCTGCATTCCCTCAGCGGCATCGTTCCCATCGGTGCGTTCCTCGTCGAGCATTTTGTTTCTAACGCGTACGCCACCAACGGTCCTCATGCGTACGCTACCCAAATCAAGTTTCTGAACTCGCTGCCGTTCGTTCCATTTCTGGAATGGACCTTCATCTACATTCCGATTCTCTATCACGCGCTTTACGGCATTTACATCTGGTATCGCGGCGAGTCGAACGTAACTACTTACCCGTGGCAAGGGAATTGGATGTACACGGCCCAGCGCTGGACGGGGATCATCACTTTCGCCTACATCATTCAGCACGTCTATCACCTGAGATTCAGCGGACCGCGGCTGCTCGAGTATCCCGGCGCCGGATTCGGCAAGGTGCAGCAGGAGCTGATGAATCCCTGGATGCTGGCGGTTTACGTGGTCGCGATCATCTGCGCGTCATGGCACTTCGCCTACGGAATCTGGCTCTTCTGTGCCAAATGGGGAATCGCGCAAGGCGAGCGCGCAAGACGCAAAGTCGGCGTGGTCTGCCTGGCGATCGGATTGCTTTTTGTGATCGTGGGAATGGTGACGGTGAGGGCCTTCGTAGCGCCTCCCGATCCGGCGTGGCGACATATGGGCACCGATCCCGCGACTGCGAGACAGGTGGAAGGCGAGCAGGTGCATTGACTTCTGTCTTCACCACGGAGACACAGAGACACCGAGAATTGGATGATTTGATTCTCTGTGATTCCGTGTCTCCGTGGTGAAAAAACAAACCTAAGAACTCCAAATGGCAAATCCGAAGATCATCGTTGTGGGTGGCGGACTGGCAGGGCTCTCGGCGACTATCAAGATCGCCGAAGCCGGCGGACATGTCGATCTGTTTTCCATCGTGCCGGTGAAGCGCTCGCATTCCGTCTGCGCACAGGGCGGAATTAACGCGGCTAAGAATCTCAAAGGCGAAGGCGACACCACGTGGCAGCACTTCGATGACACCATCTATGGCGGCGACTTCATCGCCAACCAGCCTCCAGTAAAAGACATGTGCGAAGCGGCGCCGGGCATCATCGATCTGCTCGACCGCATGGGCGTGCCATTCAATCGCACGCCGGAAGGCCTGCTCGACTTCCGGCGTTTCGGCGGAACGCTCTATCACCGCACTGCCTTCGCCGGAGCGACAACCGGCCAGCAATTGCTCTACGCACTCGATGAGCAAGTGCGCCGATACGAATCCGAAGGACGCGTTAGCAAGTTTGAAAGTTGGGAGTTTCTTTCCGCGGTAATCGACTCCCAGGGAGTCTGTCGCGGCATTTGCGCGATGGACCTGCGCTCCATGGAGGTTCGCACTTTCCCCGCCGACGCGGTGATCATCGCCACCGGTGGCATTGGGGCGATCTTCGGAAAGTCAACCAATTCCGTCGTCTGCACCGGATCGGCGCAGTCTGCGCTCTATCAGCAAGGCGCGTACTACGCGAACGGCGAGTTCATCCAGGTGCACCCGACGTCGATTCCCGGCGACGACAAGCTGCGCCTGATGTCGGAATCGGCGCGCGGAGAAGGCGGGCGAGTCTGGGTTCCCAAGACGCAGGGCGACAAGCGTGATCCCCGGAGCATTCCCGAATCGGATCGCTGGTACTTTTTGGAAGAGTGGTA
>Ga0134126_10004095_pt1 | contig 18250 bp, 13 predicted proteins | sample KB31752_FD_96881 | JGI IMG/M metagenome (GOLD analysis project Ga0134126, IMG submission 96881) | Terrestrial soil microbial communities with excess Nitrogen fertilizer from Kellogg Biological Station, Michigan, USA - KB3-175-2 | ecosystem: Environmental > Terrestrial > Soil > Unclassified ...
CCAGCCTGGTCGGCTGACCAGCTCTTTCCAGTCCGGCCTGATGGCCTGGCGGTTCCGTTGCGCTTCGCTGAGCTGACGCGCGCTTGCCTCTGCGGGCGTTACGTGTAATCATTATTACATGAGTACAGAGACATCTGACCAGCAGTCGACGGCGGAACGGCTTCGTGGCTGGTTCATCGGGCGAATGCCTAGCGAGTGGCTGGACGGCACACCCGAGGTGAAGCTGGACAGGGAAGAGATTACGGTCATCCTGCCGATCGCGGCGCCGCAGATAGCGGACGGCGCTTCCGCGGCGGAACAGGGCGCCGCCTGGGAGGGCCGCAGCCGCAGGTTCCGCGAGGAGACCAGGCAGCAACGGATCGAGATCGCGCACGAGGCCGAGCACACGTTCGGCCGCAAGGTCTCGTGGGGCGTGCGCTCGGGTGACCGCGTTGTGATGTACACGACATTTTCTGTCCCCGTGATGACCAGGCTCCGGCAGAACGAGCGCATGGTGCTTGACACGTTGGTCGACGCTGGGGTGGCGCGCAGCCGAAGCGACGCACTCGCCTGGTGCGTCAGGCTCGTCGGTGAGCACGAGGATTCCTGGCTGTCCGACCTGCGGACCGCGTTGCAGCACGTCGAGCAGGTGCGTGCCGAAGGGCCAAGGTCGGCCTGAATCCCGGCATTCCGGATGGGCACCGATAATTGATCTAATCCGTCCGGGGTACACTCCCCAGATCGATCCGGCATGTCCGGGCTCATTCGCTCTGGAGGAGCAGTCGTGGTGTATGAGGTGAGGGCCGCGTTGGTGGAGTGGAATCCAACCGCGGAGCGGCTCCGCGAGCTGACCGAGAAAATGCCAAACAGCCAGATCACCGAGTTCGACAATGTCGTGGTCAAGGCGAGGGTTGATTCACGCAGCACCAGGTCAACGTTCGTGGTAGACGACTCGACCAACGCCGCCAAGCAGACCATCACCAGGCCGGAATACGACCGCATCTCCGCCGAGCAGGACGCATACATCGCTGGTGAGCACGTCGTCGTCGTTGACGGCTACATCGGCTCTGACCCGCGGTTCCGCACCAGGGCGCGGCTCATCATGGAAGCCGCGAACGCCAACGTGGCCGGTATGCAGCGCCAGCTCTACTACCCGGTCGACGCCGACTACGACCCGGCCGCGTGGGAGCCGGACACCACTGTCATCTACACGCCGAACCTGGCCGCCCCCGGTTACCCAGATGACCGCGTGATCGCGGTCGACCTGCGTGACAACATCACCCGCGTGCTGAACTCGGACTACTTCGGTGAGTCCAAGAAGGGCGGCCTGCGGATGTGGAACAACATCGTCTACAACCGTGGCGGCCTCGCGCTGCACGCCGGCTGCAAGGTCATGCCAGCGGACGGCAACCCAACGGCGATTCTCATCGTGGGCCTGTCAGGCACGGGCAAGACGACCACGACGTTCACCACGCAGCTGGGCAGCAAGCCCGCGCAGGATGACTTCGTGGCCCTCATGCCAGGCGGAAAGGTCTACACGACGGAGAACGGCTGCTTCGCCAAGACCTTCGGGCTCGACCCGAGGTTCGAGCCAGCGATCTACGGTGCCACCACCAAGCCCGACGCCTACCTGGAGAATGTCTCGGTCGATGCTGACGGCAAGGTCGACTTTTTCGACACTTCCTACACCAAGAACGGCCGGACGACCTGGCCGTTCTCCTACGTGCACCCGTGGCCTGGCAACGAGGTGCCCCGGGCCGAGTTCCTGCTGATTCTCAACCGCAACGAGAACATCGTCCCCGGTGTCGCCCGCCTTGACCGGGCGCAGGCGGCCGCCTACTTCATGCTCGGTGAGACCACGGGCACATCGGCAGGCGGCAAGGACGAGGAAGGCAAGTTCCTGCGCGTGCCCGGCACGAACCCGTTCTTCCCCAGGGACATGGCTGACATGGGCAACCGGATGCTCGAGCTGCTCGACAGCCACGAGCTGAAGGTGTACGTGCTCAACACCGGCAGGATCGGCGGCACGGAGGACGCGACGTCCAAGAAGGTCACCATCCCTTACTCATCGGCGATCGTCCAGGCGATCGTGGAGAACTCGATCAGCTGGGAGACCGACGCTGACTTCGGCTACGAGATCGCGTCCTTCGTGCCTGGAGTAGATGACGTCGAGATCCTGCAGCCGAGGCGCCTATACGCTCGCCAGGGCCGCGATGACGAGTACGACGCCATGGTCGCCAGGCTGAAGAAGGAGCGGAAGGAGTACCTGGCTTCCTTCCACGGGCTCGACGAGGCCATCGTCAAGTCCATCGGCTAAGACCAGGAGGGATCTGGCGCGCCGGGATCTGACGGCGGGGGTGTCCGATCTGGCATCAGCGGTGCTAACGTTCCGTTATGGGGGAACTACGGTGCGTAGACGGATCCCTGCTGGGCGTGGTGGCTGTTCCTTGTCGTGATCGGCTTGGCCGGCTGTATGACCTGACGCTTGAGCTAGTCAGGGACTCTCAGCCATTCGCGATCGTCGGCCAGCGCTGCGGTCACCAGCTCGCGTCGCTGGCCGCGCAGGTCCAGGCGGCACGGGAAGACCCGCGGCAGGCCAGGTCGTGGCCCGACCCGGACGACAGATTCCCGGTTCCCGGCGCGACCGCGATGTTTGAACCAGGCGATAACGAGTACTTCACGCTCAGGTCGCAAGGTCGTGCCGATCTTCCTGGCAACGGTGAGATGCGGTGTGTGCTCAGGTCGACCGCGCGCTGGCTGTCAGATACAGGAATTACCAGCGGCGCCAGCCGTGGTCACTGGCAACTCAGGCGTCGCGCCGTGCTCGAAGCATGGAGCGATCGAGGAACTGGTGTACGAGCTGTGCTGACCTCGGCCGAACTGGTCGTGTTCTTGGATACGGTGCTTAAAGAACCGGACCGTGCCGTCACGGCAGGCCCGTCTCCGGCCGTGCGAGCGGCCGACGAACGGCTAGGGCGCCGGACGGCCAGAACAATGAACTGGTCGGCTTGGCGGCAGCGAGGAAGGGTGCCGGATGGGTCTGCGCGATCTTGTCTACCGGCTCTACGAGCGGCGGCTCGAGGCGTCGCTCTCGCGGTCGCGGGTGCCCAGACACGTGGGAGTGATGTGCGACGGTAATCGCCGCTGGGCGCGCTCGGCGGGACTTACCGACGTCAGCACTGGCCACCGCAAGGGCGCGGACAAGATATTCGAGTTGCTCGACTGGTGCCGCGACGCCGGCGTCGAAGTCGTGACATTGTGGCTGCTGTCCACCGACAACCTGGTGGCGAGGCCGGACTCGGAGATCGAGCCGCTGCTGGCGATCATCGAGGACACCGTCAGGGAACTTGTCGCGCAGAGCTGGCGGGTCAAACCAGTGGGCGCGCTTGACCTGCTGCCGGTGGACACCGCGCAAGTCATGAAGGACGCGGGCGAAGCGACCGCCAACTACCCCGGGCTTTTGGTCAACGTCGCCGTCGGCTACGGAGGCCGGCGTGAGATCGCCGACGCTGTCCGTTCCCTGCTGCAAGAGCACGCCACCAAGGGCACCACGATCGAGGAACTCGCCGAGATCCTTGATGTCGAGCACATCGCCGAGCACCTGTACACGGCTGGCCTGCCCGACCCCGACCTGGTGATCAGGACATCAGGCGAGCAGCGGCTCGGCGGTTTCCTGCTGTGGCAGAGCGCGCATTCTGAGTTCTACTTCTGTGACGCCTACTGGCCGGCGTTCAGGAAGGTGGATTTCCTGCGGGCGCTGAGGTCGTACGCAGGACGTCACCGTCGCTTCGGCACGTGAGCAAATTGTCATAAACCGTGTTCGGAGCGTGCCGGTACTTCCATGTAGTGCCTTCGCCCAGGTACCGTCAAAGACTGACAGGCGGTGCGTAGCCGCCCGACGGGAAGGCCCTCGAGAATTCTCGAGCTCCGCGCCTGCGTATGCGGGCGAGATGAGCGAAGGGCCGGTGCCCGGCCCATCGCTGGCCGGTCCCCGGTCCCGGCGACAGCTTTGTGTCTGAGGTGTCGCCACGGCGAATCATTGGAGACTGAGTGGCCACTTCCGCAGCAGCTCGCGCAGCGGGCACGAACACTACCAGCAAGAAGGAATCGGCGACAAGCTCTGGCAGCACGAAGCCCGCGGGCACGCGGTCAAAGCGCACCACGGCAAGCCCCGCGCGGGCCAGGACAGCGCCAGCCGCGCCAGTCACCACGGCCGCTCCGGCCGCCGACCCGTCCGGACTGGCTCGCCGTACCTATGTGCTAGACACCAGCGTCCTGCTCGCCGATCCAGGCGCATTCGGCAGATTCGCTGAGCACAGAGTCGTGCTGCCGCTGGTCGTGATCACCGAGCTTGAGGCCAAGCGCAACCATCCCGAGCTTGGCTACTTCGCCAGGGCCGCCCTCCGCTACCTGGACGACCTGCGGATGACGCACGACCGGCTCGACGCCGACATCGAGATCGGCGATCTCGGCGGGACGGTCAGGGTCGAGCTGAACCACACCGACCCCTCGGTGCTGCCGGCTGGGTTCCGGCTTGGCGACAACGACACGAGAATCCTGTCCGTCGCGCGCAGCCTGGCGACGGAAGGCGAGAGCGTCGTCCTGGTCAGCAAGGATCTGCCACTGCGGATCAAGGCCGCGGCCATCGGCTTGGCCGCTCAGGAATATCGCGCGGAACTGCCGCCGGAAACAGGCTGGACCGGCATGCGCGAGATCGAAATCGCCGGCGCGGAGGTCGACGAGTTGTACGCCAGCGGCACGCTTGACTTGCCTGCGGCCCGTGACCTGCCATGCCACACCGGCCTGGTGCTCTACTCGAGCTGCGTGGGCTCGGGCAGCGCGCTCGGCCGGGTCCAGCCCGACAAGTCCGTCAGGCTGGTTCGCTGCGACCGCGACGTGTTCGGGCTGCGCGGCCGCAGCGCTGAGCAGCGGATCGCGCTTGACCTGCTGCTCGACCAGGAGATTGGCATCATCTCGCTCGGCGGGCGGGCAGGCACAGGCAAGTCGGCGCTCGCGCTCTGCGCCGGACTCGAAGCCGTGCTCGAACGCCGCCAGCACCGCAAAGTCGTCGTCTTCCGTCCGCTCTACCCGGTCGGCGGCCAGGAACTTGGCTACCTGCCCGGCTCGGAAGCCGACAAGATGAACCCGTGGGCGCAGGCGGTCTTCGACACGCTGGGCGCCGTCACCACCCCTGACGTCATCGACGAAGTGGTCGCCAGGGACATGCTCGAGGTTCTGCCGCTTACCCACATCAGGGGCCGGTCGCTGCACGACTCGTTCGTGATCGTGGACGAGGCGCAGTCGCTCGAGCGGGGCGTGCTGCTCACCGTGCTTTCAAGGGTCGGATCAGGCTCACGCGTGGTGCTCACGCACGACATCGCGCAGCGTGACAACCTGCGCGTCGGCAGGCACGATGGCGTCGTCGCGGTGATCGAAAAGCTGAAGGGCCACCCCTTGTTCGCTCACATCACGCTCGTCCGTTCTGAGCGCTCGCAGATCGCCGCCCTCGTCACCGAGATGCTGGAGGACACGACCGGGTAGCCCGATGGGGTACCGTGACGACCGTGGCTGAACCAGTCTCGGTGATAATGCCGGTCCGCAACGAGGAGCGGCACCTGGCCGAGGCAGTCAGCGCTGTCCTGTGCCAGGACTATCCTGGCGCCCTTGAACTGGTGCTCGCGGTCGGTCCATCGAAGGATAAGACCGAGCACATCGCGGAAGGACTTGCCGCCGCCGATCGGCGGATAACCGTAGTCGCTAACCCGTCCGGGCATATCCCGGCCGCGCTCAACGCGGCGGTCAAGGCGTCGAGGCATGACGTTGTCATCCGGGTAGACGGGCACGCGCTGCTGCCGCCCGGATACATAGCGACAGCGGTGCGGACGCTGGCGGACACTGGTGCTGTCAATGTCGGCGGCATCATGGCCGCTGAGGGGATCACGCCGTTCCAGCGCGCGGTGGCGTGGGCGATGACCTCTCCGGCCGGCGTCGGCTCGGCGAAATACCACACCGGCGGCGAGCCTGGCCCGGCCAGCTCGGTGTATCTCGGTGCGTTCCGCCGCTCGGCGATCGACGGCGTCGGCGGCTACGACGAGCGATACCTGCGCGCCGAGGACTGGGAGATGAACCACAGGCTCCGCGAGGCCGGTGGCCTGGTCTGGTTTCAGCCTGAGCTGAAGGTCAGCTACCGGCCCCGCGCCACTATCGGAGCGCTCTGGTCGCAGTATTTCCACTACGGCCGCTGGCGGCACGTGGTAGCCAGAATGCACGCTGGCACGATCAACCCCCGGTACCTGGCGCCGCCGACCGCGGTCAGCGCGATGGCGGTAGGGACGCTTGCCGGGCTCGCTGGCCTTTTCGCCCTGGCGGCCGGCGTCGGCGGCTGGCTGCCCTGGCTGCTGGCTGGTTTCGCCGCGCCGCTGCTCTACCTTCTTGGTGTGCTCGCGGTGACGGCAACAGCAGCGGTGGCGGTACGCGGCCAGGCTCTTGCCATGCTGCCGGCCGTGCTGGCCACCATGCACATCAGCTGGGGCGTCGGTTTCCTCACCAGCCCGCGCCGCCTGGTCCCAACCCGCCCGATGACGGCGACGTTAGTCCGTAGCGGCTAGGAACGACTCGGCGACCTTGAGATCGCCAGGGTAGGTGATCTTGAGGTTCCGCTCGGTGCCGGGGATTGCCCGGATTTTGACGTCGGGCAGGTACCGCAGCACGATTCCGCAATCATCGGTTGCACTGAACCCGGCCGCGTCGGGATCGGCGGCAGCGAGCTGATAGGCGCGGCGTATCAGCGAGAGCCGGAAACCCTGCGGAGTCTGGCACCGGGCGAGTGACTCCCTCGGCGGAATTGACGTCATCACGCCACCCGCAACCTCGACGATCGTGTCCGCGGTTGGTACGACGACCCCGACCGCCTGGCAGTCGGCCAGCGCGGCCACGCAGTCCGCGATGATCCGCTGATCGACCAGCGGCCTGGCCGCGTCGTGGAACAGCACATTGAAGTCGGCCGCCGACGGGCCGTCGCCGCTGAGCAACTCGATCGCGCTTAGAGTCGAGCCAGGGCGGTCAATACCACCGGCGATGATCTCGGTGAGTTTGCTGTACCTGCTGCCGAGCAGTCTGGTGCCTTCTGCCACGAACTCGGCTGGCAACACGACGACGAGGCGTTCCACGCCGGGGGCCTGCTGGAACGCGCTGACCGAGTGCTCAAGCAGCGTCCGCCCGGCCAGCAGCTGCAGTTGCTTGGGGACCGTACCGCCAAGTCGCAGTCCTGAACCACCCGCGAGCACCACGGCGACCGTTCGCATGATCGGACCTTACCTAGATGGCCGATCCGGCCGCGCCGGGGCGGGTGCTGGACAGATCCGGCGTCGCACAGACGCGCCCGGTTACGGCCCGCTGCTGGTTCGGTCGCGCGATGAGTACTCTAAGTAATTGGAGAATGTCAATTGGTCATTTCCAATCGCAGCCTGGAGGGCCGATCTTCGCCGGATTGCGGCGAGCCTTTGGCGAGCCGGGGCGGACCAAGCCAGCCGCCGAGCGGACTGGCTACGCGGGTGTCGATCAAGCTGACCGGCAGTCAGCCGGGGCGCAGCCGCTCGCGCCCAACTTGTCGCTGGCCAGCCCCAACGTGCGGGCTGCGGCCGAGCCGACGCCGCGACCCGGTGGCATCGCGGGCGACCTGGCGCGACGGGGGCGCGCGGGCTCGGATTGGACGATCCGGCTAGCCGCGAACCGCGCGATCGCACCGAACTCCCTGACCGGCGTTTCCCTGCTGCTAGGCCTGTGCGCCGCCGCTTGGCTGAGCGGCGGCACCGGCCAGGACGACGTGCGCGGGCTGATCACGACCGGAACGTGGGTAGTCATGCGCGCCGCGGCCACGCGGCTTTCCTCGGCGACGGCGCGACGGGCCGGTCGCAGCGGGCAGGTCGGGCGGGGTCGGCAGCTTCAGCCCGACCGCAGCGACTGGATGGTCCTGCCGGGCTTCGACTGGAGCGGGGAAGAACCGCCGAAGCGGCCCGGCGTCGGGCGGCCCGGCTTCAGGCAGCCCCACCTCAGGCAGCCCCACCTCAGGCAGCACAGCACAGGACTGGCGCGCGAACGGGAGTTCGGCTGGTTCTACGCCGTGTGCGCGACGGCCGGGGAATCGGCCATCTACGGCGGCATCGCTGCCGGTGCCGAGTCGGCCGGATGGACCGCTACCTGGCCGCTCGCCGTCGCGATCGTGATCGTCGGGTCGATCGCGGCGATCCCGCGCGCCTGCGGTTCCGCCGCTGCCTTGGCTGGCTTCCGCAGGAGGAAGACCACCAGGGTCTTCGGCACGCTAGCCGCGCTCACCTTCCCGCCCATCGGCGGCCGCGTACTGCTGGCAACGCTGATCGTGGTCGGTTACGGACCTCGGATCGCGCTGGTCGTCGTGCTTGCCGCCGGGACGGTATCCCTGGTTCGCACCCTCATCGAGACCGGCGGCTTGATGGCAGCGGTTCGGCGGGCGGCGGCCGCGTCGTCGGCCGGAAGGGCCGCGACCTCCGTCGTCTACGACGTGGTGGTGGCCTGCCGCGATGACGGTCCCCTCGCTCGCCGAGCTGGCTGGCTGGTACGCGGAAACCTGATGCCGGTGCCGCCGGCCACCGCTGGCCTCGTCGCGATCGGGCTGCTCACCGCGCTCGGCATCAGGAGCCTGCCAGGCATCGTCGCGCTGACGCCCGTTGTCGTGCTGCTGCTCGCCGCGCCCGGGTCGAGCCACCCGCACGATGGACGGTCCGACTGGCTCGTACCGGTGCTGCTGTGCGTCGCGCAGTACCTGTACCTCGCGGTGCTCGGCGCGGCCGGGTCGGTGTCCTGGCTAGTCGTCTACACCGCCTGCTCGATGACCGCCATCTGGTACGCGAGCCTGACGGCGAGTCGAGCACGGGCTACGCCCCCGCCCGCCAGGACCCGGCTCAGCAGGAGGACGCGGGTCAGCCAGATCATGGCCAGGAGAACTGAAGGCATCGGCTGGGAAGGCAGGGTCGGCCTTGTCAGCGTGGCCGGGATGTTCGGTATCGCGACGTTCGGGTACCTTGGGCTGACGGCATGCCTTGGCGTGCTGATATGCCAAAAGATGATCAGCGACTACCTGGGGGAGGACCGGCGCCAGTGATCGGTATGGTGCTGGCCGCCGGCGCTGGCCGTCGGCTGCGCCCGCACACCGATGCGCTGCCCAAGGCCCTGCTGCCGGTCGATGGCGAGACAACGATCTTGGACATCGGCCTGCGCAACCTCGCCGCCGTCGGCCTTAGCGAGGTCGTGATCGTCGTTGGCTACGCCGCCAGCGCTATCGCCCGTCGGGTACCCGAGCTTGAGCGGGCTTACGGCCTCACGATCAGGCTCGTGCACAACGACCGGGCGCAGGAGTGGAACAACGCCTACTCGCTCTGGCTCGCGAGATCCTATTTCGACCGTGGCGTCCTGCTCGCTAACGGCGACACCGTGCACCCCAAGAGCGTCGAAGAGTCGGTGCTGGCCCGGGCAAGCGCGATCGCTACCACCGCGCCGGCCCCGCCAGGGCGCCTCGTGATCGCGATCGACGACGTCAAGCCGCTAGCTGACGAAGAGATGAAGGTAACGCTCGATCACGCCGGGCTGATGCTGCGGATCACCAAGCTGATGGACCCGACGCTGGCGCACGGCGAGTACATAGGCGTCACCTTGATCGAGCCGTCGGCCGCGACCGGGCTCGCCGAGGCGCTAGAGACCACCTGGCGGCGTGATCCCGGCCTGTACTACGAGGACGGGTTCGCCGAGTTCGCCAGGAGCGGAGGCGCGGTCCTGGCGGCGTCCATAGGCGTTGTTGACTGGGTCGAGGTCGACAACCACGAGGATCTGCGGCGGGCCAGGCAGATCGCCGCCCGCTGCTAACCTCACCACAGGCCCGCGCTCCGCTCGCAGGGAGCGGTCTGGCGCGACGGCTGGCTCTAGGAGGATCGTTGCCCCTGCTCGCCCGTATGATCGCGGCACCGCTTGTCATCGACGTGCGGCCAGGCGCGATCGGCGGCCTCGGCGCGTTGCTCGCCGACCGCCGCATCGCCGTTGAGGGACGGGTGGCGGTGGCGGTCGGCCCTGGGCAAGGTGAGTCGATCGCGGCCGAGCTTGACATCGGCTCAGCGGAATTGTTCAAGGTTCCAGACGGCAGCCACGAGGTCGCCGTCGCCCTCGGCAAGGACCTGCGAGCAGGCACCTACGAGGCGGTGGCCGGCATCGGCGGCGGCAAGACGATAGACGTCACCAAGTTCGCGGCGCACATGGCGGGCATTCCGATGGTCTCGGTCGCGACCAGCCTTGCCCATGACGGCATCGCTTCGCCGGTGAGCACCCTGGCGCACGAGTCTGGCAACGGCTCTTATGGCGTCGTGCCGCCCGTCGCCGTCGTCGTCGACCTCAACCGGGTCAAGCACGCCCCGGGGTCGCTCGCCATCGCCGGCATCGGAGACGTCGTCAGCAACCTGTCGGCCATCGCCGACTGGGAGCTATCCGCGGCCGACACCGGCGAACCGGTCGACGGGCTCGCCGTGGCGATGGCGAGGTCGGCCGCGCAGGCCGTGCTTAACCAGCCAGGCGAAGCCACGTCGAACGATTTCCTGACCGTGCTGGCCGAGGCGCTGATCATGTCGGGCATGGCAATGGTCGTCGCCGGGTCGAGCCGGCCGAGCAGCGGCGGCGATCACGAGATCATGCACGCGATCAACCACTTGTTCCCCGGCGCGGCGAGCCACGGCGAGCTGGCCGGGCTCGGCGCCTCGTTCTGCGGCTACCTGCGCGGGGACACGGCGCACTTCGAGGCGATATCCTCCTGCCTGCGCCGGCACGGCCTGCCGAGGCATCCTGAGCAGGTAGGCCTGTCGGCTGAACAGTTCACAGCCGCCGTTATGCACGCCCCGGCGACCCGGCCCGGCCGGTACACGATCCTGGAGCGGCTCGCCATGTCACCAGCGCAGGCCCGCGCCAGAGTGGAGGAGTATGTCAGCGCCATCGCTGGCTGAGCTTCGGTCGCAAGGCCAGCCGCAGGCCGTAATCGACCGGCTGAACGACGAGCACTGGGCCGGCCGTCTGTACATGCGCAAGCTGTCGCCGTACGCCACCTGGGTATTCGCCAGGCTCGGCTGGTCGCCCAACGCGGTGACGCTCGCCTTCATCGCCTGCGGCGTCGCGGCCGGAGTGGTGATCGCGTTCGGCGGGCTGCTGACCGCAATCGTCGGGGCGGTGCTGATCCAGGGATACTTGCTCTTTGACTGCTCGGACGGCGAACTGGCCAGGTGGTCGGGCCGCACCTCGGCGCGCGGGCTCTACCTGGACCTGGTCGGACACTACCTGGGCGAGAGCGCACTGCTGGTCGGGCTCGGGTTTCGCGCGCAGGGTCACCTGACGGTGTCGGGGGACTACATCACCGCCGGGGTCGGCGCGGCGCTGCTCGCGATGATCGTCAAAGCCGAGACCGACAACGTGATCGTGGCCAGGGCCAAGCAAGGGCTGCCAGCGACGTACGCCGACGCTGCGCTCGCCCCGGCCGGTTCCGGCCTGGCGCTGGCCAGGAAGCTCGCGAGCGTGCTGCGCGTTCACCGGATCACGCAGGCAGTCGAACTGTCGGTGCTTGTGCTGGCCGCGGCGATCATCGACGCCGCCAGGGGCGGCCAGGCAGCCACCCGCGTCTTGCTTCTCGTCTGCCTGGTCGTGGCGGCCCTCATGGTGATCGCGCACCTGGTGGCCATCATGGCGTCGAGGAGACTGCGTTGAAGCTGTCGATTGTGATCTTGACCATGGGCAACAGGCCCGACGAGGTCGCTCGCGCGATCGGGAGCACGGAGCCGCTCCGAGCGGCAGGCGCCGAGGTGATCGTCGTAGGAAACGGCGCTGACCCGCCGCCGGTGCCAGCCGACGTGACCGCGCTCAAGCTTCCGGAGAACGCTGGCGTGCCCGGCGGCCGCAACGCGGCAGTGGCGGCCTGCACGGGCGACGTCGTGCTGTTCCTCGACGATGATGCCTGGTATCCCGAGCCCGCGGCGCTCGGCGATCACATCACCGAGCGATTCGGCGCTGACCCGTCGCTGGCCGTGCTGTCGTTCCGTGTCGTCGATCCGGAAGGCGGGGCAGGCGCGCGCTGGCACGTGCCGCGGCTGCGGGTCGGCGACCCCGAGCGTGCCTCAGAGGTGACCACGTTCGCCGGCGGTGCCTGCGCGATCAGGCGGTCTGCCTATGACGAGGTCGGTGGCCAGCCTGGCCGGTTCTTCTTCGGGCACGAGGAGACCGACCAGTCCTGGCGGCTGATCGGGCTTGGCTACCGGATCGAATACGACCCGGCCGCGCGGGCGTGCCACCCGCCTGCTGCCAACGCCAGGCACGCGACCTGGTATCGGACGGAAGCTCGCAACCGGGTCTGGCTGGCCAGAAGAAACCTCCGGTGGCCGCTGGCGATCTGGTACCTGGCCGACTGGGTCGTGCTGACCTTGATCAGGGAACGCTCGGCAAGCGCGCTGCGCGCCTGGTTCGCCGGCTTCGCCGATGGGTGGCGGCTCGACCCTGGACCCAGGCAGTCGATGTCGCTGCGCACCATCTGGCGCCTCACCAGGGCTGGCCGCCCCCCCATCGTCTAGGCCGAATCCCGGATCCGCTGGCCAGGCCCATGGTCGGTCGATGCCCGGATCGGCCTCGGATCTAGTGCCCGCCTAGTGGACCGGCGAAGGCGGCGGAGTCGCGGCAGGCGTTCGCGCGCGCGGTGATGCCGCCGTATTGCCCGGCCAGGTGCGACGACTGTGAGCCGCGGCCAGGTCCCTGCTGGCCGTCTGGCTTCGCAGCGGCTGCCGCGGAAGCCGGGGCATGGCCGGCCTCCGGGGTGGCGCGCGCGGCATCCGCGCGGCGTTCCGCTGCTTCGCGCGGGCCCGATCCGCGCTGTCCCGGCAGGTTGCGGTCGTGGGCTATCGCACTGAACAGATCGCTTGCCTGGGGTGCCCACTGAACCCAGTTCTGGTTCTTCGGATACACGACGACCGGGATCTGGATGAAGCGCACGGCCGAGAGCTTCATGCTCTGCAGGTGGTTGGCCAGCCAGATCAAGTTCGCCTGAGTCAGCCCGCTGTCGGTCGTCAGCGACGCCGCGATGTCGGAGACGATCTTGTAGACCTGCGCCGGGTCGCCGAATAGGTTGGCCCGTTTCACCTCCTGGGCTACCGAAGCCATGAGGAACTGGTCGCGTTGTATCCGCTCAAGGTCGGAGCCGGCGCCGATGTACCTGACCCGCCAGTACGCCAGCGCCGTCGCTCCCCACACGTGATGCAGGCCGCTTGAGAGCCGCAGCCTGGAGCGCGCGTCGTGGATCGCGAACGGCAGGCAGATGTCTACCCCACCAAGATCGTTGACGACGTGTTCGAACCCGGTGAAGTTGAGTTCCATGAAATGGTCAAGGCGAATGTGCGTGGCCTGCTCGATCGTCTTCCACAAGCAGTCGGGTCCGCCAAGCGCGAACGTCGCGTTGATCTGCTCGATCTGGCGGAGCTGGCCCATCTGGCCAGGAAAGCCGTCAACGGCGGCGCAGGGAAGCACAGGGACCACGGAGTCGCGCGGGATGCTGAGCACGGTCGCCCGCCGCAGGTCAGGTGACAGGTGCAGCACGAGCACGGTGTCTGACCGCTGCCCACCGATGCGAGCCCCGTACCTGGCGTTCTTGCCCTGCCTGCTGTCCGAGCCGATGACCAGAATGTTCAGCGAGTCGTTGAGCTTCGGCGGCCGCTTGCCAAGGTCTATCACCGGCACATGGTGGATTCTGCCGACGATCGCGCGGTAGGCCGCGTACCCAGTCAGCACGGCGGCGACGAGCAGGCAGGCGGTCGCAACGGCAACCCACACGCCGGCATGGGGCGTGGTCCGCCCTCGCGGCCCACGCCCCGCAGTTCGCCGCCTTTCTCCCCCGTATTCCATAACCTAGGGAGGGTTCTTAGCCGTCCTAGGCCGCGTTAATCCCAGGCCAGAGGAGCCTCACGGCCAAACTTTGACTGGGAGAGCTGACGAAAGCGAGCGGTGACCTGGTCCGGCGAGGTTGTGCTGGTGCCGGGCCGGGAGAGCGCGATTTCGTCCGCTGCTGCCATGTGACCACGCGAGATGATCCCCGTTTCTCCATGATCAACCGCCCGGAGCGATGGATCCGGGATTCCATCGCGCCCTGCGCGCCGCGCACTGCGCCGTCCGGCGCGATGGATCCGGGGTTTCATCAGGGAAAACGGGGGTGAATACGGCAACCCATCGCGGCACTCGACCGGCCCGGCGCGATGAAACCGGCAACCCATCGCACCCCCGCCGCAGCAGACCGGCAGGGCACTCCGCAAGCACCCAGCACCACGGCACTCCGCACCGCAGGTAACGCCGGCACTGCGTACCGCAGGTAACGCACACACTGCGCACCGCAGGTTAACGCCGGCGCCCCGCACTGCGGGAACCACGGCACCTCACAGTGCGGCGACCCGGCCGCGCTAGCCCGAACCCCGCCGCCAGGCTAGGTCCGGCACGGCCAGCCAGCAATGTCGGCGCGCTGCCGCCACGCACACCGCATGAGCCGACACCGCCCCGCTACCCCGCCCGCACACCGCGCTAGTGGCCTGTCAAGCCGATAGGCCGAGTTTCGCCGAGCCTCTTAGGCGCCAGTGAACGCGGTTCCGTAGCCTCTGCAGACGTTCGTTCCGCCGGTGTAGCCGCTGTATTGCTTGGCGAGATTGCCTGGCGGCGCGCTCTGCTGCGGCGCGAGCGTCTTGAAGTCGGAACCGAGTATGAGCGTGACCGTGCCTGCCGTTATCGACGGGGTGAGCTGGAGCGTGACGTTCTTGCCTAGCTGTGCCGCGACAGTGCGGGCGGCCGCGAGATCTGCCGTCGAACCGTACTCCACGATCGACCCGATATAGCTGAACGTGGCCGCGCTCGACCAGCCGAGCACGTGGAAACCACGCTGGGTCAGCGCGGTGCCGGTGACGCTGGCGATGTTCTGCACGCCGGAGCCGTTCAGCACCTCGACGCTGACCTTCGACGTGCTGAGCAGCTTGGGTCCGGTGCTACTCGGGCGAGTGCGCTTGGCCTTGCCTTTGCCCGCCCGAGAGCCTGCCTTGCCTTTCTTGCCCTTATGCACCTTCGGCAGCTTGACATCGTGTGCGACAGCGCTGAAAAGCGTTGGGTCTTGCGTCGGATCCATTTCAACCCAGTTGGGATTGCCTGGGTAGGTAGTCGTCGGAATCTCGACGAACTGAATAGCCTTACCGTGGATCCCGGCCATGCTCCGGCCGATATCGAGGATCTTGGTAGGGCTCAGCCCAGCGTCGGTGGTCAGCGCGTGCGCGTGCACGATCGCCGACACGATCGAGTAGGTCTTGGTCAGGCTGTGCAGTACTTCGGTCTTGAGTATCCGCTGCACGACCGCGACCATCAGCAACTGGTCACGCTGGATCCGCTGCAGGTCAGAGCCGAGGCCGAAGTCCTCGCGCAACCGCCAGAACTCGAGCGCCTTGTAGCCCTTGAGGAAATGCCTGCCTGCCGTCAGGCTCAGGTGGTCATAACGGCTCGGAACGACCGGAGCTGGAAGGCACACCCAGACTCCGCCGAGCGCGTCGATCACGCTGATGAACCCGGTGAAGTTCAGCTCGACGAAGTCATCGATCCTGATGTGGGTGGTCTGCTCGAGGGTCTTCCACAGACAGCCAGGACCGCCGTAGGCGAACGTGGAGTTGAGCTGCTCGACATTCGGAAGGGGCTGCGCGGTCTGGCCGCCGAAGCCTGGCTCTGGCGTGCAGGACAGGATCGGCACCACGGTGTCACGCGGGAAGCTGAGCACGTAGATGTGGCTGTGACCAGGCGAGATGTGCACGATCATGACCGTGTCCGACCGCTGGCCCTGGGCGAACCCGCCGATTTTGCGGTTGCGGCCCGATCGGCTGTCCGACCCGATCAGCAGGACGTTCATGGCGTTGTTGAACTTGGGCGGTCGCTTGCCGAGGTCGGTGACCGCGATGTGGTTGATGCCGTCGAGCACGTCGCGGTACTTGACGTAGCCAGCGAGCGCAGTCAGCACTAGCACCAACGTCAGTCCGATAGCCGACCAGCCAGTGACCAGCGTCCTAGCCGGATAGCGACCGACGCCAAGCACGCGCCCCAAACTCCATCGACGGCGCTGGCCACGACGTTGACGCATATCCCAGGCGCCACCACGGCGCGAGCGCGTCATCCAATCCTCCGGGCTGTGTTCGCGGCTACCGAATTCACGGACTGCCGAGGTCACGGACTGCCGAGTTCATGGGCTGCCGAGTTCACGGGCTGCCAAAATCGCATGGTGCCGGTGTCGCGCCCTATGGTACGCGCTCCGGTGAGGAAATATCGCCCGTAAGCACTGGGTCGTGTCGCGGCCGAGTCCGTAGGCCGCCGGACGGGTCGACCGGGCCCGGCGGAACATTCGGCGGAATAACACGCCTCGGCGACATTTGCGTGACGCGCCAGTCCACTTACAGTGGAGCCCGTGACCTTGCCTCCATTGCCGCCGCCCGGAGACCAGGAGGAGGTCTCAGGCCGGTCAGATAACGGGATCGCAAGCCGCAGCAGAGCCGGCGTGCACCTGGCAGCGCGATGGCGTACTCGTTCCCAGCAGCGACCTGGCGATTCTCCGGGAGCGGAGACCAAATCGGCCAACGGCGCCGTCGAAGATGATGCCGCGAAGAAAACCGATACGGGTTCTGCCGCGTCTACGAATGTGAGGGGCCAATCAGGGCAGGGAGCGGTGGTGGCGAGGCACACAACGGCCAGCGACAAGGCCGCGCAGGACATTGCGACTGGGCAGGACAACCCGACTGGCGAGGCTGGCATTGCGGCCACGCCAGCTCCCACACCGGCCCAGACCGCCGCTGCGACCAAAGTTCGGTCAAGGCCGCTGCGAACATTGCCCGCCCTGCTGACCTTCCGCGGCCCCGGCACGACGCGGGTCAAGCGGGTCAAGCGGCCAACCTGGCTGGTCTGGCCTGGCTGGCTGCCCAGGCGGCGCCGCAGCTCCGCGCCAGGTGCGATCGCGCGGCCGGGACGGACGCACGACCTCGCGGCGCGGGCGTTCGCTAGGCTCACCGTCCTGCCAGCGGTGCTCGTCGTCTCGTGGCTGCTAACCGGCCTGCCGCTGCTGCTCGCCGGCGAGTTCCTGCCGGTGCCTATGCTGCTCATCTCGGCGCCCCTGGCGACAGCGATCGCCGTCAACGTGCTGCACCGAGTTCCCAGCCACTGGCCGTCGGAGTTTCCTGGCCAGGCGCGGGAGCGAAGCTGGATGCCGTGGTTCGGCTTGCTCGGCACCGCGCTTGTGGCCGGCGGCTTCGTCGGCTGGCAGCTAGCGAAGAACTCGCCATCCGTGATCGCCACGCGGACGCCTGGCGCGTACTTCCAGACCGGATACTGGCTAGCGCAGCACGGCTCGCTGCCGATCCCTGCATCACTGGCAGCGTTCGGGGGGACGCACGCGGGGCTGCACTTGTCGAGCATCGGGTTCTTCGCGCAGGGACATTCAGTGGTCCCGGCAGTCGTGGCGGGATTGCCGATGCTGCTCGCCGGCGGGTTCTGGACCAGTGGTGTTGGCGGCGGAACGTTGGTCATGCCCGTGCTCGGAGGGCTCGCGGTCCTCGCGTTCGGAGGGCTGGTCGGCAGGCTCGCCGGGCGGCAGTGGGCGCCGGCGGGCGCACTGGTGCTCGCAGTCACAATGCCCGAGCTTTACACAAGCAGGGACTCGTTTAGCGAGCCAGCTATCCAGGTCCTGCTGTTCGGCGGGTTGTGCCTGCTGCTCGATGCGCTGACCTCCAGTCGCAGTGCACTCGTCAAGCCAGCAGTGGATGACTCGGTTGCCAGGACCCTGCGGCTGGCCGATTCCGTGATCGCCGTCGGCTCGACTGGGACAGCGGAGCCGGGAGTGGCTGAACCGGATGGAGCGGCTGAGCCGGTTGCGGTAGCTGGCTCGGGTAAGAGCACCACTTCCGATGTGACCGTCCCGATACCGGCTGTCGCCGCTCGCAAGCCGGTACGTGCCGGGGTGCTCGGCCTGGCCGAGCGGCTGCTTGCCCGCGCGAAGCGCCTGGCCGCCTGGCCGCGAACGGTGAACTGGCGCACTCTCTGGCCTACTGTGACGTCGCGGCTCACCGCCGAGCGGATGCTTGCCGCGCTAGGCGGAATCGCGCTCGGAATGACATCTCTGCTCAGCCTCGGGTCGCTCGTGTATCTCCTTCCGGCGATCGCCGTGGGC
>Ga0134126_10004096_pt1 | contig 18250 bp, 16 predicted proteins | sample KB31752_FD_96881 | JGI IMG/M metagenome (GOLD analysis project Ga0134126, IMG submission 96881) | Terrestrial soil microbial communities with excess Nitrogen fertilizer from Kellogg Biological Station, Michigan, USA - KB3-175-2 | ecosystem: Environmental > Terrestrial > Soil > Unclassified ...
AACCGGCTCTCGCATCAACCCTGGCCTCGGCGCCAGTTCCGGCGCCAGGCGCAGATCCAGGCCTGCCGCCAGCGACCGCGGAAGCGTGGGCAGCGGATCCAGGCCTGGTGCCCGCGTTTCCGGCACTACCGGCAGCAGCGGACCCTGCACCGCCTCGGCCCCGAGTGTCGGCGTTGGTCACGGCGCCGATATGCCGCTTTGCACCGCCGTCAGTCACCGCCCCGGCGTTTGTGGCTGCGTCGCTGGTGGCTAAGTCATCCGGAGCGGCACCGAGGCGCGCTGATGCCGCCGTGGCCGCACCGCTCCCACCGAACGCTTCCCCGCCGCCACGCGACGCCGCGTTTGCCAGCCTGGCTGCGGCACTATTCGCCTGTCTCGAGCCAGCGGTGCTCGCCGCGCGCGCTGTCGAGTCCGGAACCGGACGCAGCGCCAGCCGCGCGGCTCGAACGAGACTCTCGATCTGTCCCAGCAGCGGACGGGCACCCAACGGCTCGATCAGCGACCGTGCCTGCCGTGCCGCTTCGGCTGCTTCAGCGCGCTCACCGCGCACCGCCAAAGCCTCGGCCAGCCGGAACCGCAGATAGGCGCGCAGATGCACCGGAGCTATCGCCTCGTCGGCAGCGACGACCAGTTCCAGCCAGTCAGCAGGGTCCTGACTCGCGTCCACCAGCTCCCGGCGCGCCTCCGCTGCCACCAGCCGCGCGAAGACGTTCTGCACCGGTACGTGCACCGGCAACTGCGCCGCGACGCGGGCGATGCGCGGGGTGATCGAGTCTGGATCCCGTCGGCCGGTATCCACGGCTCGGTCCGCTTCCGCCCGGGCTACCAGGGCGAGCATCTCCCAGAGGAAGCGCTCATCCCCTTCGCGCACGCCGGCGTCCAGCACCGAGGCCAGCGCCGCACGCACCTGGTCTATTCGGCCACGGGCCGCCGCCAGCCCGGCCACGGCCCGACGCAGCGGAATCACGTACTGCGGCTCGCCGGTCTTCGAGCCGCCACGGCGCCGAGCCGTGTCGAGGTCGGCCTGGGCGAGCTCGTACTCGCCACGCAGTATGTGCAGGTCGGCGCGCAGGCGCAGCAGTCCGAGGTCGTGCACGCCGGGCAGGTTGAGATCGACCGCGTCGTCGATGAGTTGCGCTGCCTCGTCCCACTCCCCCAGCGCGATCAGCGGCTCGGCCAGGTTATTGCGCAGCATTCCGGACTGCACCGGATTGCACGGGATCATCGAGTCCAGGCCGCCGCGCGCCACGTGTGCTGCCTCGTCATAGCGACCGACTTCGTAAAGCTCTGAGGACAGGCAGATGTCGATGCGTGGCATCAGCGTCGGTGTCGGGCCGAGCCGGGCTGCTTCCTCCCGGCAAGCACGATGCAGCGCCAGGCCCTCCTCGATCCGGCCGCCGTTGCTCAGGATCATCGCGCGGATGGACCGAGCGGACAGCGCGTCACACGGGTCGTCGGAGCGAGTGCACAGCTCGATGGCCTCATCGATGGCGACCAGTGCCTCGGACAACCTGCCATGCATGCAGAGCGTGGAGGCGAGGCCGGTGAGCATGTAGCCGCGCTTGACCGCGTACTTCTCGTCGCGCAGCAGCTCGATCGCCTGCAGCTGATCGTCTATGCCGGAGCCGCGGCCCAGGGTCCGCTGGTGCTTTCCGCGTTGGTCGAGCAGATGCGCCGTCAGCGACGGACGAGCCGTCTCGTCGATGGCCGCCAGTCCCGCGTCGGCGAAGGCCAGGCCTCGGTCGGCTGCCCCCGCGCGGCCCGCGGCCATTGCGGCGCGGTACATCAGGTAGATGTCGTCCGGCTTCGCGTCCGGCTCGTGCGGCACCTGGTCCCACAGCTCCAGTGCGCGCTCGAACATGGCCAGCTCGTCGGCGAAGGCGTAGCGCGTCCGTGCGGTCTCCGCCGCGAACAGGGCGGCGGTCAGTGCCTTATCGGGAACATGCGCGCGGTACCAGTAGTGCGCGAGCTCCACGTCAAAGCAGTCGGCTGAGACCAGCGTCGGAGCTTCGTCCAGTGCCTCGGCGAGCCTGAGATAGATCCGCGTGTGCTCTCCGGGCAGCAATTCCCCGTGCACGACTTCCCGCATCAGCGCGTGCCGGAAGCGATAAGTCTCCCGTTCCCCGGCCACCAGGACATTGGCGGCAAAGGCCGGCCGCAGTGCCTCGGTCAGCTCCTCCTCGCTGAGCCCGGCGACCGCGGCGATCAGCGGCGGGTGCGCCGGCTGTACCGCACTGGCCAGCAGCCGCAGCAGCCGCTGAGTCAGCTCTGGCAGCCGCTCTACTCGAGCCATCAGCAAGTCCCGCAGGCTCCAGGACAGCTCGGGCGCCGCGCCGCCTGCCGCCGCGACCCCGCAGGCCACCTCCTCGGTGAAGAAGGCGTTGCCCTCGGCCCGGCAGTACACCTCTTCGACCACGCTCGGCTCCGGCTCGCGGCCGAGGATGCCGCGCAGTTGCAGTGCGGTCTGGGCCCGGTCGAAGCGTTCGAGTTCAAGCCGTTCCAGCCCGCGCACCCGGTCGAGACCGGCCAGGAACGGCCGTAGTGGGTGCCCCCGGTGGAGTTCGTCGGCCCGGTAGGTCCCGATGGTCAGCACACATCCGCCGCGGGAGACCCGGGCCAGGTATCCGAACAGCTCGCGGCTGGCCCGGTCGGCCCAGTGCAGGTCGTCCACGACCAGCACCAGCGGTCGATCGGCGCACGCCTTGAGCAGCGCCGCCTGCACCGCCTCGAACAACCGGATGCGGGCGTACTCATCTTCCTGCTGCCGGCGAGCCGGGGCCTCGCCCAGCTCCGGGAGTATGCGGGCCAGCTCCCGCCCCTCCCAGCTTTCGCGGTCGATCAACCCCCTGCTGTCGAGCGACCGCAATGCCGCGGCGAACGGGCCGAACGGCACGCCCTCCCCGTTTCCGAGCTCGATGCACGCGCCGACCACGATCGTGGCGTCGAGCCGCGCGGTGAACTCCTCCACCAGCCGGCTCTTGCCGATCCCCGCCTCGCCGCCGATCAGCACCGTCTGAGGCTCCCCGGCCACGCTCCGCGCGAAGGCGGAGCGCAGGCGGGCCAGTTCCTCCCGGCGCCCTACGAAGATCGGACTGACGTTGCGGCTCGACACATCTTCGAGCATTTCACGTTCCCCGAGCGAACGCACCGGCCTTTCCACAGGGCCGGACGCAAGGCCCGGTCCGGCGGTCCCCGCACTGCTCACCGGCCTGTTGATGACCGGCCGATTGATGACTGGACTGTTCGTGATCGGAGTACTAGCCACTGTCGCGGCCGTGGATCCGGCAGTGGTGTCCATGGCCGTTGTCCCTCAGCCGGTCAGCCGAGGTCCTGCGCGCACGGCTGCGCCGCACGGCGCTGGGCCGCTGCGGCGCGGCCGCGTGCGTGCCGCTGCTTGCGCTCTCGCTTCAAGCACCCGACAAGACGGTCGTGTTCGGCCTCTGCGAAGAGCTGCTGGAAGTGGCTGTCCGCGATCTCCCGGCCGAAGCTGGCGCTCATCATGACGATCACTCCTCGTGATGTTCTCGTCGTGAGGAGCGCCCGTCTGTTGCGAGTACTTCCTCCGACGAACTCCACGATCCGCCCCAAGGTAGGCGCCGCGGATCAGTCGGATTCCCGAATTCGAGCCCGGCTTGCGGCCTACGCCTACCTTAGATAGCGCTGGACTGCCGTTTCAGGTACCTCAGATCCGGCACGACTACCTAAGGGCGGCCAGAAATCGCGGGTGCCGGCGTCAGATAAGTCGGTGCAGAGCGCAGCTGAGCGCGACTCGTTCAGTGCACCGAGAACCCGCCGTCGACGAACAACATCTGTCCGGTCACGTAGGCCGAAGCGTTCGAGGACAGGAAGAGCGCGACGCCCCGGAAATCCTCGGGCAGACCGTTGCGCCCGCTCATCGACCGTGCGGCCAGCGCCTTGACCCGCGCTGGATCTGACGCCGCGACGGCCGTCAGCGGGGTGAGCACGAAGCCGGGAATGATCGTGTTCACGCACACGCCGTGCATCGACTACGCCTCGGCCTGCGAGCGGGTGAGGCCGGCGAGGCCGGCTTTGGCGACGCCGTAGACACCGCTGTCGCCAAACGCGGAGACCGACTGCTGCGATCCGACGTTGACGATGCGACCCCAGCCGCGCTCGGCCATCCGCGGGCCGAACCGCTGACCGAGCTGGAACGGACCGGCGAGATTCGGCGCCAGGATCTCGTCGTAGTCCGCGAGCGTCTGAGTGCCGAGCGGCGGCCGCGGATTGACTCCGGCGCAGTTGATCAGGATGTCGATCTCGCCGACAAGCCGCACCGCCTCATCGGCGGCTTCGGCCAGACGGGTTCGGTCGGCCACATCGGCGACGACCCAGTGCGCTTCGCCACCCTGCTGCCCTATCCGCTCGGCCGCGGCCTTGAGTTCAGGTTCGCGCCGCGCGAGCAGCACGGTGCGCGCGCCCGCGAGCGCGATCGCCTCGGCCATCGCGTAGCCGATGCCTGAGCTTCCGCCGGTGACCAACGCTGCGCGCCCACGCAACGAGAAAAGCTCCTCGACCACTCCCATGCCGATGATCATATTCGGCACGTCGGGTGGCGGTAGCGGATTATCTCTTCGCCTGCTTAGCCGTCCTGCGTGTCATTCCAGGACGCGTTAGCGGCCGCCTCCTCTGCCAGCGCTCTAAGCTCTCGGACTGCCTTATCGCGGTCATCCGCCGCGTAAACCGCAGAGCCAGCGACGAACACGTCCGCCCCAGCCTCAGCGCACCGCTCGATCGTCTCGACCGAGACGCCGCCGTCCATCTGCAACCAGATCTGGCCACCGTGCCGTTTGATCGCCTGGCGGGCCCGGCGCACCTTCGGCAATACGGATTCAAGGAACCGCTGGCCGCCGAATCCTGGCTCGACCGACATGATCAGCACCATGTCCAGCTCCGGGAGCAGATCCTCATAGGGCTCGATCGGGGTAGCCGGCCGCAGCGCCATCCCGGCCCTCGCCCCGGCGGCGCGCAGCGTGCGGGCAAGCCGGATCGGCGCAGCGGCCGCCTCGACATGGAAGGTCACCGAGCCGGCGCCGGCCTCGGCATACGCGGGGGCCCAGCGGTCCGGGTCCTCGATCATCAGGTGGCAGTCCAGTGGCAGCTCCGACGCCTTGAGCAGCGCCTCGACCACCGGCAGCCCGAGCGTCAGGTTCGGGACGAAGTGATTGTCCATCACGTCCACGTGCACCCAGTCGGCGGACCGCGAGACCGAGGAGACCTCGTCGGCGAGCCGGGAGAAGTCGCTGTTGAGGATCGAGGGCGAAATCTGGACCGTCATGACGCCATTGTCGCCCACCGCGCGATCCGGCCGCACCGACGGTCGACCCGCGATGATGGGGCGGTGGACATACGCGCGATCTCTCCGGCTCTCCTGGTCGAACAGCTCGCCGACCGGATCGCCGCGTTTCCGCGCGAGGCGTGGGTTCGGGTGGCGCTCGATGGGGCGCCGCCTGCGGAACCGTGGCGTCTGGCACGGGCGTTGATCGATCCGTTGCGGCTTAGAGGAAGAGCCGCGCTGCAAGTCTCCGCGCGCGATTACCTGCGTCCGGCGTCACTTCGCCTGGAATTCGGCCGCACGGATCCGGATGTCTTCTACGACGAATGGCTCGACGCCAAGGGCCTGATCCGTGAGGTGCTCGGTCCGCTGGAGCCCGGCGGGAGCGGGAAGGTGCTGCCCGCCCTTTGGGACGCTGAGCGGGACCGTGCGAGCCGGCGCGAGTACACGACGCTCGCACCCGGCGGCGTGCTGCTACTCGACGGCGCGCTCCTGCTCGGCCGCGGTCTGCCGTTCGATTTCACCGCGCACTTCTGGCTCTCCTCCGCGGCACTGGCCCGGCGTACCGCACCGGACGATGCGTGGACGCTGCCCGCCTATGACCGCTACGAGAGCGAGGCCGACCCGCTGAACATCGCGGACATCGTCGTGCGGATGGATGATCCGCGGCATCCGGCGCTGGTCGAACGGTTTTGAGAACCTCAGAGCCAGAGCCGGCCTGAGCAGGAGTGTGCCCGGCTTGGCGCGGTACGGTGACAAGAGGCAACCGCAGGAGGCTGAGCCGGCATGTCGCAAGCACCAGAGCAAGAGCCCGCAACCGGTCAAGGCTTGGTCGCGGTCGGCAGCGACGAGAGCAATGCGTCCACCGACGCCGCGATCGAGCACCTTCGGGCGCGCGGGCTCAAGGTTCTCGCCGCGGGACCGGTGGCTGGCCAGCCGGGCGACTGGGTGCAGGTGGCGGAAGAGGTCGGCCGGTCGGTAGCCGAAGGCCGAGCAGAGCGAGCTGTGCTGTTCTGCTACACCGGGACCGGTGCGTCGATCGCGGTGAACAAGGTTCCAGGCGTACGCGGCGCGCTGTGCGTAGACGCCGAGACGGCACGGGGCGCACGACGATGGAATGACGCGAACGTCCTCGTGCTCAGCTATCGGCTGGCGACGGAGACGCTGGTGCGCGAGATCATTGACGCGTTCTTAGACACCGAGGTCGACCCCACCGAGGCCGACACGATCGCGCAGCTCGCCAATCTTGAGCGCGCCGCGAGCGAGCCCGCGGGTCCGGGCCTCTTCGGTTAGCCGCCGGCCGCGAAGGCCGGTCTGCCCATCTCGGTACCGTCGCCGCGGCTGTTGCTCAACTCGTCTTTCGCGCCCGGAAGGATCTCACGCGGTAAAACGGGCGCGACCGGTCGCGCGCTCCATTCGCGGGGATATCCGAGTGACACTTCTTCGAATCGCACGCCGTCGTGCCACGTCGTTCGCGGAATATGCAGATGCCCGTATACGACTGCTGCGACCGGGTAGCGCGTGTGCCAGTCAGCCGTTGCGGACGTACCGCACCATTGCGCGAACTCCGGATAACGCAGGATTCTGGTCGGTTCGCGCACCAACGGATAGTGGTTGACCAATACGAGGGGTATCGACGGGTCGCACTCGTCCAGCCGCTGCTGCGTTAACGCAACCCGGTCCTGACACCAGGCCTCGCGTGAGGGGTAAGGATCCGGGTGCAGCCGGAACTCGTCGTTGCAGACGACGCCGGTGCGGTACGCGTAAGCGAGCCCTTCTTCCTTCGTGCTGGTACCGGGCGGCCGGAATGTGTAGTCATAGAGCAGGAACAGCGGCGCGATACGGACAGGTCCGCCAGCTCCGTGCCAGACGGGATACGGGTCCTCGGGCGTGAGTACGCCGAGCTCCCTGCACAGCGCGACCAGCAGGTCATAGCGCGCGACTCCGCGCATCTGATCATCGCCGGTCTTGGAACTCCACAGGTCGTGATTTCCGGGAACCCACACCACCTTCGCGAATCGCTGGGTCAGCAACCGCAGCACGACGGCGATATCGGCGAGTCGTTCGGAAACATCCCCCGCAACAAGGAGCCAGTCATTCTCCGATCGCGGCCGCAGCGCTTGCACGATGGAGCGGTTTTCCGCATACGAGACGTGCAGGTCACTGACCGCCAACAGCTTGCCGCCCGCGCCGGAATGGCCGGCCGAGCCGCTTTCGGCACGGCCGTCTTCGTGCTCTGCCTCACTGTCTGCTGCGCCGTCGACCCCGTCCATGGTTCAAGCCTGCCCGCAACGAAGGCGTCGAGGCAATCCCCGCGGCGCTTTCCTGGCCGCATCACGACAGAATCCGAGTAGTCGTTGTCAGCGGCGACGCAGCAGCGCGAGGTACATCGCGTCGGTGTCGTGCAGGTGGGGCCACAGCTGCACATCCGGGCCGTCGCCGAGCTCCGGAACGCCGGGTAGGTACGGCCGGGCGTCGAGCTGCTCGACGTCGTCGCGGCGCGCGAGCACGTCCGAGACGACGAGGCGGGTCTCGGCCAGGTGCGGGGAGCAGGTGACGTAGGCGACGAGCCCGCCGGGCCTGGCCGAGTCGAGCGCCGAGGCGAGCAACTTCTTCTGCAGCTCTGCCAGCCTCGAAACGTCCGCGGGCTCGCGCCGCCACCGGCTTTCGGGGCGGCGGCGCAAGGCACCAAGCCCGGTGCAGGGGGCGTCGAGCAGCACGCGGTCGAAGATCTCGGGACGCCACGGCGGCTGCGTTCCATCCGCGGTCACGACCTTGTGCACCCCGTGGATCGGCTGCAGCGCGCGCTTGACGAGGCGGGCGCGGTGCGGGGCGATCTCAGCCGCGACGAGCTTGACGCCGCGCTGCGCGCCGATGGCCGCGAGGAGCGCCGCCTTGCCGCCTGGGCCGGCGCAGAGGTCAAGCCAAAGCCGGTCATCGGCAAGCGAGTCGTCGTCGCCGTGCGAGCCGGAACCACTCGAGCCGGCACCGTCCGAGCCAGTCGGGCGATCCGTCAGCGGAGCGGCCATGAGGGCCAACGCGACGAGCTGGCTGCCCTCGTCCTGCACACCGGCCCGGCCCCGCGCCACCGCGTCGAGCCGCGCCGGGTCACCCTCAGGCAGATACGCGGCGGTCGCCGCGTAACGGCCCGGCTCAGCGCCCTGCTTCACCAGATCGGCCTGCTCCGCGAGACCGGGGCGGGCCGCGAGCGTCACACCGGGCCGCTCGTTGTCGGCTTCGAGCAGCCGGTCGATCTCGGCATAGGCCGCATCCTTACCGCGGTGCGTGGCCAGCGAATCCCAGAGCGCTGAAACAACCCACGCCGGATGCGAGCGGTAGATCGCGAGGTATCCCTCCGGATCGCGGTCCGGGTCGGGTGCGACCCGCTCGACCCACTCGCGCAGGTCCTGCCGCGCCACCTTGCGCAGCACCGCGTTGACCATGCGCGCCGCGCCCTCGTGCGACACTTCCCGGGCCAGCTCGACGGAGCTGTCGACCGCGGCGTGGGACGGAATCCGCGTCGCCAGCAGCTGGTGGGCACCAAGCCGCAGCACGTCGAGCACTTCCGGGTCGAGCTGCCCGAGCGGCCGGTCGACACACGCGGCCAAGATCGCATCGTAGGTACCGCGTCCGCGCAGCGCGCCATAAGCCAGCTCGGTCGCGAGCGCCGCGTCGCGCGTATCGAGCCGCCGCTCGGTGAGCAGCTTGGGCAGCACGAGGTTGGCGTAAGCCTCGCGCTCGGCTACCGCGCGAAGAGTGTCGTAGGCGGCAAGTCGGGCAGGGTCGGTGCGCATCAGACCATTATCCCGTGTGAGAGAGGTCCTTTCGGCCGCGCTCGATCGCCCTCGGCCGCGCTTGCCACTCGAGCCCGGCTGCCTAAGGCTTCGCCGGGCGACTACTCGAACCGGGCGCCCTCGGACAACCGCAGGCCGCGCGCCCAGTCGGCGGCCGCCATCCGCCGCTTGCCCTGCGCCTGCACGTCGCCGAGCCGCACAGTGTGCCCGGAGCCGGTGCCGACTTGCAGGCCGCGCTTGTCGGCGACGATCGTGCCGGGTTCGACGTCTGTGACACCCGGGATCGGCGCGACCGGGAAGATCTTGACTCGTTCGCCGCCCAGCGTGGTCCAGGCTCCCGGCGCCGGGGTGCACGCGCGCACCTGCCGGTCGATGTGCAGCGCCGGGGTCTTCCAGTCGATTCGCGCGTCGTCGGTCGTCAGTTTCGGCGCATGGGACACGCCGTCAGACGGCTGCGGGACCGCGGTCAGGCGGCCCTCCTCGATTCCATCCAGCGTGGCGACGAGCAGCCGCGCGCCGTCGACGGCGAGCCGGTCCAGCAGGTCGCCGCTGGTATCGGCGCGGCCGATCTCCTCGGTCACCGTGCCGAAGACCGGCCCGGTATCCAGGCCTTCCTCCAGGCGGAAGGTGCACGCGCCGGTCACCTCGTCCCCGGCCAGGATCGCGTGCTGCACCGGCGCCGCGCCGCGCCAAGCCGGCAGCAGTGAGAAGTGCAGATTGATCCACCCGAACCGCGGAACGTCGAGCGCCGCCGGCGGGATGAGACCGCCGTACGCGACGACCGGGCATGCGTCGGGCGCCAGTTCCGCGAGCCGGGCGAGGAACGCCGGGTCACGCGGGCGCGCGGGCGTGAGCACTTCGATTCCCGCCTCATCGGCAACCCGGCGCACCGGAGAGGGCTCGAACCGGCGGCCGCGGCCGGTCGGCGCGTCGGGCCGGGTGAGCACCGCGATGACCTCGTGCCGGGAGTCCAACAGCGCCTTGAGCGACGCGACAGCCGGTTCCGGTGTCCCGGCGAACAGCACCCTCATGGTTCGACTCCCTCCGCAAGCCCGATCTCGGACCCGACTCCGACCCCGCCCGTACCGCTACTGATGCCGCTACCGCGCCTGGCCAAAGGTCGGATGCGGCGAGACCTTGATCTGCGCGGCCGCCGCCGCTTCGCTGTTCGCCCCGGAACCGCCGCGGCCACCGTTGGCCCAATCCGCTTGGCGGATCGCGCGCAGCGCGGCCTTCCGGGTCTCCCGGTCGAGCCGGTCGACGAACAGGATTCCGTCGAGATGGTCGGTTTCGTGCTGGAAGCAGCGGGCCAGCTTCTCGCTGCCCTCGATGACCACCGGGTCGCCGTACTCGTTGAATCCGTGGGCAACTGTGCTCAGCGCCCGGGTACAGGGGAACGCGAGGTCGGGGATGGACAGGCAGCCCTCGTCGCCGTCCTGGATCTCCTCGGACAGGTCCAGCTGCGGGTTGATCAGGTGCCCGACCTCGCCGTCCACGTTGTAGGTGAACACCCGCAGCGAGACGCCGATCTGCGGGGCGGCAAGGCCGGCGCCGGGAGCGTCGAGCATGGTGTCCGTCAGGTCCTTGACGAGTCGGCGCAGTTCCTTGTCGAAGTCGACCACGGGGTCGGCCTTGGTGCGTAATACCGGGTCGCCGAACAGCCGGATCTGCTGGATCGCCACTGGTTCGCCGTCCGTTCGTGTCGTCTTGGCCGCACTCTCCCCGCTGGGTCGAGTGTAACGAAGTCACGGCAGCCGCCGTGCCGGTCGGCGGTGCGCCGCGGCGCGCGTCAGGCCAGGTCGGCCGGGTCGATCCGGATGCGGACGTGCGCTGGGGCCTTGCGCGCCGAGCGCACGCCTTGCGTCGCGGTGAGCGCTTCGGCCAGTTTCCGGCCGCCGGTGCGGGCGCAGCGGATCAGCACTCGATGTTGCTGTTCGCCGGGGTCGCCGCCGTTCGATACCGGGGTCGGGCCGAGGATTTCCGCGTCCTCGGGCAGGGCGAGTGCGGTCATGAACTCGTCGAGGGCCGAGTACGGCGCGGTCAGTTCCGCTATCCGGGCAGCCGGCGGATAGCCGAGTTCCGCGCGATCGGCGAGTTCGCGCCGGGCGAAGGCGGCCGGGTCCCAGCGCACGAGAGCCTGCACGGGAGCCGCGGAGGGTTCGGCGGCGATCGCGACCACGCCGCCGTCCGCCGCCGGGCGCACCAGCGCGGCGGCCGCGAGCCAGCGCCGCAGGGCCTGTTCGGCGGCACGCAGCGTCGGAACTCCGAGCAGGAGGTCGCCGTCGAGCAGCACGGCCGCGGCGAAGCCTCCTGCGGCGACCGGTTCGGCGCCCGGTGTCGCGACGATCAGGGCGGGCTCCGGTCCGATCTCGGTCAGGATCGCGCCGCCCCGGCTCAGCCGCACCGTCACGCCTGGAAAGGCTCGGCCCAGTTCCTCGGCGCTGCGGGCCGCTCCGGTGGCGCGCGCGCGGAACCGGTTCGCGCCGCAGCGGTCGCAGCGCCAATGCTCCGCGATCTTGCCGCACCAGCGGCAGCGGGCCGAGTCGGCGGCGCCGGCGAGCGCGAGGGCGCCGTGGCAGTGCGCACAGTGCGCGGACTCGCGGCAACGCACACAGGCCAGCGCCGGCAAGTAACCAGTGCGCGGCACCTGCACGAGCACGGGTCCGCGCTGAAGGCCGTCTCGGGCGACGCGCCACGCGAGGGCCGGGATGCGCGCGATGGCGGCGCCCGCGTCGCGAGCGGTGTCCCGGTCGGGGTCGACAGTGCGGATCATCGGGGCGTGTTCGCGGACGCCGGCGCGCGGCGCGGCGACCGGCCTGGCCCAGCGGCGCGCGACGAGTTGGGCACCTTCCGCCGTGACCGTATATCCGCCGATCAGTGCGGCCGCGCCGGATTGGTGTGCGCGAATCGTCAGCACCTCGCGTACGTGCGGGTACGGAGCCGCGCGGTCGGCCAGCGAGGAATCCCCGTCGTCCCACAACGCGACCAACCCCAGCTCGGGCAGCGGGACGAACATGGCGGCGCGGGTGCCCACGACGCAGCGCACCTCACCGCGCTTGGCGGCGAGCCAGCGGCTGTAGCGCTCCCCCGCGCCGAGGTCGGCCGTCAGCGCGACATGCCGGCCGGCCCCGAGCAGGTCGACGAGCGCCGCGTCCATGCGGCTCACGTCGCGGCCGTCGGGAACAACGATCAGGGCACTGCGACCGCTGGTCAAGGTGGCGTGCACGGCCGTGGCCAGTGCCCGCGACCAGTCGGGGCCGATCGCCCCGCCGCCAGGCAGCCCGGTGGCCAGCGGGCCGATGCCGGGCAACGCGGCCCACACCGCGCGCGGGCTCTGCCCGGCTGCCAGCGCGGCGAGCAGTTCCGGGCCATTCGTGTAGTACTTCCACGGCTGCGGGTCGTAGGCGGCTAGCGGGCCGCTGACCGGCGGGCGCGGCGCGGCCTTTTCGGTTCGCGCGTGCCGGGGTGGGATCGCCAGCCGCAACACATCGGAGACGGTGCCCGCGTACGCGTCGGCCACGGCGCGCGCTAGCTTCCCGATCTCTGGCGTGAGCACCGGTTCCGGCGAGACGACGCTGTGCAGCGGCGCAAGCCGGCCGGCGAAGTCCGTCTGCTCGGCTCGTTCCCACAGGTAGCCGTCGACGAGCTGGCCGCCGAAGCGGATCCGGACGCGGACTCCGGGCTGGGCCGCATCGGCCAGCTTCGCCGGCACGCTGTAGTCCCAGAGCCGGTCAAGGTGCGCAGGTTCGACATCCACGATGACCTTGGCGACCGGCTGGCGCTGCGCCGGAATCGAGGCCGCCGGGTTCGCGTCAGCCGCCCGCGCCTTGCCGCGAGCGGCCTCGGCGCGGACGAGCGCCATCTGCTCGCCCGCGTGGTTCATCCGTCCTTTGTACCGGACTGGGCCGACATCGGAGGGCCACCGAACGCACCTGACGGGACATCAGATTTGATGCCCCGTCAGATTCCTCAAGCAGCTGTAACTTGCAGAAAATCGGCTCAGCCGATGATCGACTTGAGCGCCTCGACCCGGTTGGCCTGCTCCCAGGTGAAGTCCGGCAGCTCGCGGCCGAAGTGGCCGTAGGCGGCGGTCTGGGCGTAGATCGGGCGCTTGAGGTCCAGGTCGCGGATGATCGCGGCCGGCCGCAGGTCGAACACCTCGCCGACGGCCTGCTGGATCCGGTTCACCGGGACGTTCTCGGTGCCGAAGGTCTCCACGAACACGCCCACCGGCGCGGCCTTGCCGATCGCGTAGGCAACCTGCACCTCGGCCTGCGTGGCCAGGCCCGCGGCGACGATGTTCTTGGCCACCCAGCGCATCGCGTACGCCGCGGACCGGTCCACCTTCGACGGGTCCTTACCGGAGAACGCGCCGCCGCCGTGCCGCGCCATGCCGCCGTACGAGTCGACGATGATCTTGCGTCCGGTCAGGCCGGCGTCGCCCATCGGGCCGCCGATCTCGAACCGGCCGGTCGGGTTGACCAGCAGCCGGTAGCCCTCGGTGTCGATGTCCAGGCCGCCCTGCTGGAACTCGGCGAGCACCTGATCGACGACGTACTCCTTGACGTCCGGGGTCAGCAGCGTGGCCAGGTCGATGTCCGAGGCGTGCTGCGAGGAGACCACGACCGTGTCGAGGCGCACCGGCCGGTCGCCGTCGTACTCGATGGTGACCTGGGTCTTGCCGTCCGGGCGCAGGTAGGCGACGGTGCCGTCCTTGCGGACCGCGGCGAGCCGCTGGGCCAGCCGGTGCGCGAGGGCGATCGGCAGCGGCATCAGTTCGGGGGTGTCCGAGCAGGCGTACCCGAACATCAGGCCCTGGTCGCCCGCGCCCTGCAGGTCAAGCTCGTCCACGCCGCCGTCAACCCGCGACTCGTAGGCCGCGTCCACGCCCTGCGCGATGTCCGGGGACTGGGAGCCGATCGACACGGACACGCCGCAGGACGCCCCGTCGAAGCCCTTCTTCGACGAGTCGTAGCCGATGCCGAGGATCGTCTCGCGCACGATGGTGGGGATGTCGGCGTATCCGGTGGTGGTGACCTCGCCGGCGATGTGCACCTGGCCGGTCGTGATCATCGTTTCCACCGCCACGCGCGAGGAGGCGTCATCCTTGAGCAGCGCGTCGAGGATGGAGTCGGAGATCTGGTCGGCGATCTTGTCGGGATGCCCCTCCGTCACGGATTCGGAGGTGAACAAGCGGCGGGCGGTGTCCGGACGGACCACAGGTCGGCTCCTTCTTGCAGCGGCTGCTGACTTATCGGCGGGGGCCTCGGGACCCGCGCGTGTGCACGCGCCAGTCTAACTGTGCACACCAGGCGCTTGGATACCCCCCGAAATAGGGTACCGGGGCCACTCGCTATGGGTGTCGGTTCGGTGTTTACGCCCGTGACTGCCCAGTTAACGCCCGTGGCTTGCACAGAACGGCTGTGCCATGTTCCGCGGCGGACGCTGACGCACGGAGTCGGCGGCTGCCTCAGTCCGCGGTGACGTCGTCCCTACGCAGTTGCGCGACCCGGTCCCAGACGGCGTCGGCCAGGGCGCGCTTCGAGCCGAGCGGCACCTCGGTCTCCACGCCGTCGGCGCCGACGATGACGCCCTGCGTGACCTGCTGGCCGAAGACCTTGTCCGCGCCGACCTCGTTGACCACGAGCAGGTCCACGCCGTACGCGGCGACCTTGCGGCGGCCGAGGTCCAGGAAGGAGGCGCGTTCGTCGCCGGTCTCCGCGGCGAAGCCGACGACGGTCTGGCCCTCGGCGAGGCGATCGCGGCCGAGTTCGCGCAGCACGTGCGGGTTTTGCACCAGCTCGACGCTCGGGGCCGAGTGCTCGTCAGATTTCTTGATCTTCGACTCGGCGTATTGCTTGGGCCGGAAGTCGGCGACCGCGGCGTTGGCGACGATGATCTGCGCGTCGGCGGCCGCGGCGCGCATCGCGTCGCGCAACTCAAGTGCGGTGCCGACCCGGATCACCTTGGCCCCGGCCGGATCCGGGAGGGCGACGTTCGCGGCGATGACGGTGACCTCCGCGCCGCGCGCCACAGCCGCGGCGGCCAATGCGTATCCCTGGAGGCCGGAGGAGCGGTTGCCGAGGAATCGAACCGGGTCCAGCGGTTCGCGGGTGCCGCCGGCCGAGATCACCACGCGCAGCCCGCGCAGATCCTCAGGTAGCGGGCCGCCGCGGCGCAACACCGCGGCCGCGATCTCGTAGATCTCCGCGGGTTCCGGCAGCCGGCCGGGTCCGGAGTCGGCGCCGGTAAGCCGGCCGACCGCGGGATCGAGCACGATCGCGCCGCGCCGCCGAAGCGTGGCGACATTCTCGCGAGTGGCCTGGTGCTCCCACATCTCGGTGTGCATCGCCGGGGCGAACAGCACCGGGCAGCGCGCGGTCAGCAGCGTGTTGGTGAGCAGGTCATCGGCGATGCCGTGGGCGGCCTTCGCGAGCAGGTCGGCGGTGGCCGGGGCAACCAGCACCAGGTCGGCGGACTGGCCGAGGCGCACGTGCGGCACCTCGGATACCCGCTCCCAGACCTCGGCCGAGACCGGATGCCCGGACAGCGCCTCCCAAGTGGGCGCGCCGACAAAACGCAGGGCGGCGGCGGTCGGCACGACGGTTACGTCGTGGCCTGACTCGGTGAAGCGCCGCAGCACCTCGCACACCTTGTACGCGGCGATTCCGCCGCCCACGCCGAGGACGACGCGCGGCTTGGGCACCGGAGGCTCAGGCCTGCTCGACCGGCTCCGCCGTCAGCAGCCCGGCGTTGATCTCGCGCAGGGCGATCGACAGCGGCTTCTCGTGCACGTGCGTGTCGACCAGCGGGCCGACGTACTCCAGCAGCCCCTCGCCGAGCTGCGAGTAGTAGGCGTTGATCTGGCGCGCGCGCTTGGCCGCGTAGATCACCAGGCTGTACTTGGAGTCGGTCGCCTCGAGCAGTTCGTCGATCGGCGGGTTGATGATGCCCTCGGGCTCGGTCACGGACACGAAGGAGACCTTCCGATCGTGAGGAAAAAAGGTTCCTGCCGCGGCGCATCCGCCTAGGACAGGCCCATCAAGTTTACCAGTTCCCGCGCCACGTCCTGCACGGATGTGTTGACGAGGGTCACGTCGAACTCGGACTCCGCGGCCAGCTCCACCCGCGCGGCGGCCAGCCTGCGCTCAACCACCTCGGGCGGCTCGGTGCCGCGGCGGGTCAGCCTGCGGACCAGCTCGTCCCAGCTCGGCGGGGCGAGGAAGACCTGGAGCGCCTCGGGCATCGCGGCGCGCACCTGGCGCGCGCCTTGCAGGTCGATCTCCAGGAGGGTCGGCGCGCCGGCGGCGAGCCGGTCCAGCACGGGCTGGCGGGGCGTGCCGTAGCGATTGCCGGCGAACTGGGCCCATTCGAGCAGTTCGCTGTTCGCCACCAGCTTGTCGAAGCCCTGCTGGTCGGTGAAGAAGTAGTGCACGCCGTGGATCTCGCCGGGGCGCGCGTGCCGGGTGGTGACCGAGACCGAGTGCCAGATCTCGGGATGGGCGGTGCGCAGGTGGGCGACCACCGTGCTCTTGCCCACTCCGGACGGGCCGGACAGGACGGTCAGCCTGCGAGGAACTGCGGATGCGGCGTCGTGCCGGTCAGGCATCTGTCGCGGGGATGGCCGATCCGGTGGCAAGGCCGCGTCACGGCCCGCGTCGGGGCGCGTGTCAAGGTCCTGGGGGGCCGGCGGCGTCGAAGGTTCACCTTCACCGGTTTGCGTGGAGCTCACGCGCACCGAGGTTACCCCACGGCGCCGCGTGGGGCGGGTACACCCGCGCCGAGAAGGACCAGAGCAGTGCCCGAAAGCCCTCTTGGGTCCTCTCGGCGCGGTGGCGCCGTGGGGCGCGTTCGCAAAGTATCGCCGGGGCCGCGACGCCTGCCACGCACGCTCGCTGCGTTGGCGGAACATCCACAGATAGCCAATATGAGGATGTCCCGCCGCCTTGCGATCGCACGCGCCAGACGCCGCGGCCTTGATCCGCCGCTACTTTTCCAAACGCGCCCAAGTAAACGGCCCGGCTGCTGCGCTCGCGCGCAGCGTCCGGGGTCCGACTACTTGGCGCCGCCGAACTCCCGCTCGAGCGCGGCGATCTGGTTGGCGCCGAGGCCCCGGACCCGACGGGTCTCGGAGATCGACAGCCGCTCCATGATCTGCTTGGCCCGAACCTTCCCGACGCCCGGCAGGGACTCGAGCAGAGCCGAGACCTTCATCTTGCCGATTACGTCGTTCTTCTGGCCCTCGCGGACGACCTCGGAGAGGGAAGCCCCCGAGTGCTTGAGCCGGTTCTTGACCTCGGCACGCTCACGCCGGGCTGCGGCTGCCTTCTCGAGAGCTGCCGCGCGCTGTTCGGGTGTGAGGGGCGGAAGAGCCACGCCAATTCACCTCATGACGTCGATGCGGATCGGTGGGGTGAGCCGTCCTGCCGTTCGCACGGCCGGGCGGCTCGGTTGTCCGTTGCCGGAACCTAGTCGCTTACAGCTTCAGTGGCAAGGTGACACCCCCGCTGGTCTGCGATAAAACCGGAGCGTACCGGAGTTCGCGGCGGCGCGTGAACGGGACCGCCGGATTTTGCGGGCCGCTCGATCCGACTTGGAGCGCTCTCAGCGACCCGCGGCGTAGCCCTGCATGCCCCGCGGATTGGCCGCCGCACGCAGGATACCGGTGTCAGGATCGCGATATACGGCCGAGAGTCTACCCAGCGACCAAGGGCCTGCCTCAATCGTTTCGTGACCGAGTTTTCGCAGCTCAGCGATGGTAATACCAGAGAATCGCGACTCGATCACCAAGCCGAGAGGATCGCGCTGGCGCGGCGCGAATGATGAGGGCACTGCGTTGCTGTGCCATGCGGGCGCGTCGATCGCGGCCTGGAGGCCTAGACCATCATTTGCCCAGCCCAAAAGCAGTAACAACTGCCATTGATCCTGCTGATCCCCGCCCGGTGTGCCGAAAGCCAGCACCGGCCGGCCGTCGCGGCAGGCGAGGGAGGGGCTGAGCGTGATCCGCGGCCGTTTGCCGGGTGTGAGGGAATTGGGCAAGCCACGCTCGAGCCAGAACATCTGACCGCGCGTTCCCAGGCAAAAGCCCAGCTCAGGGATGGTCGGCGAGGATTGCAGCCAGCCGCCGGACGGAGTGGCGGAGATCATATTTCCCCACCGGTCG
>Ga0134126_10004097_pt1 | contig 18247 bp, 18 predicted proteins | sample KB31752_FD_96881 | JGI IMG/M metagenome (GOLD analysis project Ga0134126, IMG submission 96881) | Terrestrial soil microbial communities with excess Nitrogen fertilizer from Kellogg Biological Station, Michigan, USA - KB3-175-2 | ecosystem: Environmental > Terrestrial > Soil > Unclassified ...
ACCGAGGCCGAGACGCAGAAGCTGATGCGCATGGAGGACGAACTCCACAAGCGCGTGATCGGCCAGCACCCGGCGATCGAGGTGATCTCGAAGGCGATCCGGCGCTCGCGCGCGGGCCTGAAGGACCCGAAGCGCCCGACCGGCTCGTTCATCTTCCTCGGCCCGTCCGGCGTGGGCAAGACCGAGCTGGCGCGGACGCTGGCGGAGTTCCTGTTCGGCGACGACGACGCGCTGATCCGCATCGACATGTCCGAGTACATGGAGAAGCACGCGGTCTCGCGCCTGGTCGGCTCGCCTCCGGGCTACATCGGCTACGACGAGGGCGGCCAGCTGACCGAGGCCGTGCGCCGCAAGCCGTACTCGGTGCTGCTGCTCGACGAGATCGAGAAGGCCCACCCCGACGTCTTCAACATCCTGCTGCAGATCCTCGAGGACGGCCGGCTGACCGACGCCCAGGGGCGCACGGTCGACTTCCGTCACGCGATCGTGATCATGACGTCGAACATCGGCGCCGCGGAGATCGCGCGGAACACGCCGCTGGGCTTCGCCGTCTCCGACGACGAGACCGGGATCACCTACGACGACATGAAGAACCGGATCATGGGCGAGCTGAAGAAAGTCTTCCGGCCCGAGTTCCTCAACCGCATCGACGACGTGATCGTCTTCCACAAGCTGCAGAAGGACGAGATCAAGCAGATCGTCGAGCTGCTGCTGCTGAGGATCCGCGAGTCGATGGCCGAGCGCGAGCTGCAGCTCGAGCTGACCGAGCCCGCCAAGGACCTGCTGGTCGAAAAGGGCTGGGATCCGTCGATGGGCGCGCGCCCGCTGCGCCGTGCGATCCAGCGCTACATCGAGGACCCGCTCGCCGACTTCGTCCTGCGCGAGGAGCTGACCCCCGGCGCGACCGTGGTGGTCAACCCCGGCGGGGACGGCAGCGAGGACGAGGTCAAGCTCTCGATCGTGCAGCCCAAGAAGCAGAAGACGCCGGTCGGCGTCGGTGCCGAGGGCGGTTCGGGCGCGGACGAGCCCGAGCTGGCCGAGGGCGGAGACGAGCCGGCTGTGCCGGACGCGCCGCCCGCTGACGAGTCCTAGCGGCCGCGAGGCGGACGCCTGATCGTCCGCCTCCCGCCGTAGGAACTCATCGAATAGCGGCACCGTGAAGGCGGTGTCGCCGTGCGCAGGGCTGTACAACATTCCCTTCCTGATCAAGCTAGATCGTCTCGGAGCGACGCTCTCTACTTTGACACCGAGGCGTGAAGCCACATCGCCGGATCGATGGGGTCCAGGGCCCATCTCGGCCATTGCAAGCAAGTAGGACTTCTCGGCCGGGGTAATACGGTCCATCCGTACTCGGAAAAAGTTCTTGTCGAGCCGTTCTTGCACGGCTCCCTTCGCGCGCTGCACGTCTGCCATTTCAATCGGCGAGCCGGGGGCCTCATTCCAGACGTGGTAGCCGCGCGAACTTATCGTCGGCGGGGATAAGTTCGATCAAATCGCGCCGCTGCGGCGGGCCGTCCCGGGTAACCGCTACCCCTCCAGCCCCACGGCTTTGAAAGCCTGCGCGCGGCTCGTGTGGAACTCGATCCGGGCGATCCTCGCGTCGCGGAGCGTCCAGACCGACGCGCTGACCAGCTCCACCTCGGAATCGCTTCCGCGGAGACGTCCGCGGTCGCGAATCAGCACGACGACGCGGCCCTCGCCGGCATCGAGGAAGTCATCCACCTCGGTCACGTAGGTCTCCCAGGGGCTCAGCCACTCCCGCCACACCGAGACCAGGCCCTCCAGGCCGCGGCTTTCGGAGAACAGGCCGAGGCCGAGGTCGCCGAAGTGGTCGCCGCCGATGACCTCGAAGTCATCCGTCAGAAGCGGCGCGATGCGTGCGAACGCTCCTCGCCCGTCCGGATCCCCGCCGAACAGCAGCGTCAGGTCGGTACCGGACGGCGGATGGACCGACCTGACCAGCTCGACGTTCTCGACGGACATCGCCTCTGAGTATCCCGAACGCACGTCGACCCGAGCGAGGCCGGCCGTCCCGGCTCTCGTGCGGACCCGTCCCCGCCGGTGCGTAGCCTGGCGGGATGCCACGCAAGACCGTCCACGTCTGCTCCGACTGCGGCGCGCAGGAGGCCAAGTGGCACGGCCAGTGCCCCACCTGCGGGGCGTGGAACACGCTGGTCGAGGAGGTGCTTCCGGAGGCCTCGGGCGGAGGCGCCTCGCGCCTGCGAGCGGCGGGCGGCGCGCGCAGCCGTGCCGAGCGCGTGGCGCCCCGGCGGCTGCGCGAGGTCGGCGCGGCGCCGGTCACCCGCCTGCCCACGGGCATCGGCGAGCTCGACCGCGTGCTCGGCGGCGGCCTCGTTCCAGGCTCGCTGACGCTGCTCGGCGGCTCGCCCGGGATCGGCAAGTCGACGCTCACGAACATGGTGCTCGGCCATCTCGCGGGCGCCGGCCACGGCACGCTGTACGTGAGCGGCGAGGAGTCCGCCGAGCAGGTCCGCCTGCGCGCCGAGCGGCTCGTGGGCGGGTCTGTCGAAGCCAAGGGCGATACCGTCGTCCCGCTGCGCCCGTCCAGCGCGCTCGAGGTCCCGATCGTCGCCGAGACCGAGTTGGAGGCCGTCCTGGACACGCTCGCCGCCGAGCGGCCCGAGGTCTGCGTGATCGACTCCGTGCAGACGCTGCGCTCGGCCGACCTCTCGGGCGCCCCGGGCTCGGTCGGGCAGGTGCGCGAGGTGGCCGCTCGCGTCATGGAGCTGGCCAAGCAGCAGGGCACGGCCGTGATCCTGGTCGGCCACGTGACCAAGGACGGGGCGCTCGCGGGCCCGCGTGTGCTCGAGCACCTGGTCGACTGCGTGCTGCAGTTCGAGGGCGAGCGCGAGCGTCCCTACCGCGAGCTGCGGGCGCTCAAGAACCGCTTCGGCTCGACCAACGAGGCGGGCCTGTTCGAGATGCGCCAGGGCGGCCTCGCGGAGGTGCTGGACGCCTCCGCGCGCTTCGTCTCCGAGGCGACGCGCGCGGCCGGCAGTGCGGTGCTCGTGACGATGGAGGGCTCGCGCCCGCTGCTCGTCGAGGTGCAGGCGCTGGTTGCGCGCTCGGAGCTCGAGCAGCCGCGGCGCGTCGTCTCGGGCCTGGACCGCAACCGGCTGGCCCTCGTGCTCGCGATCCTCGCCCGTCACGGCGGCGTCGGCACCGGCGGCTGCGACGTGTTCGTGAACGTCGTCGGCGGCGTGAGAGTGGACGAGCCCGGCTGTGATCTGGCGGTCGCGCTGGCGGTCGCCAGCGCCGCGCGCGGCGAGGCCCTCGGCGGCGGCGAGGAGCCACTCGCCTGCTTCGGCGAGCTCGGTCTTACGGGGGAGCTGCGGTGGGTCGGCCACCCCGAGCGGCGACTGGACGAGACGGCGCGCCACGGGCTGAGCGCCGTGATCGCCCCACCGGACAGCGACGCCCGGGCGCGGACGGCCCGCAACCTTCGCGAGGCGCTGGCGTTGGCCCTCCCGGGGGGCGGGCGCGGGCCGCGGATAGCAGCCTCCCGGGGAACCGCGAAGAGCGGCGCGGAGCCCGCCGCAGAGGCCGCGATCGGCGCTGTCTAGCGGTTTCCGGCCTGCGGAGCTGGAGCTGAAAATTCGCTAAATGCCCTAGAATTGGGGTTGTGGCACCCCGTACCGGCGAAGATGTAGACAACGCAGTACGGCCGGATCCGGGACTGATGAGGGCTCTGGAGATGATCGCTCCGGGCACCGCGTTGCGCGAGGGGATCGAGAGCATCCTCCACGCCCGCACCGGCGGACTGATCGTGATCGGTGAGCCGGAGGACCTCAGTTTCCTGAACTCCGGTGGGATCAAGCTCGACATCGACTACACGCCGGCGTTCCTGTACCAGGTGGCCAAGATGGACGGCGCGATCATCCTCAACGCGAACGCGACCAAGATCGCGATGGCAAACGTCCAGCTGATGCCCGATCCGACGATCCTCTCGCACGAGACGGGCACCCGCCACCGCACCGCCGAGCGCGTCTCCAAGCAGACGGACGCGCTCGTGATCGCGATCTCCCAACGCCGCGAAGTGGTCTCGATCTACACGGACGGCGGCAAGTACATCCTGGCCGACATCCCCGTCGTGCTCGCCAAGGCCAACCAGGCGCTCGCGACGCTCGACAAGTTCCGCACGCGCCTCGACCAGGTCTCCACGCGCCTGACCGCGCTCGAGTTCGAGGGCGCGACCACGCTCCACGACGTGCTCACGGTGCTGCAGCGCTCCGAGCTGGTGACCCGCATGGCCGTCGAGATCGAGCGCTACATCGTCGAGCTGGGCAGCGAGGGCCGGCTGATCGAGATGCAGCTCGAGGAGACGATGGTCGGCGCCGCGGCGGAGAAGGCGGCGCTCGTGCGCGACTACCTCTCCGGCTACTCCGACGAGGGCTTCGCCGCCGCCCTGGAGGAGATCGGGAGGCTCAGCCACCAGGACCTGCTCGACTTCGGCCGGCTCGCCGAGCTGCTCGGCTACGACCGCAAGCTCAACACGCTCGACTACCCCGTCTCCTCGCGCGGCTACCGCGTGCTCGGTCGCATCCCGCGGCTGCCCAAGCTCGTCGTCTCGCAGATCGTCGCCGAGTTCGGCGGCCTCGACGAGCTGCTGGCCGCAAGCGACTCGGAGCTCGAGGCCGTGGAGGGCGTCGGTGAGATCCGCGCGAAGGACATCCGCGAGGGCCTGCGCAGGCTGCAGGAGCTGAACCTCGTGGATCGCTACCTACAGACTTGACAAGGGCCGGCCCTGCGCGGCCGGCTGAGAACGAAGGAGGACACCATTTCCGCACAAGCATCTGAAGAAGGAACGCTGACCGAGGAGCTCGAGGTCACCCGCGAAGTCGAGTACATCGAGTTCGAGCTGGGAGACCACGTCGTGTACCCCCATCACGGCGCAGGCAAGGTCCTCAAGAAGGAGGAGATGGAGATCCTCGGCGAACGCCGCGAGTACCTCACGATCAAGATCCTCCACAACGACATGACCGTCCGCGTGCCCACCGAGAACGCCGCCCTGGCGGGCCTCCGTCGCGTGATCGACGAGGAAACCGTGAACAAGGTTCTCGACGTGCTTCGCGACGAAGTCTCGGAGATGCCGAAGAACTGGAACCGCCGGTTCAAGCACAACCGCGACAAGATCAAGACCGGTGACATCTACGAGCTCGCCGAGGTCGTCCGCAACCTCTCGCTGCGCGAGAGCGAGAAGGGCCTCTCCACCGGTGAGAAGCAGATGTTCACCCGCACCAAGAAGATCCTCGCCTCCGAGCTCATGTACGCGCTCGACAAGGACGAGGAGGAGGCCGAGAACTACCTCGACGAGCTGCTGGCCGACTCCGCGAGCAGCCAGCTGGCGGCCGCCGGCAAGTAGCGAGGCTCTCGCGCACGCGCCAGCCGACGGCATGGCGCGTGCGCGACAGCCCCTCCGCCGATGGCCGTCGCCCTGATCGTCGCGGCCGGGAGCGGCGAGCGCCTCGGCGCCGGCCGTCCGAAGGCGCTCGTCGAGCTCGCCGGCCGGCCGCTGCTCGCCTGGAGCGTCGAGACGCTCTCGGCCATCGCCGCAATCGAGCAGATCGTCGTCGCGATGCCGGCGGGCGCGAGCGCGCCGGACGGCACGGTCGGCGTCACCGGCGGCGCGTCACGCTCTGAATCGGTGCGCCACGCGCTGGAGGCGGCCGACCCGGCCGAGGTCGTGCTCGTGCACGACGCCGCGCGGCCGCTGCTCACCGGCGCGCTGGCCGAGGAGGTGCTCGCGGCGCTGGGCGAGGACCCCGGTGCCGCGGCTGCCATCGCGGCAGCGCCCGTCACGGACACGATCAAGCGGGCGGGGCGCGACGGCGGCACGGTGATCGAGACGCTCGACCGCCGCGAGCTGTGGGCGGTGCAGACGCCGCAGGTGTTCCGCCGGGCGGCGCTCGCGCGCGCGCTCGACGTCGAGTCCGAGATGCTCGCCCAGGCGAGCGACGACGCGTGGCTGATCGAGCGGGCGGGCGGGCGGGTGATCGTCGTGCCGGGTTCCGCGGAGAACCTGAAGATCACCACCCGCGTCGATCTGCGACTCGCGGAGCTGCTGCTCGCCGAGCGCGAGCGCGGCGGCGCGTGAGCTGAGCGGCGATCCCTGCTTGAATCGCCGGCGAGATGCTGACCGACTACCACCTGCACCTGCGCCCCGACGACGAGGACGCGACCGCGGCGGAGTTCCACACGCCGGCCAACGCCGAGCGTTACCGGCTGAACGCCTCCGAGCAGGGCATCGCAGAGCTGGGGGTCTCCGAACACGTCTACCGCTTCCGGGAGGCGCTCGAGGTGTGGCGCCACCCCTTCTGGGAGCGCTACGCGGTGGACGATCTGGACGACTTCTGCGGCTTCGTGCGCGAGGAGACCGACTTGCGCCTAGGGATCGAGATGGACTTCGTCGCCGGGGCCGAGGACCGCACGGCGAGCCTCCTGACGGCGCGCGATTTCGACTACGTCGTCGGCTCGGTGCACTTCATCCGCGACGGCGCGGTGGACATGGACGACTACGGCGTCTGGGACCCGCGCCGTCCGGAGATCAGCGCGGATCGCGTCTGGAGCCGTTACTTCGAGACGGTCGCCGAGAGCGCGCGCAGCGGCCTGTTCGACATCATCGCCCACCCCGACCTCGTGAAGATATGGGGTCCCGCCCACCCGGGCCGGATCCCCGAGCGCGATCTGAGGTTCTTCTACGAGCCGGCCGTGGAAGCGTTCGCCGACGCGGGTGTGGCGGTCGAGATCTCCACCGCCGGGCTGCGCAAGCCGGTGGGCGAGATCTACCCTGCGCGGGCGCTCCTCGAGATGTGCGTGGAAGCGGGGCTGCCGCTGGCTCTCTCCAGCGACGCGCACCGTCCTTCCGACGTGGGCGCCGGCTATGACCGAGCGCTCGAGCTGCTCGACGAGCTCGGTGTACGGGAGCTCGCCGTGTTCGAGCGCCGCCGGCGGCGCCTGGAGCCCGTCGGCGCCTCGGAGGCGGCGGCATGAGGGTCGGCACCGGCTACGACTCCCACCGCCTCGTCGAGGGGCGCAGGCTGATCCTGGGCGGGGTCGAGATCGCCGGCGAGCGGGGCCTCGACGGGCACTCCGACGCCGACGTGCTCACGCACGCCGTGATCGACGCGCTGCTCGGCGCTGCCGCGCTCGGCGACATCGGCCAGCACTTCCCGGACACCGACGAGCGATGGCGCGACGCGGACTCGATCGTGCTGCTCGAAGCGGTCGTCGCGATGCTCGCCGAGCGCGGCCAGCGCGTCGGCAACGTGGACTGCACGGTGGTGCTCGAAGCACCGAAGCTCGCGCCGCACCGCGAGGCGATCCGCGCCCGCCTGGCCGGCGCGCTCGGCGTCGGCGTCGAGCAGGTCAACGTGAAGGCGAGCACGGGGGAGAGGATGGGCTTCGTGGGGCGCGGCGAGGGAGCCGCGGCGCTGGCGATCGCCGCGATCGAGGACGCCGGCGGCTGAAGGGGGCGTCCCGTGGTTCCACGGGACGCTGACAGCTAGGGTTGCGCGGCGATGGGCGAGATCGAGATCCACGACACCGCCAGCGGGGAGCTGCTGGCTCTGCGGCCCCACGAGCCCGGGAAGGTCGGCATCTACGCCTGCGGCCCGACCGTCTACAGCCGCATCCACATCGGCAACGCGCGGCCGTTCGTCGTGTTCAGCCTGCTGGCGAGGTTCCTGCGCCACGAGGGCTACGAGGTGAAGCTCGTCGTCAACGTCACCGACGTCAACGACAAGATCTACGACGCGGCGCGGGCGCGGGGCGTTGGAAGCGAGCAGCTCGCCGCAGAGATGACCGCAGCCTACTTCGCCGACACCGACGCTCTCGGGCTGGGCCGCCCCGACGCCGAGCCGCTGGCCTCCGAGACGATCGGTCCGATCGAGGGCTACATCCAGGCGCTGCTGGACGCCGACCACGCCTACGCGGTCGACGGGGACGTCTACTTCCGCGTGCGCTCGGACGCGCGCTACGGCAGCCTCTCGCACCGAGATCCCGACAGCATGGACCAGGGCGAGGGCGTGGAGGGGGCCGACCTCAAGCAAGACCCGCTGGACTTCGCCCTGTGGAAGGCGCACAAGGAGGGCGAGGACACGTCCTGGCCGGCGGCGTGGGGCGACGGGCGCCCCGGATGGCACATCGAGTGCTCGGCGATGGCCGAGGAGGCGCTCCCGCGGGGCGTGGACATCCACGGGGGCGGCTCTGACCTGGTGTTCCCGCATCACGAGAACGAGGCCTCGCAGACGCGCTCGGCGCGCGGGCACGAGCTCGCGACGATCTGGATGCACAACGGCATGATCCAGGCGACCGGCGAGAAGATGGCCAAGTCGGTCGGCAACATCGCGCCGTTGTACGAGGTGATCGACGGGTACGGCGCCGAGGCCGTCGTGATGTACCTGATCTCCGGGCACTACCGCCAGCCGCTCGCGTTCTCCGAGGAGGCGCTCGAGCAGGCGGCCGCGAACGTCAGGCGCATCCGCGAGGCCGGTCGGCGCCTGCAGGCCGGCGAGCCCTCGCCCGCGGAGCTCGCGCCGCTGCGCGAGCGCTTCTTCGCCGCGCTCAGGCGCGATTTCAACACGGCGGAGGCGCTCGCGGCCCTGAACGAGTGGCTGCGGGAGGCCACGCAGCGCTCCGCGGGCGACGGCGATCTGCGCGAGATGCTCTCCGTGCTCGGCCTCGAGAGCCTGCTCGCGCCCGACGCGCAGGCGCCGGCCGAGGTGGTCGAGCTGGCCGAGCAGCGCGAGCGGGCGCGCTCGGAGCGTGACTTCGCCGCCGCCGACGAGCTGCGGGAGCGCATCGCCGCGCTGGGCTGGGAGGTCCGCGACGGCGCGCAGGGCTTCGAGCTGCTGCCGTCGTGATCCTCTACGGGCGCAACCCCGTCAGAGAGGCGCTGCGCGGGCGACGGTCCGACACAGTGGGCGAGGTCTGGGCCACCGCGGCGGCCGCCCGCGAGGAGTGGCTGGCGGCGTGCTCGCCGAAGCTCGCGAGCGCGGAGGAGATCGAGGCCCGCTGCGGCTCGGGCGCCCACCAGGGGGTCTGTGCCAGTGCAGGCCCCTATCCCTACGCCGACGCGGCCGAGCTGCTGGCGCTGGCCGAGCCCGTGATCGTCGCGCTCGACCAGGTCCAGGACCCCCAGAACCTCGGCTCGGTCTGCCGCACGGCCGAGTGCGCGGGTGCCGCTGGTGCCGTGATCCCCGAGCGCCGGGCCGCCGAGGTCACGCCGGCGGTCTGCAAGGCCTCGGCGGGCGCGGTGGAGCACCTGCCCGTGGCACGGGTGCGCAACCTCGCCGACTTCCTGATCTCGGCGCGTGATGCCGGCTGCTGGAGCTACGGGGCGAGCGCGAGCGGGGACTTGGATCCCGCCCATCCCCGGGCGCCCGTCCCCTACGACAGCCCGGACTACCGCGACGGCGGTGTGATCGTGGTGCTGGGCAGCGAGGGGAGCGGACTGCGCCCCCGCGTGGCGGGCGCCTGCGACGAGTTGATCGCGCTGCCGATGAGGGGCAGGATCGGCTCGCTCAACGTTGCCGCCGCAGCAAGTGCGATTCTGTACGAGATCTTGCAACGAAAGGTTGACAGCTCTTCATAACTGTGTCAGGCTGCCGCGCATAACGCTTGACCTGAGGTTTAGAAACCTCAGGAATTGAATAGCTTTTGGCGCCAGGGGAGGAGTGCGCCACTGAGCAAACACCCGGCACCGTCGACGTGGACGGGGCTTAGAAAGGATGGACTGCTCGTGGCACGTATCTCCCAGAGTTCTAACTCTGAACCTAAGGTTGAGGATATCTTCCTGATCGCCCTGGCGAAGCAGGGGGACCGCAACGCCTATGACCGTCTCGTCCGCCGTTACCACGGCTTCGTGCGGCTGAAGGCGTCCTCGTACTTCCTCGCCGGCGGCGACGCCGACGACCTGATCCAGGAGGGCCTGGTCGGCCTCTACAAGGCGATCCGCGACTTCCGCACCGACCGCGAGTCGAGCTTCCGCAACTTCGCCGAGCTCTGCATCACCCGCCAGATCATCACGGCGGTCAAGACCGCGACCCGCAACAAGCACACGCCGCTGAACCAGTACGTCTCGTTCTCCTCGACGCCGGCCGGCAGCGGCGACGACGTGCCGACGCTCGACCAGATGCTGCCGGGCCCGACGGTCCACGACCCGGTCAACCAGGTCATCAGCTCCGAGGAGCTGCGCTCGCTCGTCGGCTGCCTCTCGACAGCGCTTTCGGAGCTGGAGAGCCGCGTCCTGTCCCTCTACCTCGACGGCTACTCCTATGAGCAGGTCGGCGAGCGCCTGAGCTGCGACACGAAGACCGTCGACAACGCGCTGCAACGCGTCAAGCGCAAGGTCGGCGCGCACCTGGACTCGCGCGCGGTGGCCGCCTAGGGCGTCTCCGGGGGCTCCTGCAGGCCGGGGCCCTCGGGTTTCTCCCAACCCGGGGGGCGCTTGCGGGGGCGGGGGCCCAGCGAGTCGAAGCCGTAGGTGACTGGGGCGCCGCCGCGCTTGCGGCGGTAGTAGGCCTGCGGCGCGTAGTGCTCGCCTTTGTTGATCCTGCCGATCAGCACGCACAGCAGCACCACGAGCGGCAGTACGACGAACAGGATCGGTGTCACTCGCGTCTCTCCTCGCGACGGCTGGACCTCTAGAAGCTTAGGGACGGGAAGCAACCGCCGCCACGTGCGTCTGATCACACACGGCGCTCCTGCCTTTGCTTACGATCTCTCCGGGTCCGCGAGACGGGCCCGCAGGGCCGGAGGGGAGGGCCGGATCTTCCAACCCAAAGGGGGAACGAGATGGACACGTATGTGATCCTGCGGCGCGGGGGCTGGGGCTCGGGGGACGAGCTCGGCGTCGCGGCGCAGCGCTCGAAAGCGGTCGGCGACGACGAGATGTCCGACGACATCCGCTGGATCCGCAGCTACGTCCTGGACGAGGGCGACGGTCGTGTCGGAACCGTCTGCATCTACGAGGCGTCGAGCCCCGAGGCGATCCGCGAGCACGCGCAGCGAGCGGACCTGCCGGCGGACGAGGTGATCCCCGTGGCCGACACCGTCATCGTCAGGCCGGATCCGGCGGCCGCCGCGAACTGACGGCCCGAGCGGTCCCGCCTCGCCACGGCGCCGCGCGTCTGGAACGCGCGGCGCCGCAGGCGGAGAGGACGGCTAGAGCTGGCCCTGGGGAGGCTGGCTCGAGTTGCCCTTCGGCTCGGGCTTCAAAGCCGCGGCCGAGGGCACGGGGGTGACCGCGAGGTTGAACGGCGCGCTCGCCGTACCACCGTTTTCGGGGTCGCCGGGGATCTTCACGCGCAGCGAGTCGGTGCCCGGCGCGTAGAAGGTGTGGCTGATCGTGTAGCTGCCGTCGGCTGCCACCGAGCCCACCGCGACCACGTGGTAGCTCGTACCCGCGGCGTTCAGCCGCTGGAGGTAGATCTCGTGGCCGGCGCGGGCCGGCGTGACGGTGCCGCTGACCGAGAACGGCTGCCCCGAGGTCACCGTGGTGGTGGCGGGGTTGGCGCTCAGCACGTATTTGACGCCCTGGTAGAGCGCCGCCGAGCTCCGGTTCGCGCTCTTCACGCGATAGAGGGTGCTCGCGAGCGTGGTCTGCGCGGGGAAGGCGTACTTGCCTTCGCCATCGCTCGTCGTGGTCGCCACCGGCGCGAAGGCGCCGTGCGCGTCGCGCCCGAGCAGGGTCAGCGGCGCGTGCGGGGCCCCCGCGGCGACACCGCTGATCACGACCGAGCCCCCGTAGGAGATCGGGTCGGCGGAGGTGAAGATCGTCAGCGACGGGTTCTGCGCCTGGGAGATGTCGTAGCTGAGCGTGTTCGAGGGGCTGACCACGTTGCGCTTGTTCGAGTGCACGACCACGCGGATGTCGGAGGCTCCCGGCACGCGGAAGATGTGGGTGATCGCGTATGCGCCTTCGCTGTCGACGACGCCGTGCCCGATCGAGTGCCAGCCGCGCCCGCGGACTTCGTTCTGGCGCTGGAGCACGACGAGCGCCCCCGAGTCTTTCGGCGAGACGTTGCCCTTGAACATGACCGCGTTGCGCCTGCCCGTGCGGATCCCGGCGGACAGCGATTTCCCTTCGGGCGGCCCTTCGAGCGTGACCTGGGCCATCACGTTGACGTTGCGCGACGCGCTGCGCGCGCTCGCCAGCGTCGCGTAGAACGTCGAGTTCTGCGTCAGCGCCGGCGTCGTGAGCTGGTAGAAGCCGTGGGCATCGGTGGTCGCCGTTCCCACGGCGGTGAAGCCACCGGCCCCGGCGGCGTGCTCGAAGAGGGTGACGGTCTGTCCGGCTTCGGGGCCTGCCGCGGGGCAGGAGCCCTGGCCGAAGGCGAGTGCGGTTTCGCCGCTCGTCACGAGCCTCGGTGCCACGTCGAGGGTCACGCGGCATTGGGCGGACTTCGTGCCATGCCTGGCCGCGCCGTGGTGGTGGGCGCGCGCCGCCGCCGCGGCGGGTACGGCGAGCGCCAGTGCAGCGACGGCCGTGGCCGCCGGCGTCAGCTTCGGGTAACGCATCGGTGCCTTCTCCTTGTCGGGGATCGTGGGGTTCGCTCCTCCGCCTAGCCCTAACCCCCTCACCGGACGTTCGATGCGGTCGCTGGAGCGTTCGTCCAGACCCTGCAAGCTCGCTCGCGCGGCGGTCGCGGCGGCGGTACCCTCGGCGGCCGTGGGGGAGGCGTCGAACACCGGGGCGGCAGTGAGAGAGCGGGGCTGAGGATGCCGTTGGCGGTCACGATCGCTCCCGGCACGTTCCTTGCGATCGTCGCCTGTTCGGCGCTCGCCGCGACGATCGCCGCGTTCGCCTCGACGCGGGGAGTGGCCCTGCCGGTGGTCGTCGTCGAGCTGCTGCTCGGAATTGCGATCGGGCCGCAGGCTCTCGGTCTGCACCTGAGCGAATTCATCTCGTTCTTCTCCGCGCTCGGCCTGGGGTTGCTGTTCTTCTTCGCCGGGTACGAGATCGATCTGCAGCGCATCGCGGGGAGGCCGCTGGAGCTGGGAGGCGCCGGCTGGGGGATGTCCCTGGTGATCGCCTACGCGCTTGCCGGAGTGCTCGTCGCCACAGGGGCCGTGGAGTCAGCGCTGTACACGGGCTCTGCGATGGCGACCACCGCGCTCGGCACCTTGATCCCGGCGCTCTCGGACTCGGGCGAGCTGCGCACCCGTTTCGGCACCTATCTGCTCGCGGCGGGCGCGGTCGGGGAGTTCGGGCCGATCCTGTTGCTGACGCTCATCCTCTCGGCCGACGGCACGCTGCACAACGCGGTGATCCTGGTCGCCTTCGTCGCGCTTGCCGTCGGAGTCGCGGTTTTCGCCGTGCGATCTGCGGAGCGGACGCTGCCGTGGATGGCGCGCACGATGGAGGCGAGCGGCCAGCTCGCCGTCCGCTGGATCGTGGTCCTGATCTTCGCGCTGGCGCTGCTGGCGTTCGAACTCGGCCTCGACCTGCTGCTCGGGGGCTTCGCGGCGGGCGTGATCACGCGACAGGTGCTGAAAGGCCACGAGCTGCCCGGCTTCGAGTCGAAGCTGACGGCAGTCGCCTACGGCGTGTTCGTGCCGTTCTTCTTCGTCGTGAGCGGGATGAAAGTCGACATCGACGCGCTGTTCGCGAGCGCCTCCGGCGTGTTGAAGATGCTCGTGTTCTTCGTCTTCTTCCTCATCGTCCGCGGCATGCCCGCGGTGCTGCTCTACCGGCGCGTGCTCGACGAGCGAGACCGCGTCACGCTTGCTCTGATGTGCGCGACGCAGCTACCGCTCGTGGTGGCGATCACGACGCTGGCCGTAGAAGACCACCACATGCGCACGGTGACCGCGGCGGCCCTCGTTGGCGCGGCGGTGCTCTCGACGCTGTTCTTCCCGGCGCTCGGGCTGCGGCTCCGCGGCCATGGCGAGGAGGAGACCGCGGTCGCGGTCGCCGAGGTCTAGCCGCCGCGCCGTCCGGCCTGGTCGGGGGGGCGCGGTCAGCGCGAGCTACCCAGCGTCAGCTTGGTCAGCGAGGCGCCGCCGTCGACGGCGATCGCCTGCCCGTTGACCTGAGCCGCCCCGGGTCCGGCCAGGAACGACACCGCGGCGGCGATCTCCTGCGGCTCGACGAGACGGCCGCCAGGCGCGGACTCGAGCGCGCGCTCGCGCACCTCGGCCGGCATCGCGAGCACCTGCTCGGTGCCGACGAGCCCGGGGAGGATCGCGTTGACGGTGATGCCACGGCGCGCGTTCTCGGCCGCGAGCGTGCGCACCATCCCGAGCTGGCCGGCCTTCGAGGCCGCGTAGGCGACCTGGCCCGGCAGCCCGCCGAGCGCCGCGACGCTCGAGATCACGACGATGCGGCCGTGACGGCGCTCGCGCATGCCGCCGATGCAGGCCTGGATCGTGCGGAACGCGCCCGTGAGGTTGACGTCGATGTCCAGCTGCCACTGCTCCGCCGTCATGCGATGCCCGGGCGCGATCGTCGTCGTGACGCCCGCGTTGGCGACGCAGACGTCGATGTCGCCGAGCGCGGGGAACTCGTCGCGCGCCACGTCGAGCGCGATGTCGCAGCCCGCACGCAGATCGAGCGTCACGACGTCCATCCCGTCCGTAGCCAGCCGCGCGGCGATCGCCGCGCCGATCCCGCGCGCGGCGCCCGTCACGAGCGCACGGGGCACGTCGGTCACAATTGGCCTTCGACGATCATCGAGGGAGGGAACCATGACAGACCGCTGGTTCACCGACGAGCAGCTCGCGGAGCTCTCGCGGCCGACGATGGACAGGGCGATCGAGGCGATCGACGCAGGGGATCTCGACGAGGCGCGGCGGCTGTGCTCGGAGATGAAGCACGAGTGGCAGATGCTCCACGACCTGATGGCCTCGGGCGTGCTCGACCTCGTCTCCTTCATCCAGCAGCGTCTCGGCGAGGACGGCGTCGCCGAAGCATGGAGCGAGTCGATGAACCGGGGCTGGCGCCGTCACCACGACGCGATCGTCGCGCTCGAGCGGCGCGACCTCGTCGAACTGCTGGCGGCGACCTGGCGAGCGCACTCGTGCTCGGGCGTCGGCCCCAACCCGGGCTCGTTCACGATCAGCGAGGACGAGGAGAAGGTCACCTTCTCGATGAACCCCTGCGGCTCGGGGCAGCGACTGGTACGCAACGGCGCCTACGAGGGGCTTCCCGGCGGCGGCGTCACCCAGGAGGCACACGACTGGTCGTTCGACCGCAAGGGCTTCCCGCTGTACTGCACGCACTGCTCCTTCATGAACGAGTCGCTGCCGATCCAGTGGTCGGGGTACCCGCTCTACCCCTCAGAGCCGCCACAGGACTACGCGAAGGACCCCTGCACCTGGTACTGGTACAAGGACCCGGACGACATCCCGGAGCGTCACTGGCAGCGATACGGGGCTGTCAAGCCGGAGCGCACCTGAGGGCGTGTTCCTGTTCGAGGGCCTGAAGTCCCTGCTGCTCGCGCTGGCGGGACGGCGGCGCGCGCGACGGGGCGGCTAGGGCTCGCTGGTGAGCACCGCGCGCAGGTGCAGCAGGAACGGCCGGCCCCGCAAGCGCTCCGCGTCGGGGTGGCGGCGGAAGTAGTCCTCGTCCGGCTCGGGCTCGCGGAAGCGCTCGATCGCGAACCCGGCGTCCTCGAGGGCGCGGAAGTAGGCGGCCAGCGGGCGGTGGGCGTCGCGGAACGTCATGCGGCCGGCCGCCCGCACGACCTCGTTGTCGAACGCCGTCTCCTCGAAGTAGCTCCCGCCGGCGTCGCCCCACGTGTCGACGGGGTGCAGCAACGTGATCAGCAGGCGTCCGCCCGGCGCGAGCACGCGCGCGACCTCGCCGACCACGGCGCGCAGGTCATCCACCGTCATCAACGCCATCGAGGCGACGGCGAGGTCCGCGGCGCCGTCATCGAGCGGGATCGCACCGGCGTCTGCGAGCAGCAGCTCGGCGTCCGGTGACACCTCGCGGGCCGCCGCGAGCAGCGAGGGGGAGGAGTCGATCCCGATCACGCGGTGGCCGAGCCGCGCGAGCTCGCGGCTGAGCCGTCCCTCGCCGCAGGCGACGTCGAGCGTCAGCCGCCCCGGCGCGGGCAGTAGCTCCAGCATCGCCGGGAGGTTCAGCTCCCAGAAGCCGAAGTCGAGCTCGCGGCTCCGCGCCCAGCGCACCCAGTCTTCCGCTCGCTGCTCCCAGACGTCGCGGAAGGCGCCATCGCTCACGGCTCGATCACGTGCGCCGGGTCCGGTTGCTCGCCGACCGGCGCCTGGCTGTAGTCGCCGAACGGCCCGTCACGGCGAGCGACCGCCGCTCCGACGCCCTCCGACTCGGCCAGGGCGATGAACTCGGCGGCGTCGGGCGTGTTGCGCATCAGCCCGTCGAGGATCGGTCCCAGCGTCTGCGTCGAAGCCAGGCCCATGTTCTCGTAGGCCTGGTTGACGATCAGCTTCATCGCGCTCAGCTGCGAGAGCGGGATCTCTGCCAGCCGGCCTGCCTCGGCGGCGACCGTCGCCTCGAGCTCGGCGAAGGGGACGGAGCGGTTGATCAGCCCGGCCCCGGCGGCTTCGACGCCCGAGAGCGGGCGGCCGGTGAGCGCGTATTCCTTGGCCTTCGTCAAACCGAGCCGGTAGAGCCACATGCCGGTCAGGTAGGCGCCCCACATGCGCGAGTACGGGGTGCCGATGCGCGCGTCGTCGCTGGCGATCACGAGGTCGGCGCACAGCGCCATGTCGCTGCCGCCGCCCACGCACCAGCCGTGGACCTGGGCGATCACCGGCTTGGGCGTGCGCCACATGCTCATGAACTTGGGGATCGGGCCGGCGGCCGGGGAGGTGGCCATCGCGAAGTCCTTGCCGGGGTCCCAGCGGCCGTCGGTCGTCATCCCCTCGTCCCAGTGGTGGAAGCCGCCGCCGAAGTCGAACCCGGCGCAGAACGCGCGTCCCGCTCCCCGGAGCACGATCACCTTCACGGCGGCGTCGAGCGAGGCGCGGTGAACGGCATCCTGGAGCTCGTCGGGCATCGGCGGGACGATCGTGTTCAGTCGTTCCGGCCGGTTGAGCGTGATCGTCGCGATCGCGCCGTCGGTCTCGTAGAGCACCGTCTCGTATGGCATCTCGGGCCTCCTCGAATGGACGGCGGCGATGCTACCCGTCACTCCCGGCCCGAGAACCGGTCGACGAGCGCCCCGAGCCGCGATGGCCGCCCGCTGCGCCGCTCGGCGCCGTCGGCGCGCCGGTAGAGCCAGTAGACCGAGCGGATGCCCACCCAGCGCAGCGGCTCGGGCTCCCAGCGGTTCGGCTCGCGCCCGACCCACACCAGCTGCGCCTCGCCGCCGAGGATCAGGTCGCGCAGGTTGCGCGCGGCGAGGTTCGCGGCCGCCACACCCTCGCCGACGTAGCCGCCGGCGCGGGCGAGACCGGTCGCGGGGTCGGCCGCGACCGAGACGCACCAGTCCCGCGGCGCGCCGAGCACCCCCGACCAGGCGTGATCGATGCGGGCGCCGGCGGCGGCCGGGAACATCGCGGCGAGCTTGGCGCGCAGGCTCGCGACCGTCGAGGCGGCGGTGTCGCCGCGCCCGTCGGTGCGCGAGCCGTAGCGGTAGGGCGTGCCGCGGCCGCCGATCGCGATGCGCCCGTCGGCGGTCCGGTGCAGGTAGACGTACACGTGTGCGCTGTCGCCGAGGAGCTCGTGGCCCTGCCAGCCGATCTGCGCCCAGACCTCCTCGCCCAGCGGCTCGGTCACGATCATCGAGCTGTTGATCGGCGCGAGCGCGCGGCGCTGGCCGCGGAGGCTCGCCGTGTAGCCCTCGGTCGCGCGCACCACCCAGCGGGCGGTGACCCGTCCGTGCTCGGTGTGCGCGGCGCGCGGCTCGATCGAGTGCACCGGGGTGCGCTCGTAGATCTCGACGCCGAGCCGTTCCACGGCCGCTGCCAGGCCGACCAGCAGCTTCGCCGGGTGCACGCTCGCGACGTGCGGGGAGCAGCTCGCGCCCAGCGCTCCGGCGACCGCGACGCGCCCCGACAGCTCCGCGGCGTCCAGCTCGCGGAGGTCCTCCTCGCCGAGGCCGAGCTCGCGCGCTGCCGCGACGCTCTCGCGCAGGCGCGTGAGCTGGGCGGTGCCGAGCGCCACGCTGACCAGGCCGCTCCTTCGCAGCTCCGCTTCGATGCCCTCGGCTTCGAGCACGCGTGCGACCTCCTCCACGGTCGCGAACATCGCGCGCTGGAGCTGCAGATAGCCGCCGGGAGGACGGCCGCGCTCGTAGGT
>Ga0134126_10004098_pt1 | contig 18243 bp, 18 predicted proteins | sample KB31752_FD_96881 | JGI IMG/M metagenome (GOLD analysis project Ga0134126, IMG submission 96881) | Terrestrial soil microbial communities with excess Nitrogen fertilizer from Kellogg Biological Station, Michigan, USA - KB3-175-2 | ecosystem: Environmental > Terrestrial > Soil > Unclassified ...
GCCGCGAGCTTGGCCGCCGCGTCATCCGCGGCGTGCGCCAGTGACTCCGTGCGATGTTGGAACTGCTCGCCGATCTCGGTGAGGCGAATACCCGCGGCTGCCATCTGCTCGCCGCGCTCGCCGAGGCGCTGCACCGTGCGTTCGGCGGCCTGCTCCGCCGCGACGGCGTGGCGCTGCAAGGCGGCGCCGGAGGCTTCGAGGTTCTTTGTCGCGTGCTCGCTGGCGTCGCCGACCGCGAGCGCCCGCCGGGTGAAGGCGTCGCCAAGATCGTCGATCCGCGTCGCGGCACGTTCGGTCGCGGCGCCGATCTCGGCAGTGCCGGACTGAATGGTGTTGTTGATAGTGCTGGTCAGCGCGAGCAGCGTATCGGCGACGCCATTCAGCTCGCGCAGCTGGCGCTGCAGAACGCCGCCGATGGTCTCCGCTTGCTCGCTGGCTTCGCGGGCCGCTTCGCGCAGGTTGAAGGTCTGGTCGCGGAACGTCTCGCCAACCGCCGCCGAGCGCGCGATGGTGCGCTCCGACGTCGACAGAAGTTCGTCGGTCTGTTGCTGCAGCAACGCCCGCATCTGCTCGGCCTGTGTCGCCACGTCGCTGCGCGCCGCGTCGAGCCGGCTCAGCTGTCCGACGACCATCTCCTGCATCTGCGCGACGCGGTACGCCGCCTGCTCGGCCGCCGCTTTGACGCGATCGATCTCCTGCCTCATCGCGTCGCCCGCGACATGGAAGTGTTGCGCCGCCTCCGACGATGCACCACCCAGACGGGCCATATACTGTTCGAGCCCTTCGGAGGCGAGCCGTGTTCTCGCGACAAGCTGATCGACGCCGGTCTGGAGATCGCTTGCCTGATTGCGCAGGCCGGACGCGGCGGTATCGATGCGCGCCACCATCTGGTCCGCGGAATCCGTGATGTCGCGGCCCTGTTCGCGGAAATCCTCGACCGTCCGATGCAGCGACATGATGTTGGTCTGCACCACGTCGGACAAATCGCCGCCACGCTGGCGCAGGCTCTCGCCGACCGCGTCGATGCGCGAAGCCGACTGTTCGCTCAAGGCCAGCACGTCGCGCGCGCTGATATGCAACGCTTCGTTGGCTTCTTCCATCCGCACCTTGGCGTCGCGCGCCGCGGCAATCAGCCGTTCGCTCTGAGTACCGAACCCGTTGCTCATCTGGCCGAGCTGCATCAACGCGTCCGCGGACGCGGCACGCAGATCTTGCGTGTGGCGAAGCAGGGCCGCCCCGAGCGTCTCGGCCTGGACGGTGGTTTGTTCGGTGTGACGGTTGATCTCGGTGGAATAGTCGCGGAACGTGCTGGCAAGCGCCTCTGCCTGCACTGCCGCCTTTTTCCAGCCGACCAGCAAGGCATCCGCCGAGCCCGTCAGCATCTCCGACGAACGCCGCGCCGTCATGCTGATCTGCGCCGACGCGCCTTCGAATTGTGTGGTGGCGGCGAACAGTTGCTGTTCGAGCTGCGCCGATTGTTCGCCAATGCGGTCCGTGACAGCGCCGACGGTGCGCGTCACCACGCCCTCGAAATTGTTGATCTCGGTCGCAACGCGATCGGCCGCCGATCCGGTCTCGCGCGCGAGGCGCACGCCGACCCTGCTCAACTCGTCGACCGACCGTTCGGCAGTACGTTGCAGCGTCTCCACCAATCGCGCCTCGATCTCGCTCGCGCGCTCCGTGACGCGGTCGCCACTAGCGGCAAACGCGCGCTCGATCACGGCTTCGACAACCGAAACTTGGAGCGCGAGACGTTCCGCCGCCGACGCGAGATCACGCCCGGCAGCACGTTCCACCGTTGCGGCATGGGTCGCGATGGTCTCGGCGAGACGGCCTATCTCGGCCGTGGTGATTTCCAGACTGTCGCGAGTGTCTTCGGAACGCTGGGTCGCGTCGATGACGAGATTGACGGAATCGGCGAGTTGATCGCCGAGCGCGGCCGTCGCCTTGTCAAGCCGCTGCGCAACGATCTCGGCAGTCGAAGCAAGATCGACCGCGCGCCGGCGCAATGCTTCGCCCGCCTCATGCGTGGTAGCGTCAAGCGGGTTGGTGTGCGCGCCGAGGCTGGCGAGCTTTTCGGTCAAACGGGCTTCAATCGCTGCGAAATCGTCGGCGCGGCGCTTGTTGTTTGTGACGATCCAGATAAAGACCAAAGGCACGACCACGCCAAGAACTGCCGTCGCGATTTCGTGGGGCAGCATGCTCGCCAGGGTCGACCATCCGACTTGCGTCTGGATGTAGAGGAGACAAAGAACGATCCAGGCGGTCCCGAGAACCGGCCAAGACAAAACCGTTCGCCATGATTTAGACAAGGCCGCCTCGCTCTTTAACTTATTGTTTCGGCTAACCTCGCTCATCGCATCCAGTGCGTCAACTAAACTGTCGCTCGATTTGATCCGACTTGGAAAATTAAGGTTCTCCGCAAACTCGTTGCGGACACGCACCGCGTCCATCGCCATCTGCGATGCGTTGAAGACATCACCACTACATCAAGCGTTATTGCGCGACCCAACCACCATCCATCGACAGGGCGGCGCCGGTCATGGTCGCGCCATTCTCGCCTGAGAGGAAAACGATCATCGCGCCGATCTGTTCGGGCGTGGTGAAGGCAAGCAGTTTTTGTTTCTCGCGGAGCAAATCCGCCTTGGCTTGTTCGATCGCCAGCTTGAAGTCGCCGGCGCGCGCTGCGATCTGCTTCTCCACCAACGGAGTCAGGACCCAGCCGGGACAGATGGCGTTGCAGGTAATACCGCTCGACGCCGCTTCAAGCGCCGTCACCTTGGTCAAACCGACGAGCCCGTGCTTCGCCGCGACATAGCCGGCCTTATCCTCGCTCGCCACGAGACCGTGCGCCGACGCGATATTGACGATGCGGCCCCACCCGCGGTTGCGCATGGTCGGCAACACCGCCTTCGTGGCGTGAAACGCGGCGCTGAGATTGATAGCGATGATCGCGTCCCATTTGTCTTCGGCGAACTGCTCGATCGGCGCGACGTGCTGGATGCCGGCATTGTTGACAAGAATATCGACAGGTCCGAGTTGCGATGCTGTATCGACAATCATTTGGCGGATCTGTTCCGGCTTCGACACGTCGGCGGCATGATGCGCGACCTTGACTTCGTGGCGATTGGCCATATCGCGGCGAATCGTGTCGATCTCCGACGCGTCGCCGAAGCCGTTAAGCATGATCGCGCAGCCTTCGGCGGCAAGCGCATGGGCGATCCCAAGACCGATGCCGCTGGTCGAGCCCGTGACCAGCGCCGTTTTACCTCTCAGCGACAACCGACGCTCCCGTCATTTCCGTTTGAACAATGCTTCGGCACCGCCGCGCTGCGCGCGTTTTGCCGCGATGTCGGCGCGAACCCGCATAATCTCGTTCTCGAGTTCGCCGATATAATTTTCGAGTTCCGCGATCGACAGTGGCGCCAAATTCTTCGGCGCCGGCTTTTTCGCCGTCGGCAGATTGTCGTCGTCGTCCATCGCCCGTCTCCCGTTGCCAGTCTGGCGCGATCGGGTTAGAGGTGCAATCGGTGAAGCGAAACAGCGAGGCGGCAACGTGGCCAATCTTCCCGACACCATGACGGCGATCGAAATCACCAAACCCGGCGAGCCTGATGTGCTGAAGCCCGGCATGCGCCCGGTGCCGAAGCCGGGTCAAGGAGAGGTACTGATCGAAGTGGCCGCCGCCGGCGTCAACCGTCCCGACGTCATGCAGCGCAAGGGTATGTATCCGCCGCCGCCGGGCGCGTCCGACATTCCGGGCCTCGAGATCGCGGGACATGTAGTGGCCGTGGGTCCGGGCGTTCGCCTCAATATTGGGGACGCGGTAACGGCACTGGTGGCAGGCGGCGGCTATGCCCAGTATTGCGTCGCGCCGGAACCGCAATGTTTGCGCGTGCCGCATGGCTTTTCGATGGAGGAGGCCGCGGCGCTCCCCGAGACGTTCTTCACGGTCTGGCACAATCTGTTCGAACGTGGGGCGCTTGCCCGGGGTGAGAGCGTGTTGATCCATGGCGGTTCAAGCGGCATTGGTACGGCGGCGATCCAGCTCGCGCGCGAATTCGGCGCCAAGGAGATTTTCGCGACGGCGGGTAGTGCCGAAAAATGCCAGGCCTGCGCGCGGCTCGGCGCCACCCGCGCCATCGACTATAAGAAGGAGGATTTCGCCGCCGTGGTGAAGGCGGCGACCGGCAATCGCGGCGTCGATGTTGTGCTCGACATGGTCGCGGGCGACTACTTGCAGCGCAATCTCGACCTGCTGGCGATGGACGGACGTCTCGTCATCATCGCGTTCCTGCATGGCACCAAGGCCGAACTCGATTTCAATGGCGTGCTGCGCAAGCGTCTCACCATTACCGGATCGGGCCTTCGGCCGCGTCCCGTGGCGGAAAAAGGCGCGATCGCCGACGGGTTGCGATCCCATGTCTGGCCGCTGCTTGACGCCGGCAGAGTGCGACCCGCCATCGATAAGGTGTTTCCGCTGGCCGAGGCCGCGGCGGCGCACCGGTTGATGGAAAGCTCGGCGCATATCGGCAAGATCGTGCTCAAGGTCTGAGTCACGTCTCGTTTGCGACTTCGACCAGATTGCCGTCGGGATCGCGGAAATAAATCGAGCGGAGGGTGGCGCGCGCGCCGGTGCGCGTGACGGGCCCAAGTTCGATCGCGACGCCCGCTTGCTGCAGATGCGAGATCACGCTATCGAGCGGAATTAATGTCGTAAGGCAAAAATCGCCCGAACCGGCGGTGGGGTGCGCGGCTTTCGGCTTGAACTCACGACCTGTCTGGTGCGGGTTGATTTTCTGGTCGTCAAAACCAAGGGCCTTGCGTCCATCGGCGAAAGTCAGGACTTCCATGCCGAGCGCCCGGCGATAGAATTCGCAGGTTGCAGCGACATCGGGCACCGTCAATACGACATGATCGATCCGATCGATCTTCACCGAAAGGGCCTTCCCCGATTCCTGCCGAGTCACTATATAGCCCCTATCCAATTCAATCGATTAGGTTTGTTAGGGTCGGAACGGCCCGTTTGGTGACGGCCCAGGAGGAGAGCATATGCAGCCCTTGATGCCCAAGGCGACCGCGGTCTGGCTGGTCGAAAACACCGCCCTGACCTTCGATCAGATCGGCGAATTTTGCGGCCTGCATCCGCTTGAAGTGCAAGCGATCGCCGATGGCGAGGTCGCGGTCCAGATGATCGGCATCGACCCGGTCGCGAACGGACAGCTCACGATGGAAGACATCGAACGCTGCCAGGCCGACCCGTCGGCGCGGCTCACTTTGATGAAGACTGCGCATCCCGAAGTGCTGGTGAAGCACAAAGGGCCCCGCTACACGCCGATCGCCAAACGCCAGGACAAGCCCGACGCCATCGCTTGGCTGACCAAGAGTCACCCCGAACTGAGCGACGGACAAATCTCCAAGCTGGTCGGGACCACCAAGCCGACGATTCAGGCGGTTCGCGAACGCACGCACTGGAACACGTCCGGCATCAAACCGCGCCATCCCGTGGCTCTCGGGCTGTGCTCGTTGCAGGAGCTGGAGGCCGCGGTGACGCGCGCCAATCGCGGGAAGAAGACCGCGACCGGCGAGCCGGTCGTTGTTACGGTCGAAGCGCCAACCTACGATACCGAAGATACGCCGGCGCCCTGACATCACACATCGAGCCCAAGATCGAGGATCGGGGCCGAATGGGTGATCCAGCCTGACGAGATATAATCGACGCCCGACGCGGCGATGTCGCGCACGGTGCTTTCGCTGACGCGTCCCGACGCCTCGGTCGCAATGCGACCGCCGACCATCGTGACCGCGCGCGCCAGCGTGTCGGGCGCCATATTGTCGAGCAGCACGGCGTCGACCGGCAGCGTCAGCACTTCCTCTAATTGGACCAGCGTGTCGACTTCGATTTCGATTTTGACGAGATGGCCGATCGCCGCCCTGGCTCGCTCAATCGCGGGCCGGATGCCGCCGGCGACCGCGATGTGGTTGTCCTTGATCAGGATCGCATCGTCGAGGCCGAAGCGGTGATTGATGCCGCCGCCGGCGCGCACCGCGTGTTTTTCGAGAACGCGCAAACCTGGTGTGGTCTTGCGGGTACAGACGATACGCGCCTTATGCGGCTTCGCCGCGGCAACGAGACGCGCTGTTGCGGTCGCGATCCCGGATAGACGGCAGGCGAAATTGAGCGCGACACGCTCGGCGGACAGAATTCCGCGTGCCGGCCCGGCGATGCGCGCCACTACGTCGCCTTTCCCGACGGGGGTGCCATCGGGTTTCTCGACCGTGATTGCGATGTCGCGATCCATCAGGCGAAATGCAAGACGCGTCGCCTCAATGCCGGCAACGATTCCTTGTTGTCGCGCGGCGATGACGCCGTCAAAACGCGCCTGGCGAGGGATTACCGCGTCGGTGGTGATGTCGCCGGCGCGGCCGAGGTCCTCGATCAGCGCGGCCCGCACGATCGGCTCGATCAGGATTTCGGGCAATGCTTCGATCATTGCCGTCTCGCACGAGGGATCGCGCCGGCCAAATCGGCTGCCAAGGCGGTTGCCTGCGCCAAGGTCATATCGCTCGAATGGGCGAACGCCGGGTCCGGTTCTGGATAGTCCGACCGGAAATGGCCGCCGCGGCTCTCGCGCCGCCGCCACGCCGCCGCGGCGACTAACAAACCAACAATCGCGGGTTCGTCGCCGACGAATGTTGCTAGGGCTGCGGCGATTCCATCGGCATCGCGGATCACGCCAAGATATTGCTCCATCGCCGCACGATTGGATTTGCGCAAAGGCGCCTTCGTCGCTTCCGGCAGAACGGCCGGACGTGGAGTTTGGGGGTTGCGGGGCTGCGCGATGTCGTGGCTCAGCCACGTTGCGAAGGCCAGCGCCTCGAGCAGCGAATTGCTGGCCAGCCGGTTGGCGCCGTGCAGTCCGGTCGAAGCGACCTCGCCGCATGCCCACAGTCCCGGAACCGAACTGCGGCCGTTCCGGTCGACCTTGATCCCGCCCATGTGATAATGCGCGGCGGGCCGGACCGGGATTGGCGATTGGGTCGGATCTAGCCCCGCGTTGCGGCATAGCGCGGTTACGGATGGAAAATGCCGCGGCATATCGGCGATCCCGCTTCCGTCGAGAAACACGCGCCGCCCGTTTTGCAGTTCACGCCAGATCGCGCGCGCCACAACGTCGCGCGGCGCGAGTTCGGCGCCGGGCACCGATTCCATGAAGCGCTCGCCGAGATCGTTGATCAGCGTCGCGCCTTCGCCGCGCAAAGCCTCGGTCGCGAGCGGCATGGGATCGCGGTTGAGATCGATAGCCGTGGGATGGAACTGGACGAACTCGACATCGCGCAGCACCGCGCCGGCGCGTGCCGCCAAGGCGAGGCCGGAACCGACCGCCCCGAGGGGATTGGTCGTGTGCGCATAGAGCCCGCCGATGCCGCCCGTCGCCATAACCACGGCTCGCGCCGCCATATACTCGGTGGCATCACCGCGCCGAATCGTCACGCCGGCCACCGTGCCATCGCGATCCAGCACCAGCGATTCCGCGCGCGCATCCTCGATCACCGTGATCGAAGGCGTGGCGCGTGTCTTGGCGATCAGCGTCATCAGGATCGCGCGGCCGGTGCCGTCGCCGCCGGCATGTACGATGCGCCGTCGGGAATGCGCGGCTTCGAGGCCGAGGATGAGCCGGCCCGCGGCGTCGCGGTCGAATGGCGTGCCGAGGCTCGCCAGCCAGTCGATCGCGCCGGGCGCAGCATCCGCGACGGCTTGCGCCACCGTGGGATCGCCGATGCCGGCGCCTGCTTTCAATGTGTCTCCGGCATGAAGCGGCGGCGCATCATCGTCCCCGAGTGCCGCCGCCACCCCGCCTTGCGCCCAGGCGGTGGCCGCGCCGACGGATAAGGGAGCACCCGCGATCAGCGTGACCGGCATGGGCGCGAGCCGGATCGCCGTCGCCAGGCCGGCGATGCCGCCGCCGATGATGACGACCCGATCCGACATTTATTTCACCGCCAGCATGCGCTCGACCGACGCACGCGCCCGGTCGACAAGATGAGGCGGCACCGTCACTTCGTGGGTCATGGTCTCGAGCGCGCGCCGGATCTTGGGCAGCGTCGTCAGTTTCATATGGGGACAGAGATTGCACGGCCTGACGAATTCGAGCCCGGGATGCGCCACCGCGACGTTGTCGCTCATGGAGCATTCGGTAATGAGCGCGACGCGGGCCGGTTTATTTTTTCCCACAAAATCGATCATGCCGGCCGTGGAGCCGGTGAAATCGGCGACCGCGACGACCTCTGGCGGGCATTCGGGATGCGCCAGCACGGTCACGCCGGGATAGGAATTCCGCAGTTCGGCGATGTCGCCCGGCGTGAAGCGTTCATGCACCTCACAGTGACCTTTCCAGGCGATGATTTCGATGTCGGTCTGTTTCGCGATGTTCCTCGCGAGATATTCGTCCGGCAACATGATGACCTTCGGAACGCCCAGCGATTCCACGACCTTCTTCGCGTTGCCCGAGGTGCAGCAGATATCGCTCTCGGCTTTCACCTCGGCCGAGGAGTTGACATAGGTGACGATCGGCACGCCGGGATAGCGTTCGCGCAGCAGCCGCACATCGGCGCCGGTGATCGACTCCGCCAGCGAGCAGCCGGCGCGGGTATCGGCGATCAGCACGGTCTTTCCCGGATTGAGGAGTTTCGCGGTCTCGGCCATGAAATGCACGCCGGCGAGAAGGATGACGTCGGCGTCGGTGTGAACGGCTTCGCGGGCGAGGGCGAGACTGTCGCCGACGATGTCCGCGACGGTGTGGAAGATCTCCGGCGTCTGATAGTTATGCGCCAGAATGACGGCGTTCCGCTCGCGCTTGAGGCGCAGAATCTCGGCGATGTCGCCGGCATAGGCAGGCCATTCGACGGCCGGGACGTGATTGCGGACCCGCTGATAGAGCGCGGGCAGGGGCATCGGCGCCATTTCGTTTTCCGTCACCGACATCGTTGCCTCCTCTCTAATGCTCATTTTGAGCATTTTATGCGACAATTAAAACCGGGGAGCGATGTCGCGCTCACCCAGTTATGCTTTTATTGAGCAAAAGTAGCGAATCGACGGCCCGCGTCAAGCCGAAAACCGCACATGCCTGATTTGCGCCTGTGCTGACCCCGGTTATTGTCCGTCGGAGCTATGTTGCACGGCGGTCAACGGGGGAGGGCGGTCGGTGACAGGGTTGAAGCCGGACCGGCTGGTCGTGATCGGGGCCGGCCCGGCGGGAATGGCGGCGGCGCTCGAAGCGGTCCGGCATGGTGCGGCGCCGGTGGTGGTGGAGCGGCTCGACACGGTGGGCGGCCTGGCCCGGACCGTCGCGCGCGGCGGCCAACGCTACGATATCGGCCCCCATCGGTTTTTCACCCTGAACGACGAAGTCCGGCGTCTTTTCGCCGAATTGTGCGGGCCGGATCTGCGCCAGGTCAAACGCATCACCCGCATCTTTTACCGCGGACGCTATTTCAATTATCCGCTGACGCCGTTCAACGCGCTGTTCGGCCTGGGCATGATCGCGGCCCTCCGGGCGCTGGCGAGCTATGTCGCCGCGGGGCTGCGGCGGCGAACCCGGCCCGCGCCGATCGAGACGTTCGAGGATTGGGTCGTCGATCGTTTCGGACATCGCCTCTACGCAACGTTCTTCAAGACCTATACCGAAAAGGTCTGGGGCATTCCGTGCCAGCGGATCGGCGCTTCCTGGGCGGGCCAGCGGATCAAGGGTCTCAGCCTGCTGGTCGCGATCCGCAACGCCTGGTTCCCGCACCGCAAAGGCCCGCGCACGCTGGCCGACGCCTTCTTTTATCCCCGTCTCGGCGCCGGCCAGCTTTACGACAAGATGCGCGCGCGCGTCGTCGCGGGCGGCGGCGAAGTGCGGCTCGGAACCGAGACGGTGCGGCTGCGCCATCGCGATTTCCGCATCGTCGGCGTGGATTGCCGCGACGCCGCCGGGGCGGAAACCGCTCTCGCCGGCGATTTCTATCTCTCGAGCGCGCCGCTCACCGATCTCGTCGCCCAGCTCGATCCGCCGCCGCCCGATCCGGTGCGCGACGCCGCGGCCGGGCTGCGCTATCGCCACCATATCGGGGTCAAGCTGTGCCTCGAAGGCGGCGCGCTGTTTCCCGACAACTGGATCTATGTCCACTCGCCCGATCTGCGCATGGCGCGAATCTCCGACTACGCCAATTTCTCCCCGGACATGAGCGGCGCTCCGACCCGGCGGCCGCTGACGGTCGAGTATTTCTGCTCGCCGGGCGACGATCTGTGGCAAAGCCCCGACGACGCCCTGATCGCGCGCGCCGTCGGCGAGCTGCGCCGGATGGGATTGGCGCCGGGCCGGGTCGCCGACGCGTTCGTGGTGCGGTCGGAGAAGGCCTATCCGGTGATCGAGATCGGCTCGGAGGACAGGATCGCGACCATCAAGGCCTATCTCGACCGGTTCGAAAACCTGCTGCCGATCGGCCGCTCCGGCATGTTCAAATACAACAACCAGGACCACGCCATCGCGACCGGCCTCTATGCCGCGCGCACCGCGCTGGGGCTGGGCCGGTTCGATCCGTGGCTGGTCAATATCGACGGGCTTTACCAGGAATCCGGCGCGTTCCCGGATCATGTTGCGCCCGGGGCGGGCGCGTCCCGCGGCGTCGGCGCCACGCCGGTCGCGGCGGACTGACCGGGCGACCGCGACCGGCCGTTGCGGTTCCGACGGTTACGATCGACGCGTCGCCGGCAGACGGACGCCCGGCGCGAGGCGTTCGACCAGCACTTCGCGGCGATAGCGCATGAGGCGCGCCGGGCGGCCGCCGGTCTCGGCGCGGGTTTCGCCGGTTTCCTCGACCAGGCCCTGCTGCTCGACGAGGCGGCGGAAATTCTGCTTGTGGAGGCGCACGCCCGACAGGGCTTCGACGGTGCGCTGCAATTCCGACAGGGTGAAGGCGGGCGGCATCAGCTCGAACACGACCGGCCGGTACTTGATCTTGCCGCGCAGCCGGCCGATCGCGGTCGCCAGCACGCGGCGATGATCGACCGCCATCGCCACGCCGCGCGCCGTCTCGGGCGGCGGCGCGCCTTCGCCGCGGTCGCGCACGCGCTCCGGCACGAGGCCGGCTTCGTAGAGAAGCTCATAGCGTTCGAGTACGCGCTCTTCGTTCCAGCGCGCGCCGCCGAGGCCGAAATTGAGGCGCAGCCGCTCCTCGCCGAGCTTGCCGCCCTGCGCCGCCCATTGGCGCAACGGCGGCTCCAGCGCGGCGATCGCCTCGGGCCTGCCGCCGCGCCAGTCCTCCCACGGGAAATAGCGATACCAGCTTTGCCACGACGCATCGGCCGCCTCCCGCGTCGCGCCCGGCGGGGCGGTCCGCGCCTCGCGCACCAGCGCGAGATAGCCGAGCGCCAGCGCGCGCTGCGCCGCCTCGCCGTCGGTCTCGCGGCGGTCGCGGTCGCCGAACGTATAGAGCTGTTCGACATAGCCCAGCGCCTGATGGGTCTGCCGCTCGACCCAGGAGCGCAGGCCGGATTCGAGCGTGCGGTGCCGCGCCTCGAGCGGTCCCGAAGGCAGGGCGTCGGCGCCGTTCGGCGTGCGCACCACGAGAACGCGCGGCTCCTCGCCCGTCACCGCGACGATGGCGGCGGTCAGGCCGACGGCAAGCGCGGTCGGCGCGCCGGTTTCGCGCGATTCATCCATCTCGGTTGCTCGTTGCGCCACCCACGAGGTTTGGGTCAAGAATACACGAAACGCGCGGAGGAACAGGCATGGCCGTCGATCCCAAATGCGCAGGGCGCGCTCGACCTCGCCGGCGCGGGGAGCGCGCATCGGATCGACATCGCCGCGCGGCAAGAGCGGCTCGGGGACAATCTCGAAAGGACCGACTGACATGACGACAGTCGCCAACGCCAGACTGGAAGGCGGCTGCGCCTGTGGCGCGGTGCGCTATCGCCTCAATTCGGCGCCGATGTTCGTGCATTGCTGCCACTGTCTCGACTGCCAGCGCCAGACCGGCAGCGCCTTCGTGCTCAATGCGCTGATCGAGACCGACCGGATCGTGCCGCTCCAGGGCGAGCCGCGCCCCGTCCCGGTGCCGACCGATAGCGGAAGGCCGCACCGGATCTTCCGCTGTTCCGCCTGCCAGACTGCCTTGTGGAGCGAATATGGCGGCGTCGCCGGGCTGCGTTTCGTGCGGGTCGGCACGCTCGACACGCCATCGGAAATCGCGCCCGACGTGCATATCTACACGCGCTCGAAACAGCCTTGGGTGGCGTTGCCGGCCGACTTGCCGCGCTTCGAGGCCTATTACGATTCGAAACAGCTCTGGCCCGCCGAAAGCCTCGCGCGCCGCAGCGCCGCGATGCGATGACGACGCGGCGAGAGTGGTCGGGCGAGACCTTGCCCGATCTGTTGCGCGACGGGCTCGACATCGTCTTTGTCGGCATCAACCCGTCGCTCTATTCGGTCGAACAGGGTCATTATTTCGCGCGCCGACTCAACCGGTTCTGGCCGGCGTTTTCCCGCTCGCGCCTCAGCGCGCCGGTCCGGAACGGCCTGGGTGTCGCGCTTCTGGAGCCGCGTCACGACAAATTCCTGCCCGATTACGGCTTCGGCTTCACCGATTTGGTGAAGCGTCCGACCGCGAATGTCCGCGACCTCCGGCCCGGCGAGCTCGAAGGCGGCGCGGCGACGCTGATCGGGAAACTGGCGCGGCGGCGGCCCCGTGTCGTGTGCTTCCACGGCGTCACGATTTATCGCGCGGTGGCGCCGGCGCTGGGTCTGCCGGTCGCCGGTTTCGCGTTGGGCGCGCAGCCCCATCGCCTCGCGTCGTCCGCGCTGTTCGTGGTGCCGAATCCAAGCCCCGCCAACGCGCATTTCACGCCGGCGCAACAGACCGAATGGTACGACCGGCTGACGCAATATTGCGCGCGCGGCGCCGGAAAATGTCCCGATCCCTTTCTTGACGGCGCGAAAGGGCGTCAATAAGGTCATAGAAAATAAAGACGCCGGTTCGGCCAACGACCGCATCGGCGTTGTCGTTTTGGACGTTGGGTTTCGACGGGTTGGGTTTCGACGGGGAGGTTGCGTGTTCCGTTTCATCGCCGGATTGCCGGCCGGCCGGGTTGCCGGGGCTGACGCATGACCGATGCCGCGCCGCTCCTGCGGACCGAAGCGCTGACCAAAAGCTTTTCCGGCTTCGTCGCCGTGCAGGGCATCAATCTCGACATCAAGGCCGGCACCATCCACGCGCTGATCGGGCCGAACGGCGCCGGCAAGACGACGTTCTTCAATCTGCTGACGCGCTTCCTGCCCGCGACCAGCGGCCGGATTTTCTACAAGGGACAGGACATCACGGAGACGCGGCCGCACGACATCGCGCGGCTTGGCATCGTGCGCTCGTTCCAGATCTCGGCGGTGTTTCCGCACATGACCGTGCTCGAGAACGTGCGCATCGCGCTTCAGCGGTTTCGCAGCGACAATTTCGCGTTCTGGAAATCGGACCGGGTGCTGGGCGAGATGGACGACAAGGCGCGCGGGATTCTCGCCGAGGTCGGACTCGAAGCCCTCGCCGGCGCGGTCGCCGCCGATCTGTCCTATGGCCGCAAGCGCGCGCTCGAACTGGCGACGACGCTGGCGCTCGAGCCGGAACTGCTCCTGCTCGACGAGCCCACCTCGGGCATGGCGCACGAGGACATCAGCCGCACCGTCGAGCTGATCCGCCGCGTCGCCAAAAACCGCACGGTGCTGATGGTCGAGCACAATCTCTCGGTCGTCGCCGACCTGTCGCACCGCATCACCGTGATGCAGCGCGGCGAAATCCTTGCCGACGGCTCCTATGCCGAGGTGTCGAAGAATCCGGCCGTGATCGAAGCCTATATGGGAACCGGCCATGTCTGATCAGGTGCTCGATATCGCCGGCCTCAACGGCTGGTACGGCGAATCCCATGTCCTGCACGGCATCGACCTGAAGGTCGGCCAGGGCGAGGTGGTGACGCTGATCGGCCGCAACGGCGTCGGCAAGACCACGACGCTGCGCGCCATCATGGGAATCCTGTCGAAGCGCGAAGGCGTGGTGAAAGTGTTCGGCACCGAGACGATCCGGATGCCGCCCGAACGCGTGGCCCGGCTCGGCGTCGGCTACGTGCCCGAGGAGCGCGGCATTTTCGCCAGCCTCACCGTGACCGAGAATCTGATGCTGCCGCCGGTGCTGGCGCCGGGCGGCACCACGCTCGACGAAATCTACCGCCTGTTCCCGAACCTTCTCGAACGCGCGCGCAGCCAGGGCAGCAAACTGTCCGGCGGCGAGCAGCAGATGCTGGCGATCGCACGCATCCTGCGCACCGGCGCGCGCTTCATCCTGCTCGACGAACCGACCGAGGGCCTCGCGCCCGTCATCGTCCAGCAGATCGGCGTCGTGCTCGAGGCGATCAAGAGCAAGGGACTGACGGTCCTCATGGTGGAACAGAATTTCCGCTTCGCCGCCAATGTCGCCGACCGCCACTACGTCATGGAAAGCGGCAAGATCGTCGACATGATCACCAAATCCGAGATCGCCGGCAAAATGGAGCGTCTCGAGGAATATCTCGGGGTCTAGGGGAGAAACCGTCGATGTCGGCGATGGCGCTGTTCGGACAATTGCTGCTGGGCCTGATCAACGGCTCGTTCTACGCGATGCTGTCGCTCGGCCTCGCCATCGTTTTCGGCCTCTTGGGCATCGTCAACGCGGCGCAAGGCGCGTTCTATATGCTGGGCGCATTCTTCGCCTGGATGCTGGGCCAGTATATCGGCATCGGCTATTGGCCGTCGCTGGTGCTGGCGCCGATCGGGGTCGCGATCGTCGGCGTGATCATGGAACGCACCATCATCAAGCGCGTCTACAATCTCGACCATCTCTATGGCCTCCTGCTGACGCTCGGCCTGTTCCAGGTCATTCAGGGCCTGTTCGTCTATTGGTACGGCACCTCGGGCCAGCCCTACGACAATCCGCCCGGGCTCACCGGCGGGCACAATCTCGGCTTCATGTTCCTGCCGAACTACCGCGCCTGGGTCGTGGTGGTGTCGATCGTGCTGTGCTTCGGCACCTGGTACGCGATCGAAAAGACGCGGCTCGGCGCGTATCTGCGCGCCGCGACCGAGAATCCGACGCTGGTGCGCGCTTTCGGCATCAACGTGCCGCTGCTCGTGACGCTGGCGTTCGGCGGCGGCGTCGCGCTCGCCGGCATCGCGGGCGTGCTGGCGGCGCCGATCTATCAGGTCAATCCGCTGATGGGCGGCAATATCCTGGTGCCGGTGTTCGCGGTGGTGGTGATCGGCGGCTTCGGCTCGATCCTCGGCGCGATCGTGACCGGCCTGGTGCTCGGCGTGCTCGAGGGATTTTCCAAGGTGTTTTACCCCGAAGCCTCCAACATGGTGATCTTCGCCATCATGATCGTGGTGCTGCTGGTGAAGCCGCAGGGCCTGTTCGGGCGGGAGAGATAACATGGCGCTCGATATCGGCGGCCTCTCGGCGAGCGACAGCCGAAGCGGCAACCTCGAATGGCTTGCGATGGCGATCGGCGTCGTCATCCTGATCGGCGCGCCGTTCGTGGTCTATCCGGTGTTCCTGATGGAACTCCTGTGCATGGCGCTGTTCGCCTGCTCGTTCAACCTGCTGATCGGCGGCGGCGGCCTCCTGTCGTTCGGCCATGCCGCGTTCTTCGGCGGCGGCGCCTATATCGCCGCCGAGACCGCGAAGGAATTCGGCTTTCCGTTCGAGCTGGCGCTGCTCGCCGGCGTCGCCGCCGCGACGTTCCTCGGCGTCATCGCCGGGGTAATCGCGATCCGCCGCTCGGGCCTCATTTTCGCGATGGTGACGCTGGCGCTGGCGGAGGCGGTGTATTTCCTCGCCCTGCGCCTGCCCTTCACCCATTCGGAGGACGGCATCCAGGCCGTGCCGCGCGGCTGGCTCCTCGGCATGCTCGATCTCAAGAACAACATGGCGATGTACTACGTCACTGCCGCGATTTTCTTCCTCGGCTATCTCCTGGTGCGGCGGGTGTGGAAATCGCCGTTCGGCCAGGTGCTGCGCGCCATCAAGGACAACGAGCGGCGCATGATCTCGCTCGGCTTTCCCGTGGACCGCTACAAGCTCATCAACTTCGTGCTGTCGGCCGCGCTGGCCGGGCTCGCGGGCTCGCTGAAGTCGATCGATCTCGGCCTCGCCACCCTCACCGACGTCGATTTCCCGACCTCGGTCGCGGTGCTGCTGATGGTGCTGCTGGGCGGCATGGGCACGCTGATGGGGCCGGTGGTCGGCGCGATCATCACCGTGTCGATGGACGAATATCTCGCCGGCATCGGCGTGCCGGTGCCGGTGGTGATCGGCATCATCTTCGTCTTCATCATCCTGGTGTTCCGCCGCGGCATCGTCGGCGAATTCCTCTATTACACGAATCGCCTGTACACGAACCGCACGCGCATCAAAAGCGGCTAGCGCGCCGCTATTTCTTGTCGAGCGCCGCGCGCACCGACGCGGCGTAATCCTCGAGACTCGGCTTCTTGCCCTTGAACGTGTCGCGCGGGATGCGGTCGGCGATCCATTGCTGGCGCGCCGCGGTCGATGCCGTCATCAGCGGCTCGAGCCCGATCTCGGCCACCGTTTTTGCCGCTTCGCGCATTTCGGCGGCGCGGCGCTCGCCGTGCTCGACGACGCGGCCGAACATGTATTCGGCCTGCCAGCGCCAGTCGTGACCCTTGAAATATTCGTCGAGCGACGGGATCACCTGATCGACCACGTCATAGGCGACCGCCGCGGTCATCGCCTCGATCACCAGCGATTCGATGCCCTTGATCATGACCGAGCGGCACATCTTCATCGCCGAGACATAGCCGGTCTCGCGCTCGAACACCTCGATGCGAAAGCCGAACGGCGTCAATCGGTCGGCGACCGCGCGGCCCCATTTGCCGCCGACCGCCATCGGCACCGTGATGCCGTAGGGCGGCACCGGCGCCATGACCGCGACATCGACGAAGCGCCCGCCCGCGCCCTCGATGATCGCGGCCGCCTCGCGTTTCTTGCCGGGCGAGACGGAGTTGATGTCGAGGTAATACTGGTTGGGCTTGATGTAGGTCGCCGCGATGCGCGCGGCGTCGACCGACGCGCTCGCCGTCAGCGCGGCGATGATGATCTCCGCGCCGGCCGCGGCCTCCGCCGGAGTCGGCGCCGGATGGACGCCCGCCGCGCGCGCCCGCGCCATCATCGCTTCGCCTTCGGCGCCGTCGAACTTGATGTCGTAAGCGGCGACGCTTTGCGCGCCGGCCCTGACGAGGCCCGACGACAGGATCGAGCCGGCCTCGCCGAACCCGATCAGCGTCGCCGACAGCGAGGCTTTCGCCTCGCTCATTTCGCTTCCGCGAGCGCCGTCTTGAATTTCTTGAGCAGTTCGGGATCGGCGAGGCTCGTGTCCTGGCCGCGCACCGGGTCCTTCACCGCGTCGTAAAGACTGTGCGCCCATTTCCATTCGTTGCCCGGGCGGACATGGCCGTCGCTGCCGACCTGGTCGAGGCCCCAATAGATTTCGAGCCGGTGACCGTCGGGGTCGCGGAACTCGACCGCGATCTGCACGCCGGCGCGGCGGCGGCCTTCGAAATCGACCTGGACCTTGTGCTTGTGGAGGTGGATGGCCGCACGCAGCACCTCGTCGAGCGTGCCGACCTCGAAGGCGAAATGATTAAGCTCGATGCTTTTCGATTCCGCCTTCATGCCGCCGACCAGCGCGATGCCGTGATGGTCGGAATTGAAGCGCATGAACACCATGCCGCCCGGCATCATGTCTTCCTTGTAGACGTCCGAGACCTTCATCCCGAGCACCTCGGTATAGAACTTCACCGAGCGGTCCATGTCGGTGACGTTCAGGACGACGTGGCCGATCTTCTGGATGCGGAACGGCGTGCCTTCCGGGCGGGTATAGGATTTGAGCTTCTCGGGATTGATGGCGGACATGAGGCGGGACTCCTTAAGAAGAACGGTTTGGAATACAAATTAGCCAGTACCGGCATCCGGCGCAATTCGACGGGATCGGGTCGCCGGCTAACACAAGGGGGAACCGGAAATGCGTGGCGCGTTGCTCATGCTGAAGGATCCGACGACGCTCATCGCCGACTGGTACCGGATCGTGAACAATGTCGACCAGCCGCTCTCGGTCAAATACAGCAAGTTCTCGGTCGCAATGACGGGAGAATTGCGCCGCAAGCC
>Ga0134126_10004099_pt1 | contig 18241 bp, 13 predicted proteins | sample KB31752_FD_96881 | JGI IMG/M metagenome (GOLD analysis project Ga0134126, IMG submission 96881) | Terrestrial soil microbial communities with excess Nitrogen fertilizer from Kellogg Biological Station, Michigan, USA - KB3-175-2 | ecosystem: Environmental > Terrestrial > Soil > Unclassified ...
GCAGTTGCGCCAGATGTTCCAGAACCTGGGCGGCGCCAAGACCCAGACCCGCAAGCTGGCGATCAAGGCCGCGCGCCCGCTGCTGATCGACGAGGAAGCCGGCAAGCTGCTCAACGACGAGGAAATCCGCGCCCAGGCGATGGAGAACGCCGAGCAGAACGGCATCGTCTTCCTCGACGAGATCGACAAGGTGGCGCAGCGCAGCGACCACGGCCACGCCGGGGTCAGCCGCGAAGGCGTGCAGCGCGACCTGCTGCCGCTGGTGGAGGGCTCCACCGTGTCGACCAAGTACGGTCCGATCAAGACCGACCACATGCTGTTCATCGCCTCGGGCGCGTTCTCGCTGGCCAAGCCGTCCGACCTGATCCCCGAACTGCAGGGTCGCCTGCCGATCCGGGTCGAACTGTCCGCGCTTTCGGTGGACGACTTCAAGCGGATCCTGCGCGAACCGCACAACGCGCTGACCAAGCAGTACGTGGCCCTGCTCGGTACCGAGGGGGTCGGGCTGGAGTTCACCGATTCGGGGATCGACCGGCTGGCCGAAGTGGCGTTCCAGGTCAACGAGCGCACCGAGAACATCGGCGCCCGCCGGCTGCATACCGTGATGGAACGGCTGCTGGAGGACATCTCGTTCCATGCAGCAGACAAGTCCGGCGAAAAATACCTCATCGACGCCGAACGTGTTGACAAATCGCTGGCCAGCCTGGTCCGCAACGAGGATCTCAGCCGCTACATCCTGTAAACAAGCCGGTCAGGCCGGTCTGCTAAAATGGACCCCGTGAACAACGTCATCGAACTGAAAAACACCGGCCAGCGCGCCCAGTTGCGCGAGGCGCAGCAGCAGCAGACCCTGGTCCGGTTGTGGCGCGAAGAACTTGAGCACGGCAGCTTCTGCGGTTATGTGGGCGGCGTCGGCCGCGAGTTCTTTCTGCTCTGGGTGGTCGGCGACGGCATCACCTACGACGGCATGTACGTGATGCGCCATCGCGACATCTCCGAGCTGGAGGCGCCCGACAAGCACCATGTGTTCTTCGAGAAGGCGCTGGCGCTAAAGCACATCCTGCCGCGGCCGCCGCGCGGCTTCCCGCTGGACAACATCCGCGAGGTGATCCAGGCCGCCGGCGCGCAGGCCCCGGTGATCGGGGTGCATGTCGACAGCGAGGACGAATCCGAGGTCTGCTACATCGGCCGGCTGGTCAGTGTCGAGGAGGACGGCTTCAACATGCAGGAGCTCAGTCCGGACGCGGAATGGATGCGCGAAGCGTCGTTCTTCAGCTGGGATGAAGTATCCACGGTCAGCATCGAGGACAGCTACGCGCAATCCCTGCTCGCGGTGGCCGGTTCCGCGCCGGCGCTGACCCAGGGCGATACCGGCATCAGCCGCGGCTGAGCCCGCCTTCCCCGCATCGCTGCCCGCAGACCCGCCAATCCGGCGGGTCTGTTCGTTTTGGACCAGAGACAGGTCTATTCACGCGGGAGGTCGCGCATGGACGGGCGGGCGGGCCGCAGCGCGGCCAATCCAGGCCATGAAGCGGCGCACGATCCGGCAGGACAGTGAACAGCAGTTGCGCGACGTGTTCAGCGACAGCCAGTTGCAGCAATATCAGCAACTGCGGCAGCAGGCGCGCCAGCGCTCCATGAGCGAGACCGCGCCGCCCTGAACCACCCACCACACCCCGGCCCATCGCGTATGCTCTGCGCCAGGCTTCCTTGCCCGGCGGAGATCGGATGACGCGCATCGTGGTGGTCGGCAGCATCAACATGGACCTGCTGACCCAGGCGCCGCGTTTCGTCGGCCCCGGCGAGACCATTCTCGGCGAGCGGTTCGTTACCGTGCCCGGCGGCAAGGGCGCCAACCAGGCGGTGGCTGCCGCACGACTCGGTGCCGAGGTGGCCCTGGTCGGCGCACTAGGGGTCGACGCCTTTGGCCGCCAGTTGCGCCAGGGACTGGCCAGCGAAGGCATCGACCTGGATCACGTTGCGCACCTGCACGACGACGCCAGCGGCACGGCCTCGATCACCATCGCCGGCGGCGAGAACCAGATCATCGTGGTGCCAGGAGCCAACGCCCGTGTCACGCCGGCCCGGATGGAACAGGCGCAGGAGTCGATCCGGCGCGCGGATGCCGTGCTGGTGCAGATGGAAATTCCGCTGGACACGGTCGAGGCCACCGTACGACTCGGTGCGCGTTTGAATGTGCCCGTGATCCTCAACCCCGCACCGGCCCAGCAGCTGCCCGTCGAATGGTTGAAGCTGGCCCGCTACGCCACGCCGAACCAGCACGAGTTGGCGATCCTGCTCGGCGCCGATCCCGCCACTGATTTCCGCGAACTGATGCAGGTCGCACCATGCCCGATCGTGCTCACCCGCGGCAGCGAAGGCGCCTGGTATCGCGAGCAGGGCGACCCGATCCACCAGAACGGCTTCCCGGTCGAGGTGGTCGACAGCACCGGCGCCGGCGACACCTTCAATGCCGCGCTGGCGGTATTTCTGCATGAAGGTCTGCCCGAAGCCGTACGCAAGGCATGCGCCGCCGCCGCGCTGTCGGTCACCCGGCTCGGCGCGCAGGGCGGCATGCCGCGCTTGGCCGAACTGGAGCATCGACTGCGCAAGCAGCCTGGCTGACCGGCTCCGATTCCGATCTGTCGCTGAGCTTGCACCATGGGCCCGGAACGCATCTGCGGCGCTGCACCCATGGGGTCCCTGTATCGGGTCAGAGAGGCCGGTCTCGCTCGGCATCAGGTGGTTTCATGATATTCACGCTCATGATAGTGAATATTGACGCTGCCGAATTTTGCTTGCATGATGCGGTGGACACGCCCCTTGTGCTCGGCCCGCTGCGGGAATGGGGTTGAACCAGCGCCGTGTTCAAGGTTCCGGCCATGGATGGCGGTGCATTTCGCGAAATCCTGCCAGATTCGAAGATCAACCGTGGGGTGATTCCAGTGCGTGCAGAACTTCGGCATGGCCGATTCGCGGGGCCGCTCCATCGAAACGCATCCCTGATCGAACCGGGCCCGACGGGGGCCCCGACCGGCCGGGTGCGGCGTCCATGACGATCCTAGACATCGTTGAGCCCGAGACCGCGGTGCACCGCCAGCCTTCGATCCCTGGTGCGCGCGCATGGGTTGCGCTGGGCATGTTGTGTTTCGTCTATGTGCTGAACTTTCTCGATCGCCAGCTTCTGGCCATCCTCGCCAAGCCGATCCAGGACAGCCTGCACTTGTCCGACAGCCAGCTCGGCCTGATCGGTGGCTTCTACTTCGCACTGTTCTACTGCTTCATCTCGATCCCCATCGGCTGGCTGGCCGACAAGACCAACCGGGTCAGAGTGCTGTCGCTGGCCTGCGCGGTATGGAGCGCCGCCACCATGGCCTGCGGCCTGGCGCGCAGCTATCCCCAACTGGCGGTTGCCCGCATGACGGCGGGCTTCGGCGAAGCCGGTGGCGTGCCACCCTCCTACGCGATCATCTCGGACTATTTCCCGCCGCACCGTCGTGGCCGGGCGCTGGGCATCTACAACCTCGGGCCGCCGATCGGCGCGGCGCTGGGGATTGCTTTTGGCGCTTCCATCGCGGCGGCCCTCGGCTGGCGATATGCCTTCTTGATCCTTGGCGGAGCCGGCCTGCTGACGGCCGTTGCCTTAAGCCTGGTCGTGCGTGAACCGCCGCGCGGCGGCCTCGACGAGGTCGCGAAGACGCACCCCGCCAGCGCCGGCGCGCTGTCAACCAGCTTCGTGAAAACCCTGAAGATGTTCTTTTCGCGCCCCTCGCTCCTGCTTGCCGCCCTTGGCAGCGGTGCTACCCAAATGATCACGTATGGGATGGGCAATTTCACCACGCTGTTCCTGATGCGCGAGAAAGGCATGACCCTCGATGAGGTCGCGATTTACTACGCTCTGCTGGTGGCGATCGGGATGGGCGCGGGGATTTTTGTATCCGGACGGCTGGTGGATCGTTTCACCCGACATTCCAGGGCGGCCTATGGCTGGCTTCCCGCCATGTCGCTTGCGCTTGCGGTACCGCTGTACGTCGGTTTCGTCTGGGCACCGTCATGGCCGCTCGCGCTGCTGTTCCTGCTCGGGCCCATGTTCCTCAATTACTTCTACCTGACCTCGTCGGTGACCCTGGTCCAGCAGGAGGTGCGCCCGGACCAGCGCGTCATGTCGGGTGCCTTGTTGCTGCTGGTCATGAACTTCATCGGTCTCGGGCTCGGTCCGACTTACGTCGGTGCCGCCAGCGACTATTTTCGCGCCAGCCATCCGGCCCATTCCCTGCAGATCGCGCTGTACACGCTCGCGCCCTTCTACCTCCTGGCCATCGTGCTGTTTTTGTGTCTGGCACGGGTGCTTCGACGGGAAGACCAGACAACCAGCAACGGAGGAACCAAGCCGTGATTTCGCTTCGCACTGGCGCCGCGTGCGCCCTGATCATCTGCGCGGCCAGCCTCGCCCCGTCCTACTCGATCGAAGGTCCCGTCATGTCATCCGCAGCCCAGGCAGAATCCGCTCCTGTCGTGAACACATCCGAGGGCCGGCTGGAGGGTCGGCTCGTCGACTCGTTGAATGTGTTCAAGGGCATTCCTTACGCGGCACCGCCGGTCGGCACGTTGCGCTGGAAGGCGCCGGCACCGATGCCGTCCTGGTCCGGGATCAGGAAAGCCACCGAGTTCGGGCCCGCCTGCTTCCAACCCAAGCCCAAGCTCTCGAATATCTACGAAGGCAAGCCTGTGCCGATGAGCGAGGACTGCCTGACGCTGAATGTCTGGGCGCCCAAGCATGCGCACAACGCGCCGGTGTTTTTCTGGATCTATGGCGGCGCCCTGTGGGGCGGCACGAATCGCGATCCGCTTTACGATGGCGAGCGCCTGGCCCGGCAGGGCGTGGTGGTGGTGTCGATCAATTACCGGCTGGGCCCGTTGGGCTGGCTCGCCCTTCCGGCGCTCAGTGCCGAGTCGCCGGATGGCCTCTCGGGAAATTACGGCCTCCTCGATCAAATCGCCGCGCTGCGTTGGGTGAAGGACAACATTGGTGCGTTCGGGGGCAATCCCGCGAACGTCACCATCGCCGGCGAATCCGCCGGCGGCTTGAGCGTGATGTACCTGATGGCCTCGCCGCAGGCGCGCGGGCTGTTCGCCAAGGCGATCGCGCAAAGCGCATACATGATCTCCATGCCGGCACTGAAGCAGAACAAGCATGGCATGCCATCCGCCGAGGAGAGTGGCACCAGGCTCGCCGCGGCACTGCATGCGCCTGACCTCGCCGCGCTGCGCGCGATGGACGCCGGCACCTTGACCCAGACGGCGGCAGCAGATGGATTCGCACCCTGGATCGTCGTTGACGGCCACCTGGTGCCACACCAACTGGTCGACATTTTCGACACGGGCGAGCAGGCCCATGTGCCCCTGCTGGCAGGCTTCAACAGCGGCGAGATCCGTTCGCTCCGGATCCTGGCGCCACCACCGCCTGCGAGCGCGGCCCGGTATGAAAAGGCCATCCGCGACAACTATGGCAATCTCGCGGACGAATTTCTGCGCCTGTATCCCTCCACCAACATGGAGGAGAGCATCCTGGCCACGACGCGGGATGCCCTGTATGGCTGGACCGCGGAGGAACTGGTCCGGAAACAGACGGCGATCAAGCAGCCCGCCTACCTCTACTTCTTCGACCACGGTTATCCGGCGGCCGACAGCGCCGGTCTGCACGGATTCCACGCCAGCGAACTGCCGTTCGTGTTCGGTACCTTCGACGGTACGCCGCCGCTATGGCCGAAGGTTCCCGAAACACTGCAGCAGAGGCGGCTTTCCGACGCGATGATCGATTACTGGACCAGCTTTGCCCGTACCGGCAAACCTGTCGCCAAGGGCGAACCGGATTGGCCCGAGTTCGGCTCCACCAAGGCCTATATGGCATTCACGGATGCACCGCATCCATCGCATCATCTCCTCCCGGGAATGTACAAGCTTGTCGACGAGGTCGTCTGCCGACGTCGGGCGAGCGGCGATCAGGCCTGGAACTGGAACGTGGGCATCATCGCGCCGCCGCTGCCGCCACCGAATCCGGAGTGCGCGTCACGCTGAATCGACCATCACTTTGACGATGACACCCGCCCGTTCACTTGCCGGCGGGTGTCTTGCGATGCGCCAGGAATCACCGGGCGGCAACTCCACGTTGATGAACCACTGCTGCCCAGTCTTGCGCCGACGTTCGAACAGTTTTTCCTGCATCTCGAACATTCCCGGAACCGGATCATGCCGTTCGGCGCCCACACATTCCGTGTCAGGCGGTTCTCGCTCATCGAGGCCGACGGATCGTTGCAGACATTGTTACGGCTGGACGCAGCTGGGCCCGTCGACCTTGCCGGACGATTGCCATGGGGCGACCGGGTGTCCTGGCCACGATGCCCAGGGCCACCGAAAGGAGGATGCCGGGCAGTGCAACCCGGCAGCATGCGGGACAGTTTCTCGGGAGCAGCGCGTTGACTTTCGCCTTCGTGAATGGCTCAGGGCTTGAGTGCCATGAATCCTGCGGCCATGAATCGGGTGATACGCTGTTTGATTGCCAGAAAGTCATCGGAGTGGCAGATCCCGCCTGACAGACGATCGATGCGACCGGTGCGAGCGAGCGTATTCATCAAGGCACCGGTCACAAAGTGGTAGCCCCAGAAGATGTCCTCTGCAGGATAATCGGGTAGCGCACGCTTCAGAATGCCCACGAGCTTGAGCACGACAGGATCGAAATGTTCGTCCATCAGTGCAGCGCCTTCTGGCGTATTGCTCACCCGCGCGCCGAAAGCGCCATAGTTCATCCAGTGCTCGCCACCTTCGTAGTAGAGGTCGAGATCGGTGTCCAGGAATGCATGCAACGCGCCTTCGACTGTGGGCGAGTCACCCGCCTGTGCCTCGTACTGCTCCAGTGCCGCCATGCGCCGGCTGCTGGTCACGCCGGCGCGCCGGGCAAAGACCGCCTCGAACAGACTCTGCTTGTCCTGGAAATAGTAGTGGACGAGTGTCGTATGGATTCCTACGTGCCTGGCAACATCCCGCAGGGTGACCCCGTGAAGTCCGTTTTTCGAGAAAAGGAACTCGGCAGCGTCGAGTATCTGTTCCATGCTCTCCGCGCGTTGCTCCGCCTTCCGGCGAGGGGCGCGCTTTTTCGTCTCTTCTGACATCGCGGTACGGCAACCACATTGGCGGGTGACGGATGAGTCTAGGCATCGCTGTTGCGGTGCGTCAACAACGGGTTTGCTCGCCGTCGGCCTCCGCCTCGCCGAATTTCGCGCGCAACTGCTTCTTGTCGATTTTCCCGGTAGCCGCCAGTGGCATGGCGCTGACTTGCTCGACCTGGTCGGGGATCCACCAGTCAGCGACCTTGCCCTTCAACCAGGTCAGTACCTCGTCCGGCTGAAGCGTCTGCCCTGCGCGAGGCTCGATGACGAGAACCGGACGTTCACCCCACTGGGCGTCTGGTCGGCCGATCACCGCGACGAGAGCGACGGCCGGGTGATGCCCGACGATATCCTCGATTTCCGACGGGTTGATCCACTCGCCGCCGGACTTGATCAGATCTTTCGAGCGCCCGTGAATGGTGAGGTTGCCGTCGTCGTCGATGCTCGCCAGGTCACCCGTGTCGAAATAGCCTTCGTCGTCCAGCACGTCGATGTCGGACCCGTAATAGTGATCGATCACGCTCGCACCCCTGACCTTGAGATGCCCTGTCACACCGCGTTGGGGGGACAGCGTCGTTCCGCCGGCATCCGTAACCTTGAGATCGACGCCGATACCCGGACGACCGGATGTCCGGGCATCGGAGGACGGGTAGGCAGGTGAAGCGATGGTCCCGGTGGGCGAAAGTTCCGTCATGCCCCAGCTCGTTTGCACCCGCACACCCAATCGCTCTTCCATCCGTCGAATCAGCGTCTCCGGACATTTCGATCCGCCGATGAGGATGCGTTCCAGGTCAGGCACTTCGCCGCCGACCGCATCGAGATGATCGATCACTCCCAGCCAGAGCGTGTGGACACCGACGGCGACGGTAACCCTTTCCTCGCGCAACAACCTCGCCAGACTGGCGCCATCGGCATGACGGCCAGGCAGGACGAGCCGGGCACCGACGGCGGGCACGGCAAAGGGCAGACCCCAGCCATTGGCGTGGAACATGGGCACGGCCGCCAGCACGATGTCCCGATCCGTCAGCGCAATGGCGTCGGCCTGCAGCGCCCGCAGCGTGTGCAGATAGTTTGATCGATGGGTATAGAGCACGCCCTTGGGTGGACCCGTCGTGCCCGACGTGAAGCACAACCCGGCGGGCATGTCCTCGCTGAAGTCGCCCCACGCGACCGCGGCGCCGTGTTCGGCGAGCGGGCTGTCCTGCAGCCACAAGCGGGCCGGCCCACCCGCCGTGGAGACCCCGTCAGGCAGATTGCCGTCCATCACCACCACGTGTTCGATCGTCGGGCAAAGCGGCAACAGCGAATTCAACAATGTGGCCAGGCTCGACGTCGCGGCCAGCGCGCGATCCTCCGCCTGGTTGATGATCGCGGCGAGATGATCGATCGTGTAGCGCGGATTGAGCGTGTGGCAGATGAACCCTGCACCCATCGTGGCGTAGTACATCTCCAGGTGATGCTGCGTATTCCAGCCCAGCGTGCCTACGCGGTCGCCAGCGGCGAGGCCCAGGGCGCGCATTGCCCCGGACAGGCAATTGCTGCGATTCCTCAACTCGGCATAGTTGATGTGTGCCTTGATCCCGGCGTGTACCGAGACGACTTCACGCCGCCCCCACCATTTGGCGGCGTGCTCGAGAAATTTGTCTACCGTCAGCGAATAGGATTGCATCAGAAAAGCGCCCGCTGCGGCGTCCCCATGTCGCCGCACTGCGGCGATCGACAGGGGGAGCGACCGCGTGAATCAGTAGAAGAATTTGGTGAAGCGGATGCCGTACTGGTGCGGCGCTCCGACGAATCGGAGCCCGGAATTGAGCGCGGCGACATAGTGCTGGTTGGTCAGATTCGTGCCATACAGCGTCGCCAGCCAGCTGCCGTGAGCCCAGTCGACCTGGCCGCCCAGCATATTGCGGCTGTCGAGGCGATCACCGAGCGCCTGGTTCTCGAACAAGGTGGCCCATTGCGCCGAAATATGTGCGTAATTGATTCGCGGCGTGATGGTGTCGGTGCCGACGTGGAACGTCCGCTGCAGGCCGATATTGAATGTCAGGCTGGGCGCATAGGTCTGCTCGTGCCCGTCGAGGTCGATGCAGGAAGTGCTCACTGGACCGCTCTCCGGGCTGCAAGGCGTGACCGAAGCGATTCTGGGATCGGTGGCATAGAAACCTCCCAGGTCGCTGTGCAGCCAGCCCAGGTTGCTGTAAATCGACCAGTCGCCGAACGCCGCCTGGACCTGGGCCTCGAATCCGTAAATCTTGGTGGGATTGGGCGTATTGACCTCGATGCCGAACGTCGGATAGGTCGGATAGCCAATGGTTACCTGGAAGTTCCTGTAGTTGTTGTGGAATGCGTCGACCTGCGTACGCAAGTGATCGTCCAGCCACTCCGCCTTCCAGCCGGCTTCCAGACTGGTTACCTTCTCTTCGTTGAACGGGGCCGGCAGTCCAAGGCCCACGGGAACATTCAGCCCACCGGGACGGTAGCCGCTGGCGGCAAATGCATAGAGGAAATTCCTGTCATTCAACTTCCAGTCGAGTGACACCTTGCCGGAGAAGTTCGAGTACCTGGCAGACTGATCGTCTATCAGCGGCAGGCCGTACTGCACGACGGAAACGTCATTGGACGTAGTGTCCCTGGAATAGCGCCCGCCGACCGTGAGCTTGAGTTCGTCGGAAATCTGGAACCCGACCTGGCCGAAGACCGCCCCATTTTTTGTCGGGTTGGTTCCTTGCAGCACATATTCGGTCGCCGGACTGCCCGGGGGCACGCCGATCACGAATTGACCGGACGGGAACGTATAAGTGTCCTTCTGCCCATAGGCGCCGAGGGTCCATGTAAACCGACTGGTATCCGGCGAAATGAGGTCGAGTTCCTGCGAGTAGATGGTTTCCTTGAACAAGTCCCGGAAGGTCCAATTGCCCAGGTCTGTTCCATCCAGGTCGGCTCGATAGGCGCTGTTGCCGTGCTGGTAGCCGGAGATCGCTTGGAACTTGATGCCGTTGGCGAACTTGTAATTGATCTTGAGCACGGACCGGGTGAACTGGTCCAGTGCCTTCAGATCGGCGTTGGCGGTGATGTCGAACGGATCGTTGGTGGAGTTCACCGGATCGGCCGGGTAGGCGCCCATGTCGATATGGTTGTAGTCGGTCTTGAACAGCACCGACAAGGCATCGCTGGGCTGCCAGAGCAGGCTCAGGCGTGCGCTGCGCGAGCGCAAGCGGGCGTTGGAGCCGGTGTACGGACCCGATATCTTCCAGAAGCTGTCCCGGTTTTCGCTGTTGATGGCGATGCGTGCCGCCAGCGTGTTGCTGATCGGCAGGTTCAGTGCACCCTGCAAGCCCACGTCGCTGTAGTTGCCGGCCTGGCCCGACAGGTAGCCCTGGTAGCCGCCATCGATGATCGGGTCGTTCGAGCTGACGAGGACCGCGCCGCCGATGGCGTTCTGGCCGCCAAACGTCCCCTGCGGACCGCGCAGGATCTGGACCGAAGCAATGTCGTAGTAAGGCTCCTCCGCGAAGTAACCCGGGAACGTCGGCACGCCATCACGGTAGACGATGACTCCCGTACCGGTTTGCGAGTTGTGCTCGGCCTTGCCGATCCCACGGATGTCGAAATCGATACCCTGACCGAAGTTGTTCACGGTGGCCGAAGGCGACGCGAACTGGAGCTGATCGACCACGTTGACGCCACGGTTGAGCAGGTCGTCGCCGGTCAGCACCGTTGCAGCGATCGGCGTCGTCTGCAGCGGCTCGTTTCGGCGATTCGCCGTGACCGTGACGGATTTGAGGGTAGTAACGTCCCTCGGCGCCGTGGACTTTTGCACGGGCTGACCGGATTCGCTGCCGGGCTGCGTTGGCGTGGCCTGGGCTTGCACTGCCCCGCACCACGGCAGGGTCAGAAGCGTGAGCCCCAGCCACCCCGCACCGCTGTTTCGAGAAATGACTTTCATGATCCCCACCCTCCAAAGATTCGGCCTGATTGGAGCTGCCGCCATGGTTCGGCATGCCCCCCGGGTGGCAATTGGGCACTGTTTCCTGCCCGGAGTCAATATTAACTATCACACGAGTGAAGATCTTTACGACCGGATTCCGGAATGCTAGGGTGTGCCCCGCAGTGCCCTCCCCCGGGAATTGGGCACGCACCGAAGAAGCACTCGGCCGGCGCTGCCCGGCGGCAACAGGGAATCCGGAGGCGATGGTGATTGATCTGAAAGGTCGGGTGGCGATCGTGACCGGCGCGGGTGGTGGCCTGGGCCGCTCGCATGCTCTTCTGCTGGCCCGGCACGGCGCACGTGTGGTGGTCAACGATCTGGGCCCGGGCGCCGCATCGGTGACCAAAGAGATCCTCGATGCAGGCGGTGAGGCCCGCGCCGCCCTGGGTTCGGTGACCGATGCCGACTTTGTCCAGCGCATGGTCGACGACGCCCTGAGTGCCTGGGGCCGTACCGACATCCTGGTCAACAACGCGGGCATCCTGCGCGACAAGTCTTTCGCGAAGATGAGCCTCGACGATTTCCGGTTGGTGGTCGACGTGCACCTGATGGGGGCCGCCCATTGCATCAAGGCGGTCTGGGAAACGATGCGAACCCAAAAATACGGACGCATCGTCATGACCACGTCGTCCTCGGGGCTCTACGGCAATTTCGGGCAGGCGAACTACGCGGCCGCGAAGATGGGGCTGGTCGGCTTGATGCAGACGCTCGCGCTCGAAGGCGCGAAGCACGACATCCGCGTCAACTGCATCGCTCCGACCGCCGCGACCCAGATGATGGAAGGCATCCTCCCGGATGCACAGTTGGCCATGTTGCGCCCCGAACTGGTCAGTCCGGCCGTGCTTGCCCTGGTGTCGGAAGCGGCGCCGACGCGCGCGATCGTCTGCGCCGGTGCGGGGGGTTTCGAGCTGGCGAACATCACCTTGACCCAGGGGATACACCTCGCCGGACCGCTGCCTTCGGCCGAGGCTCTGCTCGCCCGCTGGGCGCAGATCGCGGACAGGAACGGTGAACTCGTGCCGGAGCAGGGCTTCGATCAGAGCCGGCACGAACTGGAGAAGGCCGGCTTCGCTTTCGCCGAAACGACCGAGGCCTGACATGCGCTTCCTGATCCCGACCTCTTCTGCGCCGCGCCAGGTCATCGCGCCATGCGGATCGGGGATTGAGTGTCTGCTGCCATGACGCCACCGCGCAGCTGGCGAATCCCTCCATCCTCGCAAGGCGTTCGCGGGCCGGGCTGAGGAGTTCGCCCGAGCGGGCCGGGACCCAAATTTCGTCCGCGCTGTCGGCAGCGCACCAAGCAACCGGGGAGCCCAGCATGTCCGAAGCCGTCATCGTTGCCACCGCACGTACGCCAATCGGCAAGGCTTATCGCGGCGCGTTCAACGACACACAGGGGCAAACGCTCGCCGGGCACGCGATCGAGGAGGCCGTCCGGCGCGCCGGTATCGCACCCGATGAAGTGGACGACGTGGTGCTTGGCTGTGCCATGCAGCAGGGTTCCACCGGCTACAACGTCGCGCGTCAGGCAGCCCTGTCGGCCGGGCTGCACGCCTCCGTGCCCGGCATGACCATCGATCGTCAGTGCGGTTCGGGTTTGATGGCGATCGCGACCGTGGCCAAGGGCATCATGTGCGGCGAGCTGGACGTGGCGGTCGCCGGTGGCGTGGAGTCGATCTCGCTGGTGCAGAACGAGCACATGAATGCCTATCGGATTCATGATCCGGCGCTGTCAGCCCACGTGCCATCGATCTACATGTCGATGCTCGAAACCGCCGAAGTCGTCGCGGCGCGCTACGGGATCAGCCGCGAGTCCCAGGACGAGTACGCACTGCAGTCGCAACAGCGCACCGCCGAGGCACAGGCTGCGGGTCGATACAAAGACGAAATGATGGCCATCACCACGACGATGAAGCTCGCCGACAGGACAACCGGCGAGATCAGCACGCGCGAGACCACCATCCGCCAGGACGAGGGCAATCGACCGCAGACGCGGCTGCAGGATCTGGCCGCGCTCAAGCCGGTATTCGCGAACGGACAGCAAGTCAAACAGGGCCAGTGCATCACCGCAGGCAATGCCTCGCAGCTTTCCGACGGCGCCGCCGCACTGGTGCTGATGTCGCGCGAACGCGCCGAGCAGCGGGGCCTGCAACCCCTGGGCGCCTACCGCGGTTTGGCCGTCGCGGGCTGCGCACCCGACGAAATGGGGATCGGTCCGGTCTTCGCCGTTCCCAAATTGCTGGCCAGGCACGGCCTCTCGGTCGACGACATCGATTTGTGGGAACTCAACGAAGCGTTCGCCTGCCAGGTGCTCTATTGCCGGGATCGTCTGGGCATCCCCAACGAGCGCCTCAATGTTTCCGGTGGCGCCATTTCCATCGGTCACCCTTACGGCATGTCCGGAGCCCGCATGGCCGGTCACCTCCTTCACGAAGGCCATCGGCGCGGGATTCGCTACGGCGTGGTGACCATGTGCGTGGGGGGCGGAATGGGGGCAGCCGGTCTGTTCGAGATTTTCTGAGCTGCTTTGGGCTTCATGGATTCCTGAGTGACGGCTCGACCGGAGCAGCCGGATACGCGGCACTTGGCCCCCTGCAGCAAGGCGCCGCCGGCCAGCCGCTCCTTTGACCACAACGTGTGCGCAACCGTGGAGACTCATGTGGATACATTCGCGGGCAAGGTGGCGTTGGTGACTGGCGGAAGCGCCGGCCTTGGTGAAGCCACCGCCATGAAATTCGCCCGGGAGGGCGCCAAGGTCGTCGTCGCGGCTCGACGTGCCGAGCAGAGCGCCGGTGTCGTGCAACGGATCACCGCCCTGGGCGGTGAGGCCCATTTCGTTCCGGCCGATGTCAGCCGCGCCGCGGACGTTGAACGCATGGTCGGCGAAGCGGTGCAGAAGTTTGGCCGTCTGGACTGTGCCGTGAACAATGCGGGTATCGCGGGACCGAGGTTCACCCCGCTGGCGGAAGTCACCGAGGCCCAGTGGGATGAGCTGATGGGCGTGAACCTCAAGGGCGTGTGGCTGTGCATGAAGCACGAGATCCGGGCCATGCTCGCAAGCGGAAGCGGCACGATAGTCAATGTCGCCTCGATCTATGGATGCAAGCCCAGCGACGTTGGCCATGCTCCCTACGCGACCAGCAAGTTCGGCGTCGTCGGCCTGACCAAATCAGCGGCAGCCGATTACGGCCAGATGTCCATCCGCATCAATGCGGTCGCGCCCGGATTCACCGTATCCGAAATGGTCAACCCCGATCGACCGGGTGCTGCAGAACGCTACAAGGCGCTGGTCGCTCGCCACTCGGGCATGAATCGACTGGGAAAAGCGGAAGAAACCGCGAATGCAATCGTCTGGCTTTGTTCCGAAAGTGCCAGCTTTGTCAACGGCGCCGTGCTCGCCGTCGACGGAGGCAGCGCCACGCGTCTTTACTGAGGCAAGTCGCGACCAGGCGCTTTTGGAAACGGCCGGCAAACAAGTCGTTTTTTTCATGGGCATGCGACGCCCGACGTAGCGTGACCCAACCGCAACAGCCCGCAGCAAAACCGTGGCGGCTGGTACTGAAGGTCGGCAAGGACAGAGCAGCGGAGCACCGGACGGAGGTGTCGATGAAAAGGTCAGCCAAACGGGTGGGTGCGTTGGCCGCTGCGCTGTTTTGGGCAGCTGCCGGGATGGCGATCGCCGGTCAGAGCCCGGCGCAGATTGCACATAACGATGAGTTCGTGAGGCGCGTCGGGACCCGCCTGACCCTGGGCGGCGAGGGCTATCGCTACAGTGGCCCGAACGTCGAGTGGCTCGGTATTGAAGCCTACGGCCCGGACGATGCCCTGGGTCCGCGCTACCCCTCGCATCTCGAAGTCGACGATGCGCTCGACACGGCCAGGATGATGGGGGCCCGGGTTGTGCGGTCGCAGACACTGGGCGACAGCGTGGGATGCGATCTCTGCATCGAACCCCGCCCCGGGGTCTTCAATCCGGAAGCCTTCCGGGCGGTCGACTACGCGATCAAGGCAGCCCACGAGCGGGGGCTCCGCCTGATCATCACGCTGGTCGGCGATTGTTCCAACTGCGAGCGTGCCGGAGAGGGGGAGTATGTGTCCTGGGCGAACCGTCAGGATCTGCGGCAGTTTTTTACCGATCCCGAAGTCATCGCCGCCTTCGAGAAACACATCGGCGCCGTGCTGAACCACAAGAACACGCTCACCGGTATCGCATACAAGGACGATCCCACCATACTGGCCTGGGAGAATTGCAATATATGCGGGTTGAGCGCGCTCGGTCCCGACTTCAAGAAAAACCCCGGGCCCTACCTGCGCTGGATCGACACCATCGGGAGCTATGTCAAGTCGATCGACAGGAATCATCTTTACGAAGACAACAGCGGTTTCTTTTTCTTCGACAAGAGAGCGCTCGACGCGAAAACCACCGACATCGTGACCGCCGAATACTATCCGCACTGGGATCCGCTCTTTGGCTTCGGGCACAAGACGACGGCCCAGACCTTTTCGCAAAACGCCACGATGGTCACGGCAAAAGGCAAGGTCTATGTCGTGAACGAGTTTGGCTGGGACGTTACCGACTGGCCAACGCGCAAAGAGTTCGAAACCGTGCTGAAGACCTTGCGATCCGATTCCAGGATCTCCGGCGACGATTATTGGGCCCTGCAGGCACATGCTGACAAATTCGGCTGGCAATTGACCTCTGCTCCCACGAATAGTGCCTCGTACGCGAAGTGGGGAGAGAGCGGTCAATGGGGGTCACTCTTCTACGGTGGCGTCACCACGATGATCAACTCGGCCAGCGAGATGCAGGCGCGCGCCGAGCTCCTGCGCGCACACGCTTTCGCGATGGCGGGCCTGCCGGTTCCTCCGCATCCGGTGCTTGCGACTCCGGTGATCACGTTCAAGGGTGTTGGAATCCTGGGATGGCATGGCTCGGCCGGTGCAGTCGTCTACACCGTGCAACGTCGAACCTCGGGATCTTCACACTGGGAGACGATCTGCGACCGGTGCGCCACGGACGCCGATACTCCCTGGGTCGACCGGGAGGCTGAGCACAGTTCGCTGACAGCGCTGCTCTCGACCGAATATCGCGTGATCGCCTACAACGCCGACGGCAAAGCCAGCGCGCCTTCGGCAGCACGTTGAGTGAAAGGAAGCCTTGCGGCGGCGAATCTCCCGGGCCAACGGGCTGACAACACCCTACTTGCCGATGCAGAACGAGCCGAAAATTGCCCCGAGCAGATCGTCGCTGGTGTAGTTGCCGGTGATTTCGCCCAGCGCGTGCTGGGCGTGGCGCAGTTCCTCGGCAGCGAGTTCGCCGGCGCGGCTGCGGGCAAGCACGCTGGAAGTCTGGTCCAGATGTGAGCGGACCTGCTCAAGGGCCAGCACATGACGGCGCCGGGCGCTGAACGCACCTTCTCCGCTGCCGGCGCCGGCAAGCTGCCTGAGGTAGTCGCGCAGGTCGTCGAGACCGGCGCCGGTACGGGCCGATGTCCAGAGCCAGTGGATACCGTCTCGGAGTACGTGCCGGGGCGATTCGTCGTCGAGGTCGATCTTGTTGACCAGGACGAGGTGCTCGACGCTGGCAGGCAGGTTTTCGAGCAGGTGGAGGTCGGCGCTTGCGTGCCGCGCCGTGGTGACCAGCAAGGCAACGTCGGCGCGCGCAAGCTCGCCATGGGCACGGCGCACGCCTTCGCGTTCGACTTCGTCCTCGGTATCTCGCAGGCCGGCGGTGTCGGCCAGCTCCAGCGCGATGCCATCCAGGTTGAGGTTCTCGCGCAGCACGTCGCGGGTGGTGCCGGCGGCCGCGTTCACGATGGCGCGGTCACTGCCGGCCAATGCATTCAGCAGGCTGGACTTGCCGGCGTTGGGGCGGCCCACGATGGCCACCTTGAGGCCATCGTTGAGACGTACGCCCCGTTGCGCCTCACGCAGGAGTTCGGCCAGTTCCGCACGCAGGCTTTCGAGTCGTGCCGTGATGGCCGGGTCGGCGAGAAAGTCGATCTCTTCTTCGGGGAAATCGATCGCTGCTTCAATGTGCACGCGCAGTGCGATCAGCCCCTGCAGCAGCGAATCCACCTTGCGCGAGAACGCTCCTTCCATCGACTGCAAGGCCGCCCGCGCGCCGGCGTGCGAGCGGGCAGCAATCAGGTCGGCGACGGCTTCGGCCTGGGCCAAGTCGAGCTTGCCGTTCAAGAACGCGCGCTCGGTGAATTCGCCGGGGCGGGCCAGCCGGGCACCGAGTTCGCAGCAGCGGCGCAGCAGCAGGTCGAGCAGCACGGTGCTGCCATGGCCTTGCAGTTCCAGCGCGTGTTCGCCGGTGTACGAAGCGGGGGCGGGGAAGTGCAGCAGCAGGCCGCGGTCGATCAGTTCGCCCGCCTTGTCGCGGAACGCCGCGAAATGGGCGTGGCGCGGCTGCGGCGTGCGCCCGAGCAGGGTTCGCGCGATGGCCGGCGCGGCAGGACCGGACACACGCACCACGCCAATACCGGCCGCGCCGGGAGCGCTGGCGATAGCGACGATGGTATCGGCGGCATGGTCCGGCATGGCGGGGACTCTAAACGAAAGCAGCCGCGACCGGTCACGGTGGCGGCGGCTTGTGGACTTGCTGGTTCACCGGCGCGCTCAGTCGGTGGTGAGCGGCGCCGCGCGATCGATGTGATGGGTCACCCACCACTGCTGGCCGAGGCCCACCAGTCCGTTGACCGCGTAGTAAAGGCAGAGGCCGGCCGGGAAGAAGGCGAACATCACCGTGAACAGCAACGGCATCACCTTCATCATCTTCGCCTGGGTCGGATCCATGCCGGCAGCGGCGGGATTCAGCCACTGCGTGCCGAGCATCACGATCGCGTAGATGATCGGCAGGATGTACAGCGGATCGGGCGCGCTCAGGTCGGGAATCCACAGGAACGGCGCGTGGCGCAGCTCCAGGCTGTACTCGAGCACGAAGAACAGGCCGTAGAAAACCGGCATGGTGATCAGCACCGGCAGGCAGCCGCCCATCGGGTTGACCTTCTCCTTCTTGTACAGCTCCATGGTGGCCTGCTGCATCTTCTGCTTGTCGTCGCCGTAACGCTCCTTCAGCGCC
>Ga0134126_10004100_pt1 | contig 18241 bp, 19 predicted proteins | sample KB31752_FD_96881 | JGI IMG/M metagenome (GOLD analysis project Ga0134126, IMG submission 96881) | Terrestrial soil microbial communities with excess Nitrogen fertilizer from Kellogg Biological Station, Michigan, USA - KB3-175-2 | ecosystem: Environmental > Terrestrial > Soil > Unclassified ...
CTGATCTTCGACTCCGAGTTCGACCAGTACCGCGGCGTGGTGGCCTACGTGCGAGTGGTCGACGGCGAGCTGCGCAAGGGCGAGCCGATCCTCGCGATGCAGGCCGGCACCCAGGCGGACATCGACGACATCGGCTTCTTCGACCCGGAACTGCACCCCACCGACGGCCTGCACGCGGGCGAGGTGGGCTACGTGATCACGGGGCTGAAGGACGTGTCGCAGCTGCGCGTCGGCGACACGCTGACCAGCCGCGCGCGGCCCGCGAAGGAGCCGCTGCCGGGCTACCAGGAGGTCAAGCCGATGGTGTTCTGCGGGCTCTTTCCCGTGGACACCGACCAGTTCGCCGACCTGCGCGACGCGCTGGAGAAGCTGGCCCTGAACGACGCGGCGCTGTCGTACGAGCCCGAGTCGAGCCAGGCGCTCGGCTTCGGCTTCCGCTGCGGCTTCCTCGGCCTGCTGCACATGGACATCGTGCGCGAGCGCCTCGAGCGCGAGTACGACCTGGAGCTGCTGGCCACCACGCCAACGGTGGAGTACGAGGTGGTGCTCACCGACGGCACGACGGTGCCGGTCCACTCGCCGTCGGACATGCCCGACCGCGCGCGCATCGTCGAGATCCGCGAGCCCTACATCCGGGCGACGATCCTCTGCCCGAAGGAGCACGTGGGCGCCGTGATGGAGCTCTGCCAGGAGCGCCGCGGCACCCACGTGGACATGCACTTCCTGTCGTCCGAGCGGGTGCAGATCCAGTACGACCTGCCGCTCGCGGAGATCGTGCTCGACTTCTTCGACCAGCTCAAGTCGCGCACGAGAGGCTACGCGTCGCTCGACTACGAGCTGCTGGGGATGCGCCCGTCGGAGCTCGTGAAGCTGGACATCCTGCTGGCCGGCGACATGGTGGACGCGCTCTCGATGGTCGTCCACAAGGACAAGGCGTACGACGCCGGGCGCGCGATGGCCGAGCGGCTGCGGGCGCAGATTCCGCGGCAGCAGTTCGAGGTCGCGATCCAGGCGTCGATCGGCTCGAAGATCATCGCCCGCGAGTCCGTGAAGCCCGTGCGCAAGGACGTGATCGCCAAGTGCTACGGCGGCGACATCTCGCGCAAGAAGAAGCTGCTCGAGCAGCAGAAGAAGGGCAAGAAGCGGATGAAGCAGGTGGGGCGCATCGAGGTGCCCCAGGAGGCGTTCCTGTCAGTGCTGCAGATCGGCGACGACGGGAAGGGCTAGCCGCTAGCGGATCAGCGTGATCGTCTTGGTCACGCTGCTCTTGAGGCCGGACGCGCCGGTCAGCGTCAGGGTGATCCTCGCCTTGGGCTTCTTGTGGGCCTTGAGCGCCTTGCGCACCGCGCTGAGCGCCGACCTCGACAGCCGCAGCTTCACGGTGACCTTCTTGTTCGCTTCGACGCTGCGCCTCACCGAGCGGAACTTGTACCTCTTGCCCACCTTCACGGTGCCGCTCGCGGACAGCTTCGCCGCCACGCTCGTGGTGAATGTGGCCACCACACCGCGCTGGCGCAGGACCCTCTGCCTGGACTTGAGCCCACGCGGGTCGAGCCTGGGCGCGATGTTGGGAGCCCGCGGCGTACCCAGCGGGCCGGGGGCGGGGATCGGCGAGGTGGAGGTGGTCAGGTTGAGCTGCCAGCCGCCGGCGATCCGGCCCACGGAGAAGGAGTACTGGTCGACGATGTAGAGCGACCAGGTGCCGTTCGGATCCGTGTTGTTGAACGCCGCGAGCTGGTGGCCCCAACCGCCCACTGGCTTCGCGATCGTGGGGAACACGTCGGCGAGCGCGCCGGGCTGGCCGGGCGGCGGCGGCTCGTGGTGGTCGAGGTCCGAGAACGGATCGCAGGCGCTCTGCACGTGGTTGGCCGGCGGCGAGTAGTCGGTGGGCGCATACGTGCCGCCCGGCAGCCGGGTCGGCGTGGAGTTCTTGTCGAGACAGGGAACGGAGCGAGGTGCGGCGTCGTCGAAGGTCAGATCGACGCCTGCGCGGAGCGGGTTCTCGTTGTCGCAGTCGCCCGCGTCGGACATGAGGATCGAGCTCTGGCCGTGCGGCCCTACCAGCAGCAGGTCGTCGTCGATCGAGCACTGGTGGGCGAAGCCCTTGAGCGTGACGGTGGCCTTGCGCACGGTGCCGCTGGCGCCCGACACTGAGATCTGGGAGGGGTACGGGTTCGCGTTGCCGAGCGTCCCGCCGGCGGGGACCGCGATGTTCGCGGGGTTCGAGTAGGTGGCGGCGCCGGCGGGGCCGGCGAGGACCAGGAGGGCGGCAAGCGCCAGAAGAAGTGAGGGGAGGGACCTCATACCGCGTTCGGAGTACCCGAGGGCTACTCCTGTAAACAAAGCTGGGGGAGAAAGGTTCGCCGACTGGGCCTATGCTTGTGCGCCAGGTTCTGGCGGCGGCGGGGGCGGCTCCTTGCGGCGGCGTCCGAGCGCGAATGCCCCGACCAGCAGGCCCACGGCGCCCGCGCCGAGCAGCGCCCAGGCCCAGCCCGGAAGGCCGCTGCCGTCGGAGCCACCGGCGTCGGTGCTGCTGGTGCGCGTGGTGCCGCCCTGGATCTGCACCTTCACCGACTTGCTGGCGGTCACGGAGGTGACCTGCTGCTGGGTCACCGTCCGCGTGGTCTCGCGGGTGGTGGTCTTCGGCTCGGCCGACGACTCCGACTCGGTCTCGGTGGCCTGCGCGACGGCGCTGGAGGCCTTGGCGGCCACGGTGGACGCCGCGTCGGCGGCCTCGCCAGAGCCACACGCCGAGAAACCGAGCGTGGCCGTGAACCCCGCCAGCACCGCGATCGCCAGGGAAGCGACTCGTGGCATGGCCGGGAGGATCCTGCGGCGCCGCGGGGCCCGCATCACCCCTAACGGATGATGTGGCGCGCCGGCGCGAGTGAAACCGTGGGACCAGGCTTGCTGATCATCCTCGCGATCGTGCTGTTCCTGGTCCTCCCCGACCCGTGGGACGTGATCGCGTTTGCCGCCGGGCTCGTGCTGGGCGCGGTGGAGGTGTTCCTCTGGTGGCGAACCGTCCGCGGCCGCCGTGTGCAGACCGGCGCCGAGGCGCTCATCGGCGCCCAGGCGCGCGTGACCGCCCCGTGCAGGCCCGACGGCGAGGTGTGGCTCGAGGGCGCACGCTGGCGGGCCCGCTGCGCGGACGGGGCGGATGTGGACGACATCGTGACCGTGACCGGCCGGGAGGAGCTGCTCCTGATCGTGGCCCGGTCGGCTCAGGCCGGGGGTCCAGCGAAGGAGGCGGTCTCGGGTGACCGCCTCGATCGCTGAAGTTGCCGGCAGGAGGTCAGCCGGCGTACTGGGGTGTGGCGGGGGCGCCGTCGCCTGCGAGCGCCTTGGCCTTCAGCTGCTCGAACTCCTGAGGCGTGATCGCGCCGCTGTCGAGCAGCGCCTTGGCCTGATTGATCTCGGCCGCGGGGCCGCCCGCGACCGTGCGGATGTGCTGGTCGAACTGCGCCTGGCTCGTCTCGATGTCCTTCGCCCTGCGCTGGGCCATGCCCTTGCCCTCGGCGATCAGGTACACCAGCACGCCGAGCAGCGGCAGCACGATGACGAACAGCGTCCAGCCGGCCTTGCCCCAGCCGCCGACGTCGTGCCGGCTGAAGAGGTCGGCGAAGACCATGAACAACGTCCAAATCCAGATGACGAACCCGAAGAACACCAGCATCGTCCAGATGATGTTCGCCAGCGGGTAGTCAGCTCCAATGACCATTTCCCATCAGCTCCTGTGACCTGCTTAGAGGACTCTGACGGCAGGCTCTCAACCCGGCCGCCGCCGGACAATGAAGCGTGCATGTGTGTGTGCCAGGGGGCGCGCACCCGACCCCGGTCGGGTGTCCCCACGGTTGCGGCGGAACTCCCCGCTGGGTGACACTGAACGGCGAGAAGCGATGGATGCTTCGACCGCACGCGATATCGCGTTCCTGAGCCATGGCGGCCAGCGAACGCGCTCCGGGGACCTCGTGGTGGACCACCTCGAGCGGGTGGCCGCGGCGGTGCGCCCCGGCGCCCAGGGAGTGGCGTTCCTGCACGACGTGCTCGAGCACACACCCGTGTCGATCGGGGAGCTCGACGGCCTCGGGCTCGACCCGGTGGAGCGCGAGGCGATCGGGATCCTCACGCGGGGCAGGGGCGAGACCTTCGAGGCGCATGCCCTGCGGATCGCCTACGCCAAGGGCGAGGCCGGCCGGCTGGCCCGCGAGGTGAAGCTGGCCGACATCGAGGACCACATCGCGCACGACCACACCACGCGGCCCTACCAATGGGCCCGCACCCACATCGCGAACCGGCAGTCGCTTCAGTCCGTGGCGTGACCGAACACGATGCGCACAAGGCCGCGAACGGCGCCCAACGGGCCCTCGGGGATCCGCGCCGAAGGCGACGCGCCGGGATGGTGGGGCGCGATGCGCACCCGCAGAACACCCGGCCGTGAGCGGAAGACCAGCGGCGGCTCGAGGCTGGCCGCCTCGCCGTCGATGCCGGCGGCCACGTTGCCGCCGGAGTCGACCTGGAACGTGTCGGACGACCACTGCAGGTTCCGGGCGCCGTCGTTCACTCCCATCACCGCGATGCCGAGCATGCCCATGTCGAGGCGCGGACGCGTGCCCGACGCCAGCGCGTGGCCCATCCGGTAGGGATCGTTCGAGACGAGCAGAACCGCTCCGGAGCGGTTCTCGCGCCCGTCGGGACCCGCCCAGCGCAGATCGAGGCCCCCGGCGCCCGGGCCGAGCACCTCGGGCGCGGTGTCGGCGATCGTGCGCAGCTTCGCCTCGCGGTAGCCCTGGCGCTGCACGGCCTCGGCGTAGACGCCCAGCGACACGTTGTTCACGAACACGCGCCCGTTCACCTCGGCCAGGTCGACCACGCGCTCGCGCCCGTCGACGAGCGCGTCGAGCGCGCCCACCACGTCGTCGCGGTCCACGCCCAGGTCGAGCGCGAAGTGGTTGCGGGTGCCGGAGGGGATGCACGCGTAGGGGAGGCCGTGCGCGGCGGCCTCGTCCGCGACGATCGCCTGCGAGCCGTCGCCACCCGCCATCGCGAGCGCGTCCGCGCCGTCGGCGATCGCGCGGCGCACGAGCTCCCTGAGGTCCTCGCCGAGCTTCAGCTCCACGGCCTCGATGCCGCGCTTGCGCGCCTCGTCGGCCAGGTGGAAGCGCGTGGCCTTGCCGCCGCCGGACTTGGGGTTGTAGAACAGCACCGCGCGCTCTGGGCGCGGCGCCGCGGGTAGGTCCGCGCGCGAGAGAAACGCCCGGCGGGCCATCTCCAGCGCGAGCACCGCCAGAACCAGCACGAGCAGGTCCTGGAGTGCTTTGCCCTCGAAGACGATCAGCGCCACGGCGCCGAGGAGGAGCAGGACCGCGAGCCCGAGGCCGATGGCGCGCGCGGCGCCGTGGTGGGCGATGCCCCACCAGGCCGCGAGCAGAGCCACCACCACGCAGGCGAGCACGGTGATGCCGCGCGGGAAGTTGTTCACGGCGACCGTGATCGCCAGGACCACCGTGGCCAGGGTGAGCACCAGCGCGGCCGCGGCCGCCAGCCGGCGCGCCATCAGGCGCTCCGCCTGCGCGCCACCAGCTTGCCGAGCTCCCAGAGGACGAACAGCAGGACGGCGGCCGCAAGCGCGAGTCCGAACTGGCCCGCCTTGAGCGGCTCGGTGCCCAGCAGGCGCTCGAAGGCGTCGAGCTGGGTCGAGAACAGCACGAGCACGAACACCCCGATCGCCGTGAGGTTCATCGTGCGGTTGTCGAGCGTGTCCGAGCGGAGGATCGACTGCCACACGCCGCGGGACTGGTAGGCCGCGACGATGATCATCAGGCCGAACGCGCTGAGCCCGATCGACGAGCCGAGCGCGGTGTCGTGGTAGTGGGCGGAGCCGTAGTGGATCAGCAGGTCCATCACCACGGCCATGTACAGCCCGACCAGCAGGGCGGTGACGAGCAGCGCCCTGCTCACGATCGACTCGTCACGCGAGCGCGGCGGGAGGTCCATCAGGCCGGGCGTCTGCCGGTCGAGGCCCAGCGCCACACCGAACGGGGCACTGATCACGAAGTGGATCCAGAGCACCTGCGGCGAGCTGAACGGCTGGCCCTGGGCGATGTTGAGCAGCGACGCGCCGAGGAACGTGAGCACGAACGCGACGAGCGTGATCATCACGAAGCGGACGTACTTCAGGAGGTTGTCGTAGAGCTTCCGGCCCTGCTCGACCGCGTGGACGATCGTGGCGAAGTTGTCGTCGGAGAGGATCATGCGGCCGGCGTTCTTCGCCACCTCGGTGCCGCTGCCCATGGCGATGCCGATGTGGGCGGCCTTGATGGCGGGCGCGTCGTTCACGCCGTCGCCGGTCATCGCCACGACCTCGCCCTTCTGCTTGAGCGTGTCGACGAGCAGCACCTTGTGCTCGGGGGCCACGCGGCCCACCACGCCGATCGAGTCGATCCGCTCGAGCCGCGCCTGCTCGTCGAGTGCCGCGAACTCCGCGCCGAGGATCGCCTCGCCCTCGATGCCGAGCTCCTTCGCGATCGCGGCGCCGGTGATCACGTCGTCGCCGGTGACCATCCGGACGCGGATCTGCGCGTGCTGGGCGTCCGTCACGGCCGGCTTCGACTCGTCGCGGGCCGGATCCATCATTCCGACGAGGCTGGTCAGGACCAGCTCGCCGGCGAGCGACAGCAGCTCACCGTCGGCGTCGAACGATCCCGGCTCGAGGTCGCGGTAGCCGGCGGCCATGACCTTCAGGCCCCGCTCGCCCATGCGCGCCACGTCCGCCTCCGACTGCCTGCGCAACTCGTCGGTCCATGGCACCTCCACGCCGCCGGAGAGCGCGCAAGTGGCGCGGCTGATCACGGCGGGGGCGGCGCCCTTCACGTGGCAGCGGATGCCGCCGTCCGGCATCGTCGTGAACGCGGCCATGATCTTGTAGCTCGGGTCGAACGGCAGCGTGGCGGCGCGCGGATAGCGCTCGCGCGTGGCGCCGATGTCGAGGCCCGCCTTGAAGCCGAGCACGAGCAGCGAGCGCTCGGTGGGGTCGCCGATCAGGTTTCCGTCCGTCAGCGTGGCGTCGTTCGCCACCACGTAGGGGACGATCGCGTCCTCGCTCAGGTCCGACGACCCGGCCGCGCGGTGGACCTTGCCCTCGAGGCCATAGCCCGTGCCCGAGATCGTGAAGCGGTTGTCGGGCTCGACCAGCTCGACGACGGTCACCTGGTTGAGCGTCAGCGTCCCGGTCTTGTCCGAGTTGATCGCCGAGGTCGAGCCGAGCGTCTCGACCGACGTCAGGTCCTTCACCACGGCGCCGCGCTGGGCGAGATCCGAGGCGCCGAGCGACAGGATCACCTGAAGCACGGTGGGCATCGCCTCCGGGATCGACGCGATCGCCAGCGCGACGGCGCTCGTGAACAGGACATCAGCCGACTCGCCGCGCCCGGCGCCGAGCACGAACATCACGACCATCGTGAACCCGGCGGCGGCCGCGATCCAGAGCGTGAGCGTGTCGAGCTGCCTGGAGAGCGGTGTCTGCTCCTTCTCGGTCGCCGCGAGCATGCCGGCGATCCGGCCCACCTGGGTGTCGCCGCCCGTCGCCGTGACCACCGCCACGCCGCTCCCGTGCGTGACGGGCGTCTGCATGAACACCATGTTGGTCTGGTCGCCAGGGTTCAGCTCGGCGTCCTCGAGAGCGTCGATCTCCTTCGCCGCCGGCGTGCTCTCGCCGGTGAGGGCGGACTCGTCGATCTGGAGCGCGGAGGCCTCGATCAGGCGCCCATCGGCCGGCACCGCGTCGCCGGCGGTCAGCAGGATCACGTCGCCCACCACGATCTCCTCGGCGGAGATCTCGGAGTCGGTGCCGCCGCGCAGTACGCGCGCGGTGGGCCTGACCATCGACTTCAGCGCGTTCATCGCGCTTTCGGCCTTGCCCTCCTGGCGCAGCGCCACGATGGCGTTCAGCACGGTGATGAACACGAGCAGCACCGCGGTGCTCCACTCCTGCACGACGAGCGAGACGATCGCCGCGCCGCAGAGGATGAGCTGCATGTAGCTGCGGTACTGGTCGATGAAGCGGCGCCAGCCGGGCGTCGGCTTCTCGGCCGGGAGCGCGTTCGGGCCGCGTGTGCTCAGGAGGTCGGCGGCCTGCGCCGCCGACAGCCCCGCGGTCGGGTCGACGCCGAGACGCTGCGCCGCGTCGTCACCCGACACCGCGTACCAGCGATCGGACGCTGCATCGGCCTGCGTGGGTGGACGGGCGACCGTGGCCATCTCGCCGCCCTCAGCTCGCCGCGGTCTCGGCCGGCTTCTGCTCCTCCTCGAACGGGTCCGGCGCCGCGCCGTCAGGGGCCTCCGCCTCGAGCTGAGCCTTCACCTCGAGCAGGGAGGTGCGCTGCTCGTCGTCCACGGCCGGGAACTGCGGATCGATGTCCATCAGCGTGTGGACGAGCACGGCGGCCGCGCCTATCCGCGCGAACCACTTGCGATCCGCCGGGATCACCCACCACGGCGCCCACTCGGTGCTCGTGTGCGAGAGGCAGCGCGAGATCGCCTTCTGGTAGTCGTCCCAGCGCGCCCGCTCCTTCAGGTCCGCGGCGGAGAACTTCCAGTTGTGAGAGGGAAGATCGATGCGCCGCAGGAGGCGGCGGCGCTGCTCCTCCTTCGAGAGGTTGAGGAAGATCTTCACGACCCGGAAGCCGTTCTCGCAGAGGTAGTGCTCCCAGTCGTTGATCGCGCGGTAGCGGCGCTGCCAGATGTCGTCCCGGGTGTCCTTGGGGAGCTTCTGCCGGTCGAGGTTCTCGGGATGGACCCGGACGACGAGCACCTCCTCGTAGTGCGAGCGGTTGAAGATCCCGATCTCGCCACGTGAGGGCAGCCGCTGGGCGTAGCGCCAGAGGAAGTCGTGATCGAGCTCCTCCGCGGACGGGACCTTGAAGCTGTGCACGGCGACCCCCTGCGGGTTCACGCCGCTCATCACGTGGCGGATCGTGCCGTCCTTGCCCGCGGCGTCCATCGCCTGGAGGACCACGAGCACCCCGTACGTGTCCTGAGCCGCGAGCCGTGCCTGGTACTCGGCCAGCATCTGCACGCCCGTCTCGAGCAGCTCCACGCCGCGCTTCTTCTTCTCGATGCCGGCCTTGAAGGCGGGGTCGAAGTCGTGCGCCAGCGTCACCTTCGAGCCGGGCTTCACCCGGAACGGCGCGATGAACTCGTCGATCCGCTTGCGCGCGGTATCCGTGTCAGTCATTCGACCGCTGGAGAGCATCGAATGCCGCGTGCCGCTCATCATCACCCGTATCAGGTGAACCGCGCGGCCGCGCGAGCGTGGCGTTCAGGAACATGGCCGACACCATCACGCGGGCGATGAGGTACAGCCCGAGCAGCACCACCGTGGCGGCGCCCAGCGTGCCGTAGAGGTTCGGCGAGCGCTCGAGCTTGGCGGACAGGTAGTAGACGACGAAGACGTGGAACGCGGTCAGCCCGGCGGCGGCGAGCACCGCGCCCGGCAGCATCGTCTTCCACGTGGTGAGCGGCGGGCGCGGCAGCAGCATGAACACCCAGACGCCGAGCGCTACGTAGGCGAAGACCGAGGCGATCGTGATCAGCAGCCCGAGCGGGGTCGAGTGGTGACGCACCCAGGACAGGAACGTGGTGGCCACGAGCCCAAGCACGAAGAGCCCATTGAAGATGCCGGCGGCGCGCAGCGGCCCCCGCAGCCGAAAGGGCTTCATCCCCCAGGCGATGAACGCCGCCACGCGCAGCGCCCGCACCGCGCCGAGGCCGAAGTAGCCGGCCAGGATCAGCCCCGACGCGAGCATGTACCAGCGCGCGTTCGACCCATCCTCGACGGCGGTCGCCGCGGAGCGTGCCGCCACGCCGCTCAGCCCGAAGCTCTTGGCCGCGTCCTGGAGGCTGCCGCCACTGTCGCGGACCCAGAAGCTCGCCACGGCGGCGATGAGCAGGCCGAAGGCCACCAGCCAGAAGAAGAGCCGGTAGGCGAGGCCGCCCGCGAGCAGGCCGGCGCCCGAGCGCTGCTCGCGCTCGAACGACTCGAGCAGGCGCGGGGTCCAGGGCAGCTCCTTCGCCCGGGCCTGCGCCCGGTCCGCCGCTTCGCGTGCGGCGCGGAGCGTGGGCACCCGGCCCCCGCTTACTCGCGCGCGGGGGCGCGTCCGTGCACCACGAGCGCGTAGATCGCGAGCACGTCGAGGCCGAAGATCGTGAGCGACCAGATCGGGAACTCGCTGGCGAACGTGAGCTGGGCGAGCGCGTTCAGGAACAGCACCGCCACGCCGAACCAGCGTGCGACCTGGTTGCCGGCCCAGATTCCGATCGCCGCGAGAATCAGCACCACGCCGAGGATGAGGACCGCCCAGCCCCAGGCCTTGAGGTTGCTCACGACCACCTCGGCGTGCTCCGGGAGGACCCTGGAGTTGCCGATGGCCGCGAACCCGTGGATCACGTTCATGCAGCCGGCGAGCGCGATCAGCGTCCCCGCGAACACGACCCAGCCGTTGTCGTTCGACCCGGTCAGTGAGCCGCCATACTCGCGCGCGTAATCCCTGGAGGACTGGCCTCCGGCGGAATGTGTGTCTGCGATCGGAGCGGTCATGCGCTTCCTTTCGTCGGTGCGGCGAGGCTAGGCAGGGTCGCGCCCGGCGGCATCATCCGTTTCGGATGATTGGCGCAGCTCGCGGATCCGCTGGCCCGGCACCCAGAGGCTGACCAGTCCGGCGATCAGGGTGACCACGAACAGCTGGCCGGTGAGCATCTCGAGTCCGGCGAGCATCTGTCCCGGCTGGCCCCCGGGCACCAGGTTGCCGTAGCCCGTGGTGGTCAGCGTCGTGATGCTGAAGAAGACGTAGTCGCCGTTGCTGAGGGTCGGGTTGCCTTCGAAGAACGAACCCGACTGGAGCTTGTCGATGGCCACGTACACGTAGGCGAACTGCAGCGCCAGGACCAGGTAGACGCTGATGGCGCCGAGGATCGTGCGAAAGCCCACCTCCCTCTCGCGCAGCACCGCGCGCAGCACCGCGAACGCGGCGACCGACAGGAGGCAGACCTGGATCAGGGCGCTCACGCCGAGCACCGCCTTGCGGTCCGACGCCACCGCGACCACCTGGAGGCCAACTGCGACGACGGCGATGCGGCCCGCCCAGCGGACGGTGGTGTGCTTGACGCGGGCCGTGGCCAGCGCGACCACGGCACTCGTCGAGCTCGCCAGGGCGCTGATCACACCGGGCCACTCCCGGAAGTTGGTCAGCGACAGCAGCACGTACGTGATCAGAACGAGCAGGAGCACGAGGCCAAAGGCGCTCGCCACGCGCTCGACGAAGCGAGACCAGGGCTCGCCGGGCCGACGCGACATGTTGCTCCCAACCGCCGGCGCTTCCGGCATCGCGCGAGCATCGAGCCGCGGGCGGCTCGGGGCATCATCCCGAAGGGGTGATTCTCAGCCTCTGACGCCGTGGGCCGGGATGGTCGCGGCCACCCGTGTGCCGCCGCCGTTGCGATCGCCGACGTCGAAGCGTCCGCCGAAGGCCTCGACCCGGTCGCGCAGCCCCTGAAGGCCGAGCCCGCCGTTCTCGTGGGCGCCGCCGATCCCGTCGTCGTCCACCGCGAGGTCGAGCACGCCCTCGGACCACTCCACGTGCACGCGGATCCAGGTGGCGTAGGAGTGCTTCTGCGCATTGGTGATCGCCTCGACGAGCAAGAAGTAGGCGGTGGCCTCCGCGGGCTCGTCGAACCGGCCGGAGGTCATGTCGTCCACGCTCACCGGGACGTTCGAAGCCGCGGTGAGGTTCCTGATCGCGCCGCCCAGCCCGTTCGCCCGCAGCGTGGGCGGGTGCATGCCGTGGGCCAGCTCGCGCAGCTCGTCGATCGCCAACAGGAGGTCTCGCTCGGCGCGGTCGAACAGCCCCGGCGCGCGCGCCGGCGTCTGGCGTGCCTCATCGGCGGCCATGCCCAGGTAGATCGCCAGCGCGGTGAGCCGCTGCTGCGCGCCGTCGTGCAGGTTGTGCTCGATGCGGCGGCGCTCGTCGTCTGCCGCCCTGACGAGCCGCGCGCGCGAGGCCTTGAGGCGAGTGGCGTACCTGTCGCGCTCGATGAGCACCGCGGCAAGCGCCAGGGTGGTGACCGCGCCCACGACGATGAAGAGCTGGGTGGCCAGGATGCTCTGGGTGATCGAGTTGAAGACGAAGGGACCCATGTAATGGGTCGTGGCATAGACCTCGTATCCGGACGCGATCGCCAGCGCGAGCGTCGCGCCGCGCATGCCGAAGCGGAAGGCGGCGAGCATCAGCAGCGGAAACTGGAGGTAGGCCACCGGGCGCGACGTGTGAACGGCAAGCTCGCTGATGGCCACGATCCCGGCGAGCAGCAGCAGACCCTCGGCGAGGCGGTTGCGCTCGAGCCACGACCGTGGCGGCAGGTCGTGCCAGGCGATGATCAGCGGCACCACCATCAGCGCGCCGCACATGTCGCCGAGCCACCAGGTGCGCCACAGCTTCGGGATGTCGCCCGTGTCCACGACGCCGCCGAGCCTCAGCGACAGCAGGCCGATGGTGGCGCTCACCGCCGTGCCCAGCCCGAGGATCAAGAGCAGCCGGGTGAGCGGCCGCACACCGCCGAGCGGACGGCCGTCCGGCACCAGGCGCTGGATCAGCCACGCGGCCAGCACAACCTCGGCCACGTTCCCCACGGTCTGGCCCACCGCAGATCCGATGGGAAGCGAGGTGTAGTCGTTGACCAGCAGGTCGCCGATCACGAGCCCGGGCCAGTAGGCCAGCCCGTACAGGTAGAGGAACGCGATGCCGACCCCCACCGGCAGCCACACCAGCGCCGCCACCGGTCCGGAGAAGTCGAGCGCGAGCCCCAGGCGCGCGGCACCGTAGTAGAGGCCCGTCAGCAGCGCTATGCCCAGCGGATAGCGCCGCCCCTCCGCTCGAAGCAGATCAGCAGGCCGCCACGTGCCGAAGCCGGAACGCAGCGCCTCGGACTGGGGGGTTGGGCCTAACCCCACTCAAGCAGCATTTCGCATTAGGCGCGATCCCACAAGGGGACTACGCGCCAGCCTGATGGTGCAGCGACCTCAGCATCAGGGCCTCGATGATCTGAAGCGTTCCCTCGAGGCACAGCGCGATGCCGGTGAACAGCGCCAGCGTCTTCACGCTGATGTCGGGCGAGGAGGTGATCAGCGCACCGGCGGCGATCAGCACCACGGCCCGAATCAGCGCTCCAAGCCGCCCCGGCCCCACGATCGCCCGAGCCAGTGCCAGGGCGCCGGCGACCAGGAAGTAGACGCCGAGCGCCATCGAGATCAGCACGATGCTCTGGCTCGGGTGGCGGACGAGGATGACGCCGGCGATGAGCGTCACCGCGCCGAGCACGAAGCCGCCGGCGCCGCTGTCTTCGGCGGCGGCCGTCCGGATGATCACGAGCGTGCCGATCAGCAGCAGGTAGATCCCGAGAATGACCGCGAGCGTCTTCAGCGAGCGGCTCGGATCCGACAGCACGAGGATGCCGACGATCAGCCCGAACGCACCGGTGGCGGCCAACAGGTACCAGTAGCGAAGCGGCGAGTACTGGTCGTCGCGTGAGCCAACTGCCTGCGGCACGAAGACGTCGGTCATCGATTCTCCAACTCGGGTCGGCATCCGGATCAGCTCTGGAGGAGCAGCCCCTTCTCCTTCGTGTACTCGTCGTCGGTGAGCGCGCCGGTGTCACGCAGGTACGCGAGCCGCTCGAGCTCCTTCACGTGCCCGTTGCCGGCGCCGGCGGCCGGGTGTCCGCGGCGCGCGGCCCACCAGGCGCGCAGATTGGCCGTGGCATCGCCCGACTGCGCATCGGGGTGCTCGATCGCGGTCTGGCGGCGCAGCAACTCAACGCCGAGCACGATCAGCGCGGCGATGATCAGTATCGGGACGATGTGACGGAGCGCGGGAGTCGGCCCCCAGAGCAGCACCAGTAGGTAGACGAAGCCCACGCCCGCGTAGACACGCCCCGGGTGATCGCGCATCGAGGGAGCGAGCGCCCGCCGCACCGCCTGCGCCGAGCGCGTGGGGCCGGCCAGCCAGGCCGCCGCCACGAGCAGGAGCCCGTAGATCACGAACGCGACCGAGATCGCCTTGAGCAGCCCGGTGCCGATGTTCCACACGTCGTGCGCGGCGGGCTTCACGGAGTCCGCGCGTACGAGCCCGTCGACGATCCAGTCGCCGCCCATGCGCCTGACCAGCAGACAGAAGAGGCCGACTCCGAAGAAGCACCAGCCCGTGGTGCGCAGCGTGAGCCGGCGGCGTGGGCCGCGCGCCAGGAAGATCGCCAGCGCGTACAGGGCGAACGCGACGATCGCGGCGATGATCGAGAGATGGCGGATGCCCTTCGCCACGTCCTGCGCCGTCTTGAGCTGGTTGGCCCGCATGATCGTGAGCCTGCCTGTGTCGGGCGGCAGGGCGCCGCTCACCTTTTGCCCGAGGCCCACGTCGCCGGCGAGCGCGGTGACGAGCGCGCTCAGGTCGAGGACCACCTGGCCGTTGCCCGTCGACACGACGGGGCCGCCGCCGTTCAGGATCCGCAGGAACTGCCCGTGGGCGTTCTCGTTGGCGAGCCGCCAGGCGTCCTGGACGCGCGGGCGCGCGAGGAGCCGTGGCGCCGCGCGGTCGGCGACCTGGCGCAGGCCACCGGCCGCCGGGCCGGCCAGTGCCTGGAACTGTGGCGGCAGCGTCTGCTGAAGCTGCCCGGCAACGTCGACGTTCGTGAAGAGCTGGTTCACGAGGTAGGCGCCGAGAGCGGTCTGGACGTTCTTGCTCTCGAGGATCTGCGAGCTCGTGTTGGTCCAGTTGTTGGTGTCGAGAACCTGGCGCTTCACCCAGGTCGACAGGACCGCCACCAGGAGGACGATGGTGGCGAGTGTGAGCACGCCGGCTACGGCGATGCGGCGACCACGAGTCATGGGTTGCCAGGATCGACTGGCGCCGTTCGCCGGGCAAGGGCGTCGGCAGGTGTCCGCCCGGGGGGTCCGCACGACCCGTGGCCGTGCGGGCTTGGCGCGCTACTCCTCTTCGAGCGACCCGAGGAACAGCAGGGTCGCGGTCACGCGGCGGCTGACGTCGTCGGGGTTCGAGAGGTTGAGCTTCATGAAGATCGCGTTGATGTGCTTCTCGACCGCGCGCTTCGTCAGGAACAGCGACTCGGCGATCGCCGCGTTCGACTTGCCCCGCGCGATCTCCGCCAGCACCTCGTACTCCCTCGGTGTGAGCTCCGCGAGGGGCGAGCTGTCCTCGCGCGCACGAGCCTGAACGAGCACCTCGACGACCTTCGGATCGATGACCGACTCGCCGGCCACGACCTTCTGGATCGCCGCGACGAGCTCGCCGCGGTCGTGCACGCGCTCCTTCAGCAGGTACGCCCTCCGCGCGGACCCTCCCTCGAGGAGAGCGAGCGGATAGCGCGGCTCCGCGTACTGGCTGAGCACCACGACACCGATCTCGGGGTGGGTCTCACGCAGGGTGTGCGCCACGCGGATCCCCTCGTCGCTGACCGACGGCGGCATCCGGATGTCCGTGATCACGACGTCGGGGTTCAGCTCGTCGACCGCCGCGAGCAGCGACGAGCCGTCGCTCACCGCACGCACCACGTCGATCTCCGGGGCGGAGGACAAGATGAGCTCGATGGCTTCTCGCACCAGGTACGCGTCTTCGGCGATGACGACTCGTATCGGACGCTCCACAGGGTCGGGCTGCGTCCTCGGGTCAAGCGTTGCGCGTTGCATGGGCTACGCCCCTCCTTGACGATCCCGTCATCTGACGGTCTCAGGGGGCAACAGTAGGGGGCCCTCGAGCGTCCGTCAACGTGTGCACGATTTGGTCCTGACCACACCTGCGCTGGGGTGTGCGCACCCTGGCGCGGCATATTGGCGCGTCCGTATCTTCTCGCCATGGCCGCGGTCGCCCCGGAGACCCACGAGATGCTGGCGGGTCTCTCCCAGGGCGACGTCGAGCTGGTCACCGAGGCGCTGACGCTGCGCGAGGAGGCGCGCGCGTCGACAGGTCTCGACGAGCGCACGTACGGACTTGTGAAGATCGCGGCGCTGATCGCGCTCGACGCTCCGCCGGCGTCCTACATGTGGCAGGTGGCGAACGCGCTCGACGGCGGCGCCACCCCCGAGGACATCGTCGGGGTGCTGAAGGCCGTCGCACCCCAGGTGGGCGGACCGCGAGTGGTCGCCGCCGCGCCGGAGCTGATGGTGGCGCTCGGGCTCTCCCTTCCCGACGCGGGGGCGTAGCGGATGCCGCTGATGCGCCGCCGGCCTCTGCTGCGCGCCGCCGCGGTGGGGGCGGGCGTCTACATGGCCGGCAAGAACCGCGCGCGCGACGAGCAGCCGGAGCCCGAGCCGGGCGCCATGCCGCCCGGCGGCCTCTCGCCCGAGGCTGTGGAGCAGCTCAAGTCACTGGCCCAGCTGCACGACCAGGGCATCCTCACCGACCAGGAGTTCGAGCAGCAGAAGGCCAAGATCCTGGCCGGCTGAAGTTTCACCCCGTTCGGATGATGTAGCCCCTCCCTGGGGCTCCTACCGTCGCGCGACCAGCATTCAACGCGTTAGGAGGACTTCATGGCGGACCTAGTCGCCATCGGGTACCCCGACGAGACGACGGCATCCCTCGCTGCCGAGGAGGTACAGCGTCTCGCGCAGGACCTGATCATCGAGCCCGACGCCGTAGCGGTGATCGTCCGCGACAAGGAGGGCAAGTACCACGTGCACACGTCCCACCACGCCGTGGGCGGAGGCGCGACGTGGGGCATGTTCTGGGGGCTTCTGTTCGGGCTCCTCTTCTTCGTGCCGGTGTTCGGCATGGCGGTCGGCGCCGGTCTCGGCGCGCTCTTCGGGAAGGTCGAGAAGAGCGGCATCAACAAGGAGTTCCAGGAGCAGGTCCGCGACCTCGTCCAGCCCGGCACCTCGGCGCTGTTCGTCGTCGTCGAGAAGGTCACCCCGGACAAGGCCGTCGACGCGCTCAGCCAGTACGGCGGCACCGTGCTGAAGTCCTCGCTGTCGAAGGAAGCCGAGAAGGAGCTGCAGGACGCGCTCCACGGCGAGGCGGTCCCCGCCTAGGGACGTGAAGCTCGCGATCCTCATCTCGCTCGTCTTGGCCGCGGCCCTCGGGGTCGCGGCCTGCGGCGGGCAGTCCAAGGAGGACAAGGCGAAGAGCCAGGTCTGCGACGCCCGCGACGACCTGTCGAAGCAGGTGAGCTCGCTGAAGGGCCTGACGCCGGCCACGATCACGGCCGACAAGGTGAAGAGCAGCCTCACCTCGATCCAGGACGACCTGAAGAAGATCGCGAACGCCCAGGGCGACCTGAACGACACCCGCAAGAAGCAGGTCCAGGACGCGACTCAGACGTTCGGCTCGGCGTTGAGCTCGATCGCCGGCAACCTCGGGTCGTCTCTGTCGGTGGCGGACGCGAAGACCCAGCTCACCACCGCGTTGCAGCAGCTCTCGACCGCGTACCAGCAGAGCTTCGCGAAGGTCGACTGCGGCTAGGCGCGCGTCCGGGCATCCTGTGCCCGGTGACCGGGGAGCTTCGTGCGGTGCGAGCGGCGTGTGCAGTGGCCGAGGCCTACGACGTGCCGTGCGCGGACGCCGTTGTCCTGTCGGGCGGCAGCAACGTGCTGGTGCACCTCAAGCCGTCGCCGGCCGTGGCCCGCGTGATGACTGCGACAGCGGTCCTTCACGACGACCTGGAGACCTGGCTCACACGGGAAGTGGCGGTCGGGAAGTTCCTCGGCGAACGGGGTTTGGCGGTCTCCCCGACTCGTCTGCTCCCGCCCGGACCGCACCAGCGCGACGGGCTCTGGATGACGATCTGGGACTACGTCGCGCACGAGACCTTTCCCGCTCTGCCCGGCGCCGGCGAACTGGGTGATTCCCTGCGCCGGCTGCACTCGGCGCTGGCCGAGTACGCGGGCGAGCTGGAGCCCCTTATCGGTATTCGGGACTGGCTCGCGGGACTCGACCCGGCGCCCGAGCTTCGCGCTCGCCTGGATGAGCTGACGCCGCTGGTGTTCGACTCCCCGCTTCCGGCGCAGGCTCTCCACGGCGACGCGGGTGTCGGCAACCTCCTCCGCACCGGCGCGGGGCTGTTGTGGAACGACCTCGAGGACGTCTGCACCGGCCCGGTCGAATGGGACGTCGCGGGAGTCGTGACGAGCGCCCGGACGCGGGGGGCGGGCGAGGAGTACGTCGAGGAGCTCCTCGAGGCC
>Ga0134126_10004103_pt1 | contig 18229 bp, 15 predicted proteins | sample KB31752_FD_96881 | JGI IMG/M metagenome (GOLD analysis project Ga0134126, IMG submission 96881) | Terrestrial soil microbial communities with excess Nitrogen fertilizer from Kellogg Biological Station, Michigan, USA - KB3-175-2 | ecosystem: Environmental > Terrestrial > Soil > Unclassified ...
CATCAGCATGTACGGCGGCGGCTTCTCGACGATACCGGCCTATATTGCCGACGTGTTCGGGACCAGGTTCGTCGGCGGGATCCACGGGCGCATCCTCACCGCGTGGTCGGCAGCGGGCATCTTCGGGCCGGTGCTCGTCAACTACATCCGCCAGTATCAGATCGACCACGGCGTCGCGAAGGCCGATGCGTATACGGTCACGATGTACATCATGGCCGGACTTCTGGTGATCGGCTTCCTGTGCAACCGGTTCATCCGGCCGGTACACGAGAAGCATCACATGCTGCCCGACGAGGTCACCGAGACCGACGCGATCGCGTTCGGCGCGGCGGAGCCCGCGCGCTGAAGGCGCAACCCGATGGCGACGCCGAACTTCGAACCGATATCCGTGGAGCAAAATCATGGCTGAAATCGTCCAGCGGCAGCACGGCAATGGCGTGCAGCTCGTGATCTTCTGGCTGTACGTCGGCATCCCGCTCGCGTGGGGGGTGCTCTCGACGTTCCAGAAGGCGCTGGCGCTGTTCAGGTAACGCCGGCTTCGCGCGGGCACCCCGGCCAGCGCCGGGGCGGCGCCGCGCCATCCGGAGAGCGTCCTGCGGGGGCGGGCGGAGCGATCCGGCCGCCCCGGCCGCTCGCGTCGCGGTTAGAATTCCCGGCGTCCGCCGCCGCAGGTGGCTACCGTCGACTGAGTTACGCCGTGAACGAATCGCAAACGCAGGACCCGAGCCGCGAGCGGCTCGGCTTCCAGGCCGAGGTGAAGCAACTCCTCGACCTGATGATCCATTCGCTGTACTCGAATCGCGAGATCTTCCTGCGCGAGCTCGTCTCGAACGCGTCGGACGCCTGCGACAAGCTGCGCTTCGAGGCGCTGCACAACCCGGGACTGTTCGAGGATGCTCCCGACCTCGCGATCCGCATCGACTTCGATCCGGCCGCGCGCTCGGTGACCGTCTCCGACGACGGCATCGGCATGAGTCGCGACGAGGTGATCGCGAATCTCGGCACGATCGCGAAGTCCGGAACGCGCGAGTTCTTCGCGCGCCTCTCCGGCGACCAGCGCAAGGACGCGACGCTGATCGGACAGTTCGGCGTCGGCTTCTACTCGTCGTTCATCGTCGCCGACCGCGTGACCGTCGAGACGCGGCGGGCCGGCGAGTCCGTCGCGCAGGGTGTGCGCTGGACCTCGGACGGTGCCGGCGAGTTCGACGTCGAGACGATCGAACGTGCCGCGCGCGGCACCGCGGTGACGCTGCACCTTCGCGACGAGCACGCCGAGCTCGCGTCGGGCTCGCGCCTGCGCGCGATCGTTCGCCGCTACTCGGACCACATCGTCCAGCCGATCCTGATGAAGAAGCTCGACTGGAAGGACGGGACCGAGATCGCGCTGGCCGAAGACGAGCAGGTCAATCGCGCTTCGGCGCTGTGGGCGCGGCCGAAAACCGAGATCACCGACGACGAGTACCGCGAGTTCTACAAGCACGTCGGGCACGATTTCGACGACCCGCTCGGCTGGACCCACGCGCGCGTCGAGGGGCGGCAGGAGTACACGCTGCTCCTCTTCCTCCCCGCGCACGCGCCGTTCGATCTGTGGGATCGCGACGCCCGCCACGGCGTCAAGCTGTACGTCCGGCGCGTGTTCATCATGGACGACGCCGAGCAGCTGCTGCCGTCGTACCTGCGCTTCGTGCGCGGGATCGTCGACTCGGGCGATCTGCCGCTCAACGTCTCCCGCGAGATCCTGCAGGAATCGAAGGACATCGAGGCGATCCGCGCCGGCACCACGAGAAAGCTGCTCGAACTCCTCGCGCACCTCGCGTCGGAGGAGAAGGAGAAGTACGCGGCGTTCTGGCGCGAGTTCGGCCGCGTGCTGAAGGAAGGCATCGGCGAGGACGGCGCGAACCGCGAACGCATCGCCGCGCTGCTGCGCTTCGCGTCCACCGGCGGCGACGGCGACGCCGAGACGGTGTCGCTCGCCGACTACGTCGCGCGGATGAAGCCGGCGCAGCGCAGCATCTACTACGTGACCGCCGATTCGCACACTGCCGCGCGCAACAGCCCGCACCTCGAAATCTTCCGCGAGAAGGGCATCGAGGTGCTGCTGCTCGCCGACCGCGTCGACGAATGGGTCGTCGGGCACCTGAATGAGTTCGACGGCAAGCCGCTCGTGTCGGTCGCGAGAGGCGGGCTCGACCCGGCCGAGATCGGCGGAGACGCCGCGCAGAAGAACGACGATGCGGCCGGGGCGGCGGAGGAACTGAAGCCCATCGTCTCGCGGCTGAAGGCGAGCCTCGGCGAGCGCGTGAAGGACGTCCGGGTGACGAGGCGTCTGACCGAGTCGCCCGCATGTCTCGTCGCGGATGAGCACGACCCGAGCGCGAACCTCGCGCGGATTCTCAAGGCGGCCGGTCAGCCCGCGCCGCAGTGGCAGCCGATTCTCGAGATCAACCCGTCACATCCGATGGTCGCGCGGCTTGCTGCCGACGACGAGAACTTCGACGCGTGGGCGAGCGTGCTGTTCGACCAGGCACTTCTCGCCGAAGGTGGCCGGCTCGACGATCCGGCCGCCTTCGTGAAGCGGATCAATCGGCTGATGCTGGCACCCGCGGCCTAGCGAGCGCGCGCGCAAGCGCGTCGTCCAGCGTTCGCACGGTGCGTTCGACATCGGCGAGCTTGTCGAGGCCGAACAAGCCTACGCGGAACGTGCGGAAATCGGCGGGCTCGTCGCATTGCAGCGGAACGCCCGCGGCAGTCTGCAGGCCGAGCGTGGCGAACCGCCTGCCTGACTGGAGTTCGGGATCGTCGGTGTAGCTGACGACGACCCCCGGTGCGCCGAAACCCTCTGCCGCGACGCTCGCGAATCCCCGCGCGGCAAGCGCCTCGCGCACGCGGTCGCCGAGTCTCTGCTGCGCCTCGTGCGCTCGCGCGAAGCCGAAGCGCTCGGTTTCGCGCATCGTGTCGCGGAGTCGCGCGAGCGAATCGGTGGGAAGGGTTGCGTAGTACGCGTGTGCGCCCCCTTCGTAGGCTTCCATGATGCCGAGCCACTTCTTCAGGTCGCAGGCGAAGCTCGTACTTTGCGTCGCATCGATCGCCGCGCGCGCGCGCTCGCCGAGCATCACCAGCCCGCACGACGCCGGGCTGCTCCAGCCCTTCTGCGGTGCGCTGATCAGGACGTCGACGCCGCGCGCCGCCATGTCGACCCAGATCGCACCGGACGCAATGCAATCGAGCACGAACATTCCGCCTGCCGCGTGGGTGGCCGCCGCGACCGCGTCGAGGTAGGGATCGGGAAGGATGATTCCCGATGCCGTCTCGACGTGCGGGGCGAACACGAGCTCCGGGCGCTCGCGCGCAATCGTCGCCGTGACCTCGTCGATTGGCGCCGGAGCGAATGGCGCCCGCGGACCCTGCCGCACCGGGCGCGCCTTGACGACCGAAAGCGACGCCGGGATTTTTCCCATCTCGAAGATCTGGCTCCAGCGATAGCTGAACCAGCCGTTGCGCAGCACGAGACAGCGGCGCCCGGTCGCAAACTGGCGTGCGACGGCCTCCATCCCGAACGTGCCGCTTCCGGGTATGACGATCGCCGAGCGCGCATGGTAGACCCGCTCGAGCGTCGAAGCGATGTCGCGCATGACGGCCTGGAAGCGCACCGACATGTGGTTGAGCGCGCGGTCCGAGAAGACCACCGAGTACTCGAGCAGTCCGTCGGGATCGATATCGGGAAGCAGGCCGGGCACCTTGGACTCCTCGTGGCGAAGCGCGCGCCATCGTGCGCGCGAAGTGACTTTAGCACGGCGCGCGGCGTCGCCCGAAGTCATCGTACGCGTTCGGCCGCACGTTAATCCAGCCATGAAAAGCGATCAGCGATCGATCCGCTTCGGACAGAGGCCATGTGCAGCGCAAGGATTCATGAGCGACGTACAACGTCACTCGCGACGCACCGTGTCCTGTCGTCTGCCGATTCCATCGCGCGCGTCGTCAGCAGACCGACACCAAGAGTGCTGACGATCTGGCGTCGATTCGCGGCGGCCGGAGACACCGCGCTGTTCATCGAATCGCCTCGCGTGCCGCGCTGCACGGGAGTCGGCACACCGATTTGCATCGAGTGCGCCGCGTTCGCCGCCGCGGCGTCGCCGCGCAGCGACGCATCGACCCGTTTGGGAAGGCGGTTTGGACCGCAGTCGCGCACGCCCTGTCGGCGGGATCGAGTCGTCGATTCAGGTCTTCCACGTCGCCGCACTCATTGGCACGAAGCGTGCACTGCCGGTCCGGCGATTGGCACGCGAAATGCAGCAGTCGCGTCGACACTCCTGAATGAAGGCAGCTTCGCGAACCGTTTCTTCGATATGCGGTCGCACGATGGCGCCGGGATCCTCCGCCAGCACCACGTCAGGTCGGTGCTGGGTGGATCGGCGTCCTGCCGATTGAATTTCCACAAAAGCAAGAAGGTATGCCGAAGGCAGGGCGGGTGCTCCCCCGGCCCGCGTCCTTTGCGCACCCGACCCACCGGGACATGACCATGACGCCATTGTTGGAAGAGTTTCGCTCGACCTACTCCGCAACGCACGAGGAGGAGATGAGTCTCGAGGAGTACCTCGCGCTGTGCAAACGCGATCCGGGTGCCTACGCCACGGCGGCCGAGCGGATGATCAAGGCGATTGGCGATCCCGATCTCGTCGATACCCGCAATGATTCGACGCTGGGACGCATCTTCGGCAACCGCGTGATCCGCCGTTACCCGGCCTTCCGCGAGTTCTACGGAATGGAGGAGGTGATCGAGCAGATCGTCGCGTTCTTCCGCCACGCGGCGCAGGGTCTCGAGGAGAAGAAGCAGATCCTCTATTTGCTGGGGCCGGTCGGCGGGGGCAAGTCGTCGATCGCCGAGCGGTTGAAGGCGGTGATGGAGAAGCTTCCGATCTACGCACTCAAGGGTTCCCCGGTCAACGAGTCGCCGCTCGGGCTGTTCTCCCCCGAGCGCTTCGGGGCGAATCTCGAGGCCGAATTCGGCATTCCGCAGCGCTACCTGACCGGCATCATGTCGCCGTGGGCGATCAAGCGGCTCGCCGAGTCCGGCGGCGACATCTCGCGCTTTCGCGTCGTCCGGATCAACCCCTCGGTGCTGCGCCAGGTCGCGATCACGAAGACCGAGCCGGGCGACGAGAACAACCAGGACATCTCGTCCCTGGTCGGCAAGGTCGACATCCGCAAGCTCGAGAGCCTGTCGCAGAACGATCCGGACGCCTACAGCTACTCCGGCGGGCTCTGCCTCGCCAACCAGGGATTGCTCGAATTCGTCGAGATGTTCAAGGCGCCGATCAAGATGCTGCACCCGCTGCTTACTGCGACGCAGGAGGGCAATTTCAAGGGTACCGAGGGCTTCTCGGCGATACCGTTCAACGGGATCATCGTCGCGCACTCGAACGAGTCCGAGTGGCACAGCTTCCGCAACAACAAGAACAACGAGGCCTTCCTCGACCGGATCTTCATCGTCAAGGTTCCCTACTGCCTGCGCGTGTCCGAGGAAGTGAAGATCTACGAGAAGCTGATCGATCACTCGTCGCTCGCCGGGGCACCCCGGGCTCCGGGGACGCTCGAAATGATGGCGCAGTTCTCGGTGCTGACCCGGCTCAAGGACCCCGACAACTCGAGCATCTACTCGAAGATGCGCGTGTACGACGGAGAAACGCTGAAAGACGTCGACCCGAAGGCCAAGACCCTGCAGGAGTATCGGGATTACGCCGGACCCGACGAGGGGATGACCGGAATGTCGACGCGCTTCGCCTACAAGATCCTGTCGGCGGTGTTCAACTACGATCAGACCGAGATTGCCGCCAACCCCGTGCATCTGATGTACGTACTCGAGCAGAGGCTCGCCCGCGAGGATCTCGCCGAGGAGTCGCGCCGACACTACGTCGAGCACATCAAGGGCTACCTCGCGCCGCGCTACTCCGAGTTCATCGGCAAGGAGATCCAGACCGCCTACCTCGAGTCGTACTCCGAGTACGGCCAGAACATCTTCGATCGCTACGTGACCTACGCCGATTGCTGGATCCAGGAAGAGGACTACCGCGATCCGGAGACCGGCGAGAGCTTCGACCGCGCGGCACTCAACACCGAGCTCGAGAAGATCGAGAAGCCGGCCGGAATCGCGAATCCGAAGGACTTCCGCAACGAGATCGTCAACTTCGTGCTGCGCGCACGCGCCCACAACGCCGGCCGCAACCCCGCCTGGAGCAGTTACGAGAAGCTGCGCGAGGTGATCGAGAAGAAGATGTTCTCGAACACCGAGGATCTGCTGCCGGTGATCTCGTTCAACGCCAAGGCGTCGGCCGAGGACAAGCAGAAGCACCAGAACTTCGTCGCGCGGATGGTCGCGAAGGGCTACACCGAGAAGCAGGTCCGCCTGCTCGCCGAGTGGTATCTGCGCGTGCACAAGTCGTCGTAGCGGTGGCTCCGGTCCGGACACGAGGTCGAACATGGTCCATCTGATCGACAGACGCTCGAGCAGCCGCGGCAGGAGCGCGGTCAACCGCGAGCGCTTCCTGCGCCGCTACAAGGCCCACGTCCAGAGTGCCGTGAGGAAGCTCGTCGGCGAGCGCAGGCTCGCCGATATCGAGCAGGGCGGCGACGTGCACGTGCCGAGAAAGGACATCGCCGAGCCCTCGTTCGGCTTCGGCCACGGGGGCGACCGCGAATTCGTGCTTCCGGGCAACCGCGAGTACGTCACCGGCGACCGCATTCCGCGACCGCAGGGCGGCGGGTCCGGCGCTGGCGGCGGCGATGGCGGAGACGGGGACAGCGAGGACGCCTTCGTGTTCTCGCTGTCGCGCGAGGAGTTCATGCAGATCTTCTTCGACGACCTCGAGCTGCCGCGGCTTGCCCGCACCGAGCTTGGGCGTACCGAGCACCGGACGAGCGTGCGCGCCGGCTACGCCCGGACCGGCGTGCCGGCGAATCTCGCGATCGTGCGCACGCTGACGCAGTCGCTCGCGCGCAGGATCGCGATCGATGGAAGCCTCCGCCGCGAGGCGGAGGACCTCGAGCGCGCGTTCGGCGCCGCCGCGGCAGCCGGCCGTTCGGCGCATGCGGCGCATGCCTACGCCGAGCTGCAGCGCATCGAGCGCAAGCTCGAGCGGGTGCCGTTCATCGACGAGCCCGACCTGCGCTACCGCAACCGCGTGATGCGCCCCGAGCCGGTCGCACGCGCGGTGATGTTCTGCCTGATGGACGTGTCGGCGTCGATGGACGAGGACAAGAAGGATCTCGCCAAGCGCTTCTTCACGCTCCTCTACCTCTTCCTCACGCGCAAATACGGCGAGGTCGACCTCGTGTTCATCCGCCATACCGAGGATGCCGAGGAAGTCGACGAGGACACGTTCTTCCACGACACCCGCTCGGGTGGCACCGTCGTCTACTCCGCGCTCGACCTCGCCGAGAAGATCCGCGGCGAGCGCTACGTGCGCGGCTGGAACGTCTACGTCGCGCAGGCATCGGACGGTGACGCTTTCGGGGCCGATCCGGCGCGCAGCGCGCGCTTCCTGCGCGACCGCTTGCTCCCCGCGGCGCGCTATTACACGTATCTCGAGCTGGCGGCCGAGTCCGATTCGGGCCGCTCGTCGACGCTGTGGGCCGAGTACGCGCGGGTGGCGACCGAGTCCGGCAATCTCGCGATGCGCCGGGCGACCCGCCGCGACGAGATCTACCCGGTGTTCCGCGAACTCTTCCGCAAGGACACGCAATGACCGCCCTCTCGCACGGCGCCGACTGGGATTTCGAGCTGATCGAGCGCTACGACACGGCGATCGCCGGCGTCGCGGACGAGTTCGGCCTCGACACCTATCCGAACCAGATCGAGATCATCACGTCGGAGCAGATGCTCGACGCCTACGCGTCGTCGGGTCTGCCGGTCGGCTACCCGCACTGGTCGTACGGCAAGGAGTTCATCAGGAACGAGCAGGCCTACCGGCACGGGATGCAAGGCCTCGCGTACGAGATCGTGATCAACTCGGACCCGTGCATCGCGTATCTGATGGAGGAGAACACGATGGCGATGCAGGCGCTCGTCATCGCGCACGCCTGCTACGGGCACAATTCGTTCTTCAAGGGCAACCATCTGTTCCGGCAGTGGACCTCGGCGGACGCGATCGTCGACTACCTGGTGTTCGCCCGGCATTACGTGATGGATTGCGAGGAGCGCTACGGTGCCGCGGCGGTGGAAGAGGTGCTCGACGCCTGCCACGCGCTGATGGCGCACGGGGTCGATCGCTACCGGCGGCCGGCGGCGCCGACGCTGAGGGCCGAGACCGCCAGGCTCAAGGCGCGCGAGGAGAACCGCGAGCGCCAGTTCAACGATCTGTGGCGGACGTTGCCCGGCGCGCCGGCGGCGGCGGCGTCGAAGGCGAAGCGCGAGGTGTTCCCGCCCGAGCCCGAGGAGAACATCCTCTATTTCGTCGAGAAGCATTCGCCGAAGCTCGAGCCGTGGCAGCGCGAGCTCGTGCGCATCGTGCGCAAGCTTGCCCAGTACTTCCACCCGCAGGGCCAGACCAAGGTGATGAACGAGGGCTGGGCGACGTTCTGGCACTACACGATCCTGAACCGCCTGCACATGAAAGGCCTCGTCGACGACGCCTTCATGATCGAGTTCCTGAAGAGCCACACCAACGTGATCGCGCAGCCGGCGTTCGACTCGCGCGGCTACGGTGGGATCAATCCGTATGCGCTCGGCTTTGCCCTGTTCTCGGACATCCGGCGCATCTGCGAGCGACCCGACGCCGAGGACCGCGCGTGGTTCCCCGATCTCGCCGGCACCGACTGGCGGCGTTCACTCGATTTCGCGATGCGCAACTTCAAGGACGAGTCGTTCATCGCGCAGTACCTGTCGCCGCGGCTGATGCGCGAGTTCCACCTGTTCGCGGTGGCCGACCGCGTCGAGGACGACGCGCTCGTCGTCGACAGCATCCACGACGAGCACGGCTATCGGCGCCTGCGCCGGCTGCTCGCCGCGCAGTATGCGATCGAGAACCGAGTTCCCGACGTGCAAGTCGTCCGCTACGACCGTGACGGCGACCGCTCGCTGACGCTGCGCTTCGCGCGGCGCCGCGGTCGGCCGCTCTCGGACGCCGCCGAGGAAGTCGTCGCGCACCTGCACAGGCTCTGGGGCTTCGCGGTGCGTCTCGAAACCGTCGATGGCGACGAGCAGATCGGCCGCGCGCTCGAGTGCGCTGCCTAGGCCGGAACCGGCTCTCGCCCACCGGCTTCCGCCTCGAACGCACGTCCGCCGCTTGAATCGGCGGCTGCAGCACCCCATCATGGGGAGCATGTCCTTTGCGCGCGCCACGCGCCACCCCAGGGCCGATCGATGAGCGCCTCGCCGAGCCAGGAATCCAGAATCGCCGTCTGCCCGCAGTGCGGCGCCGCCAACCGCGTCGATTCGTCGCGCCTCGCTGAAGGACCCACGTGCGGGCAATGCCATGCGGTGCTCTTCCCGGCGCATCCGTTCGCGCTCACGCAGGAACGCTTCGAGCGGCACGTCGCCAGCAGCGACTACCCGGTCGTCGTCGACTTCTGGGCCGAATGGTGCGGGCCCTGCAGGATGATGGCGCCCGCCTACGAAGAGGCGGCGGGACGCGTTGGCCCCGGCGTGCAGCTGGCGAAGGTCGACACCGACGCCGCGCCCGAGGTCGCTGCGCATCACGCCATTCGCAGCATCCCGACGCTGATCGCGTTTCGCAAAGGTCGCGAGCTCGCGCGTCAGTCGGGTGCGCTCCCCACGTCGCAGCTCGTCCAGTGGATCGGAACGCATGCCGCGCAGGAATGACCCGACTGATTGGATGTGGTCCCACGCCTGGGGGTTGCTCGACCAGGCCGAGCGGATGCACCGGCAGTTCTTCCATCCGTCGCGCGCCGGCCGCGAGCAGGCGACGTGGGAGCCTCCGATCGACGTCTTCGAGGACGAGCGCGAGTTCGTCGTCGTCGCGGCGATGCCCGGGGTTCCGGCCGCGCGGATCGAGGTTCACGCCGAGGCGGGGGCACTCGTCATCCGTGGCGTGCGCGCACTCCCGGTCACCGGCCGCAGCCACGTGATCCGCCATCTCGAGATTCCGTACGGGATCTTCGAGCGCCGCATCGTCCTGCCCGCCGGGCGCTTCGACGTCGGCGCTCCCGAACTCGCCGACGGCTGCCTCGTCGTCCACCTGAAGAAACGCCCATGAACGCCGAGATGGACAAGCCGATCGAGTCCGCGACGCCCCGCGAGGACATCGCACGTGTCGAGGGCGCCGTGCAACCGTCCGAAGCCGGTGCCGAAGCGCGCCCGCCCAGCGCCGCTTCCGCACGGCCGCTTCCGGACGATGTGCTGATCATCGTGCCGGTGCGCAACCTCGTCCTGTTTCCGGGCGTGGTCCTGCCCCTCACGGTCGGGCGCGAGCGTTCGCTCGCCGCCGTGCAGGAGGCGGTGCGGCAGGAGCGGCCGATCGGAGTGCTGCTTCAGCGTCAGGCCGACGAGGATGATCCCGCGCCCGATGCGCTCCACTGGGTCGGCACGAGTGCCGCCGTCATGCGCTACATCACCGCTCCCGACGGCTCGCACCACGCGATCGCGCGCGGGATGCGGCGCTTTCGCGTGCTGCAGTTCCTCGACGGCTACCCGTTCCATGCGGCGCGCGTGCAGTTCATCGACGATCCCGAGGCGGTCGACGCCGAGATCGAGGGGCGCGCGCGGGCGGTGAAGCAGCGCGCGGTCGAGATCCTGCAGCTCCTGCCGCAGGTTCCCGAGGAGATGGTTGCCGCGCTGCAGGGAGTCGACGGCGCTGCACGACTTGCCGATTTCGTCGCCGGGCTGATGGACGCGAGCGCCGAGGAGAAGCAGGCGCTGCTCGAAATGTTCGACCTGCGCGCCCGGCTCGACCGGTTGCTCGAAATGCTGTCGCATCGCGTCGAGGTGCTGAAGGTTTCGCGCGAGGTCGACGAGCGCACCCGCGAGTCGATTACCGACGTCAACCGCAAGCACCTGCTGCGCGAGCAGATGCGCACGATCCAGAAGGAGCTCGGCGAGGGCGAGGAGGGCACGGCCGACGTCGAGGAGCTCGAGCGTGCCATCGATGCCGCGAAGATGCCGGAGGAAGTCGACAAGGTCGCGCGCAAGGAGCTGAAGCGGCTGCAGCGCATGCCCGAGGCCGCCGGCGAGTACTCGATGGTGCGCACCTACATCGAATGGCTGGTCGACCTGCCCTGGGCTGCGGTGCCGGAGCCGGCGATCGACATCGCCGAGGCGCGCAAGGTTCTCGACCAGGACCACTTCGGCCTGGAGAAGATCAAGCGGCGGATCCTCGAATACCTCGCCGTTCACAAGCTGAATCCGTCGGGCAAGAGCCCGATCCTCTGCTTCGTCGGGCCGCCCGGAGTCGGCAAGACCTCGCTCGGCCAGAGCATCGCCAAGGCGACCGGGCGCAAGTTCGCGCGCGCGAGCCTCGGCGGCGTGCACGACGAGGCCGAGATCCGCGGGCACCGGCGCACCTACGTCGGGTCGCTGCCCGGCAACATCATTCAGAACCTGAGAAAGGTCGGCACGCGCAACTGCGTGATGATGCTGGACGAGGTCGACAAGCTGGGTGCGGGAGGCTTCCACGGCGATCCGGCATCGGCGCTGCTCGAAGTGCTCGACCCCGAGCAGAACGCGACGTTCCGCGACAATTATCTGGGGGTGCCTTTCGACCTGTCGCAGGTGATGTTCATCTGCACGGCGAACGTGCTCGACACGATCCCCGGGCCGTTGCGCGACCGGATGGAGGTGATCGAGCTCCCCGGCTACACCGCGCAGGAGAAGCTCGAGATCGCGCGCCGCTACCTGGTTCCGCGCCGGCTCGAGGCGACCGGTCTCACGGCGTCGCAGTGCACGATCGACGACGCGGCACTGCTCGCGATCATCGATGACTACACGCGCGAGGCGGGCGTACGCAACCTCGAACGCGAGATCGGCCGCGTGCTCCGGCACGTCGCCGTGCGGATCGCCGAGGGCGACAACGACGCGGTCGCGATCGGCCGTGACGATCTCGCCGCGATCCTGGGCCCGCGCAGGTTCGAGGCCGAGGTGGCGATGCGCGCCGGTGTCCCGGGGGTCGCGACGGGGCTCGCCTGGACTCCGGTCGGCGGCGACATTCTGTTCATCGAGGCCGCGCGGATGCCGGGCTCGGGAAAGCTGATCCTCACCGGACAGCTCGGCGACGTGATGAAGGAGAGCGCGCAGGCGGCGGTCTCGTTGCTGAAGGCACGCGCCGAAGGGCTCGGCATCGCGCAGGACGGGCTCGACAAGTCCGATATCCACATCCACGTTCCGGCGGGGGCGACGCCGAAGGACGGCCCGAGCGCCGGGGTCGCGATGTTCGTGGCACTCGCGTCGTTGTTCACGCGCCGCCCGGTGCGTCCGGACCTTGCGATGACCGGCGAAATCAGCCTGCGCGGGCTGGTCCTGCCGATCGGCGGCGTGAAGGAAAAGGTGCTCGCCGCGCTGCGCGCGGGCATCCGCACGGTGATGCTGCCCGCGCGCAACCGCCGCGACCTCGAGGAGATTCCCGCCGACGCGCGCGGAAAGCTCGAGTTCGTCTGGATCGAGAAAGTCGATGAGGCGCTCGCCGCCGCGCTGGTGAACGCCGGCTAAGCCGCGTCAGCCGAGGATCCAGACGAGCGCGCCGCGCGGATCCTTCGTGAACGCGACCGAGACGATGTAGAAGAACGTCACGATCGCCGCGGCGAACGCGGCGGCGCGCATCGTTCGCGTGCGGCCGAAGCGCAGCGCCACCATGCCGAGCACGATGTAGCCGACGAGCCCGGCGATCTTCGCCGCGAGCCAGGGTGTGGCGAGCGGCGAGAGCCTCAGCAGCCACGCGAGGGCAATCGCCGAGGCGAGCAGCACCGTGTCGACGACGTGCGGAAGCGTCTTGGCGCCGCGGTGTGCGATCCAGCTTGCGCCGGCTAACTTCGCCCATCCGCGTGCGACGAAGCCCGAGATCGAGATCACCGCGGCGGTTTCGTGGATGAGCTTGAGGTCGCCGTAGAGCATGCCGCGAAGTCGCGATCGGCCCCGGGCGACGGAGCCCGTTCGCGCTGCGCTCGATGGTACACGATGCGCGGCGGCTGGTCTCAGCGGATCGCCTACGGCGTCAGCCTGAGACGTCGAACGGCAGTCCGACGTAGTTCTCGGCGAGCGCGGTCGACGCCGCATGCGACCGCACGAGGTAATCGAGCTCGGCGCGCTGCAGCCGGCGGCCGATCGCCCCGTTTTCGGGGAACTTATGGAGCAGCGACGTGAACCACCACGAGAAGCGCTCGGCCTTCCACACCCGCGCGAGGCAGCGGACATCGGACGCGGCGAGATTCAGGCTTTTCGCTCCGGTCGGCGGCACGATGTGTGCGGCATCGCCGGCGAGGAACAGCCGACCGAAGCGCATCGGCTCGGCGACGAAGCTCCTGAGCGGCGCGATGCTCTTCTCGATCGACGGCCCGGTTGCGAGGCTCTCCGCCGCGCGCGGATCGAGCCGCCGCCGCAGCTCGTCCCAGAACATGTCGTCGCTCCAGTCGTCGGCCTTGTCCTCGAGCGGAACCTGAACGTAGTAGCGCGATCGCGCCCTCGGGCACGCTCGCCCGGCACGCGCCGTGGTAGCCGTCGCAGCCCGCAACGAAGTCGCAGGCGAGCTTGTGCGCGGCGCCGTCCTTGCGCCAGGTCGGCGTCGGGTGTGCGGTGTCGAAGTCGTGCGGCGCGACCGATCGCGCGCCGCCGAACGAGAGCTCGATGCCCGCATGGACGAGCCCCTCGCGGTGCATCCGTTCGCCGACACCGGCCCCGTCGAGGAGATCGGCGGTGGTCTGCTCGAGGACGCCGGCCCGGATGCGGTCGAGCACGTGCGCGACGCTTTGCCGCTCGACGATCTCGTTGTCGATGCCGGCAAGGTCGAGGAGCTGCCCGAGCAGCAGTCCGAAGGGCCCGGAGCCGACGATCGCGACCTGCGTGCGGCTCCGCGACAACGTCTCCTCCCGAGTTCGACGATCGCTGTCCGCCCGTGTTGCGACCCTCTACTACGCGGGCGCTCCGACGCGCGTATGCTGACCGGCGATGCGCGCCATGCTGCTGCGAAGACCGGGGACGCCACTCGAGCTCGACGCGCGGCGCGCAACTCGGCGCCCTGCTAAGGGCGAGGTGCTGGTGAGGATCGAGGCCTGCGGCGTCTGCCGGACCGATCTCCACGTCGTCGACGGCGAGCTTCACGAGCCGCGGCTGCCGCTCGTCCCCGGACACGAGATCGTCGGCACGGTGGACGCGATCGGCCCCGGCGTCGACGGCGTCGCGCGAGGTGCGCGTGTCGGCGTACCGTGGCTCGCGTCGACCTGCGGGCACTGCCGCTTCTGCACGAGCGGCCGCGAGAACCTTTGCGGCGAGGCGCGCTTCACCGGCTACACGGCCGACGGTGGCTATGCCGAGTACGTCGTCGCGCGTGCCGAGGCCTGCATCGCGCTGCCTGCCCATCGCGACGCCGCCGAACTCGCGCCGTGGCTGTGCGCGGGGCTGATCGGCTACCGCGCGCTGCGCGCCGCCGGAGATGCCCGCCGCGTCGGGCTGTACGGCTTCGGCTCGGCCGCGCAGTTGATCGCCCAGGTGGCGCGCGGCCAGGGCCGCGAGATCTACGCGCTCACGCGCCGCGGCGACGCCGAGGCGCAGGCGCGGGCGCTCGCGCTTGGCGCGGCGTGGGCCGGTGCGAGCGACGCGCCTCTTCCCGTCGAGCTCGACGCCGCGCTGATCTTCGCGCCCGTGGGAGCGCTCGTCCCGAAGGCGCTCTCCGACGTCGGCAAGGGTGGCTGCGTCGTCTGCGCCGGCATCCACATGAGCGACATTCCGTCGTTCCCGTACTCGATCCTGTGGGGTGAGCGCAGGCTGGTGTCGGTCGCGAACCTTACGCGCCGCGACGGGCTCGAGTTCGTCGAGCTGGCGTCGCGGCTTCCGCTCGAGGCGAGGATCGTCCGCTATCCGCTGGAGCAGGCGAACGAGGCCCTCGCGGCGCTACGCGAAGGGACACTTGCGGGAACTGCGGTCCTGACGGTCGATGCGCCGGGCCGAGCCGGTGCGGCTGCGCGAAGCTAACGAATCCGCACGTAGCTTCCCGGCGCATCGCCAAGCGGTACGTAACCCGCCGTGGCAGCTCCCATCGGTGGCGGCGAAACGGGAACCCCCGAACGCGCCGCGAGCCAGGCGATCCACTCCGGCCACCACGATCCGCTCTTCGCCGTCGCGTCGCCCTGCCACTGATCGGGATCGACGTAGCGGCCGTCGACGGGTCGGGTTGCGATCCGGTAGCGGCGATTGCTGCGCGCGGGTTCCGACACGACGCCCGCGTTGTGACCGCCGGAGGTCAGCACGAACGTGATCTCGCAGTCGGTCAGGAGGTGCAGCTTGTACACCGAGCGCCACGGGGCGACGTGATCGGTCTCCGTGCCGACGACGAACATCGGCAACCGCAGGTCGGCGAGCGCGACCGGCCGCGCGCCGACGACGTAGCGACCCTCGGCGAGGTCGTTCTCGAGGAACAGGTGGCGCAGGTACTCGGCGTGCATCCGATACGGCATCCGCGTCGCATCGGCGTTCCACGCCATCAGGTCGGTCATCGCCGGTCGCTCGCCGAGAAGGTAGTCGCGGATCATCCGCGACCAGATGAGGTCGTTCGAGCGCAGTAGCTGGAACGCGCCCGCCATCTGCTGCGAGTCGAGGAAGCCCTGTTCCCACATCGTGTCTTCGAGGAAGGCGAGCTGGCTCTCGTTGATGAACAGCGTGAGCTCGCCGGCCTCGGTGAAGTCAACCTGGGCTGCGAAGAAGCCGAGCGTCGCGAGACGGTCGTCACCGTCGCGCGCCATCGCCGCCGCGACGACCGCGAGCAGCGTGCCGCCGAGGCAATAACCGACCGCGTGGACCTTCTTCCCGGGCACGATCGCGCCGATCGCGTCGAGCGCGGCCGAGACGCCGAGCCTGCGGTAGTCGTCGAACGCGAGGTCCCGGTCTTCGGGTCCCGGATTGCGCCACGAGACGATGAACACCGTGTATCCCTCGCCGACCAGGTAGCGGACGAGCGAGTTCGAGGGCGACAGGTCGAGGATGTAATACTTCATGATCCAGGCCGGGACGATCAGTACCGGCTCGGGGCGCACTTCGGCCGTGGTCGGCGCGTACTGGATCAGCTCGATCAGCCGATTGCGCAACACCACCTTGCCCGGGGTCGTCGCGATGTCGCGTCCGACCTCGAAGGCATCCGCGCCGACGGGCTTGCGCCCGCTCTGCGCGCGCTCCCAGTCCTCGAGCAGGTTGGCCGCCCCGCGCCAGAGATTCGCGCCGCCCTCCGAGAGGGTGCGCAGCAGCACCTCCGGGTTGGTCGCGACGGCATTCGAAGGCGACAGTACGTCGAGCGCCTGCCGCGTCGCGAACGCTACGAGGTTCTCATGGCGCCGCGTGACACCGCGCACGCCGGTCATCGCGTTGTGCCACCATTGCTGGGTGAGCAGGAACGACTGGTAGATGAGGTCGAACGGCGGAAGCCGCCACGCAGGACCGTCGAAGCGGTGGTCCTGCGGCAACGGGACGATGCACGGCGACGGGTCGCGCTCCCATCCGCGCTGCGCCGCGTGGCTCGCGAAGCGCAGCAGCTTCTTTGCCGCCTTCTCGGCGAGACGCATGCGCTTGCCCGGCAGCGACGCCAGATGGAACGCCCAATCGAAATAGGCGTCGGCGAGGGCGATCGGTGAGAGGTATGCCGTGTAGCGCGCGACCGCCGCGTGCAACGACCGGTCGAGGATCTCGCCGAACGCTGTCGCCGCGTAGGAATCGCGCAGCAGCGATTCGTCGCCGCCGGCCGGTTCGGCGGCCGCCGCGGCGGGCACCGCCGAAGCCGAGGGCGCGACAGCCGCGATCGGCCGGCGCGCACCCGCGCGCGGTCCGCGGCGGGCGCGCGCTCGCAGCGCGCCCGTCGTGACGATTTCGGCGGAATCCGGCGCAGTATCCACGTTGCCTATAATGTGCTCGTTCGCGGGCGTGCGCCGCTTGACCCATGTCAACTGCGGTGTGCCGCGCCAGACGACGAGACGGCCGATGTCGGGGCATCCAGGCGAGGCGGCGGTTCCCACTGTGCAGGCCGCGGGGCACCGGCGCAGCGATGCGCCCGCAATGTGGGCGGTCTTTGCGCCGATCGCGCTGCTCCTGGTCGCCGGAGTGGTCTTCGCGGGGTTCGGCGCCTACTACGGTCCTCCGCTCCGGGCACGTTTCCTGGCCGGCGCCTATGGCTGCGCCGTGCTGGCCGGAGCCATCGCCATGGTGCTGCTCTACCGCCAGTCGCGTGGCCGCCAGGTCGCGAGCCGCGGCCTGCACAGCGCCGAGTTGCGCGTTACCGAGGTCGTCGAATCGGCAATGGACTCGATCATCACGGTCGACTCGAAGCAGCGCATCGTTGGCTTCAATCGTGCCGCCGAGTCGACCTTCCGGCTCCGGCGCGCCGAGGTGATCGGCAGTCCGCTCGACGTGCTGATTCCGGCACGCTTCCGCCACGCGCACCGCGGGCATGTCGAGGAATTCGGACGCGCGGGGACGACCGCACGGCGGATGGGTGTGCTGTTGGTGCTCACCGGATTGCGCGCCGACGGCAGCGAATTCCCGATCGAGGCGTCGATCTCGCAGCATCTCGAGCATGGCGAGAGGTACTTCACGGTGATCCTGCGCGACGTGACCGAGCGCGTCGCGGCCGAGGCAGAGCTCCGCGCGTCGCGCGACGAGCTGAAGGAGCTGGGGGCTGCCGCGCACATGACGCGCGAGCTGGAAACGAGCCGCATCGCGCGCGAGCTTCACGACGAGCTCGGCCAGCAGCTCACGATGCTGCAGATGGACGTCGCCTGGTGCCGCGCGCAAGCTCCCGCGGCAGCGTCGACGATCGCGCCGAAGCTCGAGCGGATGGATGCGCTGCTGCGGGCGACGATCGCGGCCACGCGCAGGATCTCCTCTGACCTGCGCCCGCTCGTTCTCGACGACCTCGGGCTCGTCGCGGCGCTCGAATGGCTGGTGCAGAACTTCTCGCAGCGCACCGGCATCGCCTGCACGCTCTCGGTCGACCGCAAGTACATCGACCTGCCGATGGCGCGCGCCTCGGCACTGTTCCGCATCGTGCAGGAATCGCTAACCAATATCGCGAAGCATGCGCGCGCGACG
>Ga0134126_10004104_pt1 | contig 18228 bp, 15 predicted proteins | sample KB31752_FD_96881 | JGI IMG/M metagenome (GOLD analysis project Ga0134126, IMG submission 96881) | Terrestrial soil microbial communities with excess Nitrogen fertilizer from Kellogg Biological Station, Michigan, USA - KB3-175-2 | ecosystem: Environmental > Terrestrial > Soil > Unclassified ...
CGCGGTGGCGACGGCGCCGTTGGTGGAGGGCGCCTGCGCGATCTGGGCGGGCGTGGCGTGCACGACCTGCAGCGCATCGGCGAGCGAGAGCCGTCCCGTCAGCACGTCGGAGAGCCCGCGGTCCGGTTCGAGGCCCAGCGCCCGCGCCTGGACGGGACGGCGGAAGTCGGCCTCGATCAGCATCACCTGCTCGCCCGCTTCGCTCGTCACGAGCGCGAGGTCGGCGGCGACCGTCGACTTGCCGTCGCCCGGCTCGGCGCTCACGAACAGGATCGAGCGCGGCGAGGCGTGCCGGCCCTCGCCGGACATCGGCTCCAGCAGCAGCGTCGTGTGAAGTCTTCGCAGCGGCTCCACGAGGAACCGCGACGGAGCGGTCCACCCGTCCCTTTTCACGATCGGGGAGCGGACCTTGGGCAGCGAGGTGAGGACCTCGTGATGAAGGACCGATTCGACGTCGGCCAGCGAGCCCAGACGGCGGTTCACCCGGCTGAGGGCATAGGCGGCGACCGAGGCCAGCACGATGCCGATCACGAAGCCGAACTCGGCGTTCTTTTTCGGGTGCGGCGAGAGCAGCTGAGCGGAGCGCGTTTTCGCCGGCTTGACCTGGCGCACGCCCACGATCGCCAGCTGCGATTCGAGCTGGTTGATCTTGGTCGAGAGCTGCGCGGCTTGGATCACGCTGCTGCCGCTGGCGGCTTTCTGCGTCGCGGAGCTCCCCTGGCCGTTCTTGCCCTTCGACGCAGCGGGCGAGGCGGCTTCGGCGGCTGCGTGGGCGGCTTCCAGGCGCACGAGCTGGCGGTGGGCGATGCTGATCGCCGACAGCACGTCGCGACGGTGGTTGGTCGTCCAGCGTTTGATGTAGCCGGCCGCGACGGTGTTCGCGAGCAGGGCGGCGCCGCGCGGGCTGTGCGATTCCGCCGTGATCGTGATGAACTGGCCTTTTTCGGGGGCCTTGGCCTTGACCTTGCCCTTCGACGCGACTTTGTCGATGTGGACGGTCGAGTGTTTCAGCTGCCGCTTGGTCGATTCGACCACGACCGAGTTGATGACGGCCGCCTGGTTGCTCGAGTTGTTGACCGAGCTGCGACCCGTCTGCTGGCGTTCGTTCAGCTGTTCTTCGGCGCCGGCGCCGAGGTAGACCTGGGTGGTCGCCGAGTAGGTCGGGGTCTCACGCTTGAAGTAGAGATAGGATCCGGCTGCGACGACAAGCCCGGCCAGAAGAATGAGCCACTTCCGCCTCCAGATCGGAGCAAAGATCGCGGTGGCGTCGGTGGTTTCGTTCATGGTTGAGGATCCGTCCAGGACATGCTGGGGTGGCCATGCGTGGCCATGTTCCGGGAGCTACGTAATCAGCCGCTAAAGAGTAGCGTGCGGCTGCCGTTTCGCCGCACGTTTCCCTGCGTTCCGCAGGGGTCAGGCGCGAGCCGCGCCAAGCCGCTGGAACAGCTCCTCGTGCGCGGCCACCATGCGCTCCCAGGTGAAGGCCGAGGCGGCCTCGCGGGCGGCCGCTCCGAAGGCCGCTCGAAGCGCTGGATCGGCACCCAGCGCCACCAGCCGCGCCGCGAGGAGCTCGGCCGTCGGCTCGACCAGGTAGCCGTTCTCGCCCGAGGTGATCAGCTCCCTCACGCCGTTGACGTCGCCCGCTATCACCGGCAGGCCGCTGGCGGCCGCCTCGAAGGTCACGAGCGAGAAGGTCTCGTAGCTGCTCGGCAGCACGAAGGCGTCCGCGGCTGCGTAGACAGGACGCACGTCGCCGCGCACGCCGAGCCAGTGCACGCGCTCTGAGACGCCGAGCGAGGCCGCGAGCTGCTCGTAGGGGCGCTGCGGGCCGTTGCCGGCGATCGCGAGGTGCCATTCCGGAGCCTGCGCGAGCGCGGCGACCGCGGCCGCCAGGCCCTTGCGCTCCCAGTCGCCCCCGACGAAGGCGGCCAGCAGCGCGCCCGGCTCGAGCTTCAGCTGCGCGCGCAGGGCCTCGCCCTCGGCGGCCGCGGCGCCGGGCGCGAACTCCTCGACGTCGACGCCGTTGTGGATCGTGACCACGCGGCTCGCCGCGGCGGGGAAGCAGTCACGCACCTCCTCGGCAACGCCCTCCGAGACGCACACGAGCTGCGCGGAGGGGTTGCGCCGGACGTACCACCTTTCCGAGGAGCGCTCCACGACCCCGACCGCCCAGTCGTAGAGCGCGTACAGGCGACCGGGCCGGGCCGGCGCCGCCGAGTAGGCGCAATGGCAGTAGTGCACGGCCACCGTGTCGACCGGGTTCACGACGATCGAGCCGGTGGACTGCACGACCCCCGAGCGGTGACGGCGCAGCGCCAGCGAGCCGGCGATCAGGAACCAGGGATAGGCGATCAGGAACGGACGGCCCGGGCCGCGCACACGGCGGAAGGTGACGCCGCTGTCACGCGGCAGCACGCATTTGCGCGCGATCACCGTGACCTCGTGGCCGCGGCGCCTCAGACGCACCGCGAGCTCGGCGATCTGGCGCTCCATGCCGCCGACCGAGCCGACGTCGTGCGCGACGATCGTGACCGCGACCGGCTCCATGCTCACCTCGCGGCCGCGGCGCCGAGCACGGATTCCACGCCGGCGAAGAAGCGGGCGCGCATCGCCGCGTCGGTGAACCGCGCAAGGAAGCTCTCGTGGCCGGCGCGCGCAAGCCGCTCGCGCTCGGCCGGCGAGGCGAGCAGCGGCGCGAGCGCGTCGGCGAGCGCCGCCGGCTCGCCGGAGGGCACGAGCACGCCGGTGCGCCCGCCGTCGAGGATCTCCGAGGGGCCGCCGGAGTCGACGGCGAGGACCGCGACGCCGCGCGCCATCCCCTCGAGCAGCACGATCCCGAACGGCTCGGGCGCGGACGCGTTGACCAGCACATCCATGCGCTGGATGTAGGGCCCGGGGTCGGGCACCTGGCCGGTCAGCGTCACGTGCTCGGCGAGCCCGAGCTCGGCCGCCAGCCGCGGCACCGAGGCCGCGTAGCCGGGCTCGAGGCCGAACGCGTCGCCGCCGACGATCAGGCAGTGCATCCGAAGGCCACGATCGCGCAGCAGCGCCTGCGCGCGCAGCAGCCGATCCTGACCCTTCCACGACTGCAGCCGGCCGACGATCCCGACCACGGGCACACCTTCGGGCAGCTCGATCGCGGCCGGACGCTCATCGGGCGGCGGTGGCGCCGTGCCGGCGGCGACTGACACCGTCCGGCGCCGGGGGCGCATCCGTCCCTGGGCGATGGCCGCCGCTTCGGAGGTGGTGAAGATCGCGCGGGCGGGTAGCGCCGTGGCGAGGCGGTCGACGCCGCTGCCCAGCGGGATCGCGTGCTGCCACCAGGCCACGCGCTCGGCCATGCCGGCGAGGATCGCCGCCGAGGCGCCGTAGAGATGGGTCTTCGCCGACCAGTCGAGGATCAACTCCGGCCGGCGCTCGCGAAGCAGTGCGGCGAGACGCCGCACGGCACCGGCCGTCCGGCCGGGCTGTCGCAGGCGCCCGGCGTCGAGCACGGTGACGGCGAAGCCCTTTGCCGCCAGATCGCGCGGCCAGGGACCGTCCTCCAGGAACACCAGATGGAACTCGAACGGTCCTTCCCCGGCGCCGTCGAGGATGCTCTGCAGCATCGCCTCGGCACCCCCGGCGAGGGTCCCCCACGGCGCGGTGACGACGAGCCTCCGGGGGGTCGACAGGCCGGGTGCAGCCGCTGGGAAGGCGGCTGCGCTAACCCCCTCGGACACGGCGTTGATGCTAGCCGATGGACCCAAAGCGCCTGGGGGTCCTGAACTATGCTTGCGCGCCCCGGCGGCGGCGAGATGGACAGCGATCCCACCAAACCAGGCGAGCCCCCCTCGACGGTGCTCGCGCACGACTACCTGCTGGTGATGCGGGGGGCCGAGCGCGTGTTCGCGCAGATGGCGCGGCTGCACCCGGGCGCGCCGATCCTCACCTTGCTCTACGACGAGGAGGCGACCGGGCCCGCGTTCGCCGGGCACCCCGTGAGCGTCTCGCCGCTGCAGCGGCTGGGCGTCTCCCAGGACGGCTTCCGGCGGCTGCTGCCCCTGTATCCCCTCGCGGCGAGCCGCATGCGGGTCCCGGATTGCGAGCTGCTGTTGAGCAGCACCAGCGCCTTCATGCACGGGTTGCACGCGCCGCCGGGCGCCGTGCACGTCTGCTACTGCCACGCTCCGTTCCGCTACGCCTGGTACGAGCAGGAGCGGGCTCTGGCGGAGGCGCCTCGCGCGCTGCGCGCGCCGCTGCGCGCCGTGCTCGCCTGGATGCGCCGCTGGGACCGCGCCGCCAGCGCGCGCGTCGATCGTTACGTGGCCAACTCCCGGCTCACCCAGGAACGGATCGCGCGCTACTACGGGCGCGAGGCCGAGATCGTCTACCCGCCCGTGGACACCGAGCGCTTCACGGTCGGCGAGCCGGGAGCCGAGCTGCTGATCGTCTCCGAGCTCGTGCGCCACAAGCGCCTGCACGTCGCGCTCGAGGCGGCGCGTCGTGCCGGCGCGCCGATCCGCGTGGCGGGCTCGGGCCCCGAACACGCCTCGCTCGCGGCCGCGTTCGGAGAGGCCGAGTTCCTGGGACGGGTCTCAGACCGCGAGCTCGAGCAGCTGTACGCCTCCGCGCGCGCGGTGATCGTGCCGAGCAAGGAGGAGTTCGGGATCACGGCGGTGGAGGCGCAGGCGGCCGGCCGGCCGGTGATCGCCCCCGCCGCGGGCGGCGCGCTGGAGACGGTGCTGGACGGCGTGACGGGGCGCCTCGTCGCGCTCGACGACGTCGAAGCGTTCCGCGAGGCGATCGAAGGACTCGAGGAGCTCCGGCTCGACCCCTCGGCGGCCGTCCGCAACGCCGAGCGCTTCTCCGTCGCGGCCTTCCGGCGGGGGCTCTCCGAGCAGGTTCAGCGGGCGCTCAGCGACGGTCCCGCGCGCCGCGGGACCTAAGATCAGCGCAGCGATGGCCGCCCCGGCTCTGCACATAGCGTGGCTGGGCGCCGGCCCGAACGCGAAAGAAACCGGCGGCGTGCCAGGGGTCGCAGCCGAGCTGCTCGCCGGCTTCGCGGCCCTCGGCCACCGCGTGGACTGCTTCCTGCCGGTCTCGGGCGGCGAGCTGCCGGCGCGGCTGGAGGCCGAGCCGAACCTGCGCTTCGTGCGCGGCTCCGTCGAGTGGCGCCACTCGCGCTGGTACAGCCGGGGGCGGCTGGGGACCTTCCTCAGCGGCCTGTTCGCGCGCGCGGTCGGCTCGCTGCGGCTGCGCCGCGAGGTGCTGCGCCATCACCGGCAGGACCCCTACGACGTCGTCTACCAGTTCTCGAACATCGAGTCGCTCGCGATGCCCGGGCAGCTGCGCGGACGCGTGCCCCTGGTCATCCACCCCGAGACGCACATCGCCGGCGAGCTGCGCTCGCTGTGGCGGGAGCGAAGGCTCGCGCTGCGGTGCCAGCCGAAGCACACGGTTGCGATCGCGGCGGCGACGATGAGCGTGCGCTCCGCGGTCCAGCGCCGCCGCGTCCGCAGGGCGAGCCTGCTGGTCTGCATCAGCAGCGTGTTCCGCGACCACATCGTCAGCGACTACGGCTTTCCGCGCGAGAAGACGGTCGTCGTGCCGAACCCGATCCGCTTCGAGCGCTTCACCGAGCCGCACCTCGATCGTCCGCTCGGCGAGCCCCCGACCGTGCTCGTGCTCGGGCGTGTCTCTGCGCGCAAGGGCGTCGAGAGCGTCGTGGAGGTCGCGCGGATCCTGCACGCGCGCGGCTCGCGGGCACGTGTACGCGTGGTGGGCGGCGTGACGCTCGAGTCCGACTACCGCAAGCTGCTCGAGGACCTCCCGTCCGAGAGCTCCGAGTACACCGGGCGCATGCGCCCGAGCGACGTCCCGGCCGAGCTGGCCGGCGCGGACGTGATGTTGCAGGCGGCCCGCTACGAGCCGTTCGGGCTGACGGTCGCCGAGGCGCTCGCCAGCGGCGTGCCCGTCGTCGCCACCAGCGAGGTCGGCGCGATCGAGGGCGTCGCGCGCTCGGTCGTCGCGGAGGTCGCGCCCGGCGATGCCGCGGCGATGGCGGACGAGCTCGAACGCCTGCTGGACGCGCTGGCGGCGGGCGCCCCGGCGCTGCGTGCGACGGCGCGGCACGAGGCCGAGCGGCTGTTCGCCACGGGGACGGTCTGCGCGCGGATCTCGCGGGAGCTGCAGGCCCTCGTGCATGGCGTGGGAAGCTGATCGGACGGCTACCCTCTGAAGTTGAGAGGGCGCAAACACCACCGCCACGCACGAAGCGTCCGGGCGCCACGGACTGGCCGAACGAGACGAGATGACCGACCTGCCGAGAGGAAGACGAGTGCCGACGATCGCGACCGCGTGCGTGCTCGTGTTCGCCGCGCTGCTGTTCGCGGGCTGCGGCCATGCCGGCAAAGCCAACTCCGGGAAGGCGGCTGCCGCCGCCTCCGAAGAAGACCGGCAGGAAGAAGCGGCGCTGCGCAAGGAAGAAGCCTCCGAAGCGGCGCAGGACCAGGAAGCGCTGTCGGTGATCGAATCCGGCAAGCGCGAAGAAGAAGCGGAGACCGCCGCGCGCCGCACCGAAGCCAAGGCGAAGGCCAACGCGAAGAAGCGCGAAAAGGCTGCCGAGGAAAAGGCGAAGCGCAAAGAAAAGGAAGCCGCGGCGAAGAAGAAGCGCGAAGAAGCGGCCAAGAAGGCTCGCGAAGAAGCCGCCAGGAAAGCCCACGAACAGCAGGCGAAAACGGTGACGACCCAAAAGCCGAAGACCACGACCACGAAAGCGCCGCCGCCCAAGCACAAGGAATCGATCAGCGAAGCACCGACCGTCACGGTGCCGGGCGGATCAGGCTGAGATGGCTTCGAAGCTGACACCCTCCCCCCGCCCGCGCTTCGCGGCTGCGGTCCTCGCCGCGCTCGCTCTGGCCAGCGGCGCGGCCGGCTGCGGCGGCTCCGGAGGCGGCGCCAAGGGCCACCGCGCGGAAGGCAGAGAATCGGCGGAAGGAACTCCGGGCGCCGTGCTCGCCCCCGAACCAGGCGAAGAAGGCGCAGCCCTCAACCACAGTCAGGCGGAAGCGGCCTCGATCAAACGCGAAGCGGCTGAACTCGCGGCGCTCAAGCATCGCCGCGAAGTCGCCGAACGTGCGGCCGCCGCCAACGCCGGGGCGCCCAAGACGCACAAGCAGACGCACAAGTCCAAGAGCGGCACGAGCAAGCACAAGAAGACCGAAAAGAAGAAGTCCGCGCCGAAGACGAGCGGCGGTGGCAAGAAGAGCCACGAAACCTCAGCCGAACAGGAAGCGCGCAAGCACTTCGAAGCCGAAGAAGCGCGCGAAGCGGCCGAATTCAAACGGCAGGCCAGCAAGGAATAGCCGCCGCCGCGGCGGCGCTCAGAGCCCGCGGCGCCCGACGACGTGCGGGACGGTGCGAAGCAGGATCTTGATGTCGGTCCAGGGGGACCAGTTGGCGACGTAGAGGTAGTCGATCGCGACCATCTCACGCAGCGGCACGCGCGCCGGGCCGAGGATCTGCCACGGACCGGTCATGCCGGGCATCAGCTCGAGGCGGCGGCGGTGCCAGCCCTCGATCCGCTGGTCCTCCTCGATCACGAGCGGGCGCGGGCCGACGAGGCTCATCTCGCCGCGGACGATGTTGAACAGCTGCGGCAGCTCGTCGAGCGCGCTGCGGCGCAGCCACCGGCCGACGCGGGTGATGCGCGGGTCCTCGGCGATCTTGAAGAGACCGTCCATCGCCTCGTTGCGGTGACGGAGGTCGTCCTTCATGTCCTCCGCCTCCGGGACCATCGTGCGGAACTTGAGCATGTAGAAGCGCTTGCCGTGCCGGCCGACGCGAAGCTGGCGGAAGAACACCGGGCCGCGGCTGTCGAGCTTGATCGCGATCGCGATCGCGATCAGCAGCGGTGAGACGGCGAGCAGGCCGAGCGACGCGCCGATCAGGTCGAACATGCGCTTGAACTTGGCCGAGGAGCGGGTCAGGTCGAACCTGCGAACCCCCATCACCGTGACGCCGTGCAGGTCGTCGAACTCGACCGAGGAGCCCACGACCTCCAGCAGCCGAGGTACGACGCTCACGCGCACGCCGACCGCCTTCAGCGTCCGTACCAGGTTCAGCATCTCGCCGGCGTCGGCGCTTCGCGGCGCGATGATCGCCCGGTGCACGTCGAGGGTCTGCGCGAGGTCGCGGATCTCCGCCAGGCGCGACTCCGAGAACGAGTCGCTGGACCACGGCGCGACCTTGTCGAGATCGAGGTGGGCGACGACGGTCGCCTTCACGCCGCCGCCGCAGCCGAGCTTCGAGCGGATCGTCGCGGCCGACATCTCGTCGCCGATGAACAGACAGCGCTCGGCGGGGGCGATCGCCAGCGCGACGATGCGCGCGACCGAGCGGAAGAGGATCAGCAGGGCCGCGAGCACCAGCCACAGGATCAGCGCCTGGCGGCGCCCGAGGGCGTCGGCGACGATGAAGCCACCCGACAGCCAGGCGACGACCGTACAGAGCGTGGCGAGCTGGAAGAGCTTCGGCGCCTCGTCGAGCGTCGTCTTTCGCATCAGCGTCTCGTCGCGGTCGTAGAGACCGGTGAGCTTGGCGCCGATCAGCAGGATCGGGATCTCGATCAGCGCCCACCAGGTCAGCCGCACCGGGCGCGTGGCGATCTCGGCCGTCAGCAGGAAGGCGCCGACGAGCGCGAGGATGTCAGCGACGGCGAGGGAGCGGCGGAACAGCGAATCGCGGCGCAGCGAGGCGGCGGGACCGCGGACCTCGGAGATCCCTGAGACGAGGAGGCGGCGCTTGCCGCCCAGGCCCAGGAAGCCCCGCGTCGGCGCCAGTGGCGGCGCAGCCCATGGGACGCTGGCCTCCGTTGAACTCCCCGTCTCGACACTCATCGGGTCTCCCCGCCTCCTTGCTCGCCTATCCGGCCCCCGCGAATAGTCGACCACGGCCCCCGAACAATTGTCGAGATTCCGTGATCTCCCTCAGGTCGGGGATCATAAACAGGGGCCGGATCTAAAGCAAGACCGTGTTCGGGTCTCAAGGCAAAGACCCCCCGTCCGGGGTAGCCGTCATTCGAGGTCGGGGCGCGGGGTCACGTCGGTGGCGCTCGTGACCACGCGGCCGTCGGCGGACACGGGCTTGACCGGCGTCGTCCCGTTCGGCGACGCCTCGACCGCGGGCTTCGCCCATGCACCCGATTCCCAGGGGCGTTTGGTCCACGCCCAGTACACCGCGACCGCGGCCAGGATGCCGCACAGCGTCCAACCGAGAGTTTCCGTGTCAAGCCCCACGTACTTCAGACCCGAGGCCGTGATCACGAACGTGATCACGGGCCGCACGTAGCGGTCGGGGGCGGTGGAGGAGAACATCGAGCCGATCAGCACCGCCGGCACGCTGCCGAGGATCAGCGAGACCGTGACGCCGAATTCGACGTGCCCGAAGGCGATCGCGCCGAGCGCCGCCGCCAGTGTCAGCGGCACCGCCTGCGTGAGGTCGGTGCCCACGAGCTGATTGGCGCCGATCATCGGGTACAGGAACAGCAGCATCACGATCATCAGCGAGCCGGCTCCGACCGATGTCGCCCCGACGACAAGGCCGCCGATGACCCCGATCAGGATCGTGCGCAGGGGGTGGGGTGTGACCTCGTGGATGACGCCCGTGCGCTCGTGCCCGCCACGGCGGTCGAGCACCTGGCGCAGAACCATCGCCACCGCGCCCACGAGCAGCGCCGCGCCGAGCACGCGCTCGATGTTCGTTTGGGCGGACTTGCTGCCGCCCATCAGGTGCAGGATGTACGCGCCGGCGAACGCCGCCGGAACGGAGCCGATCACGAGCCACTTCACGAGCCTCAGGTTGGGCGTGCCTTTGCGCAGGTGCACCGCGGCTCCGAAGGGCCGCATCGTCACCGCCGCGACCAGATCGCTGGAGATCGCCGCCGCGGGCTTGACGCCGAACAGCAGGATCAGCATCGGCGTCATCAGCGCGCCACCGCCCGCGCCGGTCATGCCGACGAGGAAGCCGATGATCGCGCTCCCCAGCACGATGTATGGGTCGATGTGCATCTGCTCCAGGTCCCTCGCGCGGATCGGGGTGCCGATCCGCTCCTCCCGCCTCAACCTCGAGGCCGGCCGAGCGTCGGCACGATAACAGCGTTCCTCATCATGTCAACCGCCTTAGAGGCAAGACCGAATGGGCGCTGCCGGGCCTCCGTTTCATCACACGCTCGGGTTCGGATTCCCCTTCGACAGCAGCCTTCACGAAATGTTCACATCGGCGGCGGGAGGGGCTGAGGACACTGTCATCGGGTTGCAAGAGCAGTTTGCGACCCGGTACCGAGGAAGAAGGAGCAGCATCGCGGCTGACGCTGGACGCGCGGTCGGTCGCCACCCCCCACACCGGCGCCAGCCGGCCGAAACGACGACAACTCAGCCAAGGAGAAGCAGTGATCAAGAACAAGTTGGGCGCGCTGGCAGGCTGCGCGCTGCTCGCGATCGGGATCGCCGCTTGCGGTAGCTCAAGCAAATCGGGCACCACGACCGGTACCACGACGAGCGCTTCGGGCTCGAAGACCGCGACGACCGTCGCCGCCGCGGCCGGCACGATCTCGGGCGCGGGCTCGACGTTCGCGGCCCCCGTCTACGAACAGTGGGGCTCCTCGGTCGGCAGCCTCAAGGTCAACTACCAGGCCGTCGGCTCCGGCGCCGGCCTGACCGCGATCGAGAGCAAGGTCGTGGACTTCGGGGCGAGCGACCCGCCGCTGAAGCCCGAAGACGCCGAAGCGATAGCCAAGAACGGCAGCCCGGCGGTGCAGATCCCCATGTTCCTCGGCGCGATCACCGTCTCCTACAACCTCGCGGGCGTGAAGAGCGGCCTGAAGCTCGACGGCCCGACGCTGGGCGCGATCTTCACCGGCAAGATCAAGACCTGGAACGACGCCGCGATCAAGGCGCTGAACGCCGGCATGACGCTGCCCAGCACCGCGATCACGGTCGTCCACCGTTCGGACTCCTCGGGCACGACCGCCGGCTTCACGCAGTTCCTCTCCGAAGCCTCGCCCGAATTCAAGAGCAAGGTCGGCGAAGGCAAGGAAGTGCCGTGGCCGACCGGCACGGGCGGCAAGGGCAATGCCGGCGTGGCCGGGGCGGTGAAGCAGACCGAAGGCGCCGTGGGCTACGTCGAGCAGGCATACGCCCTGCAGAACGGCTTCACCTACGCGTCGGTCAAGAACAAGGCCGGCAAGTACGTCGCGCCGACGCTCGAATCGACCAGCGCGGCCGGCAACGGCGTGGAGATCCCGGCGAACCTCGGCGTCAAGGTCATCAACTCACCCGACCCCGCCGCCTACCCGATCACCTCGCAGACGTTCGTAGTCGTCAACAAGGACCTCTGCAAGGCCGGGACACCCGGCGGCGAAGAAGCCGCCAAGGGCGTCGCCGAGTTCATCGAATACGGGCTCGGCGCCGGTCAGGGGATCCTCTCGCAGGCCGACTACGCGAAGCTGCCGCCGTCGATCCTGGCGAAGTCCAAGGAAGCGCAGAAGTCGCTGCAGTGCAACGGCGCGCCGATCGGCTGAAGCGGATGATGACGCCGCCTCGACGGGTCAGGTAGAGAACAGACGTGGAGGCAGCGACACTCACTTCCGGCGACCGCGGCGTGCTGGCGCGGTCGCCGTGGGCGCGCGTCCCCGACCGGGCGCTGCGCTGGGGGTTGACGATCCTCGCCGCGCTGATCCTGGCGCTGATCGTCTTCTTCTTCGTACAGCTCTTCGGTGAAGCCAGACCCGCCTTCGAAAAGCAGGGCGTCCTCGGCTTCGTCTTCGACAACGACTGGAACCCGAGCGCCGGGCACTACGGAGCGCTGCCGCTCGTCGTCGGCACCCTGATCACCTCTGCGCTCGCGCTGCTGATCGGCGTGCCGGTCGCGGTCGCGGCGGCGCTTTACGCCAGTGAGCTCTCGCCGCGGCGGCTGCGGGGGGCGCTGACGATCCTGGTCGAGCTGCTGGCGGCTGTGCCGTCCGTCGTCTACGGCCTGTGGGGCATCTTCTACCTCGCGCCGAACCTGAAACCCGCGGAGCAGTGGTTCGCGAACACGTTCTCGTTCATCCCGTTCGTCGGCGGCGGCACGGTCACGATCCCGAACGCCTTCATCGCCGGGCTGGTGCTCGCGATCATGATCCTGCCCATCGTCAGCGCGATCAGCAGGGAGGTGATGAGCACCGTCCCGCCGGATCACAAGGAAGCGGCGCTCGCGCTCGGCGCCACTCGCTGGGAGATGATCCGTATGGCGATCCTCCCCTACTGCCGCTCGGGGATCGTCGGCGGCGCGATGCTCGGCCTCGGTCGCGCGATTGGCGAGACGATCGCCGTGACGATCCTGATCGGCGGCTCCACGCAGATGGTCGAACACCTCTTCGGCCAGAGCAACAGCCTCGCCGCCGTGATCGCCAACGAGTTCGGCGAGGCACAGGGCGTCCATCGCTCGGCGCTGTTCGCCTGCGGGCTCGTGCTGTTCATCCTGACGCTGCTGGTCAACGGCATCGCGCGCGGGTTTGTCCTGCGCGCCGGCCGCCGCTCGGCAGGGCCGCCGCGTGCCGAGGAGCACCAGCGCGGCGCGGCGGCGAACGCACTCCTGGCGGACACGGCGGCAGGGGCATGAGCGCGCCCGGCGCGACAGCCAAGCTGCTCGATAGATGCGCCGCGAGCCCGGCACGCCGCCGCCGCGACCGCCTGGCGCGCGGCTCGGTCCTAGCGGCGACGCTGCTGGCGCTCGTCCCGCTGGTGTTGATCGTCTACTACCTGCTGAAGAAGGGCCTCGGGGCCTGGAGCGGCGACTTCTTCACGACCGACCCGACCGGCAACACGTTCTTCAAGAACTCGGACATCGGCGGCGTCAAGAGCGCGATCCTCGGCACGATCGAGATGGTCGCGCTGGCCTCCGCGATCGCCGTGCCGGTCGGGGTCGGCGTGGCGGTCTGGCTGGTCGAGTACGGGCGCAACGGCGCATTCGCGAACACCGTGCGGTTTTTCATCGACGTGCTCACCGGCGTACCCTCGATCGTCTTCGGGCTGTTCGTCTACATCACCCTGATCGTCGGCACCGGAACCAGCTACGCGGGCTGGAAGGGCTCGATCGCCCTCTCGCTCCTGATGCTGCCGGTGGTGACACGCTCGGCCGAGGTGATCCTCACACTGGTGCCGGGCGAGCTGCGTGAATCGGCGCTCGCGCTCGGCGCGCCCCGCTGGCGGGTGGTCGGGCGGATCGTGCTGCCGACCGCGCTTCCGGGGATGGTCACCGGCATCCTCCTCGCCGTCGCGAGAGCCGCCGGCGAGACCGCGCCGCTGCTGTTCACGGCCGCGTACACGCACGAAACGACCACCAACCTCGGTTCGTTCATGAACTCGCTGCCGGTCCAGATTTACACCGATGTCACATCCCCGACGCCGCGGATCGTCGAACGCGCGTGGGGCGCCGCGTTGGCGCTCGTGACGCTGATCCTGCTGCTCAACCTGATCGCTCGACTAGTCTCGCGAAGGAGCCGCCTAGCATGAGCTCGACACGACCCGAAGAGCACGTGACCGACCTCGATCGCGAAAGCACCTCCGAGACCGACCCGCGACACGCCGAGGGCGCTCCCGTCGCCCCAAGCCCGCCGATCATCGCGCCGGAGGCACGCGCGCACGCAGCGACTGCGACCAGGGCGGTCGGCGTGAGGCTCGACGAGCTGCGCGCGTTCTACGGCAGCGCCGAACAGGTCAGGGGCATCGATCTCGACTTCCGCGCCAACGAGGTGACCGCCATCATCGGCCCGTCGGGCAGCGGCAAGTCGACCGTTGTGCGCTGCATCAACCGCATGCACGAGGAGATCCCCGGCGCCCACGCGGAGGGCCGCGTGCTGCTCGACGACGTCGACGTGTACGGAGCCGGGATCGACGTCGTGGCCGTGCGCCGTGCGATCGGGATGGTGTTCCAGAAACCGAACCCCTTCCCGACGATGTCGATCTTCGACAACGTCGCCTCCGGCCTGCGCCTGACCGCGCGGCGCGGCGAGCTGCACGAGAAGGTCGAGCGCGCGCTGCGCGGCGCCGGCCTGTGGGACGAGGTCTCAGGCCGGCTGTCCGAGCCCGGCGCGGGTCTCTCCGGCGGCCAGCAGCAGCGCCTGTGCATCGCGCGCTCGCTGGCGGTCGAACCTGAGGTGCTGCTGATGGACGAGCCCTGCTCGGCACTGGACCCGATCGCGACGCTGAAGATCGAGGAGCTGATCGAGGAGCTCAAGCAGCGGGTGACGATCGTGATCGTCACCCACAACATGCAGCAGGCCGCGCGCGTCGCCGACCGCACCGCGTTCATGCTCGACGGCGGGCTGGTCGAGGTCGGCCCGACTCAGGAGATCTTCACGAAACCGACCGACCCCCGCACCGAGGAATATGTCACCGGCAAGTTCGGCTGAGGGCGGCAGGCCTCATAGCCTCGTCGAAGAAGGACCCGGCGCCGGCCGGGCGCACTTCCAGGAGCAGCTGCAGCAGCTCGAGACGCATGCGCTCGGCGGCCTGGACCTGATCGTCGAGCAGCTGGACCGCGTGCTCGAGGCTCTGCAGCACCGCGACATCGAGCTGGCGCAGATGGTGATCGCCGACGACGACCGCGTCGACGGCCGCTACCTGGAGGTCCACCAGGGGATCCTCTCGCTGCTGGCCCTGCAGGCCCCCGTCGCGGGGGACCTGCGGCTCGTCGCCGCGCTGCTTCACATGATCAAGCACATCGAGCGCATGGGCGACCAGTGCGTGAACATCGCAAAGCTGATCCCGCTGTCCGGCTACGACGCGCCGGTGGACAGCGACGTGCTCGACGCGATCCTCAAGATGGGCGCGTTCGCGCGCTCGGAGGTGATCCAGAGCAAGGCGGCGTTCGCGGCGCGCGACGTCGACCTCGCCGAGGACCTCGTCCGCCAGGACCGCGAAATCAACCGCCTGAACCGCGACATATTCCGCGCGGCGATCGAAATCGGCGACGACCCCGACCGTCGCGAGTGGGCGATGCACATGACGCTCGTCGCGCGCGCGATCGAGCGGATCGGCGACAACGCGGTCGACATCGGCGAGCAGGTGGCTTTCGTCGTCACCGGGCTCTTCCGCGAGTTCTCGGACAGCTCGCGCCCGACCACGCAGTAACGCCGCTCAGGGCGCCCCGGCCGGCCCGCTGCGGCGATGCACGGCACCTGTGAAGATCGTGTTACCTGTGCCTCGCGCGCTCCCCGGGCGTGTTCTCCATCGCTTACACTCACGCCCGATGACGGCAAGCGTTCGCGCCGGGAAGACAGATTCCGGCCCCACGGCCCCGGAAGCCGCCGCCTCGTCCTCCGGCTCGCTCCGCATCGCGGTGCTCGACCGCGACAGCGGCTTCATCCAGGTCCTGAGCAAGCGGCTGGATCGTCTCGGCTGGGAGCACCGCGTGCTGGCCAGCCCCGTGCCCCCCGAGGCCGTGGTCTCGATGCGCCTCAGCGCGCTCGTCGTCGACCTCGCTGTGCTCGGGCCTCAGGCGTGGACCTGGCTCGAGCGCGTCTGCGAGGCGCTGCCCGAGCTGGGCATCGTGGTGTGCACCGGCCCGTCCACGGTCGCCCAGCGCGTGCGCGGGCTGCGTCTCGGCGCCGACGACTGGATCACCAAGCCCTGCCACCCGGAAGAGGTGATCGCGCGCGTGCAGAGCGTCGTGCGCCGCCGTCGTCGGCCGAGCGGCCGGACCGAGACCAAGCCGGTCACGGCCGGCGAGGTCGAGATCCGCTCCGAGCGCTTCCAGGCCTTCGTCGGCGACCGGAGCATCGACCTGACGCGGCGCGAGTTCGAGCTGATCGAGCTGCTGGCCGCTGGCGAGGGGCGGGTGCTCGAGCGCGAGGAGATCTACTCGCGGCTGTGGGGCTACACGATGGTCCGCGGCGACCGCTCGGTGGACGTGTTCGTGCGCAAGCTCCGCCAGAAGCTGGAGAAGGCGTCGCCGGGCTGGCGCTACATCCACACCCACTTCGGCATCGGCTATCGCTTCGCGGCGGAATCGCTCGAGGTCGTCGACCCGAACGACGTCCCGTCCTCAGTGCCCGCCGACTGGGACGCCGGCGATCAGGGCGAGGTCCCTGGGCCGCATCAGGACGGCGAGCTCGGCGCTCGCGCCCTCTAGGCGCAGCACCGCAAGGCCCCCCTTCTTCAGATCCAGCCGCGCGCCTGTGAGCGACGCCGCGAGGAGCGAGAGGTCGGGCTCGTGGCCGACCAGCAGCACCCTCCCCTCTGCTCCGGTGCCCGCCAGCGTGTCGATCGCCTGGGCGACTTCGAAGCCGCCCGCCAGCGGCTCGTGGACGGCCAGGCGCTCGCGCTCGTCGTCGTCCCAGGCCTCGGCGGCAAGCTCTGCTGTCTGCGCCGCCCGCACCTTCGGGCTGAAGAGGACCGCGTCGAAGCTGACCTCCATGCGGGCCAGCGCGACGCCGGCCGCGCGCGCCTGCCGCTCGCCCCGCTCGGTCAGGCGGCGGGCCGAGTCCTCTCGGCTTCCATGCGGCTCAGCCTCTGCGTGTCGAAGTAGCCAGAGCTGACGTGCCATGCGTGTGCGCTCAGACTACCGCGCGGTCGATGCCGGTTGCACGCTGTTTGCGAGCGCCAGGGGCGGGGTGGGCGCGCACCGTGTAGCGTGGAAGTCGTATGGACGGCGCCATCGAATACGGCATGAGCAGCGCCGAGGCGCCGGCCGCCCCGGCGCCGTTCCCGAGCCACGCCGTGACCGCCCCGGAGGGCCTCGAGGACCCCTCCCTCTACATCAACCGCGAGCTGTCCTGGCTCGACTTCAACGACCGGGTCCTGCAGCTCGCAGAGGACGATGATGTGCCGCTGCTGGAGCGCGTCAAGTTCAGCGCCATCTACACCACCAACCTGGACGAGTTCTACATGGTCCGCGTGGCCGGCCTGCGCGATCAGATCGACGCCGGGGTGCAGACGCCCGGGCCCGACGGTCGCACCCCGAGCGAGACGCTGGGGCTGATCCGCGAGAAGGTCCTGGGGCAGGGCACGCGGCTGACCGACTGCTTCGAACGGCAGCTGCGCCCGCAGCTCGCCGATCACGACATCCTGATCGTCGGTGTCGGCGAGCTCGACGAAGAGCACCGCGCGGAGCTCGCCCGCCACTTCCAGAAGGTGATCTTCCCTGCGCTGACGCCGCTGGCGGTCGCCCCGGGCAGGCCCTTTCCCTACATCTCCAATCTCTCGCTGAGCCTCGCTGTGCGCGTGCGCGACCCGGTCACCGACCAGACCGTGTTCGCCCGCGTGAAGGTGCCGACCGAGATCCTCCCGCGCTTCGTGACCCTCACCGGCGCCGGCTCCACGCCGTTGCTCGTGCCGCTCGAGGACGTGATCGCGAACCACCTCGACGCGCTCTTCCCCGGCATGGAGATCGCCGATTGCGATGTCTTCAGGGTCACCCGCGACGCGGACCTGGAGGTCTCCGACGACGCCGCCGACCTGCTGCAGGCCGTCGAGGACGAGCTGCGCCGCCGGCGTTTCGGCGAGATCGTCCGCGTCGAGGTCGGCGCCTCCATGTCCGAGCAGCTGCGCGCCGCCCTGATCGCCCTGCTCGGCGTCGAGGAGGATGAGGTCTTCCCGGTCGACGGGCTGCTCGACATGGGCGCGCTGTGGGAGATCGTGAAGCTCCCCGGCCACTCGGAGCTGCGCGAGGAGCCGCTGCCCGTGGTCACGCATCCCCGCCTGGCCCGTCACGAGGGCGAGCGTCCCGACGTGCTCGCGGCGATGCGCGAAGGAGACGTGCTGGTCCATCACCCCTACGACTCGTTCGCGAGCTCCGTCGAGCGCTTCGTGGAGCAGGCCGTGGCCGACCCGAACGTGCTCGCGATCAAGCAGACCGTGTACCGCACGAGCGACGACTCGCCGCTGGTGCCGGCGCTGATCGAAGCGACCGAACGGGGCAAGCAGGCAGTCGCCCTGGTCGAGCTCCAGGCCCGCTTCGACGAGCGCATGAACATCCACTGGGCGAAGGCGCTCGAGGAGGCCGGCGTCCACGTCGTCTACGGGCAGCCCGCGATGAAGACCCACGCCAAGTGCGTGCTGGTCGTCCGCCGCGAGGGCGACGGGGTGCGCAACTACGTGCACATCGGCACCGGCAACTACCACGCGACGACCGCGCGGACGTACGAGGACATCGGGATCTTCACCGCCGATCCCGAGGCCACCGCCGACATCGCCGACCTGTTCA
>Ga0134126_10004106_pt1 | contig 18225 bp, 11 predicted proteins | sample KB31752_FD_96881 | JGI IMG/M metagenome (GOLD analysis project Ga0134126, IMG submission 96881) | Terrestrial soil microbial communities with excess Nitrogen fertilizer from Kellogg Biological Station, Michigan, USA - KB3-175-2 | ecosystem: Environmental > Terrestrial > Soil > Unclassified ...
GGGCGCGAGATCCGGCGTGCGGCCCCTGCTGAATTACGGTGGTGCTACACCGAGGCGTTATCGGGCTCGCACGCCGGGCTCTCGATGCCTACCGTAGGGGAAACTCAAGACATAAGGCGTTAGGGCGCACGAGCCGCATACGTAGGGATCTGAAAGTGTCCACACTCAATCGAGCCATTGCAATCGCTGCCGAGGCCCATGCGGGCCAGATGGACAAAGCTGGCGCCCCGTATATCCTGCATCCGCTACGGGTCATGCTGCAGGTCGACGGCGCAAGCGCCAGGATTGCAGCCGTTTTGCACGATGTGGTTGAGGACTCGGACATCACGCTGGACGCCTTAGCCAAGGAAGGTTTCAGCGAGGAGGTTTTGTCCGCGCTCGAGGCACTTACTAAACGGCCGGGTGAGTCGCGTATCGAGGCCGCATACCGCGCGGCAGCCGATCCAATAGCCCGTGTAGTGAAGCTTGCGGACAACACGGACAACTCGGATCTATCACGCATTACCAGTCCGAGTGCCAAAGACTACGCTCACCTTGAGCAGTACAAACAAGTCCGCGCGATTCTTTTGGCGAGTAGTGCGCCCTGACAGTTCGCTGCAGCCGACCGTCACCCTGCTGCGCGGGCTGTCGGCGGCTGAGTTCAAGCGTTGGGCAGCCAAGGTCAAGGACAACCGCGAGTCGGGGCACTCTCCGGCGATTGCCCGGCCCGAGCTCCATTTCATGAGCCGGTTATCGAATCCGGTGCAATGCAATATCCGCATCTCCTTCACGCTGCAGCTTCGAGGGTGTCGTCGAGGCGGGTGTAGCTGTGCTCCATGCCATCGGTCATGCCGGTGGAGAGCGCTTCATCGCGCGCTTCCTTCGATGCGAACGTCAAATTGCAGACCAGCGTCGTGACCCCGTGCTGCTCACTGAGTTCGAGTGACACGATGCAGGGATCGCCAGTCGGCATGGCGAAGTCCATGTCGCCCGGGTCGTAGTACTGGTCGTGGACCATCTTCGATGGCTCGCTGACTTCGGTGAACGTGCCGAAGAAGCCGAACTGCATGCCGTCTTCGAGCTTTCTCCACTGCCATTTGTATTTGCCACCGACGCGTACATCCATGTCGCATACCGGCATATCCCAGCCTTCATAACCCTGCCACTTCCGCACGAGCTCCGGCCTGGTATGCGCATTCCACACCAATTGGCGGGGTGCATTGAACGTACGCGTGACGCGAACATCGCGATCACTCGGCAATGTGACTTCTGCGGGCTTGGGCATTGTCTTCTCCTTGGTGCTTCATCGTGATGCGCGGCAACATGTCCGCGCTATTTTCCTGTTCGCTTGCGCCTGGACGGTTTGGCTTGGAGTTCTTCGAGCAACGCATCGAGGCGCTGGTAGTTCCGTTCGAATGCCTCGCGGTAACGTTCGATCCAATTCACGGCCTCCACCAATCGCTTCGGTTCCAGTTTGCGCGGACGCCGTTGCGCATCGACGTCCATCGAGATGAGGCCGGCGCGCTCAAGCACTTTCAAATGCTTGGAAATGGCCGGCTGACTCATCTGGAACGGCGCGGCGAGTTCCATCACTGTCGCCTCCCCCGTCGCCAGCCGCGCGAGGATGGCGCGGCGGGTGGGGTCGGCCAGGGCAGCGAAGGTCAGGTCCAGTTGTTTCGATGTCTGCATAACTTTCTGGTTCCATAACTTATAGGTAATATACAAGGGCAAGACTGGTCAGTCAAGGCTCATGGGTCTTATTTCCGGGTTGGGTTTACCCCGACTGCTTGCCGTGCGCCATGCTCGCGCGCGATGGCTTTGGTTACTTTCCCCGAAAGGAAAGTGACACGCTCGCGGCAGCGAGCGGAACCCGGCTTTCTTGCGACGCGGCGCTACTGGATTCCGGCCTGCGCCGGAATGACGAGCAGGCGTATCCCCGGATGTTCGCGCGCAGTGCGCTACACGCGCCCCACCACCGGAATCAGCGCGCCCGTGATCGCGCTCGCCTGGTCGGACAACAAGAACAAAATCACGTCGGCGAGTTGTTGCGGTTTCACCCATTTATCGAAGTCCGCCTTGGGCATGTCCTTGCGGTTGGGCGGGGTGTCGATGATCGAGGGCAGCAGCGCGTTGACGGTGATGTCGCGTTCCTTCAATTCTTCCGCCAGCGACTCGGTGAAGCGCATCACGCCGGATTTGGCCGCGGTGTAGGCGCCGACGCCTGCGCCGGCCTTGATCGCGGAATTCGCGCCGATGTTGACGATGCGGCTGCCCGCGTGCAGGTGCGCGAGCGCGGCCTGCGACGCGACGACCGCGGTGCGCAGGTTGATGCGATAGAGCAGGTCCCAGGTTTCCGGCTTGCCGTCGGCCACGGTTTCCCAGCGGAACGCGCCGGCGATGTTGACCAGCGCGTCGAGGCCGCCAAGCGAGGCCGCCGCGGCATCGATCACGGTTTTCGCCTGCGCGGCATCGGCGAGGTCGATGCCGCCGAAACGCTGTGCCGCGCCCAGGTCGACCCCCGCAGGCGGTGCATCCGCGCGGTCGATGGCGGCGACTTTCGCGCCCGCCGCAAGCGCGGCCTGCGCGACCGCGGCACCGAGCGTGCCGAAGGCGCCGGTGATGACGATGCGTTTGTTGTCCCCTCGCATGGCTTTCTCCTCGATTCCGGAAACGCGAGCATAGACCGCCATGCTGCACGCATGAAATGCCGACCCGGCTTTTCCGGTCCGATTCGGGAGTAAGCTCGCAACGTCCGCGCGGGAGTCAACGCATGGCCAGCATTCCGCAAGACGCCGTCCCGTCGCAGCCGGGCCTGCGTCCGCCGCCGCGCGCGGTGGAGCGCGTGATCTACCGGCACACGTTGCCGGTGCGGATCATGCACTGGATAAACGCGATCTGCCTGCTGGTGCTGCTGGGCAGCGGATTGCAGATCTTCAACGCGCATCCGGCGCTGTACTGGGGGCAGAAATCGACCTTCGACCGGCCGTGGCTGGCGATGGGCGCGATGCGCGGCACGGACGGCAAACTGGTCGGCGTCACCTCGCTCGGGCGGCATCGTTTCACCACCACCGGCGTGTTGGGCGTTTCGAATGCGCAAGGCCGCCAGAGCGTGCGCGGCTTTCCTTCCTGGATGACCATTCCCGGCCCGCAATGGCTGGCGATGGCCCGGCGCTGGCATTTCTTCTTCGCGTGGCTCTTCGTGATCAACGGCCTGTGCTTCGCGGCGTACACGCTGGTCGGCCGCCATTTCCGGCGCGACCTCGCGCCGACGAAAGCCGACTGGCGCGGCTTCGGGCGCTCGGTGATCGATCACCTGCTGCTGCGGCATCCGCAGGGCGAAGCCGCGGCGCGCTACAACGTGCTGCAGAAACTCACCTACCTGATCGTGATTTTCGCCTTCGGGCCGCTGATCGTGCTGATGGGATTGGCGATGTCGCCGCGCATGGACACGGTGCTGGGCTGGCTGGTGGACCTGGTCGGCGGACGGCAATCCGCGCGCAGCATCCACTTCCTGCTGGCGTGGGGTTTCGTCGCGTTTTTCCTGATCCACATCTTCGAAGCGGTGATCGCCGGCTTCGGCAATGAATTGCGTTCGATCGTCACCGGCCGCTACGCGATCGACCACGACGAACCGGAAGAGGAGCGCGCGCATGAAATTGATGAATAGGCGCCGGCGCTTCCTGCGCAACACGCTGGCGGCCGCGGGCGCCGGGCTGCTGTCCGGTTGCGACCGGTTGTCCGATACCGAATGGGCGCCGAAGGTGCTGGACAGCGCCGAACACCTGACCCACGCGGCGCAACGCGTGCTGGCGCCGCCCTCCGCCATGGCGCGCGAATTCAGCGAGGCCGACATCTCGCCGGTATTCCGTCCCAACGGAAGCACCGATCCGCAAGCGCCGCACTATCGCGCGCTCGTCGCCGACGGTTTCCGCGATTACCGGCTGAACGTCGTCGGCCTGGTCGAACAATCGCTCTCGTTCTCGCTGGAACAACTGCGCGCCCTGCCTTCGCGCACGCAGATCACGCGCCACGACTGCGTGGAAGGCTGGAGCGTGATCGGCAAATGGACCGGCGTGCAGCTCGCGCGCATCCTGCAGATGGCGAAACCCACGCAACGCGCGCGCTTCGTGGTGTTCCACTGCTTCGACACGATGGACGACGGTCGCCCGTACTACGAGAGCATCGGCATGGACGATGCGCATCACCCGCAAACCCTGCTGGCCTACGCGTTGAACGACAAGCCGCTGCCGGTCGCCAATGGCGCGCCGTTGCGGATGCGGATCGAGCGCCAGCTCGGCTACAAACAGGCGAAATACGTGTCCGGCATCGAGCTGGCCGCATCATTGGCCGGCTTCGGCAACGGACGCGGCGGCTACTGGGAAGACCAGGGCTACGAGTGGTACGCGGGCATCTGATCCGATAGTCCCGCGACAGCGCAACGGCACCTCCGTACGCGCACCCTTCCTTCCATCGGCGCGTCATCGGCGCTGTCACGAAACCCTCGCGCCGGGCGTCTTCATGCAAGACGCCAATCTCCGGGAAATCATGCAGGCGACATGCAATTGCGCTCGAATCACGCTCCCGGTATATATTTGCCTTGACAACTATTGCTCTGGCTATATAATCCTCGGCATGAAATCCGGCATCGTCCCTTCGCCCACCCCGTTCCAGCTATGCGGCCTGATCGGCCGCATCCGCGCGGAATTGACCGCGCGCATCGAGGAATCGCTGGTCACCAAGGGTTTCCAGCTTTCCTTCAGCCAGTACCTTGCGCTGAAAAAACTCGAGCACGAAGGGCCGATGTCGGCGGGCGAGCTCGCGCGCGCGATGCACCACAACGCCGGCGCGCTGACCCGCGTGCTGGACAAGCTGGAAGAACAGGGCTACGTGCGGCGTGTCCCCGCGCCGAACGACCGGCGTGCGCTGCGCATTGAATTGACCGCTTCCGGCACCAAGCTGTGGAAACGCATCAACGCCTGCGGCGAACGCGTGGCGGAACGCGCACTGGAAGGCAGCAACGGCAAGGAACGCGCCCAGCTGGAAACTTCGCTCAACCGCATTCTCGACAACTTGCGCCGCCCGGCGTGAGCCATCATCCATGAACCGTTATTCGCCATCGCGCCCACGCGCCGTCCTCGCCGTCTCCGCCGCCTTCCTGTTGGCGGGTTGCGCCAGCATGCGCGGCCTGAAGCCGCAGCAGCATGCACTCGACGAGTCGTCGCTGCAGTCGCGGCGCAGCCTCGCCGGCGTGCAGCTCGATCCCGCGGCCTGGCCGGCGCAGGATTGGTGGAAGGCCTGGCACGACGCGCAACTGGATGCGCTGGTCGATGAAGCGCTGGCCGGCAATCCCGGTTTGGCGATCGCCGATGCGCGCGCGAACGAAGCGCTCGCCGCGGCGGGCGTGGCGGATTCCGCGCTCAAGCCCAGCCTGGGCGGCACCGCGAGCGTCGCCGGCGCCAAGATTCCGACCACGCTGTTGCCGGAACCGTTCGGCGGTTCCTTCGGCGTGGCCAAGTACGGCATCCTCGATTTCAAGTGGGACCTCGACCTGTGGGGCGGCAAGCGCGCGACGTGGGAAGCCGCGGTCGGCAACGCGCGCGCCGCACAGATCGAATCGCAGGCTGCGCGCCTGATGCTGTCGGCGGAAGTAGTCGGCGCCTACGCCGCGCTCGGCAACGCCTATGCGCAACGCGACCTGGCAAAAGAAGAATTGCAGCGCGCGCAGGCTTTCGGCGACCTCACCACGCAACGCGTGCGCGCGGGCATCGACAGCAAGTTCCAGCAGACCCAGATCGACGCGGAAGTCGCCGACGCGCAGGCTCAACTCGCCGCCGCCGAAAACGGCGTGCGTGTGTCCGGCATCTCGCTCGCGGTGCTGCTCGGCCGCGGCCCGGACCGCGCACTCGACATCGCGCGCCCGCAACCGCTGCCCGCGAACGCGGTCGCGTTGCCTTCGGATCTCCCGGCCGAACTGCTCGGCCGCCGTCCCGACGTGGTCGCGGCGCGCTGGATGGTCGAAACCAGCGCGCAGGACATCCGGTCCGCGCGCGCGGCCTTCCTGCCGAACGTCAACATCACCGCGCTGGCCGGCCTGATCGCGGGCCCCGGCAACAACGTGTTGCAGGCGGCCGCCTCGCTGTACAGCGTCGCACCGGCCATCAGCCTGCCGATCTTCGAGGGCGGCAAGCTGCGCGCCAATCTCGCGGGCAAGGACGCGGCCTATGATCTCGCCGTCGCGCAGTACAACCAGACCGTGATCGCGGCGATCAACCAGGTCGCGCAACGCGTGGACACGCTGCGCACGGTCGACCGGCAGATCGAGCGCGAACAGGTCGTGGTGCAGAGCGCGCGCACGGCTTACGACCTCGCGATGCAGCGCTACCGCGGCGGCGTGGGCAATTATCTGGAAGCGCTGACCGTGCGCCAGCAACTGATCGCCGCCGAACGCATGCTGGTCTCGCTGCAGACGCAGCGCGCCGGCGCCGCGGTGCAACTCGTCCAGGCGCTGGGCGGCGGCTTCACGCCCGCGAACGACACTCCATCCACGCAGCAAGCCGCGTCCGTGGCCACGGCGCGCGCCCATGACGACAAGGCAAGCACGCAATGACTTCCCAGGAAAAACCGCCCGTCGATCCGGAACAGATCGAACGCGAGCAGAAACAGCGGAAACGCGACGATCGCCGGCGCTGGCTGCTGCGCGGTCTCGTGGTGGTGGTGGCGATCGCCGCCATCGCCTGGGCGCTCTACTACTTCGTGGTCGCGCGCTGGTACGAAAGCACCGACGACGCGTACGTCAACGGCAACATCGTGCAGATCACGCCGCAGTTGCCCGGGACGGTGGTCAGCATCGGCGCCGACGACAACGATTACGTGCGCGAAGGCCAGCCGCTGGTGAAGCTCGATACATCCACCGCGCGGGTCGCGCTGGACGCGGCGGAGGCCAACCTCGCCGCGACCGTACGCAAGGTGCGCGGGCTCTACAGCGGCGTGGGTTCCTCGCGCGCCGAAGTCGCGGTGCGCGAAGCCGCGGTGGCGCAGGCGCGCGCCGACTTCCAGCGCCGCCAGGGGCTGGCGAAGACCGGCGCGATTTCCGCGGAAGAACTCTCGCACGCGCGCGATGCGCTGACCGCCGCGGAAAGCGCGCTCGCCGGCGTGCAGCAACAGCTCGACACCAGCAACGCACTGGTGGAGAACACGCAAATCGCCTCGCATCCGGACGTGAAGGCCGCGGCGGCGCAGGTGCGTTCCACTTACCTCGATCTGCAGCGCGACACGCTGGTCGCGCCCGTGAGCGGGCACGTCGCCAAGCGTTCGGTGCAGGTCGGACAGCGCGTGCAACCGGGCACGCCGCTGATGGCCGTGGTGCCGCTGTCGCAGGTGTGGGTGGACGCCAACTTCAAGGAAACCCAGTTGCAGTACATGCGCATCGGCCAGCCGGTGACGCTGGATTCCGACCTCTACGGCGGCGACGTCGAATACCACGGTCGCGTCGAAGGCCTCGGCGTCGGCACCGGCAGCGCGTTCTCGCTGCTGCCCGCGCAGAACGCCACCGGCAACTGGATCAAGATCGTGCAGCGCCTGCCGGTGCGCATCTCGCTGGATGCGGCGGAGCTGGAGAAACATCCGCTGCGCATCGGCCTGTCGATGAACGTCGAGGTCAACCTGCACGACCGTTCCGGCCCCACGCTTTCGGAAAACGCCTCGGACAATCCGGTGCTCAGCACCGATGTCTACGACCGCGGCAACCGCGACGCCGATGCGCTGATCGCGCGCATCATCGCGGAGAACAGTGGCCCCGACGGAAATGCAGCGCAGAGCAACGCGAAATAGGAAGCGCTCCTGCGCGCATCGATAATCAGATGAATCGCAAGCAACCATCCTTGGCGCAGTTTCCGGCCGGCATCCATGCCTTGCCCGCGGCTATCGCACGCAATGCCATTATTCGCGACTTCCATGTCGCTCACCCTTCGCTTCGCTCAGGGCCAGCTCTGCTGTTCGCGCGCGCTCCGGGCGCGCGCAGTCAAGGCATCGCGTAAGCAGCAATGGCCGCGACCGCTCCCGCGAACTTCGGCGAATTCCGTCCGGCCAGCCTGCCGCTGGCGACGCTCGGCCTGTCGCTCGGCACCTTCATGCAGGTGCTGGACCTCACCATCGCCAATGTTTCGCTGCCGACGATCGCGGGCAATCTCGGCGCCAGCCAGAACCAGTCGGTGTGGGTGATCACTTCGTTCACCGTCGCCAACGCGATCGCATTGCCGCTCACCGGTTTCCTGTCGCGCCGCTTCGGCGAAGTGAAAACCTTCGTGTGGGCGACGCTGCTGTTCTCGCTCGCATCGCTGGCCTGCGGGCTGGCCACCAGCCTGATGATGCTGGTGGTGTTCCGCGCGATACAGGGCGCGATGGCCGGCCCGATGTATCCGTTGACGCAAAGCCTGCTGGTGTCGATCTATCCGCCCCAGAAGCGCGGCATGGCGCTGGCGATCCTGGCGATGGTGACAGTCGTGGCGCCGATCGCCGGTCCGATCCTCGGCGGCTGGATCACCGACAATTATTCCTGGGAATGGATCTTCTTCATCAACGTGCCGATCGGCATCTGCGTGAGCGCGATGATCGCCGCGCAACTGGGCAAGCGGCCGGAGAGCCTCGAACGGCCGCGCATGGATTACGTCGGCCTCGTCACGCTGATCCTCGGCGTAGGTTCGCTGCAGATCCTGCTGGACAAGGGCAACGAACTGGACTGGTTCGAGTCGAACTTCATCGTCGCGCTCGCCATTGTCGCCGCGATCTCGCTTTCGATTTTCCTGATCTGGGAACTCACCGACCGCGATCCGATCGTGAACCTCAGGTTGTTCCGGCACCGCAACTTCGCCGCGGGCACACTGGTACTGGTGCTGGCCTACGCGGTGTTCTTCGCGATCGCGCTGCTGGTGCCGTTGTGGCTGCAGACCACGCTCAGCTACACCGCGATCTGGTCCGGTCTCGCCACCGCGCCACTCGGCGTGGCGCCGGTGCTGCTGACTTTCTTCGTCGGCAAGTACGGAACCAAGTTCGACCTGCGCTGGCTGGCCTCGTTCGCGTTCCTGATGATGGGGCTGACCTGCTTCATGCGCGCCGAATTCACCACCAGCGTGGATTTCTATCACGTTGCGATGGCGCAATTGCTCCAGGGTGTCGGCGTGGCGTTCTTCTTCATGCCGATCCTCACGATTCTTCTGTCGGATTTGTCCGGCCGCGAAATCGCCGCGGGTTCGGGCCTGGCGACCTTCCTGCGTTCGCTGGGCGGCAGTTTCTCCGCGTCCATCACCACTTATTTCTGGGAACGCGGCGGCGCCACGCAGCACGCCACTCTCGCCACGCACATCAGCGCCTACAATCCGCAAACGCAGATCGCATTGGCGAACAGCGGCGGCGACGTGCAGCAATTCGCCGCCGGCATCAACGGCGCGATCACCCAGCAGGGCGTGCAGATTTCCTTCAACAACATCTTCTACGCCATGGGCTGGATCATCCTCGCCCTGATCGTGGTGATCTGGCTGGCCAGACCGCCGTTCGTTCCCAAGGCCGGTCCCGCCGCCGGCGGTGGACATTGACGTTCACAATTGCGCCGTTGTGCCCCTGCAACCACGTTGCTAAAGTCCCGAGGTCGCATGACGCCGAGAGCGTCGATGCGAGGGAGCGGGGACAGGGGTTTCATTCGGCGATACACAAGTCATCCATGCGTGGCCAGGGCGCCCATCGGCGTGCCCAGCCAACGTCATTGCTGATCCTGCCGCTTCGTCACGGCCTTTCATCCTCGTAGCGATTCGACCGGACCCGCAAACGCGCATCGCGTCGCGGGCCTTGATTCCGGCATTGCCGGAACGGTGGTTGCACATGCTTCGAGGTCCGGCCGCTTTCTCCACGCCTGCGCACGCGCTCGCGCCGCGCACGCGTCCGACCCGAATTTCCTTCCAGCCCGCCCGGCCAGCGCCGAGCGGGCTTTCGCTTTTTCCATCCGCAATATTTCCGCACTACATCAAGAGGCCCGAGTCATGAACAAGAGAATCTACAGCCTGGTCTGGAACCGCTCCCTCAACCAAGTCGTCGTGGCGTCGGAATTGGCGACGAACGGTGGCTCTGGATCCGCGTCGAGCGGCATCGCATGCACCGCTGGATCGCGCAAGCTATTACTGACTCTGATGATACTAAGCACAATTTGCGCGGTGTCGACATTTGCGCATGCATCAAGCATCCCCGACAGGGCGCTCAACACGACGGATTCATATAGCGACAGTGTGCGCTCTGCTGAGGCGGCAAATTCAATGACGGCCCCAGGAGTCACTTGTGGGTCGGGCACCGCGGACGGAAGTGGCGCCGTCGCATGTGGTACCGGCGCGGTGGCTTCCGGCAAGTACAGTTCAGCTTTCGGATACAGGGCCGGTGCCAGCGGTAGCGGCAATTTCAGTGTCGAACTGGGGGCAAATGCCTACGCCAACGACTACAGCACGGCAGTAGGCGCTCATGCAAATGCAATCATCGGCACTGGAGCAACCGTAGTGGGTTACTTCAGCCGCAGCAACGGATCATTTGCAACGGCGGTTGGATATCGCGCCAGCGCGGCGAAAGGCGCGGCGGCACTGGGTGGAAGCGCAAAGGCAACGGGCGCATACACGGTCGCCATCGGTTACAAGACGGACGTTTCCAGCGACTACGGAATTGCAATCGGCAATGAAGCCGCTGCTGGGGAATCCGGAACCGCTTTGGGAGCCGGCTCCGATGCCAGTGGCCTCAGCGTGGCGATCGGTGCATCGTCCAAGGCGGTTCCCGACAGTGCAACCGCAGTCGGAGCGAATGCCTACGCAGGTACGGGACTTTCCGTAGCCTTGGGATACAAGGCTCGCGTAGCCAGCATAGGAGCAGGCGGCGAGTACGCTTCCTACAGTGTAGCGTTGGGGGCAGGAGCTTATTCGGGTGCGGGAAAAGCCATCGCCATCGGACGAGCCTCCGCAGTCGGCCAAAACTCCATTGCAGTCGGCGATCACGCCAAAGCACAAAATCGCGACGGCATAGCGGTAGGTTCCAACGCATACGCAACCGGGGATTACAGCGTAGGGGTCGGCACTGCAGCCTCCTCTTCCGGAAAGAAATCCGTGGCTTTGGGCTTTGGATCGCTTGCAGATGGCGCACAAGCTTTTGCGCTTGGCCCAAGCTCGATCGCTTCGGCAAACAATTCCACCGCACTCGGCGGTGCGATAGATCTGAATGGCGACGGCATCATCGAACCCAACGAGCAGACGACCGCCTCGGGCGGCTTGTCCATGGCACTCGGTTCTGCTTCGCAAGCCACCCAAACCAATGCGACCGCAGTCGGTGGGGAATCTTTCGCCACCGGCGTGGGCGCCACCGCGCTCGGCAGCGCCGCCAACGCCTCGGCCACCAACTCGGTTGCGATCGGTTTCGGTTCGATCGCCAGCGTGGCGAATACGGTTTCGTTCGGCAACGCATCGACGAACACCTATCGCGAGCTGGTCAACATCGCCGATCCGACTTCCGCGCACTCAGCGGTGAATCTTGAATATTTCAATGCCCATACGTCTGCGCTGTTTTCCGAGATCGATCAATTGCAGAGCGAACTCGCGACGTTCGAAGCCTCGGTCAAGCCGGCTGCAAGCGCTTCCGCGACAACCACCGCTTCGCTGGCAGACGCGCCCGGGCAGAGCGGCAACGCAGGAGCCGACGCGCCAGCGACGACGCACACCCAGTCCTCCGGTTATTTTGCTTCCGCCGGCACAGGCCAACCGGGGCAGGCGACGCCGCTGCCTATCGCCGGCGCCACTTGCTCCGGTCCAAGCGGCGAAAGCGTGGGCGGCTATGGCGCTTTGGCGTGCGGCACCAACGCCAAGGCTCAGAACAGCGGCACGGCGGTCGGTGGAAGCGCTTACGCCAGCGTCGATTCTTCGGCGTTCGGCTACATGGCCAAGGCCCCGAGCGATGGCGGAACCGCCATCGGTTTCCATGCCTACAGTTCCGGCAGCAGCGCCGCCATCGGCGAATACAGCAATGCCAGCGGCTTCAATTCCACTGCCCTGGGTGCGCACACCACCGCCTCCGGAGCCGACGCCATGGCCGCCGGCGAGTACGCCACCGCCACGCGGCAAGGTACCGTTGCCCTCGGTGTGAGTGCCAGCGCCAGCGGCAACGCCAGCACTGCGGTCGGCGGCTGGTTCGACCGCAACGGCAACGGCTTGATCGACAGCGGTGAAACCGCCGTCGCAAGCGGTTACATCTCCACCGCAATCGGTGCCGCTGCGCAAGCGACCGGCAGCAGCAGCCTTGCACTGGGCGGCACAGCCGCCGCAACGGGGGACTATGCGACGGCGATCGGTGCACATTCCGTCGCATCGAGCCAGGGTTCGACCGCGTTCGGCGACTACGCGGGCGCCAACGGATACGAGAGCACGGCCATGGGCCATTCTGCCGCGGCGGCTGGTGCCTACAGCGTGGCACTCGGCAATTCCGCCATGAGTCCGGGCAAGAAAGCGATCGCCATTGGCCCTGCAGCGAATGCTTCCGGCACCCAGGCCTTCGCACTGGGTTCCTATGCAGCGGCAACCGCCAGCAACTCCACCGCCCTGGGCGGGGCGATCGATCTGAACGGGAATGGTTCGATCGGTACCGGCGAGTACACCGTTGCGACTGGCGGCCTGTCGATGGCATTGGGCTCCGCATCGCAAGCCACGCAAACCAATGCCACGGCAGTCGGCGCGGAGTCGCAGGCGACCGGCGCAGGCGCGACGGCGCTCGGCAGCGCGGCCAAGGCGACCGCCAGCAGTTCCATCGCAATCGGTTTCGGTTCGCTCGCGAATACAGCAAATACGGTTTCGTTCGGCAACGCATCAACGAACACTTACCGCGAGCTCGTCAACATTGCCGATCCAACGTCCGCGCACTCGGCGGTCGACCTGGAATATCTGCAGAAGAATTACATGACCACGTCGTCGCTGCTGGCCGAGATGGCGCAAATGCAGAGCCAGATCGATACGTTGCAGAAAGCCAGTGCAAGCGCGGCTTCCGCCGCGACACAAGTTGCCAGCGCCTCCCAAACCGCGGTCGCGTCATCGACCGTTACCCCGCCCCAGCGCGCCGCTTCCAATGCGCTTCCGGACGCATCAACCCAATCACCCGCTGGAGGACAGATTGCGGCGGGCACAACGGGTGCCGGCTCGCCATCGGCGAATGCCTATACCGACCAGCAAACCAGCGAGGCGCTCACTTCCGCGCAGACCTACACCGACACGCAAAACGTGCAGACGCTGAGTTCGGCGAAGGCCTACACCGACCAGGCGGTTGCCGGCGTCGAATCGGAGGTCGACGCGCTTGGGCAACGCGTGGATGCGCTCGACACACGTGTCGATCAGCTGGACGACCGCATCGGCCGCGTGGCGGCACTCGGCGCGGCGATGTCGATGATCTCGCCGGATGCGCGCATCAACAAGGACAACCAGGTCGGCATGGGCGTGGGCACCTATCGCGACCACAGCGCGCTGGGCATCGGTTACAGCCATTTGATCGGGCCCTCTGCCTCGGTGCGTGCCGGCATCGCGATCGGTGGCGGCGGCGACAATTCGGCGGGAGTGGGCGTGAATTTCGGCTGGTAAAGAGAAAGCCGGTCACAAACGTGGCCGGCTTTTTTCTGCAACCACAAGCGCATCCTCTTTTGCCTCAGCGTGTTGCACATTCCCGGCAGTCGCCGCCATGACCATGCGTCGCGCGATCATCGATCGTCTGCGCGGGCGTCACGTCGCCAAGCGTGGCGGCAGCGTGTCAGCGCTCGCGCCCTCGAGGCGCCATAACTGTAGCCGCAGTGCGCACGGCGGATGTTGCAATGCAGGATTGTGACGCGCATCGCCTCTTGTTACGCTCCCTCGTGCGGTTCCACGTGTGGTGGGGAGTATCCACACGGGAGGCAATGCGATCGCCGGGGAGGCCTCGCATCGTCGTGGCGGGGTGCCTTTCGCGGCACTCGTGATCCGAAGGGGGCGCCCGGCAACAGATGGATCGACCCATACATTTTTTCTGCGGCTGCGTAAAAAGCCGCCACGTGATTTTTTCGAGCGGCGCCGTCGCGGGTATTCCCGCGCGCGGTTTGCTGAACGTGTGATTGCACCTCCAGAAGCTTTGTTCATCCACTCACCCTGAGAGCCCGTCATGAACAAGAAGATCTACAGCTTGGTATGGAACAAGTCCCTTGGCCAAGTCGTCGTCGCTTCCGAGCTGGCCAGTTGCAAGAGTGTGGGGGGCAGCACCGCGACCGGAAGTGCGGTGCCGCAATGGGCGCGACTGGCATTGGCGGTGTTGCTGGCGTTGGGCGCGATACCGCTGGCGTTGGCGGGACAAACTACCTGCCCGGGCGGTACAGCCTCCGGCAACGGCGCATTGGGTTGCGGCACGAACAGCAACGCCAGTGGCGCGTATGCAACGGCGATCGGCGCCGAGGCCACGGCTTCGGGCGATTATTCGTCGGCCTTCGGTTACAGCTCGCTGGCTTCCGGTACAAGTGCAGTGGCCTTGGGCGACCACGCGACGAGCTTGAGCGACAACGGGGTCGCGATCGGCGACGGCGCCTATGTAGCGGCAGTGGCGGCGCAAGGCACGGCGATCGGTGCGAACAGCAGCGTGACGGGCGCTTATGGCACGGCGCTGGGTGTCGGTGCACAGGCGAGCGGTTCGTATGCGACCGCTCTTGGTGCTTATGCTGCGGCAAGCGGAAACTACAGCTCGGCCGTCGGCGCGCACGCCACGGCCAGTGGCGAGTACGCCACGGCGATGGGCAACAAGGCTTATGCCAGTGACCTAGGCGCAACGGCGGTCGGCGCCTACAGTTCGGCTACCGGACTCTATGCCTCGGCTTTCGGCATCGGCGCGCATGCAAGCAATTCCGGGGCGACAGCCGTGGGCGTGGGCAGCTACGCCTCCGGCTACATCGCAACGGCATTGGGTGCGGATGCCTACGCCGCCGGCGATGATTCGATCGCGCAGGGTTTCCGCGCGTACACCTCTTCACAAGCAACCAACGGACTGGCGATCGGCGCGTTCGCGGCGGTGACGAACTACGCGGGCGTGGCGATCGGTGCGAACTCCTACTCCTCGGGCCAGGGTGCGGTGGCATTGGGGAGCCTCGCGAACGCGTCGGGGGATCTGAGTCTGGCGGCGGGCTACTCGGCGTTTGCCACGGGCGCGGGCTCGACGGCGGTGGGCAACACGGCGGTGGCGTACGGGTCGTACGCCACGGCGGTGGGCAGCAACGCGTATGCGTCGGGCGCCAACGCGACGGCGGTGGGCACGGCGGCACAGGCCATCGGCGACAACAGCAGCGCGTTCGGGTACAGCGCCACGGCGACCGGCACGAGTTCCGTCGCGGTGGGCGATCACGCGAATGCCTACGGCGGCGGCGACATCGCAGTCGGCCAGAATGCGGGCGCCAACGGCGTGGGCTATTACGGCACGGCACCGGCGACGGCGGTGGGCGCCAACGCACTGGCGACCAATGAGGGTGCGTCGGCGTTCGGCAACCAAGCCAATGCGACGGGCAAATACGCCACGGCGATCGGATCGCAGGCTTATGCGAGCGGAACCAGCAGTACCGCCTTGGGCAACAAGGCCAGCGCGAGCGGAAAATACAGCGCGGCGACCGGTTATCGCGCCGAGGCTAGCGGCAATTTCAGTACCGCGAATGGCGACCTGGCCATCGCATCGGGCCTGTACAGCACGGCCGTGGGCAGCCACGTGTATGCCAGCGGCACGTATGCCACCGCGGTAGGTTCATGGTCGTACGCCACGGGTTACGGCGGCACCGCATTGGGCGGTGGCAGCCACGCGGATGGTTCGTATTCCACGGCGGTGGGCTTGGGCGCACACGCCGAAAATGTTGGCGCGACCGCGCTGGGTGTAGGTAGTTACGCCAGCGGCTATGTCGCCACCGCACTGGGCGCGGACGCTTACGCGGGCGGGTCGAAATCGATCGCGCAGGGCTTCCGCGCATACACCTCCTCGCAAGCGACCAATGGCGTGGCGATGGGCACGTATGCGGCGGTAACGAACTACGCGGGCGTGGCGATTGGCGCGGATGCATATTCGTCCGGTCAAGGGGCAACGGCAGTAGGCACCTTTTCGAGCGCATCGGGCGACCTGAGCACCGCCGTGGGCTATTCGGCAATCGCCACCAACAATTACGCATCCGCATTCGGCAATACGGCAGCCGCGATGGGTGCCTACAGCACGGCGCTCGGCAGCAACTCCTACGCAAGTGGCAAGAAGTCCGTCGCCGTCGGTTACAACTCGACCGCCAGCGGCGTGCAGGCATTCGCCTTGGGCTCCAGTTCGCTGGCTTCCGGCAACAATTCCACCGCACTGGGCGGCGCGATCGACAAGAACGGCGATGGCACGATCGGCCCGGGCGAATACACTGCCGCCACCGGTGGCCTGTCGATGGCACTGGGTTCCGCCTCGCAAGCGACACAAACCAATACCACCGCGATCGGCGCAGAGTCGGAGGCCACGGGCGCCGGCGCCACCGCGTTGGGAAGTCTGGCCGAAGCCACTGCCAGCAATTCCGTCGCGATTGGCTTCGGCTCCATCGCCAATGTCGCCAACACCGTCTCCGTCGGTACCCCGACCAGCTTGCGCCGCATCGTCAACGTCGCCGATCCCATCGGCGCGAGCGACGCAATGACGCTCGGGTATTTCAATAGCCACGTCTCGCCGCTGATCAGCGAAATCGACCAGCTGCAAAGCCAGCTTACGGCCATGGATGCCTCGATCGCGCCCGGTCCCGCAGGGGTTGGTTCGAGTGGCGGGAATCCCATTCTCGCCAACACGGGCACCTACTGCTCCGGCGGTGGAATGAGCAACGAGAATGGCTCGGGTGGCGTGGCCTGTGGTCCGGGCGCGCAAGCAACCGGCACGGGCTCCAGTGCTTTCGGTGCCGGCGCTACTGCCACAGGAGTCAATGCTCAGGCCTTCGGCAAGTATGCCAATGCCAGCGGCGATCAAAGCACGGCGGTCGGGAAATATGCCGCAGCATCCGGTCAGGGAAGCAGTGCAGTGGGGCGTTCCGCATCGGCTTCAGGAAACGCCAGCGTCGCAGTGGGCGGCTGGGATGATTTAAACCACAACGGTTCCGTCGACAGCGGTGAAACCACGGTCGCCAGCGGCGCGTATTCCACCGCGATCGGCTCGGCGGCACAGGCGCCGGGGACAAGCTCCACCGCACTGGGTGTCTTCGCCAATGCCGGCGGCGCTTCCGCCACCGCGCTTGGCGCGTACAGCTCCGCGCAAGCCTACGCCACCGCGATCGGCAAAGGCAGCTCCGCGCATACGTACGCCACTGCGCTCGGCAAATACGCCACGGCCTACAAAGGCAGTACCGCGATCGGCAGACTTACCACCGCCTCAGGTAGCTACAGTGTCGCCATTGGCACCAACGCAAAGTATGGCGGTGCGACAGGCGCCTACAGCGTCGCCATCGGCGACGACGCGAATTCCATCGGCAAGAAATCCGTGGCACTGGGCTTCAGCTCGCTGGCTTCCGGTTCGCAGTCCTTCGCGCTCGGGCCGTATTCGCAAGCCTCCGCCAGCAACAGCACCGCGCTCGGTGGCGCGATCGACAAGAACGGCAACGGCACCATCGATCCCGGCGAGTACACATTCGCAAGCGGTGGCTTGTCCATGGCCTTGGGTTCGGCCGCGCAGGCGACGCAAACCAATGCCACCGCAATCGGCGGAGAGTCGGAGGCCACCGGCGCGGGCGCAACCGCGTTGGGCAGCCTGGCCGACGCTACTGCCAGCAATTCCGTCGCGATCGGGTTCGGCTCCATCGCCAATCTCGCCAATACCGTCTCCGTCGGCACCCCGACCAGCTTGCGCCGCATCGTCAACGTCGCGGATCCCATCAATGCGCAGGACGCGATGACACTCGGGTATTTCAATGTCCATGTCTCTTCGCTGATGACCGAGATCGATCAACTGCAGAGTCAGTACGCCGCGCTGAACACCTCGGTGCAGGCCGTCACTGCGGCGGCCGCGGTGCCCCCGGTGCCGCAGGAAGCCGCAGGCACGCCAGGTGCCCCACCGCCGACCGCGGATGCCGCCACCCTCGCCTCCGCCAACGCCTACACCGACCAGCAAACCCAGGAGGCCCTGTCTTCGGCCAAAACCTACACCGATGCCTCCAGCGCCCAGACCCTCGCCTCCGCCAAGGCCTACACC
>Ga0134126_10004107_pt1 | contig 18218 bp, 16 predicted proteins | sample KB31752_FD_96881 | JGI IMG/M metagenome (GOLD analysis project Ga0134126, IMG submission 96881) | Terrestrial soil microbial communities with excess Nitrogen fertilizer from Kellogg Biological Station, Michigan, USA - KB3-175-2 | ecosystem: Environmental > Terrestrial > Soil > Unclassified ...
CCGTACCCTCCCCATCGACGTGAATGGCGCCGCCCTCGAGAACGATCGGCGCGGCGTAGCGATCCCGCATCTCCGTGCTCAGGGCTTCCGATGAGATCGCGCGCGGGACCAGCAGATCCCGCGTGAACGGGTGATAGAGACCGCCCCAGGCGTTGAAGCGCCACTGGACGCTGCGCAGCTTGTCGGGTCGCTCGGTGACCACGAACGTCGGGCCGCTGTCCCGGACCCAGATGTCGTCGTACTCCATGCCTGTGATATTGACACCCGGCGGTGCGATCTCCCTCACCTCCTCGACCTTTCGCGGACTGACGCCGAGCATCACGGGCTCGAAGTGACTGATGGCCGAGGCGACCTGCAGCACGGCCTCCTGCGCCGGAAGGGCGCCCTCGCGCCAGTTGTCGGTGCGCTCCGGCAGGAGGAGCCAGGTGGTCTCGTGCGGCTCGAATTCCGCGGGCATCCAGTAGCCTTCGGCCGCGGGTGTCTTGTCGCGCAGATCGAAGGTCTCCTGATCGACCGTCTCCCAATGGTCCTCGCCTAGCTCATCCTCTTCCTCGGGAATCATGAGCTCTCCGGCGTCGCGCGCAGCTTGCTGTGTTTGTAGCCGTAGAGAGCGTAAATCGCGGTGCCGAGCACGGTCCAGAGGAGCAGCCGGATCCAGGTGGCATTCGACAGAAAGTAGGTCATGCCCGCACACACGATCGCCCCGAGAGGGCACAACAGCCAGGCTGCCGGAACGCGGAAGGGACGGTGGACATCCGGCCGGGTGTGGCGCATCACGAGCACCCCGATGCAGACCACCGCAAAGGCCAGCAGGATGCCGATGGAGATCAGGTCCGCCAGCACGTCGAGGGGAAACACCCCGGCGATCAGCGCCGCGCCGATGCCGGTGACCGCGGTTGCGACGTGCGGCGTCTTGAAACGGCGGTGGCAGCGGCTCATGGCCGGCGGCAAGAGACCGTCATCGGCCATGGAAAGCAGGATGCGCGGTTGTCCGAGGAGCGAGGTCAGGATCACCGACGTCATGCCGACGATGATGCCGAGCACGAGGAGCCCTTTCAGCCACGAGAGCGCCGCATGCGCGTCCAGGGCCACGGCGACCGGCTCGGCGTCGTTCAGCTTGAAGTACGGCACCATGCCAGTGACCACGGCCGCCATCGCCAGGTAGAGCAGCGTGGAAACCACCAGCGTGCCGATGATTCCGATCGGCAAGTCGCGCTGGGGATTACGCGCCTCGAGCGCCGTGGTCGAGGCGGTATCGAACCCCACGTAGGAGAAAAAGATGATCCCGGCGCCCTGCAGCACCCCGGTCCACCCGAAGTGACCGAACGTTCCCGTGTTGGGCGGAATGTAGGGATGCCAGTTGCCCGGATCGATGAACTTCAACCCCACCAGCACGACGACCACGATCACCCCGACTTTGAGGGCCACCATGATGTTGGTGATGCTGGCCGTCTCCCTGATGCCAACGTAGCAGACCCAGCTCATTGCCGCGATGATGAGCATCGCGGGCAGATTGACGATGGCGCCGGTCGCGACCAGGTGCCCGGTCGCGCTCTCCTGCAGGGGTGCGTTGACCCAGACGGCCGGCAGGTGGATGTGCCAACCGGCGAGAAGATTGACCACATACCCTGACCAGCTCACCGCCACCGCGGAAGCCGATATGCCGTACTCGAGCAGCAGGTTCCAGCCGATGAACCACGCGATCGCCTCGCCGAGCGTCGCGTACGTATAGCTGTAGGCGCTGCCCGGCACCGGCAGAAATGCCGCAAACTCCGCGTAACAGAGCGCCGCGAGCGCACTGCCAAACGCGGCGATGAGCAGCGAGAGGGTGATGGCCGGTCCCGACTGGTTGGCCGCGACCGTGCCGGTGAGGACGAAGACGCCCGTCCCGACGGTGGCGCCGATGCCGATGGACATGAGCGACCACGCGCTCAACGCCTGCTTGAGGCGCTCGGCGCCGGCCAGATCGCGCGCCTGCACCGGGCGGACCGCGAGTAGCTTGCTGAGAACGGAGGACTTGGCAGCCGGCTGGGCGCCGCCATCGGTCGCGTTGTACATTGAGGGATTGTACTCGTTTATTGCGCTGGATCCGGGCATTGCGCTGCACAATCCATGCTCCGCGCAAGCCCCCGGGGCGTCCATCCATGGACGCCCGTGCGACGCATGCGTCGCACCCCTGCCCGGCCCCCGCCGCCACCTGCGGCGGCGGGGCGCAGTCCGTGTGCCTGGTCCGCGGCATTCGTGTGCTAGCATGCGGCGCTCGGCCGCGGGGTTCGTTCACCCGGCGGCAATTCGAATTCCTCGAGGTGTCCACGTCATGTCCACGGCCGCGCCCCTGAAGCTCACGCCCCCCGCCGAGGGAGCCAAGATCACCCTGCGCGACGGCAAGCTCGTCGTCCCCGAGAACCCCATCATCCCTTTCATCGAGGGTGATGGCACGGGCCCGGACATCTGGCGCGCGAGTGTGCGCGTCATGGATGCTGCGGTGCAGAAGGCGTACGGCGGCCGCCGCAGGATCCACTGGATGGAGGTGTTCGCGGGCGAGAAGTCGAACCGCCAGTTCAACAGCTGGCTTCCCGATGAGACCGTGGCCGCCTGCCGCGACTACCTGGTCTCGATCAAGGGTCCGCTAACCACGCCGGTGGGCGGCGGTATCCGCTCGCTCAACGTGGCGCTGCGCCAGCTCCTCGACCTCTATGTCTGCCTGCGCCCCGTACGCTGGTTCAAGGGTGTGCCTTCGCCCGTGAAGCACCCGGAGAAGGTGGAAATGGTGATCTTCCGTGAGAACACCGAGGACATCTACGCCGGCATCGAGTTCGAGGCCGGCACCGAGGAGAACCGCAAGTTCCTCGAGCTCTTCCAGCAGCACTTCCCCAAGGCCTACGGCAAGATCCGCTTCCCGGCGAGCTCCGGCATCGGCATCAAGCCCGTATCGAAGGAAGGCTCGGAGCGGCTGATCCGCTCCGCCATCCAGTACGCGGTCACCAACAGGCGCCGCAGCGTCACGCTGGTCCACAAGGGCAACATCCAGAAGTTCACCGAGGGCGCGTTCCGCAACTGGGGCTACCAGCTCGCCGAGCGCGAGTTCCCGGGCGCCACCTACACCTGGGAGCAGTGGGAGCGCACCAAGGCCGCCTCCGGCGAGAAGGCCGCCAACGCCGAGATGGACGAAGCCAGGCGCGGCGGCAGGATCATCGTCAAGGACGCGATCGCCGACATCACCCTGCAGCAGGTGCTCACCCGCCCCGATGAGTTCGACGTCATCGCGACTCTGAATCTCAACGGCGACTACCTCTCCGACGCGCTCGCCGCGCAAGTCGGCGGCATCGGCATCGCCCCCGGCGGCAACATCAACTACCTGACCGGCCACGCCGTCTTCGAGGCCACGCACGGCACCGCCCCCAAGTACGCCAATCTCGACAAGGTCAACCCCGGCTCCGTCATCCTCTCCGGCGAGATGATGTTCCGCTACATGGGCTGGACCGAGGCCGCCGACGCCATCATCCGCGCCATGGACAAAACCATCGCCCAGAAAACCGTGACGTACGACTTCGCCCGCCTGATGGAAGGCGCGACCGAGGTTGCCACGTCCGCCTTCGGCGACGCCCTCATCCGCAACATGTAACTACAGGGTCCCGCGGGCGCCGACGCATGACGATCCTCGATTGGGCCCGCAAAGTGCAGGCCGTCGCCCAAAGCGGACTGGCCTTCACCCAGGACGAGTTCGACCGTGAGCGCTACACCCAGCTCACCGAGCTCGTGGCCTCGATCCTCTCTTCCGAGCTCGACATCCCGCTGGCCCAGGCCAAGGGTTTCTGGGCGGGAGAGGAAGGCTACGCCACCCCCAAGGTGGACGTCCGCGGCGGCATCTTCGAGAACGACCGCGTCCTCCTGGTCCGCGAGCGCTCCGATGGCAAATGGACCCTCCCGGGCGGCTGGGTCGACGTCAACGACTCCCCCTCAGGCGCCGTGGCCCGCGAGATCTTCGAGGAATCCGGCTATCGCGCCCGCGCCATCAAGCTCGCCGCCCTGGTCGACAAGCGCCGCCACCCGCATCCCCCCGGCATCCATCACATCTACAAGCTCTTCTTCCTCTGCGAGCGCACCGGCGGCGCCCCCGCCGTCAGCAGCGAAACCGACGCCGTGCAGTTCTTCGGCATCCACGCGCTGCCCGAGCTCTCCACCGGCCGCGTGCTCGCCTCGCAGATCGAGCGGCTGCACCAACATCACCTTCACCCGGAGCTGCCGACCGACTTTGACTGACCCGCGCGCGCAGCAGGCCCCGCCCTTCGGCACGCACATCGCCCGGCTCGCCGCGCGCCGGATTGCCGCTGCCTTCGTCGACTACAACGCGGAATTCCGGGCCATCACCCGGCGCGCGCCCGCGCGTTTCGACGCCAGCGACTGGAAAGAGAGTCAGCGCGATGCCGTCGAGCGCATCGAGCTCTACGACCGGTTCGTCACCCGCACGGTCGCGGAGCTCAGGCAGATGCTGGGACCGCGGGCGGACGATCGGGACATCTGGATGCGGATTCGGGAGGACTTCGCCGGGCGCGTCGCCGGCCTGCCCGACGCGGAGTTCATCAAAACCTTCTTCAGCTCCATCAGCCGGCGGCTCTTCGGCACGGTGGGCATCGATCCGGAAATCGAGTTCGTCGCCACCGATCTCGATCCACTCGCGCGTGTGACCTCCACGGTCACTACCAACACGTACATCAATCACGGGTCGCTGGCACTCCTCTTCGAGGACGTGCTCGGCGACGTGCGCTTCCACACGCCATGGAAAGACCTCGACAAGAGCATCCGCCACGTGACCGGCGAGGTGCTGGCGCATCTTGCGGCCCGCGCAGAGCAGAGAGCCGTGCAGCGGGTCGAGGTGATCCGGCCGGTCTTCTACCAGATCTTCCGCGCCTACATCGTCGGGCGGCTCATCGGGCGCAATTTCCTCGTGCCGCTGGTCATCGCCCTCAAGAACTCCGACGGCGGCATGCTGGTCGATGCGGTGATGCTCGCGGAGGCCGACGTCAGCATCGTCTTCAGCTTCTCCCGCTCGTATTTCCATGCCGACCTCGAGCACGTGGCGGAGGCCGTGGTCTTCCTGAAGTCGCTGATGCCGAGGAAGCCGGTGAGCGAGCTCTTCACGGTGCTCGGTCGCGCCCGACAGGGCAAGACGGAACGCTATCGCGAGATCATGCGTCATCTCGCCGGTACGCCGGATCGCTTCGTGCAGGCCCCCGGCGAGCGCGGTCTCGTCATGGTGTGCTTCACCCTCCCCTCCTTCGATGTCGTCTTCAAGGTGATCCGCGACCGCTTTCCCTACCCGAAGAGCATCCTGCGCGAGGAGGTCATGGCGAAATACCGGCTGGTCTTCCGCCACGATCGCGCCGGCCGGCTGGTCGATGCGCAGGAATTCCGCCGGCTGCGCTTCCCGAAGGCGCTCTTCGCGCCGGAGCTGCTGGCGGAGCTGCTCGCCGAAGCCGCGCTCACGGTGCGCGAGGCCGGCGAGCACCTGGTCTTCGAGCACATGTACATCGAGCGGCGAATGACGCCGCTCAACCTCTACCTGCGCGCCGCCTCCGCGGCCGCCGCCGGGCAGGCGGCCCTCGACTACGGCCAGTGCATCCGCGATCTCGCCAATACCAACATCTTCCCGGGCGACCTGCTGCTGAAGAATTTCGGCGTCACCCGCAACGGCCGCGTGATCTTCTACGACTACGACGAGCTCTGCCTGGTGACCGATTGCCACTTCCGCGACCTGCCGCGGCCCGCCAATCCCGAGGACGAGATGCGTGGCGAGCCCTGGTTCTACGTCGGCGAGCACGATGTCTTTCCGGAGACTTTCATCCCTTTCGTCGCCTTCGATGACGCGCAACGCGAGGCGCTCCTGCGCACCCACGGGGAGATCTTCACGGCGAGATTCTGGCGCCAGGTGCAGCGGCGGCTGTTGGATGGCGAGGTGCTGGAGGTCCTGCCGTACCACCCGCACCGCGTGCGCGTCGCGAGCGGTTAGAATGAGCCCATGAGCCGCCTCCTGGTCGTCCTCGGCACCGTTCTGATCGTCATCGGCCTGCTCTGGCCGTGGGTGAGGCGGCTGCCGCTCTTCCGTCTGCCGGGTGACATCATCATCGACCGGCCGCATTTCAAGTTCTTCTTTCCGCTCACCACGATGCTGATCGTGAGCCTCGTCCTCTCCGTCCTGGCGTGGATCTTCAGGCGCTGAGCGCCTGGGTCACATCCGCGATGAGATCATCGATGTCCTCGAGCCCGATCGAGAGGCGCACGGTGCCCTCGGTGATCGCCGAGATCGCCTGCTGATCGGCGCTGAGATCGCGCCCGCCCATCATCTGCGCCGTCACGACCAGCGACTCGGTGGACCCGAGACTCGCCGTCATGGCGAAAAGCTGCAGCGCATCGGCGAACCGGCCGCTCGCCTCCGCCCCGCCCTTGAGATCGAAGGTCACGATGGTGCCGAAGTCCTTCATCTGCGCGCGCGCCAGCTCATGCCGCGGGTGCGAGGGCAATCCCGGGTAGTGCACGCGCGCCACCGCCGGGTGGCTCGCGAGAAGCTCTGCGATGCGCTGTGCGCTCGCCGACTGGGCCTGGTAGCGCACGAAGTAGGTTCTGAGGCCCCGGAGGATGAGATACGCGGCATGCGGATCGAGCGTTCCACCGAGCATGCCGAAATCCGTGCGCATCGAGCGGATGAGATCTCCGCGTCCGATCACCGCGCCCCCGAGGACATCGCCCGCCCCGGAGGCGTACTTGGTCAGGCTGTGCACGAAGACATCGATGTCGTACTCCCCGTGCTGGTGCAGTCCCGCGAAGGTATTGTCCATCGCCACGAGCGCCCCGGCGCTTTTTGCCAGCCGGGTAATCGCCCCGATATCGGCGACCTTCGTGACCGGATTGGTCGGACTCTCGAACCACACCAGCCGCGTCGGATGCGCCGCCAGCGCACGCTCGATGCCTGCGGCGTCCTCGATCGACAGCATGCTGTGCGTCACACCGAAGCGCCCCAGCAGGCGACGGATGAGATAACGCGTCGGGTTATACGTCTCCACGAAGCAAAGGATGTGATCTCCCTGCTTGGTCAGCGCAAGCAGCGCCTGCGCGACGGCGCCGACCCCCGAGGCGGTCACCAGGCACTCTTCCCGACCCTGCAGCTCCGCGAGCAGCAGCTCGAGCTGGCGCGTGGTGGGATTGGAGGCGCGGCTGTAGAAGAATCCGGGCCGCTCGCCGCGCAGATAACGCTCGGTCTCCTCGAGCGTATCGAATTCGAACTTGACGCTCTGATAGATCGGGGCAATCACCGGGCGATTGTCGGCGGCGAGCTCTATCGGCGGCGGATGATTGACGCGCGTGGGCTTTTTCATGGCGCGCAGAGGGTAAACCGATCCGCATCCAGATGGGCGGGAAACCTTTCACGGAATGCGCGCAGCGCCTGCAGGTCGAGCTCGACGGTCCGCAGCCCCGGCATCGCGGCGAGCTCGGCGAGCGGCTGGCCGAGAAAATCGCAGACCAGGCTGTCGCCGCGGTGCTCGACGGCGCAGCCGTCTTCGCCGGTACGGTTCACACCGGCCACGAACGCCTGATTCTCGATGGCGCGCGCGATGAGGAGCTGACGCCAGGCGTAAGCCCGCGCGGCCGGCCAGTTGGCGACATAAAGGAGAAGGTCGTAGTCGAGGTCCGCGCGCCGGCGGCTGAAGACCGGAAAGCGCAAGTCGTAGCAGACGAGCGGACAGATCCTGAAACCGCGCCACTCCACCGTCCACGCGGAGCGGCCGGGAGTGAAGTGCTCGTGCTCGCCACCCATGCGGAACAGGTGCCGCTTGTCGTAGTGGCGCAGGCCCTCGCCCGGCTCTGCCCACAGCAGACGGTTGTAGTAACTGCCCTGCTCCGCCGTGATGACACTGCCTGCCACCGCTGCATCCAGTCGGTGCGCGAGTCGCTGCAGCCATGCCACGGTCGGGCCATCGGCCGGCTCGGCGACACGCTCCACCTCCATGGTGAACCCGGTCGTGAATGTTTCCGGCAGGATGACGAGGTCCGTCTCGCCGGCGAGCGGCGCGAGCAGCGCCTCGAACCGCCCGCGGTTTTCGTCGGGATCCTGCCAGGCGAGCGGCTGCTGGGCGAGCGTCACGCGCACGCTGACGACTCCCTCCGTGCCAACGGCCACATGCCGCGCCTCGTGCTGCGCCGCATCATGCGCCCGCCCGGCTGAGCCGCCCCGCCAGGTCGGCCAGGCGTGCCGCCGCCGCATCGAGCGTGTCGTCCCGCTTGGCGATGCAGAGCCGCACGACCGAAAGCTTCGGCGGTTCGGCGTAGAAGGGTGACAGCGGGATCGTGGCCACCCCGCCCGCCGTCAATGCGCGCTCGGCGAACTCCACATCTCCCGGCGGCAGCAACGCGCCGAAGTCGAGCAGCTGGAAGAAGGTGCCCTGCGCCGGCGGCAGCACGAAGCCGGAGCCCGCCAGCGCCCCGCGCAGACGATCGCGCTTGGCCTGGAAGAACGCCGGCAGCTCCCGGCCGGTGTCCGGCCTTTCGGTCAGATAGGCCGCGATCGCGTGCTGCAGGGGATTCGCGATGCTGAACGTGTTGTACTGATGCACCTTGCGCAGCTCGCCCGTGAGCGGCGGCGGCGCGACGGCGTAGCCGACACGCAGTCCGGTGGCGTGCAGGGTCTTACCGAAGGAGAATACGGCGAAGCTCCGTTCGCGCAGCTCCGGATGCGACAGGACCGATGCGTGTGTGCGGCCATCGAACACCACGTGCTCATAGACCTCATCGGAGACGACGACGATGTCCCGGCCGCGAACGATCGCCGCAAGCTGATCGAGGTCACCGCGCGTGACGACGGTGCAAGACGGGTTGTGCGGTGAATTGAACAGCACCAGCCGGGTACGCGGCGTGATCGCCGCTCGCACGCGATCCCAGTCGTAACGGAATTCGGGCGGCAGCAGCGGCAGACGAATGCATCGTCCGCCCGCGAGGCGAACGGCCGGCTCGTAGGAATCGTATGCGGGATCGAATGCGATCGCCTCGTCCCCCGGGCCGACGACTGCCTGCACGGAGGAGTAGATCGCCTCGGTGGCGCCGAGAGTGACGGTGATCTGCGTCTGCGGGTCGAAATCGCCTCCGTAGCTCGCGGCGAGCTTGCGCGCGATGCGCTCACGCAGCTCCGCGACGCCTTCCATCGGGGCGTACTGGTTGTGTCCCTGACGCATGGCCTCGCCGGTGAGCTCGGCGAGCCGCGGGTCGATGTCATAGTCGGGGAAGCCCTGCCCCAGATTGAGTGCCCCGAGCTCGCGGGCACGACGCGACATGACCGTGAAGATGGTCGTGCCGACGCCGGGGAGCTTGCTAGACATCCGCTTCCGCGGCGGCGAGCGCCGCGCCGAGCACGCCCGCCTGATTGCCGAAATGCGCGGGCCGAACCTCCGCCTCGCAGTGCAGCAGCGGCGCAAAATCCGCGAACCGCTCGCTGATCGCCCCGCCGAGGATGAAAAGGTCGGGCCAGAGCAGCGCCTGCATCCGATCGAGATAGACGTTCACCCTGTCCATCCAGGCCGCCCAGTCGAGGTTGAGAGCAGCCTTGACGTGCGCGGAAGCGTACTTCTCCGAATCCATCCCGTTCAGCTCCATGTGCCCGAGCTCGGTGTTGGGAAAGAGCCTGCCCCCGACGAAGAGCGCCGAGCCGATGCCGGTGCCGAAGGTCAGCATGACCACCGAGCCGTTGATTCCCCGGCCGGCGCCCAGGCGCATCTCCGCGAGACCCGCCGCATCCGCGTCGTTGAGGAAGAGCGCATCGCGGTTGAGCGTGCGCCGGATGAGCGCCGCGCCGTCGGCCCCTATCCAGGAATGATCGATGTTGGCGGCCGTTCGGGCCCGGCCGCTCTTCACCACCGCCGGAAAGGCCAGACCCACGGGCCCGGTCGCCTCCGGCAGCTTCGCGGCCAGCCCCGCGATCGTCGGCATCATCGCCTCGGGGCTGGACGGCTGCGGCGTCGGCGCTGAGATGAGGTCCCCGACGAGGCGCCCCTCCTCGGCGTCCACCACACCCGCCTTGATGAAGGAGCCCCCGACGTCGATGCCCAACAGTCTGCGTGTCATATGCGTTTTTCCGGTCAAAGGTTGGCAGCGGCGGCAAGCTGCATGTCGCGCTCGCGCCGCTTCTGTCGATGGCGCATCCACACCGTGGCGACCACCACTCCGCTCGCCACCACCGATACCATGAGGGTGGCGAGCGCGTTCACGTCCGGGCTGACCCCGAGGCGCACCTTGGAGAAGATCACCATCGGCAGCGTGCTCGAGCCCGGCCCGGCGACGAACTGCGAGATGACCAGGTCATCCCACGAGAGCGTGAAGGCGAGCAGCCATCCCGCGAGCACCGCCGGCAGGATGAGCGGCAGCGTGATGCGCCAGAACACCTTCGCCGGACGGGCGCCCAGGTCCTGGGCCGCCTCCTCGAGCGACTCATCGAACCCGGCCAGCCGCGACTGTATCACCACAGTGACATACGCCATGCAAAACGAGATATGGGCGAGCGTGATGGTGAGTGCCCCCATCCCCCGCGGCCAGCCGATCGCCTGCTCCAGGGCGACGAAGAGCAGCAGCAGGGAGAGGCCGCTGATCACTTCCGGCATGACGATGGGCGCCGTCGTCATTCCGATGAGGAGCGAGCGGCCCCGGAAGGGACCGAGCCGCGCGAGCGCCGTGCCGGCCAGGGTGCCGAGGATCGTCGACACGGTCGCCGCGCAGAGCGCCACGCGCACCGAGAGCCACGCGGCATCGAGCACCTCGCCGTCCGAGAGGAGCACGCCGTACCACTTGAGCGTGGGCGAATGCGCGCCGTCCCAGACCGTGACCAGGCGGCTGTTGTTGAAGGAGTAGACGATCATCGACAGGATCGGCACGTAGAGGAACACGAGCCCGAGCACGAGCACGGTGCGCGAGAAGACTCCCTTCGCTCTCATGCTCCGGCCTCCTCCACCGGCTGCGCGTCCAGTTGCCGCCGCTCGACCCGCTGCAACAGCACGATGGGCACGACCAGGAGCAGCAGGATCAGGATCGCCACCCCGCTCGCCACCGGCCAGTTGCGATTGTCGAAGAACTCATCCGACAGGATGCGCCCGATCATGATCTGATCCGTCCTGCCGAGCAGGGTAGGAATCACGTACTCCCCGACCGCGGGGATGAAGACGAGGAGCGACCCGGCGGCGATTCCCGGGAGCGACTGCGGCAACGTCACACGCAGGAAGGCGGTGAGCGGACGAGCGCCGAGATCGGCAGCGGCCTCGAGAAGCGCCGGATCGTGCTTCTCGAGGTTGGCGTAGAGAGGCAGGATCATGAACGGCAGGTAGGAATAGACGATGCCGATGTAAAGCGAGAAGTCGGTCTGCAGCAGCGTGACCGGATGATGGACGAGGCCGAGGCGCAGCAGCACATCGTTGATGAGGCCATCGTTCTGCAGCAACCCGATCCACGCATAAACGCGCAGCAGGAACGAGGTCCAGAACGGCAATATGATCAGCATCAGGAGGAAGGTACGCCAGGCCTCGCCGGCACGCGCGATGGCATACGCCATCGGGTAGCCGAGACCCAGGCAGATGAGCGTCGAGACCGCCGCCACCATGATGGAGTAGAGGTAGGAGCGCAGGTAGAGCGGATCGGTGAAGAGCTCCGCGTAGCTCGAGAGATGGATGTGCGGCACCGGCCAGCCATGCAGCCAGGCGATGAGCGGCGCATACGGCGGAATGGCGAGCCGGGGCTCGGAGAAGGAGATCTCGAGGACGATGAGGAACGGAATGAGAAAGAAGAGGGCGAGCCACAGCGAAGGGATGCCCGCGATGAGCTGCCGCGCTCTGATGAAGCGCTGGATCCGGGGTCCTGCCCGGCCCAGCGCGCCTCGGGCAAAAAGCGCGGTTTTTGCCCGAGGCTCGCTCGGCGGGCGAAGCGGTGCTTCGCTGGAAGGCACCGCCTCGCCCTGCGGCGGCGGGGCACATCCCGGTGCCTGCGATGCTCGTTCGTGCGGCTTTGTGTCCAAGAGCGACTACTTCGTCAGGATCATGGGACTCCCCGCGTCCCATGACAGCGTCACAGCCGCGTGTCGCAGCTCGCGGTGCGCGGCCAGTCCCGAGCGGTTGGGCAGCGTCACCCGCACCGTTTTGCCGGACTCGATCTCCACCAGGCAGATCGACACATCTCCCATGTAGGCGACCTCCCGAACCTTGCCGCGCAGTCGGTTGTGGCCCAGCTCGCCGGAGGATGGGTCGCTCGCGAGGACGATCTTCTCCGGCCGGATCGCCGCCCACACCGTCTCTCCGGGCGCGCACTCGACGCGCCGCGCCGCCCGGATGGTGCAGCCGCAGGGCTCGCAATGCACCGTGAGATCTTGGGCGCCGACGGCCGCCACCCTGCCCTCCAGGAGATTCACCGAGCCGATGAAATCCGCGACGAAGCGGTTGACCGGCGACTCGTAGATCTCCGTGGGCGTGCCCACCTGGACGATCCGCCCGCGGTCCATGACGCCCATGCGCGTAGCCAGTGTCATCGCCTCCTCCTGATCGTGCGTGACCACGATGAAGGTGACGCCGAGCCGCTCCTGGATGTTGAGGAGCTCGAACTGGGTGCGCTCGCGCAGCTTGCGGTCGAGCGCGGCCAGCGGCTCATCGAGCAGCAGCAGCTTGGGGCGTTTCGCCAGCGCCCGGGCCAGCGCCACGCGCTGCCGCTGGCCGCCGGAGAGCTGGTGCGGCTTGCGCGCCGCGTACGGGCTCATCTGCACGATCTCCAGGATCTCCCCGACGCGCCGGCGCACCTCCTGGCGGCCGAGCCGCTCCTGCTCCAGCCCGAAGGCGACATTGCGCTCCACGGTCATGTGGGGGAAGAGCGCATACGACTGGAACATCATGTTGACGGGCCGCTCGTAAGGGGGCACCGCGCTCATGTCCTCGCCATCGATGTAAACCCGCCCGGCGCTCGGCGTCTCGAATCCCGCCAACATCCGCAGCAGGGTGGTCTTGCCGGAGCCCGAGCCTCCGAGCAGGCAGAAGATCTCGCCGCGGCGGATCTCGAGCGACACACCATCGACCGCCGGGAACTCACCGAACTTCTTGCTGACGGCCTCCAGGCGCACATAGGGCGGCGCCGGCTCGGGCGACATCGACGGTTGCGCGTTCACCCCTGCCCTCAGCCCCCGCTCTTGAAGTTCGTCCACGCGCGGGTCAGCAGCCGCATGAACTGCATCGACTTCGCCCTCTCCGGCACCAGCGTCTGCATCACGGCGGGCGGCGGATAGATGCCCGGGTCGTCCAGTACGGACTTCTGCAGATAGGGGCGGGACGCCAGATCGCCGTTGGCATACTTCACGAGGTTGGAGTTGCGCGCGGCGACGCGGGGGTCCAGGAGGTAGTTGATGAAGAGATTGGCATTGCGCGGATGCGGCGCGTTGGCCGCAATGGCGAGCACATCGAAGTTCTCGACGGCGCCCTCCTTCGGGATGGAGTAGGCGATGGTGTAGGTTCTGCCGGCCTGCTCCGCCCGCACCTTGGCCTGCTTCACGTCCCCCGACCAGCCGAGCGCGAGGCAGATCTCGCCGTTGGCCAGATCGTCGATGTAGCGCGAGGAGTTGACGTAGCGCACGTATGGCCGGATGGCCATGAGCACCTTCATGGCGGCCGCGAGGTCCGCGGGCGACTCGCTGTTGGGGTCTTTGCCGAGGTAAAGGAGCGCCGTACCGATGACCTCCGTCGGCTCATCGAGCACCGTCACGCCGCAGTCCTTGAGCTTCGAGACATACGCCGGGTCGTAAAGCAGACGCCAGCTCTCGAGGGGTGGGTCCGGGATGCGCGCCTTCACCGCCTGCAGGTTGTAGCCCAGGCCCGAGGTGATCCACATGTAGTCGGCGGAGTACTGGTTACCCGGATCGTATCCGGCAACGCTGCGCTCGACGGCGGGATCGAGGTATTTGAGGTTCGGAATCCCGGCCTTGTCGAGCTTCTCGAGCGCCCCCGCGCGGATCTCGAGCTCGAGGAACGGGGCGGACGGCACCACGACGTCGAAGCCGGTGTTGCCGGTGAGGAGCTTCGTCTCGAGCACCTCGTTCTTGTCGAAGACGTCGTAGTTGACCTTGATGCCGTACTGCTTCTCGAAGTCCTTGACGACCTGCGGGTCGATGTAGTCCGACCAGTTGTAGACGTTGACCACCTTCTCGGCGGACGGCGATCCGCCCGAGCAGGCGGCGAGCATTGCCGCCAAAGCCGCACCCAGCGCCGCGGCGCGCCACCTGCTGATCACAAACTGGGCCTCATCGCCGGTCAGCCTCGAATCGTCAGACATTCAGCAGCAGGTGCTCCCGTTCCCAGGAGCTGATCACCTGCAGGAAGACCTCGTACTCGGCTTCCTTGACGATCGTGAAGGCGGAGATGAAGGGCTCCCCGAGCAGCCTCACCAGCGGCTCGCACGTGCGCAGCTCCCGCAGCGCCTCATCGAGCGAGCGCGGCAGGCCGAAGGGCAGCTCGTGCGCGCTGCCGGTGATCGGGTCGCTCGGCTGCAGTCCCTCGACCATGCCGAGGTAGCCGCAGGCGAGCGAGGCCGCGATGGCGATGTAGGGATTGGCGTCGGCGCCGCCCACGCGGTTCTCCACCCGCCGATCCTCCGGCCCGGACATCGGCACGCGCAGCCCCGCGGTGCGGTTGTCATACCCCCAGTGCACGTTGATCGGCGCCGACAGGTACCGGGTGAGGCGCCGATAGGAGTTGACGTTGGCGCAGAAGAGCGCCATGGCCGCGGGCATGTATTTCTGCAGCCCGCCGATGTGCGCGAAGAAGAGCGCCGAGGGGGTGCCGTCGGGATTACTGAAGATGTTGCGCCGCGTCTTCGCGTCCACCACGCTCTGGTGGATGTGCATGGCGCTGCCGGGCTCCTTGGCGTGTGGCTTCGCCATGAAGGTGGCGTACATCTTGTGGCGCAGCGCCGCCTCCCGCGCCGTGCGCTTGAAGAGGAATGCCTGGTCGGCGAGGTCGAGCGGCGGCCCGTGGATGAGGTTGATCTCCATCTGCGCCGGCCCATCCTCGTGGATCAGCGTGTCGATCTCGATCTCCTCGTCCTCGCAGAACTGGTAGATGTCGTCGAAGAGCGGATCGAACTCGTTCACGGCCGCGATGCTGTAGGACTGCCGTCCGGGCTCCGCCCTGCCCGAGCGGCCCACCGGCGGCCGCAGCGGATAGTCGGCGTCCTTGTTCTGCTCCACCAGGTAGAACTCGAGCTCCGGGGCCACCACCGGCTCCCAGCCCCGCTGGGCGTACAGCTCGACGACGTTGCGCAGCACGTGCCGCGGCGCCATGGTCACCCGCCGGCCGTCGGAATAGAAGCAGTCGTGGATCACCTGGGCGGTGGGCTCCGCCGCCCAGGGCACGCGCCGCACCGTCTTCGGATCGGCCTTGAGAACGATGTCGATCTCCGCCGGACTCATGGCTGCACCGGTCTCCGGCGGGTAATCGCCCGTGACCGTCTGCAGGAAGACACTTTCCGGCAAGCGCATGCCGCCGTCCTCGGCAAACTTCTCCGCCGGCATGATCTTGCCGCGGGCGATCCCGGCCATGTCGGGAATGATGGCCTCGACTTCGGAGATGCCGTGGTCGCGGAAGAACTGGCGGATCTCGCTCACCATTCGTATGCCTTTCGTCACCTGGGCCTGGACTCGGCCCGCTCGCGGCAGGCGGCGCCGAAAGCCGCGAACAGGGCGCGGGACAGCGGGTTCTCCATGACCTTCCACTCCGGATGCCACTGCACGGCGAGCGCGAAATGCGCCGCGCCCTCGATCCTGAAGGCCTCGATCAGGCCGTCGGTCGCGCGCGCCTCCACCGTGAGTCCCTGGCCGAGGCGCTCGATGCCCTGCCAGTGCAGGGAGTTGACCCGCACGCGGTCGGTCCCGGCCAGCGAGCGCAGCATCCCTCCGGGAGTGAGCTCGACCTCGTGCGCCGGCCCGTATTGCAGATCGAGCGGCAGGCTCTCGTCGTCGCGGTGATCGAGGTGCCCTGCGACCTCGTGGACGCGCTGGTGGAGGCTGCCGCCAAAGGCGACGTTGACCTCCTGAAAGCCGCGGCAAATGCCCAGCACCGGCACGCCGGCACCCACCGCCTTGCGGATGAGCGGCAGCGTGGTGGCATCGCGCGCCGGATCGTGCAGGGTTCCCGGGTGGCTGGGCGGCCCCTCGTAGTGATGCGGCTCCACGTTCGAGGGACTGCCGGTGAAAAGAAGTCCATCGAGGCGCTCCACCAGCTCATCGAGGCGCAGCTCTTCGGCGAGCGCCGGAATGAGGAGCGGCAATCCGTCCGCAGCATCCAATACCGCCCGGGTGTACTTCTCCCCGACCGCGTGGAAGGGGTGCAGGCCGAGCATCCGCCGGTCTGCGGGTAGGCCAATGAGGGGGCGAGCCGATGCCATGGGGGAGCCAATTAGACCACAGCTCGATTGCCGCTCACGCTGCCCACTCGCTATTCTTTTCCGGCTCGAGACCCGTGCCATAATTTTACATAATATCGCTCCGTCACCGCCCATGACCGCCTCTCACGCCGCTTCCTACTACGCCGCCTCGGCGCGCCCGGCCCCGGAGCGGGCCGCCCTGGCCGGCTCTGTGGATTGCGACGTCTGCGTGGTGGGCGGCGGCATCGCCGGCTGCTCGGCGGCGCTGCATCTTGCCGAGCGGGGCTACTCCGTGGTGCTCCTGGAGCAGCATCGGATCGGCTGGGGCGCTTCCGGCCGCAGCGGCGCCCAGGCGATCCACGGCGTCGCTGCCGGGCAAACCAAGCTGGAGAGGCTCATCGGGCGGACGGCCGCGCGCGCCGTATGGGACGTCTCGGTCGAAGGGCTGCTGCTCATGCGCCAGCTCATCGCGCGCCATCGGATCGACTGCGACTGGGTCGACGGCACCCTGCTGGCGGCGGTGAAGCCCCGCCACGAGCGGGAGCTGCGCCGGGAGCTCGAGGAGCTGCAGCGGAAGCTGCAGTACCCGAGCGCGCGCTACATGCCGCGGGAGGAAGTGCAGGCGACGCTCGCCACCCGGCGCTACCTCGGCGCACTCTACGATTCCAACGGCGGCCATCTGCATCCGCTCAACTACACGCTGGGTCTGGCCGCAGCCGCGGAGCGGACCGGCGTGCGCATCCACGAGGGCACGCGGGCACTCGGCTTCACCTCAGCGCGCGTGCGCACGCCGGGCGGCGAGGTCCGAGCCCGCCACCTGGTGCTCTGCGGCAACGTGTATCTCGGCCAGACCGCACCGGCCCTCACCGCGAAGATCATGGCGGTCGGCACCCACATCATCGCCACGGAGCCGCTCGGCGCGGAGCGCGCCCGCGCCCTCATCGCCAACAACGCCGCCGTCAGCGACATGAACTGGGTGCTCGATTACTTCCGGCGCTCGGCCGATCACCGGCTGCTCTTCGGCGGCCGGGTCAGTTACTCGGGCCTCAACTCCTTCAAGGCACCGGGCGCAACACGCACCCGCATGCTGAAGGTTTTTCCCCAGCTCGCCAACGTGGCTGTGGAGTACTCGTGGGGCGGCTACGTCGACATTACCCTCAATCGGGCGCCGCATTTCGGCCGGCTGATGCCGAACGTGTACTTCCTGCAGGGATTCTCCGGGCACGGCATCGCGCTCACCGGGATCGCCGGCAAGCTCGTGGCCGAGGCGATCGCGGGCCAGGCGGAGCGCTTCGACGTGTTCGCGCGTATCCCGCACCGCGACTTCCCGGGGGGAGCTTTCCTGCGCCGCCCGCTGCTGGTGCTGGCGATGTTGTATTACCGGCTGCGGGACCTGTTATAGCAAGGAGCGGCCCTGGGCCACTTACTCACTTGCTTTCGAGCAACTCTGCGATTTGCACGGCATTCAGGGCAGCGCCTTTCAACAGCTGATCGCCGGCGACGAAGAGCGCGATCGAGCGGCCGCTCGGGTCGCTGATGTCGCCGCGGATGCGGCCCACCAGGATCGCATCCTGTCCGGAGGCGTCCTTCGGCATGGGGAAGTAGTTGCGTTCCGGGTCATCAACGACCTTCACGCCCGGCGCGGTCTCCAGGATGTCACGCACCTGCTCCGGGGCAATCGCGCGCTCGCACTCGAAGTTGATCGCGATCGAGTGCGCGCGCAGCACCGGTACGCGCACGCAGGTCGCGGCAATGCGGATGGAATCGTCGCCGTAGATCTTGTGGGTCTCGCGCAC
>Ga0134126_10004108_pt1 | contig 18218 bp, 15 predicted proteins | sample KB31752_FD_96881 | JGI IMG/M metagenome (GOLD analysis project Ga0134126, IMG submission 96881) | Terrestrial soil microbial communities with excess Nitrogen fertilizer from Kellogg Biological Station, Michigan, USA - KB3-175-2 | ecosystem: Environmental > Terrestrial > Soil > Unclassified ...
TCCCGATGGCTTCCCGGATGCAAAACTTTCCAATGCCTTCGAAATCCAGGGGAGACAGGTCCACATTGGTGCCGCATTGCGTGGTCCCGGCGTTGCCTGGTGCGATGTACAGGGCCGAACAATGGTCACTCTGCGTCAGTTTCCAGGCGAGTGCATGTTCGCGGCCCCCAGAGCCTAATAATAAGATATTCATAATAGAGCCCCGAAATTCCAACTTAGAGCCCATATTGAAAAAAAGAATTTACCATCGGTTATTATACGGGCATTGCAAATAGGGAAATATCAGTACTTTGTGTGCCAACTTTTATCGCATGAGTCTAACCACCGCCGGCAAGGCCAAACATCCCCGTGGCCTCTATGTCCTGTTTATGACCGAAATGTGGGAGCGTTTTGCTTATTATCTGCTGGCGGGCATCCTGTTCTTATATCTGATCGACACCAGGGAAGGGGGCAAGGCACTCACGGATAAAGATGCCGCCGATATCACCGGCACCTTTCTGGCCCTGATCTGGCTACCGTTATTCATCGGCGGGATGATCGCGGACCGGTACTTTGGCTACATCAAATCCATCTTTATCGGCGGTATCCTGCTCTCGGCCGGTTACTTTGGCCTCATGCTGCCCGGAAATACGGCCATGTATATCAGCCTCGGCCTCATCATTGTTGGCAACGGATTTTTCAAACCCAATGTCAGCACTATCCTCGGCAATATCTACAACCGGCAAGACCTCAAGCCCCTAAAGGATAACGCCTATAATATCTTTTATATGGGAATCAACACCGGGGCGCTGCTTTGCAATTTCGCCGCGGCCTATCTCCGGAATAAATATAGCCGGGGAGTGCATTTCCATGTAGGTGGTTTACAGCTGTTTATCAATGGATGGGGCTTTGCGTTCGGGGCCGCGGGGATCGGGATGCTCATCGGACTCCTCGTTTTCGGGATCAATCTCAAACATATCCGGGTAGGCAATGTCCGGAGACCGCCGGATCCTGAAGATATGGGCCTGGGGAAGATCTGTCTTTACGTGTTCGTTCCCGCGATCATTGCCGCGATCATCGGCTACAAGATCTTCGGCAGCGGAACGCTCATGGGATCGCATTCGAGCGATGCCTTTGTCTTTGCCTGTATTCCCATCATCGGTTATTTCATCTCCCTCTGGGTCCGCGCAAAAAAAGAGGACAAAGGCGGTATCGGTGCCCTCCTCTATATGTTTGCCGTGTCCGTGATCTTCTGGGCCTTGTTCTACCAAAATTTTACCGGTTACACCCTTTGGACCGAGCGTCACACGGACCGTTCGATCAGTTCACGGTTTACGGAAAAGGTGGCCGATGGGATCGGACTTCTCCAAATGGTGAATACCAACCCCCGCCCGGTAGATTCGCTCGATGCGCATATGGCGCCGGTGGTAGGGGACAGCGGCAAGATCCTGCAGACCACAGGCCCCGACCCATATTTTCATAATCTACCAAAGGATAAGTGGCCGGCCCCGGGGCAAAACCTGAAGCTGGCAAATACCGAACTTTATCAGTCCATAGGCCCTTTCTTCATCGTCACTCTTACGCCCGTGCTGGTATTCATGTTCACCTGGCTAAGACGGCGGCGCAGGGAGCCAACGACCCCACAAAAGTTTGGCATCGCGCTTTTCCTCAGTGGCCTGTCGAGCCTGGTAATGGTCTTTGCCGTCATGAGTGTCGCCTCCATTTATCAATATAAGGTGTCACCGGCCTGGCTTTGGGGAACCTATTTTGTGATCACCGCGGCGGAGGTCTTCCTCAGCCCCATGGGCCTGTCGCTGGTCTCCAAACTGGCGCCCCCCCGCTTGACCTCGCTTTTAATGGGCGGCTGGTTTTTGACCATGTCATTGGGCAGCAAGATCGCGGGCCTGATGACAAGCGCCTGGGACGGCTTTTCGGACAAACGGACGTATTTCCTCATTTGGTTTGTCGCCGGAGTCATCGGTTCTGCCCTGATCTTTAGTCGCGTGGGGGCATTGAATCGCATCGTACGTGCAAAAACGGGTGAAGCATGAGTGAGAATAAATTCAAGCCCTTCGTAAGCCCGGAAACGGCGATGAAGGAGTTTACCTTCAAGGCCGTGCTGATGGGTAGCATCTTCGGCATCTTCTTTGGCGCATCCACCGTATACCTGGCGCTCAAGGCAGGACTGACCGTTTCGGCCTCTATCCCCATCGCAGTGCTGGCCATTACCATCGCCCGCCGGCTTTTCAAGACGACCATCCTGGAGAACAACATCATCCAGACCACGGGCAGCGCCAGCGAAAGCATCGCGGCAGGGGTGGTATTCACCTTGCCGGGCTTCCTTTTTCTTTCCACCGCGGAAGCGGGGAGCTACTTCAATTATGCCGTGATCTTCATCCTGGCGATCTTCGGCGGTATGCTCGGTACCCTGCTGATGATCCCACTCCGCCGGTCGCTCATCGTCAAGGAACACGAGACCCTGCCCTATCCCGAAGGCACCGCCTGCGCGGAAGTCCTCAAGGCCGGGGAACGGGGCGGCGATTTCGCCAAGGCAGCCTTTCAGGGTCTTGGCTTCGCCTTTGTCTATGCCGTAGGACAAAAGATGTTCCGCTTTATCGCCGAAACACCGCTTTTCGATACCGTCAAGTACAAGACCGCCGGTAAGATCTTCCCTGCCGCACAGGTATCCGCCGACATCACGCCGGAGTACATGGGGGTTGGGTATATCATCGGTCCCCGGATCGCGGGCATCCTGGTCGCCGGCAGCGTGCTGAGCTGGCTGGTCATACAGCCGTTGTTAGCCTCGCTCATCGACCCCGTGGTGATCGCCCAACAACAAGTCAAACTGGGATATTTACACGACATCGCAACAGCAGGGGGCTATGGCGGCTGGAACCCATTAACAAAGACCTTTGCAGATCCGGCTTCCGCTATTTACCGGTCTTATGTCCGGCTTATAGGCGCCGGGGCGGTAGCCATGGGCGGTCTGATCACGCTTATAAAGACGATACCCACCATCGTATCCTCCTTCCGCGAAAGCATCGGCTCGGTTAAAGAAGCAGGTAAGGAAAGCCGCATCCGCACGGAACAGGATCTGTCGCTTAAGATAGTGCTGTTCGGCAGTATCGGCCTCGTCGTGCTCATCGGCTTTCTCAATATCATCCCGGGAGATTCTTTTTTCAACCGGCTGCTCATTGGGCTGCTCATCCTGATCTTCGGCGCCTTCTTCGTCACCGTGGCTTCGCGGATCGTAGGCATCATCGGTTCTTCGAACAGCCCGGTATCGGGAATGACCATCGCCGCGGTGATGGGTACCTGCCTGACCTTCCTCGCGGTAGGCTGGAGCGGTAAAGTCTATGAGCCGATGGCCCTGGTAGTAGGCGGCATGGTCTGTGTCGCAGCATCCAACGCGGGCGGCACGTCGCAGGACCTGAAAACCGGTTTCCTGGTCGGCGCCACACCCAAATACCAGCAGCTGGCGCTTTTTATCGGCGTCATTGTTTCGGCGATCGCGGTTGGCTTTACGATAAAGGCGCTCGATACCCCCACGCCCGATCTTATCAAACAAGGCATCCATCACGCCATCGGCAGCACCTATCCCGCGCCACAAGCCACGCTGATGGCTACGCTGATCAAAGGCATCCAATCCAAGAACCTCGACTGGAATTTTGTGCTGGTGGGCGTTGCCCTGGCGCTGGTCATGGAACTTTGCGGCGTCCGAAGCCTGAGCTTCGCTATCGGTGTCTATCTGCCGCTGTCTACGACCCTTCCCATCTTTATCGGCGGGGCGATCCGCGGGCTTGTCGACGTGGTTAAAAAACACAGGGGAGTAAAAGTGCAGGCGGAAGGGGAGGACCTCGAGAAAGGAAATCTCTTTGCGACCGGCCTTGTCGCCGGCGGCGCGCTCATGGGGGTGATCTTCGCTTTCCTGAAAATATCGCCGACGACCATCGCCTTCCTCGACAAATTAAGCATGGAGAACTGGCTTCGGAATGGAATAGGCGAAACAGGGTATTTTATTCTTGGCGTCGGCTTTTTCGCGCTCATGGGGTATATCCTCTATCGCTTCGGCGCATCCAAGCAAAAGATCGCATAGCCTATAGCTGCCGGAATGAAACAATATAAACTTCGCGGAAATGCCGGACCTGCCCGCCCGTGAACTGGGTAAAATCCTTGCCGGCATCGACCCACCGGATACCCACAGCGGTAGGACCGGCCTGCGTCAGGGGCCAGCCCTCCTTCTTATTAATAGGCACAAGCGTCTCACGCGTACTATCGAGGACCAGCTCGTCTACCTGCCGGCTGTCGTCCCCCGGACTGGCCAGGCGTAACCAGGCCTTGTTCTCGCCCAGCTGCGGCTGAGCTTCGCTTTTCTTACAGCCCGTTTGCCCAAAGATCATGAACAGCAGGACGGCAAGGATCGCCATTGGGCGCTGAGGTCGCGTGCAGGACAATTTTTTCATGGGAAGTCGTTGTACCGGCAATGACAAAAAAGAGGGGAAGGTTGTTGCCTGTCAAAATGTTAAACCGAGCGACGGCCCGCAAAAGCAACGCCCGACTCGCGGCTCAGCTCATCTTGAACGGAACGATCATCTCGAAGATGGGAATATTGACCTCGAAGGATTTTTTGCTGTTGAGATTCTCCATGGTATAAGACCCATACATCTTGCCCATCTCCGTGCGGAGATTGCAGCCGCTGACGTATTGATACCGCTCTCCCGGTTGCAAAATGGGTTGTACCCCCACTACACCCTCTCCTTCGACCTCGCGGTAGGACCCGTTGCTGTCGAAGATATGCCAGTGCCGGCGCTGTAATTTTACGGAGAAATTGTTGTGATTTTCGATTGTTATTCTATAGGCAAACATGTACTCCCCCGAAATAGGGTTGGAATAGTCCGGCTGGTAAAAAGTCTCGACACTCACCTCCATTCCTTCTGAGATCTTATTTGCCATTAACCAAAAAGTTTTATCTAAGTTAACTAAAATCAGGCAGGGCTCACCGAAAAATCTAAGCTAATTTTGTGCCCTCAAAAGCGCTTTGCAGCGCAAAAGAGCTAAAAAACAATAATATGAAGATCGCAGTAGCTAAAGGAGATGGGATCGGGCCCGAGATCATGGACGCAGTATTACGCATTTTCAACGCAGGAAAGGTCCCCCTGGAATATACACTGGTAGACATGGGCAAATGGGTATTCGACAAAGGCTTTTCCAACGGGATGACGCCGGAAGCCAAACATACCATCGAGGAATTGGGTATCTTATTCAAGGGTCCCATGGAGACCCCCAAGGGCAAAGGCGTCAAAAGCGTGAACGTCACCGCCCGCAAGACCTGGAACACGTATGCCAACAAGCGGGTCTTTCAGACCCTGCACGGCGTCGATACGGTGTTTTCAAAGGCCGGCATCCCGATCGATATTACCATTGTCCGGGAAAATATCGAAGACACCTATGGCGGTATCGAACATATGCTCACGCAGGACGTGGCGCTCAGCCGTCGTTTTATCACCCGGCCCGGCAGCCTGCAGGTGATCAAATATGCCTTCGAGATGGCGGGGAAGAACGGCGCCCGGCGCATCACCTGCGGCCATAAGGCAAACATCATGAAACTCACGGACGGGCTCTTCCTGGAATGTTTTCAGGAGGTCGCGAAAGAATACCCCGGGCTCAAATCGGATGATATCATCGTCGACGATCTGGCCATGAAGCTGGTGGTCCGGCCGCAGGATTTCGATGTCGTCGTGCTTACCAATCTGCAAGGGGACATCATTTCCGATCTCTGCGCCGGGCTCGTCGGCGGACTTGGATTCGCGCCTTCCGCCAATATCGGCGACCACATCGCGATCTTCGAAGCGGTTCATGGCACGGCACCCGATATTGCCGGCAAGAACATTGCCAACCCAACCGCATTATTGTTAAGCGGCATCGCCATGCTGCGTCATCTGGGCCTGATGGAAAATGCAGCGGTGATCGAAAATGCCTTACTCTATACGCTCGAACAAGGGATACACACAGGTGATTTCGGAGATAAGGCTATCCCGGCGCTGAACACTACGGCTTTTGCCGAAGCCGTCATCAGCAACTTCGGCAAACAACCTGTACATATGGCCAAAGCTTTGTTGCCCAATGCCCCGGTGACCCAAACGGCCTTTAAGCTCTCCCGCAACGAGATGATGGTCTCCGAAGAGACCCAGCAGGAGACCATCGTCGGCGTCGATCTCTTTATCGAAAGCTCGGGTCAGCCGGACTTCATTGCCAGGAAATGTCAGCGGCATGCAGGCGTGAAATTCAATCTGATCAGTATCAGCAACCGGGGCACCCAGGTATGGCCCACGGGTTCGGTCTATACAAACCTGGTGAATCAGTACAATGTTCGCTTCGAAAGCATCGATGGCTCCCCGCTCAACCAGCAGGACGTGCTGGGCCTCTACGTCAGCCTCAGTGGTGATTTCAAGATCTGTTCTTCCGAACTGTTGAACCAGTGGGGCGGAAAGAAAGCCTATTCGCTGGCACAGGGGCAATAGATCAACCGCTTTTATACATCCTTCGCAGCCCATGGCAGCCATCGCCACGGGCAATGGCATGTGATTTGCAGAACATAATTGCTTCCGCTGTGGTCTGCCAGGCCTGAAGATCTTACCCGCTAATCTCCTTTCCCTCCTTTTAAAGGCGCACCCATTCTCCCCATTTCGCCTTTGCCGTGTTATCCGGACTGTCAATACGAACAACATTTTTTGTACTATGAAAAGAACGTTTACTTTTTCTTTGAGGGGCGGGCTGCTTGTATATTCATCTATTTTCCTATGGGTCCTTGCCGATGCGCAAACGATGACCCCAAAATATATTTCGACCGGCCCCAACAGCAATGGATATTACGAGTATCTGCCGGCCGGCTATAAGGTTGGAAATGGTAAAAAATACCCTTTGCTGGTGTACCTGGCCGGGGAAGGCGAATTAGGCAATGGAAGCTCGCAAATGCCGGTGATGCTGGACCACGGTCCGAACGCTTTGATCAATAGCGGGAAATGGCCCGGCAGCTTCACGGTGAACGGCAAGACTTTCTCATTCGTGGTGATCTCCGCTCAATTCGTCCAAACAGAAAGTGACGGCGACATCGACGATTTGATCAATTATGCCCTGGCCCATTACCAGGTGGACACCGGGCGCATCTATCTCACGGGGTTCAGCCTGGGCGGTAGCTGTCTCTGGAACTATATCTCCAATTGGACGCCGGCCCGTACACTCGCAGCCGTGGTGCCTATCGCCGCCGGACAGATGTATACGGGAATGAACGGCGCCACCGTTGTCGCCATGAGCAATCTTCCGGTCCTGGCGACAGCGAACCAATTCGATGACATGGTGCCCTCATCCTATACCGTGCAGGCGATCAATAATATCAACAGCGTGGTCCCGCATTGTAACCCGGCGGCCTGGGACACCATCTTCCCCGCCTATGGTCACGAAGGATGGACAACGACCTATGATCCCAACACCCCCCTCCGCAATGGGCTCAATATGTATCAATGGATGTTACAGTATAGCCGGGATCCCGGCGATACCGTGGCCGCTCCGCCACCACCGCCGCCGCCGCCTACGCCACCCCAACCCGTGGCGCTCACCAGTTATACGGCCGCCGCAGTAAACAGCGGCAAGCAGGTGAACGTGAACTGGACCACGAAAAGTGAAGTAGGCAATAAATATTTCGTCGTACAGCGGTCCACGGATAGTGTCAACTTTACAAACCTGGGTACAGTGGCCTCTAATGCCTCGGGCGGCGGAGGCGCCTCCTATCAGTTCACCGATAATGGTCCCGTCATAGGGAATGATTTCTACCGGCTGGAACGCGTCGATAGCAGTAACAAGGATACACTTTATAGAATATTGAAGGTAGTGATCAGTGCACCGCCGCCCCCACCACCGCCACCACCGCATGATTCAACGCCCCCTCCCGTTCCCCCGCCGGTAATAGCCCTCAGCGCCTATAGCGCAACGGTGATCGCGGCTGGAAAACAGGTCAATGTGAACTGGACGACCGCCACGGAAAAAGGCGACAAATATTTCATCGTTCAGCGTTCGGCGGACAGCGTATCCTTTATCGATCTCGACACCGTGCCTGCCGCCCGATCCGGGGGAGGCGCATCCTACCAGTACACGGATACGCATCCTTTTACGGGGCCCGGGTATTACAGGCTGGATCGCTTCGATTCCACTGGCAGGGATAGCCTCTACCCGGCGCTAAAGGTCCAGATCGACGCACCGGACCCGCCATCCCTCAAACAGGCCCTGCTCATTGGTCCCAATCCCGCCTCCGGTCTGGTATACATCCATTGGGTGAGTACGGAAACGGGCGAAGTCCACGTGAACCTCACGGATATGCAGGGCGCCCCCTTACGCGTCTGGGTCTTCCGGAAACAAGGAGAAACATGGGAACAGTCGATCGACGTCGCCGGCCTGCCACCCGGGGCCTATGTATTACAAATTCAAACCTCAACCGCCGCGGAAGTACAGACAATTATCAAAGAATAAAAAAACATAATAAAAGAATATAGCCGCAACCAGTCGATTTGGCATACAATTGGCTGGATAAAAGTCCCATTCTTTAGCCGTAGACTTATCTATGAGCAGCCCATCTCTAACCGTTTGCTAATCCATTATCTTTCTGTTGAACGCAGTTCGTTTTAACGACGTATTGACCACCTCATCTATTCAGTTGACTTATGAGAAAAATTTACAATGCTTTTCTCAAGGGATTAGTATGCATTTGTTGCCTTTTCGTATGCCATCCATTATCCGCGCAGGTGCAAACGCCGAGGAATGTGACCATTACCTCCAACACTAATGGATACTACGAGTATCTTCCTGCGGGCTATTCATCCGGAACCGGAACATATCCATTGATGATCTTTCTGGCGGGTGAGGGAGAACTGGGCAATGGAACCACCGATCTCCCCCTGATGCTCCACAATGGTCCGCCCATGCTCATCTCCCAGGGTCTGTTTCCAAGCAGCTTCACCGTCAACGGCAAGACCTTTTCGTTTATCATTCTCTCACCGCAGTTCGAAAGTATGGCGCAGGGTTCGGACCTGGATGCCATAATCGCTTATGCCGAGGCGCATTACCGGGTCGATGCCACAAGGATATATATCACCGGGCTAAGTCTCGGCGGCAGCACGTTATGGAATTACGTGGCGAATGTAGGGCCGGCAAACGAACTTGCGGCCGTCGTGCCGATCGCCGGCGGTCAGATCTATGAGTCCTATGGTCCACTGGTTATCGCCTCCGCTAATCTGCCGGTATTCGCGACAGCCAATCTCAACGATCCCACCGTTCCTTCCATCTATACGGTGGATGATGTCAATAACATCAATGCCATTACACCGCATATCAATCCCACGGCCCTGGACGTGATCTTTAACGCGTCGGGGCACGGCGGCTGGACCCAGACCTATGATCCCACCAGTAACATGATCAATGGATTGAACATCTATCAATGGATGTTGCAATACAGCCGGGGTAGCTCGACAACCGCGCCGCTTCCGATCAAGCTGACGTCCTTTACCGCCGAATTGCTCAGTGGAACACCGGAGGTGCAATTGGACTGGTCTACGAGCTATGAGCAGAATAATCACTATTTCCTGGTGCAGCGGTCGGCCGACGGACAAACCTTCAACGTCATCGATACCGTAGCCGCAACGAATAATGAAACGGGTTCCGTATATGGCTATACCGATGCGCATCCCCAGGCTGGATCGAATTATTACCGGCTGGATCAGGTGGACCTCGACGGCACGGCTACCTATTCGGGGATCAAAGAAGTGACGGTCGCCGAAACTACAAGCGGTCTGCAGCTGAGCCCCAACCCGGCGGACGGGGTGGTCTATCTGTCACTGGGCGGGAACGTATCGGGGTCCCTGCAAGTACGGTTGCTGGACGTACAAGGGAGAACGTTGCGGAACTGGGTCTTCGAAAAACCGGAAGGAGCCTGGAATCAATCGCTGGATGTAAGTGGATTATCGGCAGGCAGCTATTTTATCCAGGTGCTCGGGACCAATTACCAGGAAATAAAGACCTTTATTAAGAAGTAACGGCAGGGGTGACCCAGTGCCGGTTGTTGGTGATCGTACCCTGATTTAGTTTATTGGACAGGTGGACGAGGATGAGGACGCCGAAGAGCACGAAAAGCGCGAGGGTGATAAAGTGGACGGCCTGGAAGTTTTGTTCCCGCCTGTCCAGCAAAGCCAGTTTTTGCGCATGTTCCTCCTCGTTATGCGCGGGGTCTTGATCCCGGAGGGCCATCCGCGCGCGGATATACAGGAAAAAGGTCACGATCGTAACGATAGCACTAACGATACAGGCGATTATCAGTAATGTGAAATACAATTACAGTCGTTTAGTGGATGAATAACCTTTATTCACCAGCCATGCGCAGATCTTATCGCGCTGGTCGCCCTGGACGATGATCTCACCGTCTTTTGCCGAGCCGCCGGTCCCGCAATGCGTCTTTAGTTGTTTGCCCAACGCTTCCAGGTCATCGGCGCTGCCGATAAATCCCGTCACGAGGGTAACGGCCTTGCCCGCCCGTTGTTTGGTATCCAGCGAAACGCGGAGTTTTTGTTGTTTTGGCGGCAGGGTCTCTTCCGGCGTCGATTCGTCTTCCAGGCGAAAGCCCGGATCGGTGGAATAGACGTAACCGTTACTGTTAGGTTTCTTCTTGCTCATTGTTGCGCTGCTTTAAGACTTAAATCGAGGCTCCGCGCCTGATGGATCAGGCCGCCCACGCTTATATAATCCACCCCCGTGCGCGCATAGTCTTCGATATTGTTGAGGTTGATGCCTCCGCTGGCTTCCGTCTCGAAACGTTCTCCGATCAGACTAAGCGCTTCCGACAACTGGCGCGGACTAAGATTGTCCAGCAGGATCCGGTCCACCAAACCGACGGCCAGCACCCGTTTCACTTCGGCGATATTACGGGTCTCCACTTCGATCTTGACATGCAGGTTCCGGGCCTGGCGATAGGCGCTGGCCTTTTCGATGGCTGCTTCTATGCTTCCGGCATAGTCGATGTGGTTATCCTTGAGCAGGATCATATCGTAGAGCCCGAAACGATGGTTGAGCCCCCCACCGATCCGTACGGCCTCTTTCTCGAGCAGGCGGAAATTGGGGGTAGTCTTACGGGTATCCAGTATCCGGGTCTTGTATTTCTGCAGCCTGTCGACATATTGCCTGGTGAGCGTGGCGATGCCGCTCATGCGTTGCATACAGTTGAGAATGAGGCGCTCACACATCAGGATCGTATGGGTGGTGGCTTCGGCCATGAATGCCTCTTCGCCATCCCGCATGAGGTCGCCATCCTGCTTGTAGGCAGTAAAAGTCGCCGTAGGCTCTTTGAACTTCAGTATCTTCTCTGCTATCTCCATGCCGGCCAGGATCCCATCCTGCTTGATATGCAGGATGGCTTTGCCCCGGGCATCCGCCGGGATACAAGAAAGGGTGGTATAGTCGCCATCCCCGATGTCTTCCTGCAAGGCATTGCTGATCAGGAACCGCAGTTGATCGTCAAAATTGGACATGCGGCAAAATTAAGGTATTTGCGTCCCAAAAACCATAAGGCCCGGTCACGCTGTGACCGGGCCCCTTTGTCCAGAAAACTAATAGGAATGTCTTTGAACGGACCGAAGGCCAATTTTTCAGGAGAACCGTAGGTTCTCGGCCGAAGGCCAATTTTTTTTATTGTGCCTGGAACCGCAGTTCCTGCAATAATTGCTTGTTGCCTTTTTGTTTGATGACCAGCGTCGTCCGGTAATCGCCGTTACGCGTCTGCAGCACACCCACACAAAATTCGGATCCCCCGCCAATGGTACTCCTGTGTTTGACCAGGAAGTTCTGAACACCATTGGTAGAGAAGAAATCGCGGATGATCATTTCCGCCTGGATCTTGCTATAGGTATCACTCTTTTCGGGAAGCGAGATATCCACCCTGCTGTCGAGGAATTGAGAGAGCTCGTTGGCATTGCCTACGCGCATAGCGCCAGTGATGTCATCAAGTGTATAGTTACCGTAACCAAGGCTGTATGCATGGTTAGCCTCGTAAAGCCTATACCAGGAAGGAAGCGTATACCAAGGGCGGAAGGAAACCAGGACGAGCGAACATACCACTGCGACCAACCCAAGTATGCTTTTCATGTTAATAGAATATTAGTCGACCTGCCTAGAACCAATTCTATGCCAAACTGCTAAACTTACATTAAAATACCATACTCAGGGCAGTATGCCCTGTGACCAAAGGTCCATCAGTAGCCGTATTTCAAGCCAGGAAGCTATTTTTCCGGACGGGCTCCTATACCTGCATGTCCAAACCGCTGGCGGCGAAGGCTTTTTGCAGCGAAAGCCGTACATTCGCGGGCGCTGGCGCCACGCAAAACAGCGCCAGCTCTACGCAAAACCGTTTTTATGGCAAATCAAAAAAAAGTCATCCTTGTGATCATGGATGGATGGGGCCTCGGTCAGGAAGCTTCTTCTGACGCTATCAAAAATGCCAGGGTACCCTTCGTGAGCTCGCTCTATAAGCAATATCCCAATACAACGCTCGTGACCTATGGCGAAGAGGTAGGCTTGCCGGAAGGACAGATGGGCAATTCCGAGGTGGGTCACCTGAACCTGGGCGCAGGCCGCATCGTCAACCAGGAGCTGCAGCGCATCAACGTGGCGGTCCGGGATGGCTCTTTTGCCCGGAATCCCGTGCTGCTGGCAGCGATCCGGGGAGCAATCAAGGACGGAAAACGCCTGCATTTGCTCGGATTGGTGAGTGAAGGAGGAGTCCATAGCCATACCCGTCATCTCAAAGCCATCGTCGACGCCTGTGAAGCCCAAGGATTGAAGAACGTCTTTATCCATGCCTTCACGGACGGTCGGGATACCGACCCTAAGAGTGGACTTAATTACGTGCGTGATCTCCAGGCGCACCTCGACAAAACCACCGGAAAAATTGCTTCTGTAAGCGGTCGTTATTACGCCATGGATCGCGACAAACGGTGGGAACGGGTCAAGCTGGCCTATGATACCCTGGTCAAGGGTACCGGAGAAACGGCTACCGACGCCCTGGCCGCCATCGAACGGAGCTATCTCGCCGGTGTCACGGACGAGTTTATCAAACCTACGGTGATCACCAGCCACGACGGCACCCCCCTGGCAACGATCCGGGACGGTGATTACGCCCTTTGTTTCAATTTCCGGACGGACCGCTGCCGCGAGATCACCGAAGTGTTGACGCAACAGGATCATCCCGAGCAGGGAATGAAGAAACTGTCGCTGCATTACACGACGATGACCCAATATGACGCCAAATTCAAGGGCGTCAACATCATTTTCGAGAACGATGACCTCAAGAATACCCTGGGTGAGATCATCGCCTCCAGGGGCCTGAAACAGATCCGCATCGCGGAAACCGAAAAATATCCGCACGTCAGCTTTTTCTTCAGCGGCGGCCGGGAAACCCCATTCGACGGCGAGAACCGGATCATGATCCCCTCCCCCAAAGTCGCGACCTATGATCTGCAGCCAGAGATGAGCGCAGGGGAGATCACCGATGCGATCGTTCCGGAGATCAGGAACAAAACAGCTGATTTTATCTGCCTGAACTTCGCTAATACGGACATGGTGGGCCACACGGGTATCTGGGACGCAGCGATCAAGGCCGCGGAAACTGTCGACCGATGCGTGGAAAAGGTGGTTTCGGCTGCGCTTGACAGCGGGTACACCGTTTTCCTCACGGCCGACCATGGGAATGCCGACTTTATGATCAACGGGGACGGCACCCCTAATACCGCCCATACGATGAACCCGGTGCCCTTCTTTATCATCGACAAGACCTGGAAGGGCGGTATAAAACCCGGCGGGAAACTGGGCGACCTGGCTCCTACCATTTTGACAATGATGGGTTTAGAAATCCCGGCAGAGATGACTGGCAACATCTTGATCTGATCTGCACGCAGGCTATAAAAAATGAGGGGGCAAAGCCCCCTCATTTTTTTGTTAGTACGCAGCTTTACCTCGTTAAAATTGTCTAACTTACAAGGGAAGCAACACTCGCGGTAAATGACCGAAGAAGCCATTCTACAAGGCTGTTTAAAAAATGTGGCGGCTGCCCAACGGGAACTATACAATAGGTATAGTCCAAAAATGCTTGCCGTATGCTACCGTTTCGCCCACAACAGGGAAGATGCGGAGGATATGCTGCAGGAAGGTTTTATAAAAGTATTTTCTCAAATGCACACTTTCCAGAACAAAGGTGCATTCGAAGGTTGGATCAGGCGCATCATCGTTCATACCTGCATCAACAACCTCAAAAAGAACAAACGGTTCAATGAGAGTCTGGATATCGTGCATGCACATGGCGTGCAGGTACGAGAGGAATCCGTACCGTCGATCGTTCAGGCAAAACAGATCGTAGAGTGTATCCGACTCCTGCCGATAGGCTATCGTACCGTCCTCAACCTGTACGCAATCGAAGGTTATTCGCACAAGGAGATCGCCGATATGCTGGACATCGAAGAAAGTACAAGTCGTTCGCAATATACAAGGGCTAAACAGATGCTGGAAGAGATATTGATCAGGAAAAAGATCCTCACGAAACCAAAAGAGAAAACGGAATGGCTCGTAGCCGTCCGGTAGATTTTGAGCATATTTTTTTGTTTATTAGATCCAATCCATGAAAACATCCCTAAAACTGATTGACAAATGAAGGAGAACAGCTTCTATAGCGACGACGATTTTGAAGAACTCATCAGGGGAAAGACAGAACAATACAAAATGTACCCTTCCGAAAACGTATGGAAGGGTGTCCACAACGCTTTACATACTAAAAGAAAATGGTTCATCGGCAGTATGGCTTTCCTGGTAACAGGCATTCTGGTTATGGCCGGCCGTGAATTGATCCTTCCTTCGAATCATCCTGCTCTCCACAAGTTCGCGACCACTGCAGCAGCCGATGTTGCCAAACCCGCAGTCGAAAATACTCCACGTGCGCCGCTGGCTATCCTGAGGCCTGCGAATACTGCAGCTACGGCGCGTCATGGTGACTCCAATAATACCCTCTCCCAGGAACTGGATCCCGCCATTGCGGGGATTTCCATTACGGTGGGGCACCCGGTGCTTAGCCAGAGCGATCTCTCGGAATGGCTCAGCCATGTCGTTAAGCTCCCCGCACAAGCACCCGATCTCGATGTCATAGCCGCCAGAACGCCGGTAACGGATAACAATGCCCTGGCAGCGCTTACCCGCAGCGACGACGGCAGGACCGTGAACGATGCACGAACCGTGAACGATGGGCGGGCCACGAACGATTCGCGCATGGCAGCCGATGGACGCGACAGCCGCATTGCCGGTGATGGCCGGATCGCCGGTGACAGCCGGACCACGGGTTCGGAGATCGGCACGGATGGGCTCACGGCGCAGAGCGTAGTCGAAAGCCTTACCGCCAGAGGCGCCCATGAAGGCCGTTTTGCCCGCACCAACGCGGCGTTGCAAACGTCCACAGGTAACCGCAGCGGCGTGGACGGTCAAAGCCTGCTGGCGAGAGCCGCCGGCGCCGCCACCAGGGCTTCGGCCAAAGAGATTGCGGAATCGGAAGATGCCCAGCGTGCAAACTGGTTACACGATTATGCGATGAATCTCCTGGAAACGACGCCTAAAAGCGGCAGGACCTATCTGGAATTGAGCCTGTCACCCACCGTTAGCTATCGCTCCATGGGCGGCAGCGACGCCGGCGCCGATAAGCTGTATCCACTCGGTGTCAACGGCATGCCTCCGGGTGGCCCTAATAGCTATATCGATCACCGGCCGGGGTTTGGGTTTGAGGCCACCGGCAGCATCCTTTACCGGCTCACGCGGAATCTTTCGGTCAAAGGCGGATTGCAATTCAATTTCACCCGATTCCCGATAAGAGCCTATGAAGACAACGGCGCCAACGGATCGGCCGCCACGACCACCCTGCAGTCGCCCTATGGTATCATGATGGATTCGATCAGCTCGACGGGCATGCCCATGGCCCGCAGCGGCAAACAGACTTCCGTCACGGTGTATAATGATTACTACCAGCTTTCGGCTCCCGTAGGATTCGAATTGCGCGTGCTCGGCAACGAACAGCTGCAGTTTAACCTGGCCGCGACGATCGCGCCCACCTATTTGCTGAACAGCAGCTCCTATATGCTCTCATCGGGCTATACCCGGTACGACAAGAATCCGACCATGTACCGGAAGCTGAACTTCTATGCCGGCGCGGAGGCCTTCCTCTCCTATCGCGTGGGCAATATCCGCTGGCAAATCGGACCCGAGCTCCGTTACCAGCTCCTCTCCTCTTACACTTCGCAATCGGGGATGTCCGAGTACCTGAAGAGCTATGGGCTCAAGTTCGGGATCACCAAGTCGATTCCGTAAGGTAAACGGTTCGTACTTTTGCCAAATGAAATATCCCGTTGTCCTCGTTCTCCTGATTATCATGACGTGGGTAAGCGTCTCCTCCTGCGGCCACCATGCTCCGGCTTCGTCGCCTTCCCCCGACTCCCTGACCGCCCGGGATACCGGTGCAGCCAAAGACCAGTTCTTTCCCGTAGACGATTACCTGGAAGCAGAGATCCTCAGCGTAGACTCCATGCCCATGGCTTTCTGGAAATATGTGACCCACGACAACCGCACCGATTCCGCGCTGATCACCACGGGGGATTTCAATACCCTCGCCTTGCAGTTCCTGCCGCCCGAGCTCCGGGACGGCGGGCTGAATAAGAATTTCACCGAAAACTCTTTTGCGGACAGAGCCACGGAGAGTATAACCTTTACCTATACACCCACCGAAAAAATGAATCCGCTGCAGCGGGTAGATGTAGTAACGACACGCGGCGCCCAGGCCCAGGAAGTCAAGAGTATCTATATGGAAAGGAACCATTCCGCAGGCGACAGTGTTATCCTGCAGAAGCTGCTCTGGCGGGCCAGGCATGGGTTCACCATCGTAAACCAGATCCGCGTCAAAGGCCAGGCGCCTAAAGAAGAGCAGGTGCGGGTCTCCTGGGCCGTCGACGAAGACGTGCAATGAGCACGAACAAAGAGTGAAGACCAATAGAAGACCAATAAGTAAGAATCATGACAGGCGAACAATTCAGTGAGATCTCGGGCACGATACCGGTAAACCCCGGCATCTACAAATATTTCGACGAGACCGGCGAACTCGTCTATGTGGGGAAGGCCAAGAACCTCCGCAAACGGGTGAGCTCCTACTTCACCAAGACCTTTACGACCTACAAGACCCACGAGCTGGTACAGCGCATCCGGCGCATCGAATTCACGATCGTGAACTCGGAACAGGATGCCTTCCTGCTGGAGAACTCGCTGATCAAACAGTTCCAGCCCAAATTCAACATCAACCTAAAAGACGATAAGACCTACCCCTACATCGTCATCAAGAACGAACCGTTCCCCCGGGTCTTCCTCACCCGGCGGAAGATAGAAGACGGGTCGCAGTACCTTGGACCTTTTACCTCCGTGGGCCGCGTGCGCGAGCTGCTCGACCTCGTGAAAAGCAATATTCAGTTACGAACCTGCCAGTTAAACTTAAGCGATAACCAGATCAAAAAAGGTAAATACAAGGTGTGCCTGGAATACCACCTCGGCAACTGCAAGGGCCCTTGTCAGGGACTGCAGACAACGGACGACTACGCCGCGGGACTGATCCAGCTAAAGAACATTCTCAAGGGCCAATTGAGCCCGCTGATACAGCAATTTAAAAAGGAAATGCGCGAGCTGGCGGAACGCATGGATTTCGAGAAAGCCGAAATGGTCCGCAAAAAGATCGAACACCTCGAGAATTATGAATCGCGCAGCGTGATCGTGAGCAGACATCTGAGCAATGCCGATGTGTTCTCGATCGCCAGGGATGGCGATATGGCCTATATCAATTACCTGATGGTCGAAAATGGCACTATCGTACAGACGCATACAACACAATTAGAAACACATCTCGAAGAAACGAACGAAGAAGTCCTTGCATTTGCGGTAGCCCAGCTGCGGGATACATTCAACAGCACGGCCCATGAGCTGATCCTGCCGGTCGCCATTGATTTTCCTGAAGATGGTGTCATCCAGACGATCCCCAAGGGCGGCGACAAAAAGAAGCTGCTGGACCTTTCGGAGAAGAATGTCGCTTATTTCCGCGAAGAGCTGCGCCGGAAAAAGATGTTACAGCTCGAAGGCAA
>Ga0134126_10004111_pt1 | contig 18218 bp, 18 predicted proteins | sample KB31752_FD_96881 | JGI IMG/M metagenome (GOLD analysis project Ga0134126, IMG submission 96881) | Terrestrial soil microbial communities with excess Nitrogen fertilizer from Kellogg Biological Station, Michigan, USA - KB3-175-2 | ecosystem: Environmental > Terrestrial > Soil > Unclassified ...
CGATCAATCTCGTACAAAAAATTTAAAAGTGACTCATCGACGAAAGGTCGAAATGGGGCTTCAAGTCAAAAGTGAGCATTCAATCGGCGATGAGCGTCTTATAAAGTCCTGAGTAACGGCGTACACGTACAAGTACCTGGCTAGTACCCTCTCCTGAGTCAGCGTGGCTTTTCACGGACAAAAACGCCGCTTTAGGCGTAAACGACCCTAGCCTAAGGCCCTAAAAACCCCGCCACATGTTGACGTTTAAACGCGCTGCCGGCCGTTTTGCCGGCCTTACGGGCCGCCCGGCTAAGGGTATAGCCTAGTTTAAGCCCCTAACTTTCACGAAAAAAGGGCTTTACTTTTACCGTTAAATACGCTATATATCTACCGTATATGAAAAAGTCCGTTTCGAGCCGGTACGCGGCTAAGGTCTCCGGAATATCACTTATGACGCTGCAACGCTGGATTGCAGATGGTGATATCCGCCCGCCTAAGCTGCAAATCGTGGATGGCAGGGCCACGAGACTTTGGGACGCGGACGACTTGGAACGGCTAAGGGATTTGAAAGCCAAAATCTACCGTCGCGGTCGTGGACGCAAGAAGGGTTGGAATAAAACCGGATGAACGCAGCCATTTACGCTCGGGTGAGTACGTTGAACGGACAATCACCCGAGATGCAGCTGCGTGAGATGCGAGAATATTGTCAGAGGCGCGGATGGACGACGGCGCTTGAGTACGTTGATGTCGGCATTTCGGGCACCAAAGAAAAACGTCCACAACTTGATTGTCTACTAGCCGATGCTCACCGTCGGCGCTTTGATGCCGTCGTCGTTTGGCGATTTGACCGATTCGCTCGCTCCGTTTCCCACCTTTTGCGTGCCTTGGAAACCTTCCGTTCATTAGGCATCGAGTTCGTTTCACTCTCCGAACAGGTCGATACATCCACACCAGCCGGAAAACTCGTCTTCACGGTTTTGGGAGCCGTAGCGGAGCTTGAACGGAGTCTGATCGTTGAGCGTGTCAGGGCCGGTCTTCGAAACGCCCGCGCCAAGGGCAAACGGCTAGGTAGGCCCCGGAGCGGCGTGGACGTCACTGAAATCGGGCGCTTACGGGCGCAAGGCGCGTCGTGGCGTGTAATAGGAGCGGCGCTAGGCGTATCGCCAGCTACGGCGTTACAGGCGCTCGGCAATAGGCGTTTAGAAAACCCTAGTGAACAGGAGGCTGTAAGTGATTGATTTCATAGCCCGTTTATATGTGGAATCGTCGTTTGGAAAATATAAGTTTTCCAAACGCCTAGGCCGAACTGTGATCAAAAGGGGGAATAGCCGGTGAAAGCCTTCTTTGTCAGCAAAAGGCTAGCGTTCGGGAGCGCCGTTACCACCTGGGGGCACGCCGACAGGCTTAGGGAGCTTGGGATAACCCACATCATCAATTTGCGCTGGAGCCAAAATAACGTCAAGGTCCGCCAGTTCGAGCACATCTGGCTCCGCTTTCATGATGATAAAAACCCCCGTCCTCGCTGGTTCTATAAACGAGCCCTAAAGTTCTATAAGCAAGCTTTGAAGGATCGTCAGGCCAAAGTATTTGTAATGTGCCACCACGGACAATGCCGGAGTGCGTCTCTCGCCTACTTCCTCCTTCGCGCATCGGGGAAAAGTATCCATAAGGCGCAATCAAGCATTAAGAGAGCCAGAAAGGCGGCGCGGCTAATACGGGCGTATCGGGAAACAAGTGAGGATTATATCTGCAACATGCAGTGATACGTTGCGGTTTGCAATCTCTACGACCACCTTTTCGGGTCTACCAGAACCGATACTAGACGGAAGCAAAGAAAACTCGATGCCCTCGCTCCGTCAAGCCTTTGTGAACTCGACCCAGACCACACTTAGCGAAAAATGGCAATGTGACCGCCGGTCTGCCCACGGAGATCAAACATAGATTCCAATCCCCATTGTCTGGTCGCGACTTGAGCCAGTTGACGTCAGCTTTGGGATGATATTTCTCGAACACTCTCGTTAAGGCTTCTCGGTACGCCCCGTCCGTGCTGAAGAGAAGTTCGGCGGTGCGTCTGACCTGCTCGACAAGATGACTCATACCGCTTGACTTCGATGCGACCTTCACGAAATACAAGGTCTGGGATTTCGGGTGGAACAAATCGCAAAACTCAAATTTAGACTGGTTACCACCGAACAACACATCCGCAGAGTCGAAGTGGAGGAAGCCTGGGATGTCGCCGCAACGTTTGTTGTATTCAGGCTCGTTTTCGACTTGGTTCCAAGCGGGAAGCTGCACAGTCGGAAGAGCAATTTTCGAGATGTATTTATTCACTCGTCCTACGAAATCCGGGATCACTTCATACCAAGTGCCTGAAGACAGAACATACGGCCTGCGACCGAACGTAAGTTCGTACGTGAAGCATTCAAACACAGAATAGTCATTGAACTCGACCCTGCCTTCGTCGAGCAGATGAATTCGCGTGTCTCGTGCCTCGGCAACGGAGGGGTGCAATTTCTTCGCATTAAGAAAGTCTATCCACCCTTGGAGGAGGAGGTATGGTCGATAAACTGGCTTACCCATCATGTGTCCGAAGACGTAAAATTGCGCGGTCTGCGTTTCTTCGTCACGCCTCTCAGCCGGTGTGAAGAGCACTAACTTCTTAAAGGCTTGTTTAGAGGCGAATTCGGCATCAAGTTGCGCTTCGAGCGCGGCAATAATGTTCTCATCTCGTACGGGATGGACGTTGCCGACCTCGGGCCATCTTTGTTTGTACGAAGTGCTTTGGAAAAGCCGAATTGCTCGGTCGAGCGTTGCGCCTAACCTCGAGATAGGCAGCTGGAGGCGAAGACTGGTCGAGCCGCGAACATGCGATCCGAGATCCTTGTGGTTGTCGGTTGGAATACCCTCCAAAAACGCGAGTAAGTCGCGATCAAAGTCCACGCCAAACTCTTGGATAAACGAGGCTCGAGGAGCGCGCTCGCTTGCGATGTGCCTCTTAGCAAAAACCTGTTCGGCTCGAACTTCTAAGAGTTTGTTTCGAGGGATGGCGTTTAGGGCAACTCTCAGACCGAAGTCCGGTTCAAGCCATTGGTCTTCGAGTTGTTGCCATGCGTGGCCGAAGCTCAAAACAAAAGTGTTGTCCGACCGCCTGACCACTAAGAGACCAGCCGGCGACTGCGAATCCAGTGTAAGCGGGCTGGAGTCGTCAAGCACAGAACGAACAGCATCGACCCAGGGCGGCTCTCCCGCTTGCGAAGGCAGGGAAATAAACTCTCCGTCTAACGGGGCCGCGAGTGGTCTGACATGCGGACTCCCGTTTTTCAAGACAGCATCAAAACTCGCGACCTTATCAGGCTTGAGAAGGTGGATAGTCAAGCCGATTTTAGGATCGCCCACGAGTTCCCCTGCACGCCTTAGTCGTTGCCGCCCTATACGAATGGTAGCCGCAGCTGAGTCGTGAACGTAGGTTCTTTTAGGTGCTACGTAGCGAATACGTTAACAAAGCAACCTCTGCTATCCACATAATGCGAGTTAATCATCAACCTAACTTGTTAACAGTTGGGGTGGGCCTTAACCTGCGTTCCGGCTATAATCTGCTTTCCCATGCCCGAGACTCCGGAAGACCGAGCGCGCAAAAACATTGACCAGCTCCTCAGTGCCGCTGGTTGGATCGTGCAATCTCGTGATGAAGTTAATCTGTCTGCCGGTCGTGGTATTGCTGTCCGCGAATTTCCGATGAAGCCTGGCTTCGGCGAAGCGGATTACCTTCTCTACGTGGACGGCCAAGCCCTTGGGGTGATCGAAGCGAAAAAGGAAGGCAGCACTCTCACCGGGTTTGAAGGACAGACAGCCAAATACAGCGAAGGTCTGCCCGATTCTCTCCCCGCTCCACGGCGTCCGCTGCCTTTTGGCTATCAAAGCACCGGCATTGAAACCCGATTCACGGATCTCTTGGAGCCCGACGCGGCCAGCCGCAATGTGTTCGCCTTCCATCGCCCAGAGACGCTCGCGCAATGGTTGAACGATGAACTCAGCAATCCCGGCTCGACCGTCAAGGCTCGCATTCGCAGAATGCCACCTTTGGTTGAGGAAGGTCTACGCCCAGCCCAAATTACGGCCATCAAGAATCTAGAGATATCTCTTGGGCAAGGGAAACCCCGCGCCCTGATCCAGATGGCTTCCGGTGGAGGCAAGACATTCACCGCCTGCAATTTCATCTACCGCCTCATCAAATACGCGGGCGCTCACCGCGTGCTTTTTCTCGTAGATCGCAGCAACCTAGGCCGCCAAGCGCTGAAGGAATTTCAGAATTTCCGCACGCCAGAAGAACAGCGGCTATTCACCGAGCTTTACAATGTCCAGCACCTTCAATCCAACAAATTGGACGGCGTCAGCAAGGTTTGCATTTCTACGATTCAGCGCGTTTACTCCATGCTCCAGGGCCAAGCAGAACTGGACCCGGCGCTAGAAGAACAAGCGGGATTCACGTTGGAATCCCTTCAACGCGAGCCGCCGCCCGTCGTCTACAATCCGAGCATTCCGATTGAGACTTTCGACTTCATCGTCACGGACGAGTGCCATCGCTCGATTTACAACCTCTGGAGACAGGTACTGGAATATTTCGACGCTTCCATCATCGGCCTTACGGCGACGCCCTCGAAACAGACCATCGGCTTCTTCAACCAGAATATGGTCACGGAATATAATTTCGAGCAGGCCGTGGCGGACGGTGTGAACGTAGATTTCGACCTCTATACGATTCGTACTCTCATCAGCGAGCACGGGTCAACCATCAACGCAGGCTATTACGTGGATTTCCGCGACCGGGAGACCCGTCGCGTTCGCTTCGCGAAGGCGGACCAGGATATTGCCTACAATTCCGACGAATTGGACCGTCGCGTCGTCGCCAAGGACCAAATCCGCACGATCATTCGCACCTTCAGGGATCGGCTCTTCACCGAAATCTTTCCGGGCCGCACCGATGTTCCGAAGACTTTGATCTTTGCTAAAGACGACTCGCACGCCGAAGACATCGTTCAGATCGTGCGCGAGGAGTTTGGCAAAGGAAACGATTTCGCGCAGAAGATCACATATCGCACAGGCACCGCGCGTGTTGTAGAAAAGAAAAAGCGGGAAGACGGCACCGAATACGAGGAAGTCAGTTGGGTCAATAGCGGGATTAAAGCCGAAGACCTACTGTCCTCTTTCCGCAATAGCTATTTTCCGCGAATTGCCGTCACGGTGGATATGATCGCCACAGGAACCGACGTCAAGCCGCTGGAAATTGTCTTTTTCATGCGGACGGTAAAAAGTCGCTCTTTGTTCGAACAAATGAAAGGGCGCGGTGCGCGCGTCGTTACGGAAACCGAATTGAAGCAGGTCACGCCGGACGCTTCGACTAAAGACCGCTTTGTCATCGTGGATGCCATTGGAATCGACCCCAATGAGATGAACGAGACGAAGCCCCTCGAACGAAAGCAAAATGTTTCGCTAGAAAAATTGATGGAGTTGGTCGCGTTCGGCAACCGTGAGGCGAACGTTCTGAGTTCCATCGCCTCCAGGCTCGCCCGGCTGGACCACCAGCTTACGCAAGAGGACAAGCAGGAAATCAGGCAGATATCGGGCGACCAGACGGTTTCCACCATCGCTCACAGACTCGTTTCGGCTCTGGACCCCGATGAGCAATTAAAGGCCGCGCAAAGAGCGACAGGCAAGGAAGAACCTCCACCAGAAGAAATCGCCAAAGCGGCGCAGACTCTCTTGACGCAAGCAGCCTTGCCCATTGCGACGAATGCCAAACTTCGCCAGCGGCTCGTAGACCTGAAAAAATCTTTCGAGCAAATCATCGACAATGTCAGCCAAGATCAGGTTCTTTCCGCTGGGGTTTCAAGGGACGGGCGCGACCGTGCCGCCAATTTAGTGAAGTCGTTCGAGAAATTCATTGAAGACAATAAGGACGAAATCACCGCCCTCCAGATTCTTTACAGCCGACCGTACAAGCAGCGCCTAACGCACGAGGAACTGAAAGAGCTGGCGCGCGCGATTGAACGGCCCAAGCAGCCGGGACTAGCTCCGATGCCGCCGGACCGCTTGTGGCAGGCTTACGAGTTGCTGGATAAATCCAGGGTCAAAGGCAGCGCAACAAAATTGATGACCGATTTAGTCTCGCTCGTTCGTTACGCCGTGCATCAAGACGGCGAACTGCGCCCGTTCAAGGATGTGGCATACGCTCGCTTTGATAAATGGCTCGCCGCCCAAGAGCAGAACGGGCGGCGATTCTCCGACGAGCAGCGGCAATGGCTCTTTGCCATTCGCGACCACATCGCCGCTAGCGTCTCGATAGAATCTGAAGACTTCGAATTGCCGCCCTTCTCGCAATGGGGTGGACTCGGCAAAGCATACAAGGTATTCGGGGCTGACTTGCAACCCATGCTCGAACAGCTGAATGAGGTTCTTGCAGCGTGACCAACGTTGTTACAACGCACTATCCGATCTCGCTCACTACATTACCGGCATCTTGGACCTCAACGACCGTCGGTGAGGCCATCTCAAACATTCAACCTGGTTTTGCCTCAGGAATTCACAATCAAGAAGGCCTCGGTATTCCGCATCTTCGACCGATGAACGTTGATAGAGAGGGAAGGCTTGACCTGAGTACTGTCAAATACGTCTCTGGCTCAAACCCTCTTCGGGTCACGGTCGGCGACGTGCTCTTCAACAACACCAATAGTGCCGAGCTAATTGGTAAGACTGCATACATCGGAATTAGTGGGGGTTTTGCCTTTTCAAATCACATGACGCGACTTCGGACGGCAACAGGGATCAATCCCCGATTCATGGCCTACCAACTCCATTTTTTATGGATGAGCGGCTATTTTCAGCATCGATGCACCCATCATGTCAATCAAGCTAGCGTTGCCTCCAGGACGCTTGCCGACTCGGTTCCCTTCGCCGTTGCTCCGGCTAAAGAGCAAACTCGAATAGCAGACGAAATAGAAAAGCAATTCACCCGGCTGGATGCCGCAGTGGCTGCTCTAAAGCGCGTTCAAGCGAACCTCAAACGCTACCGCGCCGCCGTCCTCAAAGCCGCCTGCGAAGGCCGCCTAGTCCCCACCGAAGCCGAACTCGCCCGCCGCGAAGGCCGCTCGTATGAGCCCGCCTCCGTTCTTCTTGACCGCATTCTCGCCGAGCGCCGGGCCAGATGGGAGGCTGTCCAACTGGCAAGCTTCCGGACATCCGGGAAAAAAGCTACAGACGACAAGTGGAAGTTGCAATACAAAGAGCCTGCGGTGCCGGATAGGTCTGAAAGCCTACCCGACGGCTGGACTTGGGCCACTGCCGAGCAACTCTCGTATCGCATAACCGATGGCACTCATCAGCCCCCGCAATTTGTTGACTCCGGTGTACCTTTCCTGTTCGTGCGCCACATTGTGCGCGGGACGATTTCGTTTGATGATACGAAATTCATCTCCGAAAAGACATTTAGACGCCTGAACGAGCGGTGCCCTGTAGAAATCGGAGACATTCTGTACTCAGCCGTGGGTTCGTACGGCACGGCAGTCTTAGTTACCATGAACCCACAATTCTCATTCCAGAGACACATCGCTCACCTCAAACCGTCGATGCTGCTGTCAAATGCCTATTTCGTCCACTGTTTAAATTCCCCCCTTGGCCTTTCGCAGGCTCACAAGTTCGCTCGTGGAGTCGCTCAAAAGACGGTGACTTTGGGAGATTTGGGGAAATTTGCGATTGCTCTTCCGCCATTAATCGAGCAATTGCGGATCGCAGAAGAAATCGACCGACGATTGTCAGTGATTGGCGAGATAGAGATGCAAGTCGCGGGCAACTCAACACGTTCTGAACGACTGCGCCAAGGCATCTTAAAACATGCTTTCGAAGGCAAACTCGTTCCTCAAGACCCAAATGACGAGCCTGCTGCCGCTCTGCTCGAACGAATCCGTGCCGAACAGGAAACAAGAAAACTTGGCAATGCCGTCGGCGTGAAAAGGAAAGGAAGGGTATTGCAAATGACAAATAAACAAAACACCCTCTCGCGATCAATTATCGAAGCTCTGCGAGATACGACAGCAGGGATGTCGCCTGAAGCCTTGTTAAGAGCCACAGGCCACGGTGCGGATTCAATCGACAAGTTCTATGCCGAGCTAAAGCAGCAAGTGGAAGCGGGATTTGTGGAAGAAATTCGGTCGGACGAAGATGTTCTGCTTCGTGCCGTAAACAAATGAAGATCCAGGCTATTAAAATCAGCGAATTTAAGAATCTACGCAATTTTGAGGCAGAGTTCGGAAGCGAATCTCTCACAACCGTAGTAATCGGCCAGAACGCCACAGGCAAATCCAATCTACTGGAAGCATTGGTTATCCTCTTTCGGGATTTGGACCTTGGAGAACCTCCTTCGTTCGAATACCTGATTCGATACGAATGCAGAGGCAGACAAATCGAAATAGCACCTGAAGATCGAGTCGGCGGTAAATCACCGCGGATTACCGTCGATGGAAATCGTGTTCCGTACTCAGCCTTTTCTAAAGACCCGGATCGTCGCTATTTACCGAGCAACGTCTTCGGATACTACTCCGGTTCCAGTAGTCGCTTCGAATCGCATTTTGCGACACACCAAGAGAAATTCTATCGTCAGCTCTTAGAGAACGAATCTGACGAGGCTCTTCGCCCTTTATTCTATGCTCGGCTCATCCATAGCCAGTTTGTCCTATTGGCGTTTTTCTATGAAGAAGATAAACAAGCTTTTGCTTTTTTGAAGGACTATTTGAACATCGAAGCGCTTGAGTCAGTACTGTTTGTGCTCAAACAGCCGCAGTCAAAGTGGCCGAGCACGCACGGTGATAAGAGATTCTGGCAGGCGAGAGGCGCAGTCCAGCAGTTCCTCGATAAGCTCTATCGACATGCACTTGCACCTCTGCGGCTCACCGAGCGCGTTGACCTCGAATTTGTAAAACGCAGGACTGAGGAGCGCGTGTACCTATTCCTCAAAGACTCCGCCGAACTTCAAAAACTACGCGCCTACTACAGGACGCCAAACATCTTCTTCAAGGCTCTCGAAAGCACTTATCTGTCCAAGTTGCTGGCCGAAGTTCGCATTCGTGTTCGCGTGAAAGAATGCAGCGGTGCGTTGACGTTCAAAGAATTAAGCGAGGGTGAACAACAATTACTCACGGTGTTGGGACTCTTGCGGTTTACCCGCGAGGACGAAGCACTCTTTCTTCTCGACGAGCCAGACACTCATTTGAACCCAATTTGGAGCCTGCATTACATCGATCTTTTGAATTCGGTAGTCGGCGACCAGAAAAGCTCCCAAATTATAATGACAACTCATGATCCTTTGACCATCGCAGGTCTGACGCGAAATCAGGTCCGCGTTATGTACAAGGACGAAGCCACTGGGCAAATAAGCGCCCGTATCCCAGAACACGACCCAAAGGGAATGGGAGTAAGCGGCATCTTGACAAGCGAACTCTTCGGTCTGCGCTCCGACCTTGATTTGGAGACGTTGAGATTACTCGATGAGAAGCGTGATCTCGCGAACAAAGACACGCTGACGGAAAAAAGACAAGCATAGATTAGGCGAACTTAGCGAGGCTTTAAAAGACATCGATATGTCTTCGAGGGTACGCGACCCGCTCTACCGGGACTTTATCAAGGCGCTGTGGGCACGAGAGGAATTTCAGAGTGTACGGGGGATTGTACTTAGTCCGGAACAACAAAAGACCAGAGAACGCCTTGCTCTTGAAGTGATCGCGGAAGTTGAGGCCGAAGAGTCGCAAAATTCATGATATCTATTCCTTTTCATCGATTTCGTCCGTCCGCAGACTGGTTAAGGCGTGCGGCGTTAGTTCAAGACCGAATCCAAGCAATTGCCGCTACCCTTGAGGGGGCGTCCGCAGCAGAAATCGAGACGATCTTGGCGAGATTGCGCAAAGAGATCGCATCTCAATCGAGTTTGTGGACCGAGTTGAAGACCGATCTCGCAGAGTTATCATCAGGAAAATGTTGGTACTGCGAATCACGTGAAAATCGCTCTGACCTAGCGGTCGATCATTTCCGTCCGAAGAATAAAGTCAAAGAGTGCGAAGGACATCATGGCTACTGGTGGCTCGCGTTTGACCCGACAAATTACAGGTACGCTTGTGACGTGTGTAACAGCTCCCACACCAACAAAGAAGGCGAAACGCTCGGCAAGAGCACCCATTTCCCCCTTCTCGACGAATCCCGCCGAGTTTACGACCCGACAGGTAATATTCATAACGAGCGGCCCGCACTCCTTGACCCGATCTTGGAGGCCGACGTGGCGCTATTGTCGTTCTTGGAAGAAGGCAGCGCGGTGCCGGGACATTCTGAGACAACTCACCCTGTGTTCTTTAAACGGGCGACTATATCCGTGCGTGTATTCAATTTGAACGACGTCCGGATTAGGGAAGAAAGATTCGCAATCGCAGATGAGATTAGACGACAAGTCGCGATCGGCGAGAAGTATTTCAATGCAGCCGGAATGGGAGATGAAGCCGCAATGGACCACTTCAAGGAAGCGAATCGAAAGATTCAAAGACTAATCTCTCACGACCAAGAGTTCTCGTCTGCGGCGCGAGCGGTTCTTGCCGGGTATCGCGACAAATTTTGGGTAGTGGCAACACTTGCCACCGCGCACTGAATATGACCTCTAACGGAATCGTCCAAAAACTTTGGAATTACTGCAACATTCTCCGCGACGACGGCCTCTCTTATGGGGATTACGTCGAACAGCTGACATTTCTTCTGTTTTTGAAGATGGCCGATGAGCAGACCAAGCCACCATACAACCGGCCGTCACGAATACCGAAAGATTTGGATTGGGCAAGCCTGGAACGCTTGGACGGCGATGCTTTAGAGAGTCATTATCGCCACATTTTGACGGAACTTGGGAAACAGCCGGGAATGCTCGGTGTAATTTTCCGAAAGGCTCAAAATAAGGTCCAGGACCCCGCCAAACTGAAACGCCTCGTCACTGATCTGATTGGCAAAGAGCAATGGATGACGCTGGAAGTCGATGTGAAAGGCGATGCATACGAAGGTTTGTTAGAAAAGAATGCGGCGGACGTGAAAGGAGGGGCGGGACAGTACTTCACTCCGCGTGCTCTCATCAAGGCCATTGTGGACGTTGTGCGTCCAGAGCCCGGCGAAACCGTGAATGATCCGGCGTGCGGAACGGGCGGTTTCCTCTTGGCGGCTTACGACTATCTGAGCAACCACTACGAGCTGGATAAGACGAAGAAGCAGGCTCTGAGGCACAAGACCCTGTCCGGGACTGAACTGGTTGCGGGTGTCGCCCGCCTATGCGTGATGAATCTTTTCCTTCACGGCATTGGAGGTGAAGATTCACCCATTCAAGATGGAATTGACGCACTCGCTCAGGCCCCTTCCTCATTTTATGACGTTGTTCTCACGAATCCGCCGTTCGGCAAGAAGTCCAGCATCACCGTCATCAGCGAAGAGGGCGAGGAGACAAAGGAAGCTCTCACGTATTACCGCGACGACTTCTGGGCGACTACGAGCAACAAGCAGCTGAACTTCTTGCAGCACGTAAAATCACTGCTGAAAATCCACGGCCGCGCCGCAATCGTGGTGCCGGACAATGTGCTCTTTGAGGGTGGAGCTGGCGAAACCGTGCGCCGTAAGCTCCTCCATGAATGCGACGTGCACACGCTGCTCCGGTTGCCAACCGGAATTTTCTATGCGCAAGGCGTCAAGGCGAATGTTCTCTTCTTCGACCGCAAACCCGCCAGCGAAAAGCCCTGGACCACAAAGCTTTGGATTTACGATTTCAGGACCAACCAGCATTTTACTTTGAAAACGAATCCGCTGAAACGCGCTGATTTGGACGATTTCGTCGCTTCTTATCATGCAGAGAACCGTCACGTTCGCAAAGAAACGGAGCGCTTCAAGTGTTTCTCCTACGAAGAGCTGCTCAAACGCGACAAGGTGAACCTGGATATTTTCTGGCTCAAAGACGAGAGCCTGGAGGATTCGGCAAATCTCCCTGATCCTGACGTGATCGCCGCCGAAATCGCAGAAGATTTGCAAGCAGCTCTAGATCAGTTTTCTTTAATCGCAGCTGATTTGAAAGCGAAAAACTAATGAAGAATCCATTCACGATTCGCATTTTTGTCCCGGATGGTGATCCGGAAGGCGTCCGAGTAATCGACCGGATGAATTGGACCGGTCACGGAATCATTTTCCCCCGTGAGAAGTGGCCCATTACGAAGCAACGATCAGAATTTTCGCGGACAGGTGTTTACATTCTATCTGGTTATGAAGAAGGTGAGGACGAACTCCCTACCATATATATCGGGGAGGGAGATGTAATTCGCAATCGGCTTGATTCGCACTTCCAGAACAAGGATTTTTGGGATCGAGCGATTGTCTTCACAGCATCGAACAACAGCCTTAACAAGGCTCACGGAAAGTGGCTGGAGTATGCACTCGTAAACAGGGCGCTTCAAGCGAAACGATGCATCCTTGAAAATGGGACTGAACCCCAAGAGCCATCGCTCAGCGAAGCCGAGCGTGCAGACATGCAAGCGTTTCTCAACGAGGTTCTACAAATATTGCCGCTTCTCGGGCTTCGGGCATTCGAAATACCTAAGCCAGTCGCTACACCCCAAACAACCTCCGTCGAGGCTCCGCCGTCGACGGCGGCCAGAAGTGAAAACGACACAATGATAGTTCCTGCACAAAAGGATGGCTTTGAAGAGGCGTTTATTGCGGATAACTCTTGGTGGGCAGTGCGAATATCGGGCGGTATGCTTCCAAAAATCAAATTTATCGCCGCATACCAAACTCAACCCGAATCGGCGGTCACGCACTATGCTCCGGTATCGCGTATCGAACCGTATGGCGAGCAAGGCAAGTTCAAATTGATTTTCGCGGAGCCAGCAAAACCGATTGGTCCCATTCCCTTCGCCGATGCTCCTCAGGGCAGTATGCAAGGCCCACGCTATACAAGTTTCGAAAAACTGCGAAACGCCAAGAAACTCACGGACCTGTTTTGATCGAAAAAGCAGGATTCTTGCGGGAAGGCTCTCACCGTTTTTTGGCGATGATCACGGGACTCCGGCCCCATCTAGACGTCCCCGCAATATGCGTAATTTTTCGCGAACATTCCGCGATTTTCCCGTCGTTTTTCTTGATTTTTACATTTGGAAACGGATTTTCGCAGTCGTGGAGCCGAAAACCTCAAATCTGCCCACGGAGCCTATAACAATAGCCTCAACGTAAAAACGTGGGCCATATGGAATAAATAATCCAGAATAAGAAATACTGATCGTTCTTCTTCTAATTTCTCTATCTAAGATCAGTTTCTTCATTTTCAAGGTTTTAGAACTCGCGGAGCGAGTTCCCCCGAAGGGGGACAAAAATGGATCATTTATTCCCAATTTGTCTTTATTGCTGAGAATCAGTATTCCGGGAGTCTTTACTTCAATTCTGCTGTTGATTGCTCTTTGGGCCTGCTTGAGTCCCCTGCGTGCTGGTGATCGCTTTTTCTCGGTTTTTTCCTGGAAAGCTCGTTTTTTATCGAAAATCGCTGTGTTTGTTGGTATTCGACGGATGCCTAGTCTTAGACGTCAGGTACTATAGCCCTTGCTGCTAAGGAAACCCCGTGTAGGGCTCCTGGTGCGTACAGCGGGTCATTTGAACGGGCGCATTTTTCACTTACCCTCAGCCGATACCCATGCACATAGAGAAAAGGAGGCGTCGTTACTATTTGCGAAGAACGGGGAGATAGCAATACCCTAGACACACCACCGAAATAATTTGTCTTGTGGAGCGATTCTGGATTGGGAAGGAGCAGAGAACATGAGCCGTTCAAACCTGGAATCTCACGGATATAATCCTATCCTCCAACAAGAATGGCGAAAGGCACTAAACACTCCGGTCCTATTGCCGAGGAGTGGCTACGAAGAAGTGCGGAAGAGACTCGTTGCCAGTCGACCGCCCAAAGTCTTCATGCGCGAGCACGCAAAAACGACTGATATTATTATCCGGTTTAACTTTTCTCCGTTACAGCTTTCAGAGACTCACCAAGCGATATATTTCGGGAACGGTTTAACCCTGCCGACGGTTTTCGAGCAACAGGTTCTGTCCAGAACAGCGGGCCAGGTTCTGTCCAAAACACCGGGTAAGAAACGTAGCACGTTTCGCTCGGAGCTATCGACCGTCGCTTACAACGCCTTTTGTGCAACGTGGATTCGTCTCTACAAGCTCCTCTACTTGGATACGTCTCACCCATCTGTGAGAGCGACTGCATGGATAGCGCAGTTCGAAAGGAGCCTCACGAGAAAACCTGGTAGATGCAAACAAGAGGACGATGCATGTTTCAGGAAAAGATTTGCCGTCCTCCTGAAACATTGCAGCACCCTATGGAATTCCATCGCAACTGTCAAACATCAGGAGGAAACCAAAGGGAGTACCACCTTTGTGCCTGACATAGAAGTTCGAAAGCGTCTTTGGAAGGAAATAGCGAAGGTTCCCGGGGGCGTATTGATCCTCGGCGGCGAAGCGTTCCTGCTAATTCCTTATGGCACCAGAGAGAGGCCCGGGAAGGTTGAAGATCTCGAAAGCTGGACACCTCGGCAACTGGCAATCGCACTCCTAGCGATCGAAACCGAATCACAGTACCAGACGGTCGAGAAGAGGGTTTCTCGACTAAGAAAAAGCCGCAACTAGAGCCCCGCCGCAAGAATTAGTTCCATTCCGTGCGTGTACGAGCTACACCCTGCCGTATTAGTGTGCTCCACGAAAACATGTTTTGACGTTCGCACAAGGAGAAAATCAGATGACCCCAAAAGAATTCGCGAAGAAGTACGGCTTGCACCCCGGTGTCGCATGCGAACATGACATCGTTTCCGTCATCCCCCTTGGTTACATGATTCCGCACGGCGACAGTGCCAGCTCAAACGAGTTTGCGGTCGTTGTGTTCCCGCTGCTCGGGCAGCATTTTCCTGACCATGCTACCCATGACAAGGCTCTGTCGGTCGGGTTGAAGCCCCACGGGCTCACAGAAGACGGAGCATTTGTCTACCTGTTTGACGCACGCAACGCAACACAGGCTCGGATGGCCATCGAGCTAATAGGACTAGACCGCCATGGCAGCTCGAACAGGGGGGTTCCGGGAATTGGTAAATGCCGTTAAGACTGGTCTAGCAGCACTCCCGGGGAACATGATGCATCTCGATATTTATTAGGGAGACAGCGAAAAAGGCAGCCCTGATAGCCAACGTCTATCAGTAAAAGCAAGGAAACTCTGATATGCCGGTCGATCGACTCGAACTCCTTGGTGACCGTATCAAATGGCCTCTGTTGAAGCTCGCCAGGGAAAAGGGCAAACGTGCTGGCGGCTATAGCTACTTTATCGATCTCGCGAAGACGGAAGCAAAATTGCCTGTGAAACTTTACTGCAATGGTCGCTACGGGGGAATTCATAAGATTCAATTCGAGGATGTGCCGCATCTCGGTCTTAGAAGGGTCCGAGAGGTTGCGGAAGAGATATTTGGTGATCTTCGGCACGTGAGGATCTATCGGATTGATCTCTGCGTGGATATTTGCGGTATATCGCTGCTAGACCTTGCTCTTTACGCCCGCATCGCTCGCGCCCAAAACTGCCGTGTCGAGCGGTCTAGGTCTGGAGTCACTTTCTATCTGCGCTACTCAAAGAATTTCAAAATCCTCTTCTACGACAAGATTGCTCAACTTCGTTCGAAACGGTCTTTGACGGCAGATTGGTTCCGCATAGCCGAAATGCTTACACGTATTGAAGTGCAATTGCGGGGCGGCTCAACTTTGCCATATTCGCGATTCGAAGATATCGAGAAATATGCGGAGTTGGATCTGCTGAAAGGGGTTTCCTTCATGACGTGGGCACGGAAGCGCGAAAATCTCAAGCCAATGGAAGTTCTCGCTAGCGAAGGTCTTCTTGCCAAGATAGACCAGTGGGGAATTCAGATGACGTCAAAAATGTATCCATCCTCGACATGGGCCTATTTACAGAAGAAATTTCTGAGGCCCGCTGAAGCAGGAGATTTCCCTGATCTAAATGAGCTGCTAAAGAAAAGCACGCGCGATTGGATAGAAAATCGGATTCGTTTTCCGCGCACGGGGAGACATTTGCAGAAACGAACTGTCCCATCGCACGCCAAATGGCACGACCATCGCCTTTTCGCTTAGGAGGGCCTAGGCCAATGACAGAGAAAGCTTCGCTTTACTATGGTGTACCATATAGTAAGCTTATAACGCAACTGTCTCCAGATGCAGCCGGTGAGCCTGGAGGGTCGTCCCGGAGAGATGTGGACCGTGGTGAACATGAGCCTCGGCTTCTGACCGTAAAGCAGGCGGCGCGATTTCTTGCGACCACGCCGAAGACTCTCTACGCGATGGTTTGGCGACGCGAGGTTGTTTTCGTAAAAATCGGACGTAGCGTGCGGTTCGATCTGAAGGACCTCGAACAGATGATTGAGCGTGCGAAGGTGAAACCGAGAGATCAAGCGGTTTATCACGAACGAATCCCAGGGAGCGGCAGAGGTGGGCGTCTATAGGAGTGGCGAATCCTGGGGAGTAGATTTTTACGATGGGTTTAAGCGCAGACGCATACTGATTGGAACATCGAAAGGAGAGGCAAAGAGATATCTCGCTGCCCGTAAGGCCGAACGCTCGGTTGGTCGGCAAGAATCCTCACCAATCATTGAGTCTCCCGCCTTTGATGTGTTCCTCAAGGAATACGAAGACTATGCCAGAACGAACAAACGCGGTTTTTACAACGAGCAGTACCGTCTATCCCAACTTGGACGCTACTTTGGTCGAATAAACCTGTCACACATCACGGCTTTGGATGGAGAAAGATTCAAAAGTGACATGAGCCGACATCTGGCTCCAGCGAGCGTCAACAGGCTATTCGGAAATTTGAAGCACATCATGACTACGGCGGTCAGGCTCGGCCTTCTTGCTAAAAGCCCTTTCGTAGACGTCAAGTTTCTCCACGTTCCCAAACGGGTCGAGCGAATCTTGACACGAGAAGAGGAAGAACGGTTGCTAGCTGCTTGTGACAGCCTCCACAACTTGCAGCTGCGGCAGAGCGTGACGATCGCACTCAACACCGGGATGAGAAAAAGCGAAATTTATGGTCTCTTGTGGGATTGCGTTGACATCGGCAGTCGTACCATCCACGTTTTGAATACGAAGAACGAGGCCGGCGAACGGCGAATACCGATGAATGAGAGCGTTTATAACGTATTCGGAGAGCTGGAAAAGAAGAAGACAAGCGAATTCGTTTTTCCGAGTTCTCGCAAGACAGGCGACCGTCTCCGCGACCAAAAGAAGGGCTTCGCGAAAGCAGTCCGACTCGCCAAGATCCCTCACATTCGATTCCACGATTTGCGGCATACCTTTGCTACGAGACTTGTTCGGGCGGCAGTCGATTTGGTGACCGTCCAATACCTCCTCGGCCACAGTAAGATCACGACGACAAGCCGCTATGCTCATTCCCTGGCAGATGATAAAATGAACGCCGTTAAACGTCTTGAGTTCGCCGGTGTTCGCTGAATTTTGATCCAAACCGGACGCTAAATGGACATTTTGCGAATTTTAGACGGGGTAGAAAGAACGCTAAGACTTTTTGCCTCAATACGTTGGGCCTGTAGCTCAGGTGGCTAGAGCGCACCCCTGATAAGGGTGAGGTCGGTAGTTCAAGTCTACCCAGGCCCACCAATCATTGCTTCTTCGCGTCACCCTTGTCTCCTGCGTCAGCTAGGCTAGTGAACATCAAGTCTCCGTTTTCATTTGGCTAGGTTGATTTCGCCTTTCGACTGTAGCAGGCGCCAACATTCGTGTCGTCGAGTCTTGGAGAAACGAAACTTTGTTAGAGCGCCGGGGCGAGGATTGCAGGCGAGAATCAACTGACGTAGACTCGGCGTGAGGTTCTTCCCCGATGTCCATCCGGCCTGTGAAGCGCATGATTCGCTCGAAACCGACGCTGGAAGGCGCGGGAGTGCATCTGCGGCGCGCGTTTGGCTTCGGCAACACGACGGAATTCGATCCGTTTCTACTGCTGGACGATTTCCGCAACGATGTCCCGGAGGATTATGTGGCTGGGTTTCCGTGGCATCCGCATCGCGGGATTGAAACAATCACGTACGTCTTGGCCGGAACTGTGGATCATGCCGACAGCCTGGGTAACA
>Ga0134126_10004112_pt1 | contig 18217 bp, 19 predicted proteins | sample KB31752_FD_96881 | JGI IMG/M metagenome (GOLD analysis project Ga0134126, IMG submission 96881) | Terrestrial soil microbial communities with excess Nitrogen fertilizer from Kellogg Biological Station, Michigan, USA - KB3-175-2 | ecosystem: Environmental > Terrestrial > Soil > Unclassified ...
CACGAGTGGGCCCCGCTCCAACGCGACCCTGCCATAAAGATCTGTCGCCAGCGGATTCGCCCGCATCGCCACGGTCTGCACGGGCAGATTCAGCGCAATTACATCGCCTCGCTCCCAAGTTCGCGTGAGCGGAATGTACTCGCCGCGTTTGAAATCGCCCGTGACACGATTTCCATTGATCAGCACGTCGGCGGTAGAGGCCCAGGATGGCCAACGCAGCCGAATCGTGAATTGCGACGCCTTCGCGGGATAGAGAGCCAGCTTGATTTCTCCGCTCCAGGGGTAATCGGTGGTCTGCACCACTCTGAGAGGGGCGCCATCGTCCAGATGCCAGTCCAGTTCTGAATCGTTGTACAGATTGACGTAAAGACCGTCTCGCCCCGTGGAATAGAAATATCCCGGAAGAGCTTCCACGAGGGCCATGATGTCCGGTGGGCAGCAGTCGGATTCGAAGAAGGCGTTTCGCATTTTTTCCGCCCCGGCGGCAGTCGAAGGCCGATAGCAAAGCAGATTTCCGTTGAGCGACATGCCGGCATTGACGCCGTTGTAGAGCGCGCGTTCCACCACGTCGCCAAAACGTGCATCGCCTGTCAACGCGAGCAGGCGGAAGTTCCACAGCACGTTCGCCATCGAGGCGCACGGATCCGCATAGGCGCCGCCGGTCGTGAATTCGTACGGCGCCTCAATTGTGTCGGAGTTGCCTCGCGTGCCCACTCCGCCGGTGATGGTCATCCTGCGCGCCGTTAGGTCGGTCCACAACAAGTCGATTGCCCGCTTATACGCTGGATCGCCCGACTCGGTGAAATAGTCTGTCGCGCCCGCGGCGGCATTCAGCGCCCGCAGCACATGGCCTTCGAACTCCGTGCGGCTGGGGAATGGCTTACCGCTGAAGACGGCGCGAACATCCGAATCCTTCAGATGCAGATGATCGCGGCCACCGCCGCCCAGCAGATAACGGGCGAAGTCGAGATATTTTGTCTCGCCGGTTGTCCGATATACTTCGACCAAGGCCATTTCCAGTCCCGGATAGCCGGTGACAAAGGGCCGGCCGGCGGGCCCGAAGTTCGTAACCAGGTTATTTGCGAATTTGATCCCGATGTCGAGAAGTTCCCGGCGCCCCGTCGCGCGGTAATAGGCAATTCCTGCCTGAAGCAGGTGAGCCAGGCAATAGTCCTCTCGCGAATGAAGAGGATCGGTGAAGCGAAGGTGAGCCCGGTCCCCTGCAAAGTAGGTATCGAGATATCCGCTCGCATCCTGGGCGGCCGCAACGTCCGCGATGAGCAAATCCATCGACAACTGCAGCTTGTCTTTATCCACGGTTGGCGTATCGGCCGAGCCGATCGCCCAAGCCGCCGCTTCCATCCACATGTAGACATCGGCATCGCTGCCCGGACGTTCGTGATGCGCCGCCGGTTTCTTCGAGGCTGCTTTGACGAAATTGTCGATGGCCCCATGCTCTTGCAGCAGCGCGAACAAAGTAGGAAGGGCATGCTCTACGGTGGCGCGCCGCCGCGCCGCCCAAAGTCCTCCCGTGATCCGGACCGCCGGCACGGGAACCGGGTGCAGCCGCGCGTTCAGCGTGTGTTTGAGATATAGAACGCCCTGGTCTTTCCAGTTGCCTCCGGGCGCCTGAGCCGGAAACCCCGCGCCGGCGGCGGCGAACAGGGCCAGCGCCAAAAGGCATTGCTTCATACCGTTTTCAAATAGTGGTAGACGAGTGAGACGGGCAATCCGACGACGTTGTGATAACAACCGTCGATCCTCGTAGTGAATCGCGAAGCTCGGCCCTGAATCGCATAGGCGCCGGCTTTATCCATCGGCTCGCCCGAATGCACGTATTCCTGGATCTCGTTTTCGGTCAGAGCGTCAAACCATACACGAGTTTCCGCAAAATCGACGACAGTTCGATCGCCCCGGCGCAAACAGATTCCAGTCAACACGCGGTGGTCCCTCCCGGCCAACCCCTTGAGCATTCGGATCGCGTCGGCTGCGTCGGCCGGCTTTCCCAACACCTCTCCTTCTAGACAGACTATCGTGTCGGCGCCCAGAATCGTATCGCCCGGCAAGAGGGGCAGCGACTCTGCCTTTTCCTTCGCCAGGCGCTGCACGAAATCCTCGGGGAGTTCGCCATTCCGGCGGACTTCCGGCACGTGTACCGGACGAACAACGTGGCCGATGCCTGCCGCTAGCAGCAGTTCGTGGCGGCGTGGGGAGGCAGAGGCCAGAATCAACATATAATTCAGCTTACGTGCCAGACGATGCAACGCAGCTCAGAAACGGAGCCGCCGCACGCAAGTGCGCGGGTTGCGCGGTTATCCGAAAAACCCGCTCGCTGACGCGATGCGGCTCTGCGTGAAGGCAAACTAGAAACGGAGCTGCCGCACGCGAGCGGGTTGCGCGGTTATCCGAAAAAATCCGCTCGCTGACGCGATGCGGCTCTGCGTGAAGGCAAACTAGAAACGGAGCCGCCGCACGCAGGTGCGCGGGTTGCGCGGTTATCCGAAGAAACCGCTCGCTGACGCGATGCGGGCTCTGCGTGAAGGCAATCTAGAAACGGAGCCGCCGCACGCAAGTGCGCGGGTTGTACGGTTATCCGGCAAGTTTCGACATGCTAAACTGCAATCTCCTCCCCGAAAGCTTCCGCTCACCCGACCTTGCCATGGAACGCGCCGCCAGAGTTTTTCGCAAAGCAAAACAGTCACGAGCCCTTCTCACCGACGATCAGGTGCTCTCCGCCGTATGGCCCGCCGCCGTCGGCAAAGCAATCGCGGCACACACGTCGCGCATCCGGGTCGTGCGCACGATTCTCGTGATCGAGGTGGAGGACGCCATCTGGCAGCGGCAGCTTCGCACGCTCGAAAAGCAAATTCTCGACCGTGTCCGCCTGTTCACTCCGGACCTAGCGCTAGCAGGCGTCGAATTTCGAATCGGCGTGCCGCGCCGTGAGCCGCAAAAAGCGACCGCGTCCACGAGTCGCGCTTCCGAGCCGCTATTCACGGCTCTCTCCAACGACGAAGCAGAGCGAATTCAAGACCCCGTGCTAAAGAAGGTGTATCAGATCTCACGCAGGAAGGCATCCGCTTGAAGTTGACCACAGAGGAGGTCCGCTATGTCGCCGATCTGGCGAATCTGCGGCTCACCGACGAAGAAGTTGTTCGCATGTCTCATGACCTGGGCCAAATCCTAACCTATGTCGAAGAACTTAGCGAAATTAATACCGAACAGGTCGCGCCGATGGCGCAGGTTCTCTACGAAGCCGACGAAACGGCTACGCTGCGCGAGGACCGCCCGCGTGAACCGCTGAATAACCGGCAAGCACTCGAGAACGCTGCCGTTTCGGGAGCAGGTTATTACAAAGTGCCGAAGGTGATCGAGCGATGAGCAATGTGCCTCCGGTTCCCACCCTCACCATAGGTCGCATTCGCGAAGGCCTCCGCAGAAAGGAATTCTCAGCGGTGGATGTCGCCACGGCCACGCTGGAATTCGCCGAGCGGGAGAATCCCAAAACCAACGCCTATCTCACATTCAGTTCCGAACGTGCGCTGGAGGCTGCGAATCGCGTGGATGACCAGATCGCCAACGGCGAGCACCTGGGCGAGCTCGCGGGCGTACCGCTGGGAGTGAAAGATGTCATTGTCACCAAAGGGCTTCGCACTACGTGCGGCTCGCATATTCTGGAGCACTACATTCCGCCTTACGATGCCACGGCGGTAATCCGTCTCGAAGAAGAGGGAGCCATCGTCATCGGCAAGCTGAATTGTGATGAATTCGCCATGGGTTCGTCCAACGAGAATTCGGCTTTCGGTCCGGTCCGCAACCCTGCGGCGCTCGACCGCGTTCCAGGCGGATCGAGCGGTGGGTCGGCCGCCGCTGTCGCGCAGGGAACCTGCGTTGTCTCGCTTGGCTCCGATACCGGCGGGTCAATCCGTCAGCCGGCCAGTTTCTGCGGCGTGGTCGGTGTGACCCCGACTTATGGCCGCGTCTCACGTTATGGACTGGCAGCCTTTGCGAGTTCGCTCGATCACATTGGGCCATTCGGGCGAAATGTCGAAGACGCCGCAACCGTGCTGAAGGTGATGGCCGGGCGCGACGAACTCGACTCCACCTCCGCATTCGCCACCGTCGACGATTACGGGCCTCTAATGAAGCAAGACATCAAAGGTTTGAAGGTGGGACTTCCGAAAGAATATTTCGCGGGTTTAAGCGCGGACACGGATGCAATCATCCGCGCAGCCACAAAAAAGCTCGAAGACCTGGGCTGTCAGGTTAACGAAATCAGTCTGCCGCATACGAAGTATGCGGTCGCGTGCTACTACATCATTTGTACAGCAGAGGCCAGTTCAAACCTGGCGCGCTACGATGGCGTCCGCTATACCCTACGCAGCGATTCGGATACGCTTTCCGAGATGTATCGAAATACGCGCGGAGCCGGCTTTGGCGCCGAAGTGAAACGTCGCATTATGCTAGGAACTTATGTCCTGAGCGCCGGCTATTACGACGCATATTACCTCAAGGCACAGAAGGTGCGATCACTGATCGCGCAGGATTTTGCGAACGCATTTGAGCGGGTGGACGCAATTGTCGCTCCCGTTTCGCCTTTCCCGGCCTTTAAAATAGGGGAGAAGATTGAAGATCCGATGTCAATGTACCTGTCCGACATCTACACCATCACAGGCGACCTCAGCGGCGTTCCGTGCATGAGCGTTCCCTGCGGACAATCGCCCGACGGCCTGCCGGTCGGCCTACAAGTGTTTGCCCGGCACTTCGACGAAAGCACGATGTTTCGCCTGGCCTGGAATTTCGAACAGGCAATGAAAAGTTAGAAGCCTCGGCTTCTTCCCAGTTCACAACCCGGTTACAAATTCGCTGCTGTCCAAGCTGAGTAACTGGCGATACCTGCAATCGCTATCAAATAAAGTATGACAACTATCGTCAGGTACTTATTCAGCTTACCGAGCACCTCGATTCGCCTAGTGTGCTGAACCTGCGTATCGATCACGCGTAAATCGATCGCATTCGCTCCAAGATGAATATTGTGGTCATCGTGATCGTCTATGAACTTCCTATAGAGAAACGAAGCTACCAAAACCAGCACCAACAGACCACAAATGATCAGGTGCACAATGACGTTCATGCTTGACCGCTCCTTTCCTACTCATTTGCAGAACCGCGATCGACGTCCGTAGTTACTCTTTTTATGCGCCGGGCGTCAGATGCGCGACGCAATATACCATCGAGGGAATGATACGCCGCTTTTCTCAAGCTTTCAAGTGGGTTGGATGGGAGCTTATGTATGTCCAATCGACGCCCAGTTACACTCCGTGGGATGGCGGACATTCGACAAGTTAGGCCTAAAACTTCGGTCCCGTTCCCGGACATATAGTTCCGAAAATGGGCACTCCACCTGCTCCGTTTGCTGGAAAATCGAGAGGAACGGTGACTCTCCGCTGGCCAACGGCGTGCTCTGTCGGGCGTCGTCGGGAGCAAAGAACGTGGATGAACGAATTCGCGAGGTACTTACAGGGCCAGCCACCCTCGACTATTTCGTGAGCAGGTTGAATCGAGGCTGGAAACTGGCGGCGGTCGAATGGGAACGGGAGGCAGCCGACTCGACTCGCGAACCGGCCGGCACAATCGGTGAAGAGGTTCCGTATGGATTCAAAATCTCGGGCGATTGCCTTCACCTGGAACAAAATTCTGGCGAAGTGCAAGTCCTTCTGCTGATTCTCGAGGAAATCGTTCGCGATCGTAGATTCAGCCAAATAGCGGATGAACTGAATCTCCAGGGCTTGCGAACCCGGAATGGAAGTAAATGGACGTCAGCCGCGGTTTTCGACCTTCTCCCACGGCTAATCGAAGCGGGCCCGCGATTACTGAAGAGCAAGGATTGGCGGGAGAAACGGCCTCAGATCGTTAGCCGGACCGGCGCTTCCGCGGACTGAATCACACATCCACGCCAGAACTCACGATTGTGCCACCCGGCGCCAGTAAACGGTGAATTTCATTCGAAATTTCGGGCAGAAGCCGTTCTAAATGCGGCGGAACCACGACTTTCGTAAAAAACTGGTCGCGCCACGGAATCCGTTCTGGGCTCGCCTCGAGAAACAGGACATTATCGAATTCGGCCATCTCGCGCCGGGCGTTATCCACCTCTTCAGAGGTTCCAAGCGCCACCACACTTCCAGCCATCAGAACTCGAGCCATAGCGGCCAAGTCCAGGACCGGCGGAATCGCTAGAAGCAGAACCCGGTCGTCCGCCCGCAACATGAGCATTTTACGGCAGCTTCACCAGTTCTGGCTGCGCTCCCGCGGCGAGTACGGCCGCCGCGTCTTCTTCTGTAAATTCCTGAGTCTTGGCGGAGTGATTCATTGAACAGAACTTCGGCCCGCACATGGAGCAGAACGCCGCTTCTTTGAATCCCTCCTCCGGAAGCGTCTCGTCATGGTAAGCGCGCGCGGTCTCCGGGTCGAGCGAGAGATCGAATTGCCGGTTCCAATCGAAGGAAAATCGCGCACGGGAGAGCGCATCATCACGGTCGCGCGCGCCGGGGCGATGCCGCGCCACGTCCGCGGCATGCGCCGCAATCTTATACGCGATGATTCCCTGCTTCACGTCTTCGCGATTCGGAAGCCCGAGATGTTCTTTCGGCGTGACATAGCAGAGCATTGAAGCGCCGTGCCAGCCGATCATCGCCGCGCCGATGGCCGATGTGATGTGGTCGTATCCCGGCGCGACGTCCGTCACCAGAGGACCCAGCGTATAAAACGGCGCTTCATGGCACATTTCCCGCTCTTTCACGACTTGCATCTCGATCTGGTCCATCGGAATATGGCCAGGCCCTTCGATCATGACCTGAACGTCGTATTCCCACGCTTTCTTGGTCAACTCACCCAGAGTCTTCAGCTCCGCGAACTGTGCTGCGTCGCTTGCATCTGCAAGGCTGCCGGGACGCAGTCCGTCGCCCAGCGAAAAGCTGACATCGTACTTCTGGAAAATCTTGCAGATCTGGTCAAAATGCTCATAGAGAAAATTCTGTTTGTGGTTCTTGGTCATCCACTCCGCGAGAACCGCTCCGCCGCGGCTCACGATGCCCGTCACCCGACGGGTCGTCAGCGGAATGTATTGCACCAGCACGCCGGCATGAATCGTCATGTAGTCCACGCCTTGCTCGGCCTGCTCTTCAATCACTTCGAGCATCACCTGGATGTTCAGATCCTGCACCCTGCGCACGCGGTTCAGCGCCTCGTAGATGGGCACGGTCCCAATCGGCACGGGCGACGCGTCGATAATCGCCTTCCGGATTTCCGGAATATCGCCTCCAGTCGAGAGATCCATCACCGTATCCGCGCCATATTTCACCGAATACTGGAGCTTCGCGAGTTCCTCATCGATGTCTGAAGTAGTTGAAGAATTTCCGATGTTGGCATTGATTTTGCACTTGGATGCAATGCCAATGCACATGGGCTCCAACGCTCGGTGATTGATGTTGGCTGGAATAATCATTCGTCCGCGAGCCACTTCGTCGCGGATCTGTTCGGGGGTGAGATTCTCACGAGCGGCCACGTATTCCATTTCGCCCGTGATCGTGCCCTTCCGGGCATAGTGAATCTGCGTGCGGATCGGATCGTCTTGACGCGCGGCAATCCAGTGACTGCGGTTCATTCCTAAATTATAGGTCGGAGGCGGGCCTCGGCCTTCGCGAGGAAATACTAGGGGGCGCTAATTCAATCCGGCTTTCCATCTTTCGATTAGAAGAAGCTGTTGCTCCACCTGGTGACGTTCCGGCGCGTTCGGTTCAAGCTTCAGGAACCGTTCGAGGTCGGCTTTCGCCGCGCGATGGTTCAACTGCTGTAGATGAATGAGGCCTCGATGCCGGTACTCCTCCGGATAGTCGGGGCGGGCGTCGATCAGCAAATCGATGATCTGGCGGGCTTTATCGAGAGCGCTGCCGCTCAGATAAATTGCCTTCAAATTCGAAAGCATCCTTACCATAATTTGACGCTTCGTCACGGGCGCCAGAACGCCGGGGACGTCCCGAACGTCGACGCCTGCCGTCTCTTTTGCAAGAGCGCAGCAGTCATCATAAGAAAGGACCCGGCCGCGATTGAACGGATCGACCCAATACCGGGAATCTTCGTCCTGGTAAAGAACGATGAAATGACCGGGCAACCCAATTCCGGACACGGCGCGCGAAACTCTCCGCGCTACTTCCATGTAGACGATCGAGAGCGAAATCGGAATGCCCAGGCGGCGCGACAACACGGCGTTCAGGCAACTGTTTCGGGGATCGTAATAATCGCTTTCGTTTCCGCGGAACTGCAGAACCTCAAATAGGAGCTCGTTCATCGCATGAATAAAATCGAGGCCGCTCGCGCGGGGTCGTAACTGCGATTGAAGTTGTTCGGCAAGGTGATCCAGACGAAACAAGGAAGCCTCGAAATCCAGGCCCGGAAATTCGATCGAGGCGAGCTCGAGCGCAGCAATGTCCAGAGTCACATCGGACTCGTCATTTCGAAGGACATCTCGGAGCCACTGCACGGCGGATAGCATATCACCGCCAGCGCGGGCCGAATATTTCGGCTTCCGGCGCCTGGCATGACTCGCCAGAACGCGGCCAGTCGCAGCAAGAAAAGCGGCGCGAACAGAATCCAGCGATAAGCCGCCGCGCTTTATACTTCCTGCATGCGCCTGGCGATGGAGGCGGCCATCTGCCGCGGCGCAAAGCGCGTGAGGAACGCCATCAATGCATTCAGGCGTCCCGCAACCACCAGCGGTTTGCCGCGCATCATTGCCTCGAATCCGATCCGCGCCACGATTGTCGAACTCATTGTGGTCCCGCGGAATAATCGTGTCGCCTCCATTTGGGCGCGGCGTTGAAAATCCGTCTGAGTAGGACCGGGGCAGAGCGTTGTGACGACAACGCGATGCGGTTTCAGTTCATTGTGAAGAGCCGAGGAAAAGGACACAACATATGCCTTGCTGGCGTAATAAACGGCCATCAGCGGCCCAGGCTGAAAGGCTGCCGTGGATGCCACGTTCAAAACGTATCCCTTGTGGCGGGCGACCATTGCCGGTACGAAAAGCCGCGTGAGATAGGTCAACGCGTCCACGTTCAGCCGGAGCATTTCCATCTGCTTCCCGGTGTCGAGTTCGGCAAAGAAGCCAAGCATTCCGACGCCTGCGTTGTTGATCAGCATCTCTACCTCACTGCGTAAATCCGCAAGTTCCTCGTAGAGTTCTGCTGCGCCTTCCGGCCGGGACAGGTCCTTCATGACGATTCGCACCTGGCGCGGATGGGCGTTTCCGATCTCAGACGCCAAATTCTCGAGTTGAGCCCGGTTCCGCGCTACGGCGATTACGTCGTAGCCCGCTCCCGCGCAGAGCTTTGCCAAGTCACGTCCAATGCCGGTGGAGGCTCCGGTTACAAGTGCGTACGCCATGGTGTTCTGGGGTCAAACATAGACTACACCGGAGGAAAACCAGGCGTCGCGAACCGCTTGCCAACACTCGAATTGCTACGATACGAGTTTATGAAAGGCGTCGTATTAGCTGGTGGAACGGGAAGCCGCCTCTACCCGCTGACGAAAATCACCAACAAACATCTGCTTCCTGTATATGACAAGCCGATGGTTTATTACCCTATCCAGATCCTCGTGGATGCGGGTATTCGAGACGTGCTGGTCGTTACCGGTGGGCGGAATTCAGGCGATTTCCTCAGACTACTGGCAAACGGCAAAGAGTTTGGCCTGAAACATATTAACTATACGTATCAGGAGGGTGAAGGCGGCATCGCGGAAGCCCTGGCGCTCGCCGAACACTTCGCCGAAGACGAGAAGATTTGCGTTGTCCTGGGGGACAACATCATCGAGGGATCTATTGCGGGCGCCGTGGATGAGTTCCAGCGGCAAGAGCGCGGCGCAAGAATTCTGCTGAAGAAGGTTCCCGACGCTGAGCGGTTCGGTGTTGCCGAAATTCAGGGCAACCGGATCGTTGGCATTGAAGAGAAGCCCAAGAACCCGAAATCGAGCTATGCGGTCACGGGCATTTATATGTTCGACCAAACTGTCTTCGAGAAGACGCGCCATCTCAAACCTTCCGCCCGGGGAGAGCTCGAAATTACCGACGTCAACAACGCCTATATCCGCGAGGGAACAATGACGTTTTCATTTCTCGACGGCTGGTGGACGGATGCCGGAACATTCGATTCTCTTCTCCGCGCCGCAAACATGGTGAAACAGTCGCGCGAGGTAAAAGTGGAAGATTCCGCCGCGGCATTATGAGCAATGTCTTGAGCATGAACGCTTTAGGAGCTCTCGATACCGGCGAGGAACTGCGGATACCGGAGTGCGCGCCCGGTATCGGCAAAGTGATTCTTTCCCCGGCAAGCGCGGACATCATTCCGGGCGTGGTCGTGAAACCGTACCCAATCTGGCCCGACGATCGGGGATATTTCCTCGAAGTCGCCAGGCTCGGCGAAGGATTGGTTCAGGAGTTTCCTCCGGCCACCACACAAATCTCCGCGGCGCTGAACTATCCAGGAATCATCAAGGCGTTTCACTACCACAAGTTTCAGACCGACTTCTGGGTTCCTTCCGCCGGATTGCTGCAAGTCGTTCTTGTCGATCTGCGCGCGGATTCGCCCGCGCACGGCGCCAAGAATACCCTGTATGTCGGCGCCCTGAGGCCCTGGCAGATATTGATTCCACCTGGAGTTGCGCATGGCTACAAAGTAATCGGCGAACATCCTTCCGTTCTTGTCTATGTGACCAACCGGCAATACAACCCAAGCGACGAAGGCCGCATCCCGTACGATCATCCGGGCATTTCTTACGACTGGGAGCTGCAACACAAGTGAAATTGCTCGTTACCGGCGGAGCTGGTTTCATCGGCTCCTGCTTCGTGCGCATGGCCCTTCGCGAGAAGCACGCTGCCAGGGTCGTCGTATACGACAAGCTGACGTATGCCGGCAATCTGGAGAATTTGCAACCGGTGGCGGGCCGTCCCGAGTTTCGCTTCATTCAGGCCGACATCCTCGATGGAAACGCCGTCGAGAGCGTATTGCACGAAGAATCGCCGGACGCGATCGTGCATTTCGCCGCCGAGTCGCACGTAGACCGAAGCATTCACTCGCCCGCGCCCGTCATCGAAACCAATTTCAACGGGACGTTCACACTGCTCGAAGCCGCTCGCCGATTTGGCCTCAAACGGTTCCTGCACGTCTCGACCGATGAGGTTTACGGCAGCATTCCAGAGCCGCTGGATGCCGACGAAAATTATCCTGTGCGCGCCAGCAGTCCGTATTCGGCGTCGAAGGCCGGTTCCGATCTGCTCGCGCTCTCCTATTTCACGACCTACAAGCTGAACGTAACGGTAACTCGCGCTTCCAACAATTACGGCCCCTATCAGTTTCCCGAAAAACTGATTCCCCTGATGATTTCGAACGCGCTTGACGACAAGCCCCTTCCGATCTATGGCGACGGCTTGCAGGTTCGGGACTGGCTTTATGTGGAGGACCACTGCAACGCTATTTTCGCGGCGCTTGAAAAGGGATCCCCGGGTGAGGTCTACAACGTGGGCGGCAACTGTTCCCTGCCGAACATAGAAGTCGTGCGCAGAATTCTGAACGCTGCCGGAAAACCCGAAAGCCTGATGACGTATGTAACGGACCGGCCTGGTCACGACCGCCGGTATGCGCTGACGAACGAAAAACTGACTCGCGCCAGCGGCTGGCGCCCTCAAATGGATTTTAACGAAGGCCTCGCCGCCACAATTCAGTGGTATCGCGACAATCGGGATTGGGTTGCGCGTGTAAAAAGCGGTGAATATCAGCGCTTTTACGAATTAAATTACACCAGCCGGAGCTAATTCATTTCATCTGGCGCAGGGCCGTTCCATATCGCTCCACTTATTTCGAAATTGTGCCGGGGCGCCAATACCTTATAATCGCCAAAGGATTAGCGATTGGACACTCCTCAGCACATGTCCTCGCCCATGGACGAGCTTCGGCGGATCGAGAGTGCGGTCCGGCGAGCTCAGTCAATTGAAGAACTTCGTCCTCTTTTTGATAGATTGCAGACGCTTCGCCGGACATTTATCGACGATTTTGATGTACAACTGGCGATCGGCCAGGTTCAGCAGGTAATCGTCGATCAGGGGCGGCTGCTGATGGAGAATGCGGGCCACGCACCGACGGAAAGCGCCGCCAGCCTGTTGGAGGAAGGACCGGAGAGAGCTGACGACAGGGTACCCCATTCTCACCCTTCACGAGACCGCCATCGCGATGATGTTCAGCCGATCGATGCGCGGAGTTGGAAGCGATCGATCTACATCGGCGCCATCTTCGCGATTATTCTGTTTGCGCTTTTCTTTTATCTCATCCAAATGGCTCGCAAGCTGAACATTGAGCCGCCACAGCAAGCGTCAAACGGCGCTCAAACAGGGGCGCAAGGCCAGATAAAGCCCGTGGCCGGTACGCCTTCCGGAACCGTTGCGCCGGCTGGGCCATCGCTTCGGTTATATACCGATTTGGTTCCGGGCAGTGTTTCGGTCGACGGCGGACCACCGCAAGATCTGCAAGACGGTCAATTGGAACTCGACACGTTGAAGCCGGGCGCCCATAGCGTGCAGCTGAACGGACGAAGTGGCGATGCCTCCTTTAGTTTCAACGTACAGGACAAAACCGCGCCTCGATTAACCGGGCCGCCCTCGGGAAACAACGCGATGGTTGTCACCGTTTCCACCCAGGATGGCAGCGGCCAGCTCATGACGAACGCTCAGGACGCCACGGCGATTGTGGACGACAAACCTGCCGGAGCCGTCACGGCAACAGGGCTGGCGTTGAACGATCTGGGCATCATCGATCATAATCTGCAAATCAAACGGGCGCATGACGAGCAGCGGTTCATCCTGACCTATACGCCGGCGCCCGCTCTTACGGTCTTCGTGAAAAGCGATCCGAATACCGGCAGTCTGGTCGTGGTGGCGGGCGAAGATGGCGCGGATGTTTTGCTCAACGGCAAGCCGTACCGCAGGAAAACCGAGCGCGGAGAACTGCGCATCCCCAGTGTTAAAGTCGGCAGCTACGCCGTGCAGGTGACGAAGGCCGGATTCATTGATCCCAAGCCGCAGACCGTTCAAGTCAAGAAGGGTGAGGAAGCCAGGCTTGAATTTCATCTTGAGCCTGCGCCCAAGTTCGCTTCCCTGCAAGTGCTGGGCGCGTTGCCCGGAACCATGATTCTTCTGGACAATAATTATGCCGTAAGCGTCGGACCCGATGGCAGCGCGGCCATCGCAAACGTGAAGCCGGGCGAACACAGCGTCGGACTCCGGCATGACGGTTACGATGCGAAGCAAGTGCAGCGCAGTTTCAAAGCGGGAGCGACCGTAACCGTAGCCGGACCGGATGTGGCCCTTGCCAAGACGGCCGCGCCTCCGCCGCCGGTTCCGCAACCAACCGCTCCGGCGCAGGCGAATGCAGCTCCGCCTCTAGAGCCCGTCACCATACCGGGATCGCTGCACAAGGGTGGCGGGTTCCTGTTGCTTCACACCCCCAAAGGTCCGGGCCGCTACACATTCACGTTGCAACTGCGCAAAGGGGGAGGCTTTCTGAAAACGAAGCGGCTCCAGTGGTTCGTCGCCTTCCAGGACACTAAAAATTACGTCCTGTTTCAAGTGGATGGCAAGCACTTCACGGTCCGGCGTGTCGAGAACGGTAAATCCAACGAGTTGCAAAAACTTCCGTTCGACCCGGACCCGGAGGACTCGATCGGCGTGCAGATCTCATTAAAACCTAACTCGGTTGACACTCGACTGAAGTCGCTGAATGGCTCCTGGCAAGACATGGGCCCGGTCACGAGCCCTGGAAGCGATTTCACGCAAGGGAAATTTGGATTATTAATATCCGGCAACGATGAAGTAGGCGTTTCGACCATTCACTTTAGTAAATAGTCGCGTTTGTATGCAGCCCCAGTTTAGGATGAAATAGTGGATGAACGCGCTTTCTACCGCGAATCGCAAACGACGAAACCCGCAACGCTGCGGTGCCCGTACTGCCGGATGGACAATACATACGAACTCCGCTGGCTTGTACGGCGCAAAGTAGACAAAATTCCGCGTAACGTTGACGAGCGCGACCGGGCCAAATTTGCAAAGGCCGCGAGCTATATGGTGCTCCTTGACGACAAGACTGTCTGCAAAAATCCGCGCTGCCGCAAAAATTTCGAACTTTCCGGCATCAAAACCACCGCGTTTCTCACGGACTGACAGAGCTTCGCGGGCGCCGCAACAGTTGTCGTTCGTCGAGATCAAAACACCGCAATCCAACGATCTCTGGTTTTCTCAACCGTTGTACGAACAAATGAAATCCGCGCTGCCGACGGGCGCGGAACTCGAATCATGGCTCAGAAGTATTTTCCGAATACGAACCCTGTAGGACGCGAAATCGCCTATGGCACGGGCCCGCACGATCGCAGGCTACAAATTGTGGGCGTGGTGCAGGACGCCCGCATTAACAACGTGCATGAACCCGCGCCTCCCGTGGTTTACCACTCGCTCACCCAGCAAACCGGGTTCGCGGGCACGCTCGAAGTGCGCGTCAGCGGCGCACAACCCGATGTTGCCGGCATGTTGCGCGGCGCGGTGCGCAGGGCGGCGCCGGACATGCCAGTGGGCAGCATCGTTTCCGTCCGCGAGCGGCTCAATGAAAACCTCAGCAACGAACGGCTCATTGCTCGCTTGGCCGGTTGCTACTCCCTCCTGGCTTTGGCGCTCGCCTGTCTCGGTCTCTACGGGTTGACGGCTTATCACGTCACCCGCAGGGTAAAGGAAATCGGCATTCGCATGGCGTTGGGAGCAACGCGCGGGCAAGTGCTCCGAGCTGTCATTTACCAGGTGGCCCCGCTGCCCGTTGCCGGCCTGGTGTTTGGCATACCGGCGGCACTCGTTGTGTCGCGCGCAATCCGGAGCCAGCTTTATGGCGTTTCGGCGATCGATCCGCGGATGTTGCTCTTAGCCTCGGCGGCTCTGGTGGCCACTAGCGTGGTAGCAAGCCTTGTTCCCGCCAAACGTGCCACCCGGATCGACCCAACGATCGCTCTACGCTATGAATGATCGCTATCACCCGGTTCTCCTCACCGACGCTTCTTCCGTTTCGATAAGGCGTCTGGCCTCGGCGAACAGATCCCGCAGCATCGCGGCCGTCAGTTTCCCGGTCGACGTGTTCTGCTGGCTTGGGTGATAGCAACCCATCAACAACGGTCCACCATCGTGCGTCCGGTGTACGGCGCCGTGGCCGAACCGGAAGGCCGCGCGGGACCGGACGATCCGCTGTTTCTGCAAAAAAATCAGGTATTGCGTAAACCCAATGCCGCCTAACGCCACGACAACGCGAACACGTCGCAGGAGCGCAAGCTCGCGCTCCAGAAACGGGCGGCAATTCAGGACTTCCTCCGGATTTGGCTTGTTATCCGGCGGGGCACACCGGACGGGCGCCGTGATGAACGCATCGTTCAAAACCAGGCCATCGTTCGCCGACTCGCTTTCGGGCTGATTTGCAAAACCCGTCTCAAACAGCGCGCGGTATAAGAAATCGCCCGAACGGTCACCGGTGAACATGCGCCCGGTCCGGTTTGCGCCGTGCGCCGCCGGAGCCAATCCAACGATCAGCAAGCGGGCGGCCGGGTCGCCAAAGGATGGCACCGGGCGTCCCCAATAAACCCAATCCCGAAACGCCCGCCGCTTCGTAGCGGCGACTTCTTCCCGCCAGGCGACCAGGCGCGGACACTTCCGGCATTCGATGACCTCTTGATTCAGCACTCGTAGCGGTTTAGGCCAGCGCCCGTCGAATGGCTCCATGGAAACCAGTGTCGCGGATGGCTGCCTCACCTACTCAGGCCGCGTATTTATCTCCAGAATTATCGTTAAAGTGTGTAGCCATTACGAGAAATCTGATATCTTTTATTGCGGGTTATGCCTTTTTGCTGATACGATCGAGTTTCTTAAATTGCTGTAAAACGAGACTTCGGCTCCCGGACGCCAAACTCGGGACCTGGGTGGGAGGCGTTTTATGAGAATTAGCTGGGCCCGTTGTGGTCTCGCGGCCGGCCTTTTTCTTTCTGCGATCGCCTGGGCGGACCCGATCACGCCGGCTCTATCGTTCGGAGGGAACTTCTCGTCGGACGATCAAATTCTGACGATACCGTTCATCCTCGGCGCCCCGGGAATGGTCACACTGAACACCGTGTCGTTTGCCAGCGGCGGATTCGAACCGGTGCTATCCCTGTTTGAGGGAACGGGAGCGCAGAGTTTAATTGGCCAGGACACGATCGGCGGAACGGCGCCAGGCGGCTGCGGAGGCCGTGGAATCGATGCCGGTTCCGGCTATTGCCTGGATGCGTTTTTGCAGCAATCCCTGAATGCCGGCACATACCTTCTGGCTCTGACGGAATCCGATAACATCGCGAACGGACCGGGGTTTCTCGATGGCTTTTCGCAGCAGGGTCAAGGGAATTTCACTGGACCTGAGTTCACCGGAAGCGCCGGATCGTTTCTTTTGTTCGATGGGACGCAGCGATCGAGTGCGTACCTTGTTAATCTCACCGGCGATAACCTCAGCTCACCCACGCCGGAACCCTTTTCCGCCGGGCTGATCGCCGTGGGATTTGCGGCCGTCGGGCTCATCCGCCGAAAACGGAAGAGCAGTCCCGAAAACCTTTCTTAAACCTGACATAAACGGGAGAAAACCCATGCATTTGCGGCGATTCATCCGCCCTCTTGTGCTTTCTGGGGTCTGTCTAGCGCCCTTGTCGGCATGGTCTGCCGATGCGATCCTCACGGGTGATACCTATGTGAGTAGCTCCAGTCCTTCCAGTGCTTACGGAACGCTGCCATTTCTAAACGTCGGGAACGGGAGCTCGGCGCTGGTTCAATTTGACCTCTCATCGCTGCCGGCTGGAATCACCTCCGCCAACATCACGAAGGCGAAACTCATCTTATATGTGGAGCGCTTGCCCATCACCGGAGCGCTCGATCTGTCTCCGGCAACCAGCGCCTGGTCGGAACTGACCGCAACCTTCAATACGAGCCCGTCGCTTGGCTCCGTGGCCTCAACCATTCCCATCAGCGCGGCACAAACCTACATCGTGGTAGACGTCACATCGATCGTGCAGGGCTGGGTCACGACGCCATCGTCCAATTTCGGCATTGACCTGCAGGCATCGACCACTTCACCCGGCACGGTGGCGCTGCTCGATGCAAAAGAGAACACAACCGGAAGCCATGCCCCGCGGCTCGAAGTGATCCTCGCCTCGGCAGGCCCAACTGGGCCGCAAGGACCGGCTGGGCCTGCAGGTCCGCAGGGGCCTGCTGGAGTGGACGGTCCGGCTGGACCTACTGGTCTCACCGGACCGGCTGGTCCTGCGGGGCCGGCGGGAGCCACGGGAGCCACCGGAGCCACCGGATTGACAGGGCCGGCAGGCCCACAAGGACCGCAAGGTGATACCGGTCCGGTTGGAGCAACTGGAGCCACGGGACCGGCTGGACCTACTGGCCTCACTGGACCGGCTGGTCCCGCGGGACCGGCGGGAGCAACCGGAGCAACTGGACTGACAGGAGCGACCGGGGCCACAGGGCCTCAGGGGCCCGCAGGCGCCACGGGACCTCAAGGACCGACTGGAGCAACGGGACCGGCGGGCAGCTCGACCGGAACGCTCTTTATGGGAAAGACGTTGCTCAATTCCACCTCAGCAACCCCTGGAACCTACTTTCTGACCGTCCAGGGGCAGAACGGCGCTCAAATCGTGGAATCCAATTCGCAACTTTTGATGCCCGCAGCATGCACCCTGTCCGGTTTTCAGGTACAGAGCGATGCTGTGGCGGACACGAAAGTGCTGACCTTGCGGGTCAATGCCGCGTCGGTATCGGCTATTGCCTGCACCCTGAACTCAACCGGCTCCCCGGTCACTTGCAGTCCGGCGGGTTCCGTCGCCGTGAACGCGGGCGACCTGGTCGATATTGAGATGGATGGTAGCCAACTCCGTAATGGAACCAACGCGACCAATATCCGGTACTCGTTGACCTGCAAATAGAAAGCCCTCATATGATTACTTCACTTCAAGGAGAGTTTCGATAATGGAGCCATTTCTCGGGCAGCTCATGCTCGTTCCCTACAATTTTGCGCCACAAGGCTGGGCATTTTGTAATGGCCAAATAATGTCAATC
>Ga0134126_10004114_pt1 | contig 18214 bp, 16 predicted proteins | sample KB31752_FD_96881 | JGI IMG/M metagenome (GOLD analysis project Ga0134126, IMG submission 96881) | Terrestrial soil microbial communities with excess Nitrogen fertilizer from Kellogg Biological Station, Michigan, USA - KB3-175-2 | ecosystem: Environmental > Terrestrial > Soil > Unclassified ...
AGAGGGCGGCCGTGCCGACGACGACCGCCACGATCACCTCGGTGGCCAGTACCCCCCTTAGCCGCAGCTTGCTCAGTAGCAGCCACAGCACCGCCGTACCGATGACGCCGCCGAGCACACCGATCCCGACACTGCGCACGAAGGCCAGGATCTCCGCCCCGTGGCCCAGCTGCACGTGGTTGACCAGGGCCTGGAACACCAGGGCGCCGATACAGGCACCGATCGGGTCGATCGTGGTGCCTTCCCAATTCAGGATCAGCGAGACCCGCCGGCCTGGTCGCGCCGCCTCCAGGAGGGGGCCGACGACGGTGGGACCGGAGACGATGAGGATGGCGCCGAGCATGACGGCGGCTTGGGCCGACAGCCCGAGCAAGGGCCAGGCCAACAGGGCGGCCCCGGCCCAGGTGATCGGGATGCCCAGGTAGAGCAGGCGACGCACGACCCGCTGGCCGTGCCCTTCGAGGTCGCGGAATTCGAGGTCAAGCCCCCCGTCGAAGAGGATGATGGCCACCGCCACGCCGACCAGCGGCGAGAACGCCGACCCCAGGGTCTTCTCGGGGTTCAGTTCGTGGACGAAGTGCCCGACGACGAACCCCGTCGGCAGCAGCAGCACGATGGCCGGCAGCCGGATCCGCCCGGCGACGACCTGGCAGGCGACCGCCAGCAGCACCGTCAGGCCGAGGCCGATGAAGATCTGGCTCTCGGTCACCGGCTGACATTAACAACGCCGCTCGTTCGCCAGAACCCCCGTGTCAGGCGGTCGGTGCCCCCGCCACGATGTACCCGGCCGGTACGCCCGAGAGCGTCCCGGGGAAGACCGCGTCGGGGAAGGCGAAGGTGTCCCCGTCGCCACCGACGAGCAGGTAGCCGCCGGCAGTGCCGCTCGGCACCAGTAGGCGAAGACGCCGCCGTCGGCACGGCCTCGGGTCGTTCCCCCAGCACCGCCTGGAGGCGCTACCAAAAGGCAGCACCTCCAGGCGGGCGAGGGATCAGTTCAGCGGGCAGCCCGTCACTGCTGACCCTGGTTCTGACCCTGTCCGTTCTGACCCTGCTGGTTCTGGCCCTGTCCGTTCTGGCCCTGGCCGTTCGGGCCTTGGCCGTTCTGGGACGTGGTCGTGCCAGGGGTGAACGACACTCCCCGGACCACCACCCCGTCCTTGGGGGCGACGGCGGTCTTGAACTGGTCGTTGGACGGCAGGGTGGTGGCCCCGAGCTGGTCGGTGACCTGCACCAACTGGTTCGGGTCGGCACCCTGGTCGCCGCTGCCGCTCACCGTCGACGTCCCGCCCCAGATCGTCACCGTGCCGTTGGCGTTGACCTGACCGGTGATGTTGCGGATCCCGTCGGTCGCCGGCGCCCACGGCTCGTCGTTGGCTGTCCCGGAGTTGAGCCCGGTCGGGTACCCGGCGACGGTGTAGGGCTGACCGAGGTTGAGTCCCGCCTGGATGGTGTAGGCCAGCTTCCAGGTCTGCGCAGCCGATGTGAGCACCCACTTCTGCAGGCCGGCCGCGGTCTGCGCCGCGGCGTTCTGGTAGAGGCCGTTGGAGGTGGCACTGGCGGTGGCGTTGGCGGCTGTGCCGTTGCCCTCACCGGCGATGTACAGCGTGTCCGGGTTGGCGAACCAGATCCCGAAGGGGAAAGCCGCCGTTGTTGTTGTGCCCGCCAAGCTGGTCGGGAACCCCTTGAGGATGCACATGTTCGGGGGCACCAGGCCGGGGTTGGCCGTCGTGGTCTTCTTCTTGGTGATCGGGGGCGCCGCCGCCTCTGTGAAGGTGCGCAGGTCAGCCGCGGTCGGCAGCGTCGCACCAGGCTGCGGGAGGCCGACCGCCGGTGTCGATGTCGAACAGGCCTTGCCGGAGGTGTTGACGTAGTAGACGGTGTTCACGCCGTTACTGCCGCTGCCCTTGGTGTAGTAGAGCACTGTGTTCTCGATGGTGAGGCCCCGGTAGTTGTTGTCCTTGGCCACCTTGTCGGCGTTGTACTCGGCCGGCAGCTGCCGGAACAGGTTGAAGCTCCCGATCGGCGTCGGCTGTCCCACCTGCTGTGTCGCCTCCGGCAGGTTCGACGGCATGACGAGCTGGGCACCAGCCCCCGTCACCACCTGAGAAGGCTCCGGGTTGCCGCCGTTCCCGGCGTTGCCGGCGGTGAAGATCTCTGTCTTCCCGCCGACCTTCGCCCCAATGGCCGCCCGGCCGTTGTCCCCGGTGTAGGCGTTGGTCTCGGTGAACGTGAACTTGCCGTCGCGGTTGACCTCACCGACGACCCGGTAGTCCGTGCCGGGATCGGCGCTGGTCGGGTCGATGGCACCGGGGGTGTTCGAGTTGGACACATCCGCCTGGTCGACCCCGGCGTTGTACCCCATGAAGGTGACGTACTTCCCTGTGGTCGACAGGTTCAGCGCCAGCTCCGACTTGGACGGGAAGCTGGTCACCATCTGTGTCTTGCCGGCGGCGTGCGGCTGGGTGCTGTTGGGCACCTCGAGCGAGCCCACCAGATGGCCGCTCGGGGTGATCTCTTGGAGGACGATCGGCGAGGTGACGCCGAAGCTGGGGTCGGCCTGTCCGTTGTTGAACACGTACGGGTATGTGCCGTTGGCCACCGCGGTGCCGCAGGGATCGGGCGTTGTCGGTGCCTTTGTCACCGGGGTGCACCCCGGGGGGAGCTGCGTCTGGCCGGCCACGATTGTCGGGTCCATCAGATAGGTGCTGGTACTGACCAGGAGGTCCCCCGGGGTGAGCTGGAACGAGCTCCCGGAGCCGTTCCCTGTCGACCCACCCTGCTGGTTCGCGGCCGACGCCGGCATGGTGCTGATCACCACGCCCAGACCGGCGATGAGCGGAACCCCTACCAACAGCCGTGCTCCTGCGCGGCGCGGAAGGCCAAACGGCATATCCGTCACCCTTCTTTCATTCGTCGCCAATTCGTCACATGGCTGCCCGCACTGCGGGACCTGCCCCCGTGCGGGCGCCACGCCAGGGATGCTGGCAGCAGCGCCTTAATTGCCAGTGACTGGTTCGTGACCGAAAGATGAACCCTGGCTGAGAACGTGGCCGTGGGAATTCCTTCGTGAGGATGAGCCAGAAGGGTTCTCCAGACGGATGAACGTCGGCCTCCGATTCCTTAGCGTTCTCGGTACCCCACCGAAGCCGAGATCCGACGCCAGGAGTCGCGTGTCCTACCTGCAGGCCTTCGTCATCGCCCTGACCCAAGGCATCACCGAGCTCTTTCCGATATCGAGCCTCGGGCACTCGGTGCTCATCCCCGCCTGGTTCGGTGGAAGCTGGCAGACGCTGGTCACCCAGTCCTCGGAGGCGCAGAGCGAGTCGTCCTTCTACCTGGCGTTCATCGTGGCCCTGCATGTCGCCACGGCGTTGGCGCTGCTCTGGTACTTCCGGGCCGACTGGGTCCGGATCATCAGGGGGTTCTTCCGCAGCCTCCGCCAGAGCGTTCGGGCCCGCCGCCTGGTGGTCGAGGACGACGACGGGCGGCTGGCCTGGCTGATCGTGGTGGCCACCATCCCGGTCGGACTGACCGGCGTGGCCCTCGAGCACACGTTCCGCACCCTCCTCGCCAAGCCGACGGCCGCCGCCGCCTTCCTGTTCGTGAACGGCATCGTCCTGTTCGCCGGCGAGCGCTTCGCTCGACGACACAAGGGGCGCGGCGTGGAACCGACGCATGATGGCGTCCCGGTGCGGCAGGGTGAACGGCGGGTGGGGAGCCGCAGTCGGGCCGAGATCCGGGCGGCTCGGGGAGCCGATGCCCGCCTGGCCCAGCTACCGGTGCTCGATGTCCTCTACATCGGGATCCTCCAGATCTTCGCCCTGTTCGCCGGCATCAGCCGCGACGGCGTCACCATGGTGGGTGGACTGTGGCGAGGGCTCGACCGGGAGGACGCGGCCCGGTTCGCCTTCCTCCTCGCCACCCCGCCGATCCTGGCCGCCGGGGTGTTGAAGCTCCCGAGCCTGACCGGGTCGGCGGCGGCCCACATCCACGGCCAGATCATCCTCGGGATGATCGTCAGCTTCATCGCCGCCTCATTCTCCGTGCGGTTCCTCATGCGGTGGTTCCGCACTCGGACGCTCACCCCCTTCGCCATCTACTGCCTGGCCTTCGGGGCCATCAGCTTCTTCCGGTTCGTCTAGGACCCGGCCGGTCGATGCCAAACTGGTGGCGGTGACGACAACCGCTGACCCCTCGGTACTCGACCAGATCCGAAGGGCGTTGTCGAACCGGGATCTGCAGCTGCTGGCTCCGATATTGGCCGATGACGTGACCTGGGGCGACGTGGCCGATCCTCGTGGGTGCCGAGATCGAACCGACGTCCTGGACACCTTCTCCCAGCTCATGGAGCTTGGGGTCGAGGGGGACGTCGCCGAACTGGCCCAGGGTGATCTCGGGATCCTTTGCGAGCTGTCCGTGCGGTGGCCAGTGGGCATGGCCGGTCCATCCTCGGTGTGGCAGGTCTACCTTCTCCGGGACGACAAGGTCGCCGAGATCCGGGGCTGCGAAGACCGCCAGAGCGCGCGCCGCGCCGCCGGGCTGTCGTGAGATCAGTGGGGGATCGGACGGTGCGGCATGCGGGTGCAGATCCATGTACGGGCGAACGCCTCCACCTCGGCCGTGGGCGGAGAGCTCGACGGCGCGCTGGTCGTCCGCGTCGTTGAGCCCGCCGAGTCCGGGCGGGCCACCGAGGCGGCGTTGCGGGCGGTCGGCTCGTCGATCGGGGTGCCGCGTCGATGCGTGACGCTCGTGAGCGGCGGTAAGAGCCGGAGGAAGCTGATCGAGATCGACGTCTCGTCGGCGGACACTCGACGGGTCGCGACGGCCCTGCAGGCCCTGAGGGCTCGTCAGCCTGGCGAGAGCCCTTGAGCCGAGGTGCCCATCCACGAACTGATCCGCTCTCGGACCTGCGGGCTCGCCGCTTCGACTTCGGCGGCGATGTCGGCGATGGAGCGTTCGGCGAGCGAGCGACGCCAGGCGACGTCGGCGTCATGCATGATCGAGGCGATCTGGCAAGGCACCTGGCAGTCTTGCCGGGGGGTGGGGAATGGTCCGTGCTGGCGGATCTCCGTACAACGAAACGCTTCGTCTTCGCCTTCGATGGCCAGCACCACGTCGAGCACCGTGATCTCCTCGGGCCGGCGGGCCAGTTTGAAGCCCCCCTTTGGTCCGTTGCTCGACTGGAGAACCCCGGCGTGGGCGAGGGCCTGCAATTGCTTGTTGAGGTACGGCGCGGGCAGGTCGTTGAGTTGGGCCAGCTTGGCGGCGGGAACGGCTCGGTCCCGGCCGACCCAGGCCAGGGCGACACAACCGTGGAGTGCCCACTCGACACCCTGGTTCATTCGCACGGTCCTGGACACTACTCGTCCAGAACCCCTTGACCCGTCGATTCTGGATATCTAATATCCAGTTTATGACCACGAACACGAAGGGGCTCCGGCCCCAGGTTGACATCGGCCAGCACTTCGCCGCCGGGTACCGAGCGCTCTGGAACCTGAACACCGCCGTTGCCGAGCACATCGCCCAGCCCCTGTTCGAGCTGATCAAGCTCCGGGCGTCGCAGATCAATGGCTGTGCCTACTGCCTGGACATGCACTACAAGGACGCTCGGGCGGCCGGCGAGACCGAACTGCGGCTCTCGCTGCTGAGCGTCTGGCGCGAGGTCGACCTGTTCACGGCCGAAGAGCGCGCCGCGCTCGCCCTCACCGAGTCGGTGACGCTCATCGCCGAGCACCACATCCCCGAAGACGTCGAAGCCGACGCCCGGGCCGCCTTCGACGAGAGCACCTATGCCGTCATCGTCTTTGCGATCATCACGATCAACAGCTGGAACCGGCTGGCAATCACCAGCCACAACCTGGGCGGTGGCCACACGCCGCGCCAACCCACGTAGGTCGCCGGGCGTCATCGGCGTCATCAGTAGCGAGGATGAGCCTGAGAGGACGCCCGCTCATCCTCAAGTCGGATTGTGGAGGGCCTCTAGGCCATTTCCGGGTCACCCGTCAGTCAGGCGTCAGCTTGAGGCCCTACCCTCGAAGTAGCCACCCATCGACGGCACGCCGAGGTTGTACTTGTGAGGGTGCTCATCGCCGAAGACGACGTCGGCCTTCGATCGGCCATCGAGCGAGGGCTGAAGGAGAACGGGTACGTCGTCGACGCCGTCCCGGACGGCGACGTGGCCGAGCGATATTTCGCCGCCTACGAGTACGACGTGGCCATCGTCGACTGGCGGATGCCCCGGCGAGACGGGCTGGAGCTGGTCAGGCACCTCCGCCGGCACGGCGTCCGGACGCCATTGCTGATGTTGACGGCCCGCGACGCGACGGCCGATCGCATCACCGGGCTCAACGAGGGTGCGGATGACTACCTGGTGAAGCCCTTCGACTTCGGCGAGCTGCTGGCCCGGCTCCACGCCCTCCAGCGCCGACCGGCCCTCACCACGGGCCCGGTGCTCGAATGCGCCGATCTCCGCTTCGATCCGGCGACTCGCCAAGCCGCGGTGAGGGGCGGCCCACTTCCGCTCACGACGACCGAGACCGCCCTCATCGAAGTCCTCCTCCGCCGGAGCCCGGCCCTCGTCACCCGCCGAACCCTGGCCATCCAGGGCTGGGAGGACGAGGCGGACGCCGTGGGGTCCAACACGATCGAGGTGCACATCGGACGGCTCCGGGCCAAGCTCGCCGAGAGCCGAGCCAGGATCGAGACGGTACGGGGCAGCGGCTACCGGTTGGTCCCATCGTGACGCCGGTTGGTCCCCTCGTGACGCCGGGTTCCCGACATGGCCGTCGATCGCCGTAGTCGGCGGGTGCACGCCGCCAAGGTGGCCCTGGTCGCCGCCGTCGCCGTGATGGCCTGCTACGTGACCGGTGCCCTCGCCTTCAACCACGTGGTCTCGGACCGGATGGCCGGCGACCTCGACACCCGGCTCCAAACGAGGGCCATCCACGTCGCCGGGGCCGAACCCAAGCCGGCGGCCTCCGGTCCGGCGACGCCCGATGACGACCACGACCTCGACGATGCGCCGATCTTCGTGTGGCGCGTCGACCGCCAGGGGGTGGCGACCGCCCTGGCCGCGGATGCGCCGGCCATCGGACGGCGATCCTGGAGCCCGGGTCTGTGGACCGGTACGGCAGGTGGATCGTTGTTCCGCTTCGACGCCGTTACGACCGCCAAGGGGTGGATCGTGGCCGGTGGGAGTGCGGCCCAGATCCAAAAGACCCAAGGGGCGCTGGTCGGCCCCGAGGTGCTCTTCGGTGGGGCGTTGGCGATCGTCGTCTTCGTCGGGGCATTGATCATCGGCCTGCGAGCATCGGCTCCCTTGGAATCGGTCCACCGGCGCCAGGTCGAGTTCACGGCCGACGCGTCCCACGAGCTCCGGACGCCACTCAGTGTCATCCAGGCCGAGGTGGACATCGCCCTCAGCCGCCGGCGATCGGCCCAGGAGTACGAGGCGGCGCTACGGCGAGTGGACAGCGAGGGGCGACGGCTCCGTCAGATCGTCGGCGACCTCCTCTGGCTGGCCCGGGCCGACGGGGACGGCCACCGTGGAAGCGACGCCGAGGACACCGACGTGGCGGCGTTGGCCACCATGTCGGTCGAGCGTTTTCGGTCGGTGGCCGCCACCAACCAGGTCTCGCTGCATCTCGACGTCGCCGAGGAACCCCCGGCCATCGTCCACGCTGACCCGGTCTGGGTCGATCGGCTCATCGGCGTCCTGCTCGACAACGCCTGCAAATTCGCCGGGCGGCCGGGTCAGGTGGCGATCCGGGTTCGGGCCAATGGCGGCTGGGTGGTCCTCCAGGTCGAGGACAGCGGCCCGGGCATCCCACCGTCGCAACGGCTGTTGGTGTTCGATCGCTTCCATCGGGGCAGTGACGAGTCCAGCGGGTCCGGACTCGGCCTCGCCATAGCCGATTCCGTGGTCCGAGCGTCGAGCGGGACGTGGCACATCGGCCGGTCCCCGTTGGGCGGCGCCCGGATGGAGGTCTCCTGGCGCCGGGCCTCGACGACCCCGCCGACCACGAAACGGCGTTTGAGCGCCGCCATTTCCGTGATCCCAGGCGTTTCAGCCAATCGTCAGCCGCAGTACTTACCGTGACCATGGTGGCGTCACCTGGCTCGACCCGAGGGGACCGGTCCGTCGTCCGCCAGGGGGCGCTCGGGGCCAGACGATGCCGATGACCCAGGCCACCCCGCCACGGGTGCGGCCAGGACCCCCGAAGGCGACGAGCGGGCGATCCGACGGCCGCCGGACCAAGCTGGTGGTCCAGCGCGGTGGCCCCTACCGTCGCCGGAGGGTCAAGGCCGTGCTCGGGCTGGCGCTGGCGGTGCTGCTGGTCTACGTCGGCATCTCGCTCGGGGCCGCCCTGAGCAACCCGGCGTTGGGCGGGTCGCTGAGTGCCCGCTTCGCCGAATGGGCCCGCCAGAACGGCGGGGCCTCGGTGGTCAACTGGGCCGAGAACCAGTGGTACAGCCACCACCAGCCCAAGGTCGGCGGCACGCCTCCGGCCGGGGCCATTCGCCGAGCGGTCGCCACCACCGTCCCGGCCTCCGGCGGGCCACCCCATCTCCCGGCCCCGGCCCCGATGGAGCCGATGGCCAGCCCACCCATCGCCGGAGAAGGCATCTGGTCCCCCGCCGGGCGGTCCATCGGGGGGGTCCCGGCGGTGTACACGACCACCCTCCGACCTGATGCCACGCACACCAGCTACGTGGTGGGCGTGGCCTGGATGGATACGAAACTGCTCCGGGCCACCCTGTACTCCGGCAGTCAGATCCCCGGTGGCGGCCCGTACGCGCACACCGCACCCATCCTGCCCGGCGCGGCGCAGAGCCTGGTTGCGGCCTTCAACGCCGGGTTCTTGATGCCGGCGGCCAACGGCGGGTACTACACCGACGGGCACGTCGTCCTCCCACTGCGGACAGGAGCCGCCTCGTTCGTGGTGTACCGGAACGGCGGCGCCACGATCGGGCAGTGGGGCCGAGACGTCTCGATGGGGCCTGACGTGGTGTCCGTCCGCCAGAACCTCGACCTCCTGGTCGACGGCGGGCATCCGGTGACCGGGCTGAACGCGGCCGACACCACCCAGTGGGGAGCCACGCTCGGCAACGCCGTCTACGTATGGCGGTCCGGTCTCGGGGTCACCGCCGACGGCGCCCTGGTCTACGTCGGGGGACCGGGCCTCAACGTCACGGACCTGGCTGATCTCCTGGCGCGGGCCGGGGCCGTTCGGGCGATGGAGCTGGACATCAACACGACATGGGTCAACTACAGCACCTACGATCCCGCCACCCCGAAAGCGTCGGCTTCGGCCGCCAACGGCACCGAGTTGCTCCCGACGATGGCGGGTTCGCCCGGCCGCTACTTCCAGGGTTGGTGGGCTCGTGACTTCATCACCATGTCGGCGGCGGCCGGGGCATGACCGCTCAGGGGACCGCCGAGGGCCGCGCCAGATCTGTCGCCCTGGACCCGCCGGCGACCAGACCATGGGCCGGCCTTCTCCGGGCGGTGCGCCCGCGGCAGTGGACCAAGAACCTGCTGGTGTTCCTGGCGCCGGCCGCCGCCGGGGTGCTGGACCGGCCGGCCACCCTCCTGCAGGTGCTCGGTGCCTTCGGCGTCTTCTGCGCCGCTTCGGCCGGCACGTACCTCGTCAACGACGTCGTCGATGCCCCGGCCGACCGCCGGCATCCCGACAAACGCCACCGACCGGTGGCGAGCGGGGCCCTGCCGTCGACGTTGGCGGCCATCGCTGGGGCGGTGCTCCTGGTGTCCTCGGTGGCGAGTGCCTGGCTCTTGGCCGGCTGGGGGCTGACGCTCATCGTCGGGGCGTACGTGGCCACCACCATCGCCTACACCGTCCGCCTGAAACGTGAACCGGTGATCGAGATGGCCGCGGTGGCTGCGGGCTTCGTGCTGCGAGCCACCGCCGGGGGGGCCGCGGCCCACGTACCGCTCTCCAATTGGTTCCTGGTCGTGACCTGCTTCGGCGCCCTCTTCATCGTCGTCGGCAAGCGGTCAGCCGAGCACGCCACCCTGGGCGAGACCAAGGGCAGCCACCGCCAGGTGCTCTCCGACTACTCACCGTCGTTCCTGCGGTCCACCCTTACCCTGTCGGCAGCCGTCACCCTCACCGCCTACTTCCTCTGGGCCTTCGACAGCCACGGGCTGTCCGCCCGGACCGGGTACCGGCTCGTATGGATCCAGCTCACCGTGGTCCCGGTCATCGTGGGGGTGCTCCACGTCCTCTACCTGCTGGACGCCGGCCGGGGTGGTACGCCCGAAGACCTGGCGCTGAAGGACCGGCTCCTCCAGGTGCTCGGCGTGCTCTGGGTGGCCTTCTTCGCCGTCGGGATCTACGGGTGACGGCCACAGGGGCCGACGTGGCCGTGCTGACCGGGTGGGGGCGGACCTCCCCGTCGCGGGCGCAGGTGGAGCGGCCGGAAACGACCGACGAGATCCGCCGGCTACTCGAGGCGCCGCGGCGGCCGACCATCGCCAGAGGGTTGGGGCGGAGCTATGGCGATGCGGCCCAGTGCGCCGGGGGCACGGTCGTGGAGACCACCGGGCTGGCGTCGATCGGTCCGATCGACGCCCAGTCGGGCACCGTCGAGGTCGGAGGGGGAGCCCGCCTCGCCGACATCCTGCGCCACACCCTGCTGGCCGGCTGGTTCGTCCCTGCCGTTCCGGGGACGAGCCAGGTCACGGTCGGTGGGGCCATCGCCGCCGACGTCCACGGGAAGAACCACCATCGCGACGGCGCCTTCTGCTCACACGTCTCCACCATCACCCTGGTCACGCCGACGGGGACCCACGTGGTGGGTCCGGACCGGGACCCCCGGCTGTTCTGGGCCACGGCCGGCGGGATGGGTCTCACCGGGTTCGTCACGAGGGCCACGCTGAAGCTGGTCCCGGTCGAGACGCCGTGGATGCTCGTCGACACCGAGCGCTTCGGCGAGCTCGACGCCCTGATGGACGCCATGGCCGGTTCCGACCTAGAGCATCGCTACTCGGTGGCCTGGCTCGACCTGCTGGCGCCCGGCACCAAGCGGGGGCGATCGGTGTTGAGCCGGGGTGACCACGCCCCTCGTGACGCCCGGCCGCTGGAGCACCTGGTCGGACGCGCCGACCGTCGGCCGGGTCGGCCGTGGCGTCTCCCGAGGCTGGCGAGCCATGGTCGCCTGGTTCCCCAGGGGATCCAGGCGCTCAACGCCGCTCGGTACCACCGGGCCCCTCGCCGCGAACGGGGTGCCCTCGAGCCCTGGTCGTCGTTCTTCCACCCGCTCGATCGCCTCGAGAACTGGAACCTGCTCTACGGCCGACGCGGCTTCGTCCAGTACCAATTCGTGATCGGCCTGTCCGAGGCCGAGGTCGTCCGCCGAGCCGTGGCCCTGACCGCGGCCCACCGCGTGCCCTGTTTCCTCGCCGTGTTGAAGCGCCTGGGCAGTAGTGACCCCGGCCCCCTCTCCTTTCCCATGCCGGGATGGACGCTGGCCCTCGACTTCCCGGTCGGGCCTCTGGGGTTGCCGGCGTTGTTGGACCGGCTCGACGAGATGGTGGCCGCGGCGGGGGGGCGGGTGTACCTGGCCAAGGACGCCCGGCTACGACCCGAGCTGGTGCCGGTCATGTACCCCCGGTTCGGCGAGCTCGCCGACGTCCGGAACACCGTGGACCCCGGCCGCGTCCTCCGGTCGGACCTCTCTCGCCGCCTCGGATGGGACGGGTAGTGGCCGTGGAGGACGCCTTTGCCAATCCGCAGACGGTCATCGCCCTTGGCGGGACCTCCGAGATCGCCGCCGCCATCCTCGACCACCTCGTGGCCAGCCGGTGCCGTCGCCTGGTCCTGGCCGGGCGGGACCCGGCGGCCCTCGACGCCCACGCCGCCCGGCTGCTGGCCGGGGGCGCCGACGCCGTCGAGAGGCTGGTCTTCACGGCCGACGACCCGGCTGGCGCGGGACCACTGGTCGACCGGGCCTTCGCGGTGGCCGGCGGGCAGGTGGACCTCGTCCTGGTGGCGATCGGCGCCCTCGGCGACCAGGCGACCGACGAGGCCGATCCACGCCGGGTCACCGACATGATCACGACCAACTTCTCCTGGCCGGCCGCGGCCATGGTCACGGCCGCCGGCCACCTCCGGGCGGCCGGCCACGGGCGGATCGTGGTCCTCTCCTCGGTCGCCGGCGTCCGGGTCCGCCGGAGCAACTTCGTCTACGGGTCGGCCAAGGCAGGGCTCGACGGCTTCGCCCAGGGCCTGGCCGAGGCGCTACGCGGGTCGGGTGTCCACGTGCACATCGTCCGCCCCGGCTTCGTGCGCACCAAGATGACCCGAGCCCTCACCCCCGCCCCGTTCGCCGTCGATGCCGCCGACGTGGCCCGGGCCGTCGTCGCTGGGGTGCGCCGAAACCTCGAGGTGATCTGGGTGCCTCCCCTCCTCGGACCCCTCGTCACCGCGGCCCGCCACCTGCCCCGGGCGCTCTGGCGTCAGGTCCGGTAGGGATGCCCGGCCAATCCCACCTGCCCGGGCAATTCCATAGGGAGTCCACAACGTGCTCTTAGTCAACCGTTATTTGGCCCCGCCACACTGGAAGCGATGGTGCCACCGGTAGCCACGCGGCCCTCGCCCGCTCGACTGCCCCGGACGGTCCACCCGGCCGGCCCGGTCGCCCGGCGCCGTCGCCCCGCCACGTCGTGGGTCCCCGCGGTGGCCGCCGTGGGCCTCGGCTTCGGGCTCGGCGCCTCGGTGGCGTTGCCCCTGAGCCGGATCACGGCCGCGTCGTTGTCGGCGCCGGGCGGTGTCGCCATCCTGCTCGGGAACGTGACGGCGATGGCCGGGACGTACCTGCTGCTGGTCATGGTCCTCCTGGCCGCCCGGATCCCGGCCCTCGAGCGGGTGGCGGGCCAGGACCGGATGATCCGTTGGCACCGCCGACTGTCGCCGATGCCGCTGGTGCTGCTGGGTGCCCACGCGGTCCTCACCACGCTCGGCTTCGCCGAAGCCGGCCGGCACGGCTTCTTCGGGGAAGTCGGGACACTGGTGATGACCATGGGGTGGATCTTCGCCGCATTGGTCTCCTACGCCATGCTGGTGGCCATTGCCATGGTGTCGGTCCGGGCGGTCCGGCGCCGGCTCAACCACGACACCTGGTGGGTCATCCACCTCTACACCTACCTGGCCCTGGCCTTCTCGGTCCCGCACCAGATCTTCGACGGCACACAGTTCGTCGGGCATGCCTTCGCCGAAGGCGCCTGGATCGCCTTCTGGCTGGCCACGGCCGGCGTCGTGGCCGTCTACCGTTTCGGTCTCCCGCTGTACCGGACCCTCCGGCACGACCTCCGGGTGGTCCACGTCCGGCCGGAAGGGCCGGGCGTCTACTCCCTCGTCGTCCGAGGCCGCCGCGTCGAGCGGTTGGCGGTAGCCGGCGGCCAGTATCTGGCCTGGCGGTTCTTGACCCGCGACCTGTGGTGGCACGCCCACCCGTTCTCCCTCTCCGCCATGCCGGCACCGCCGTACCTTCGGATCACCGTCAAGGTGGCCGGCGACACCACCTCGCAGATCGCCTCACTTCGCCCCGGCACCCGGATCGCCATCGAGGGCCCCTACGGGGCCTTCACCCCCGAGGTCCGGCAAGGGCCGAAGGTGGTCCTGATCGGGGCGGGGGTCGGCATCACGCCGCTGCGGGCCCTGCTCGAGGACCTGCCGCCCGAGGTGGACGTCGTGATGGTCCAGCGGGCGTCGACGCCCGAAGAGCTCATCTTCAACGGGGAGCTCCGCCAACTGGTGGCCGCCCGCCGGGGTCGGATGGTGGAGGTCGTGGGGTCTCGCTGGCAGCATCGACTCGGCGACCCCCGTCGGCTGCACGCCGCCGTCCCCGACCTGGCGAGCCGGGATCTCTACGTCTGCGGACCCGGGGGGTTCTCGGCCGACGTGACCGCCGCCGCCCGCCGGCTCGGGGTCCCGGCCGCCGCCATCCACTGCGAGTCGTTCGAGCTGTAGCCGGACGGAGGACCACCATGCGCCGAGCCCACCTCGTCATCGCCGGCACGATCGTCGGCACCGCGGCCGTCGTCGCCTTCCCGGTGGAGTCCAGCCACGTCGACCTGCCCGGGTCAGGCGCCAGCACGGCGTCGGGTAACGGCACCTCAGCGGCCGGCAGTACGTCGGGTGCCGCGTCGGCGAGCACGCCGACGTCCACGACGCCCGGGTCATCGGTGCCGTCGACGTCGTCGCCCACCACGACCGCTCCCCCTCCCACCACCACGAGCGGCAGTCGGTCGGCTACGGGCACCGTCGTGCAGGACCGCTACGGCCAACTGGGCGTGACCGTCACGGTGGCCGGCAACAAGATCACCCACGTCGGGATCGCCACCATCAGCGAGGCCGACACCCGGTCGGCCAGTATCGACAGCTACGCGATCCCACAGCTCGAGCAGCAGGTGATCGCCGCCGACTCGGCCAACATCGACGGGATTTCGGGTGCCACGTTCACCTCGGACGCCTTCGTCCAGTCCCTGACCTCCGCCCTCGGCAAGCTCGGGTTCGCGTGATCCCGAGCGGCGGACGCTTCTGGCACGTCGAGCCGGTCATGGGCACGATGGTCGGCATCAGGAGCCCTGATCCGTTGAGGGAGGACGCCGTCGCCGCGGCCGCGGCCGTCCTCCACGACGCCGACCGGGTCTTCTCGGTCTGGAACCCCGACAGCCCCATGTCCCGCCTACGGGCCGGCCGGACAGCGATGGACGACCTGGCACCGGACGATGCCGCCACCATCCGCTCGGTGCTCGACCGGTGTGCGGTGGCCTGCGAGCTGAGTGAAGGCGCCTTCGACCCGTGGTCTCTCCCGGGCGGAGTCGATCCGACCGGGCTGGTGAAGGGGTGGGCCGTCGGTCGGGCCCGCCAGGTCCTGGTCGAGGGTGGCCACGACACGGTGATGGTGAACGGTGGCGGCGACATCGCCGTGGCCGGGCGTCCCGATGGTCGGAGCTGGCGGGCCGGCATTCGCCACCCGATGCAGCCGACCCAACTGGCCGCCGTGGTGGAGGTCACCGCCGCAGTGGCCACGTCGGGCAACTACGAACGGCCGGGCGAGTTGCTGGACCCGGCCACTGGGCGTACCGCCCGGGGGGTGATCTCGGCGACGGTCACCGGGCCCGAGCTGGACCTCGTCGACGCCCTGGCCACGGCCCTGGCGGTTCGGGGCGGACCGATGCTGGAGGCGATCGGCGGCCTGGTCGGCTACGGGGCGTACCTCATCTCCGACGAGGGGCGGCACTACGCCAGCGGGACAATGACCTTCGCCACTCCATAGGTAACCTAACTACGGATTTGTTCGATCTAGGGGTGCGGATCCGTTGCTATCTCTGGGAGAACCCGATCGTGGGCGGCTTGGTGATGGCTGTCCCGAAGAAGTCGCGTGAGACCTGGGCAGAGACTCCGGCCGACACGGGGGTGCCCGCCTTGAAGGCCGGTGACCCCTCCTCGAGCGTGAAGCCGACGGCCATTCCGACGCCCGTGCCACGTCGAGTCGGATCGACGAACCGAGGGCTGGAGGTGACCGAGGTCGTGGCCGTGGGCGGAGCCGGCCGCCCGTAGAAGAGGTTGTGCGAACAGACACTCCCGCACGGGAACGGGTAGGCGGCCGCGGTCGGTGAGGTGGCCATCACGATGTTGTTCTTGAAGACGAACGACCCGAAGTAGCTGGTGAACGGGCTCCCGAGCTCGAAAGTCACTCGAGGCGTCGAGGCAATGACGGTGTTGTTGTACAGCCGGATGCCGTTCAGATTGTTGACCGCAGCTGTGAAGTCGCCGCTGCAAAGCGTGGGGTTGAACGTGGCGTTGTCATCGACGCTGAGGTTGAACCGGACGTCGGCCCGGTGCTGCGGATTTGGGCTGGCCACCGTGCCGCCGCTCAGACACAACAACAGGAAGCCGCCAGCGTTGTCGTATGAGTAGTTGTACTGGATGACCGTGCCATCCTGATGGCCGTCGACGTCGAACGCCTCCCCATCACAACCGTTCAGCGAACCCGGTGTGGTGCTGGGTCCGTACAGCATCCCGCTGACCCGGTTGTACTGAATGAGGGTGTTGTCGGCGTCCCAGGCCCAGATACCCGCCGCGCAGTTGCGGTCCTGGCTGGCGTAGTCGTAGCCGGCAAGATTGCCGTCCTGGACGACGTTGTGCTCGACTACCGCCCGCTCGGTACCGAGGGTGACAATGCCGTCACCCTGTACCCGCTCGACCGTGTTGCCCCGGATGACGAGGCTGGTCGTCGCTTCAGGCCAGGGCCTTGTGGCCGGTGGCCGATCGGACGACGCGGTCCCATAGACCGTGATCCCCTGCCTGCCGACGTTGCGGACGACATTGTCCTCGATGTCGACGTTGGAGAAGCGCCCCGACGCCCCGAGCGCTTGGCCGACGATGCCGCCGCCGGTCTTTCCGTTGTCGAAACTGTCTGTGCTGTCGATGTCGTCGACCAGCAGATTCCGGATGGTCACGCCGTGAACCGGCACCAATTGCGAGGTGAAGTAGAGGCCCCGATGCAAGTGGGTCGAGTCGCCAGCGTTCGTCAGCTCGAGGCCTTGGACGGTGACGTAGGACATGTCGGCCAGCCGCACAGCGGCGTCGACCTTCCCCTGGCCGTCGATCTCCGGCCGGGCCTTCCCGGATCCGTAGGCGCCGATCACCACTGGGTGCGTGAACGAGCCTCCGCCCCGGAGAGCCAGCATGCCGTGGCATACGCCTCCCCGCCGGAATAGCAGTCGATCGCCGCCGTGGAGCGTGAGATGGTTCGGCGCCTGGAGACTGTCGAACGGCCGCCCCATCGTCCCAACCCCGTGGTGAAGTGCCGAACAGTCGACGAACCAGGTTCTCCGGTCGTTTGCCCGGCCGTCCGTGGCGCCGGCGGACGACAACGACCACATCAATGAGGTGATCACGATGATCACCATGCCGAACACGAGTAGCGGCCCTGGCGTAAGCCCCTCTTTCTTAGCTTTCGTCGTCCGATCTCCGCCGCTGGTCCTATGGAGACCGACGAAGGTGCCCGGAATGGACCCATGCACAGTTCGAGATGCGCGAGACGCCAGCCTGATTGTCGTCATCTGATTCCCCCCTAAGTGCTTCAGATGCTACATACAGCGGTCCAGGAGTGGACGGGAACGCAGAAGGTGACGGCGCGGCTGGTCCGACGCTTCTGTCGCAGGTCAAGGCCTCATCGGCTGGGGCGGCTGATCCGGGTCCGACCGAGGCGACCGGTTCCGGTCGGCTCGGCGCTGCAGGACGCTGCGTTCGCCGGCGTTGGCCGTACGCGAGGCGGCCTCGGTGAACGCTGCCCACGCCTGGGCATGCAGCCCGGCCCGCTCGAGCAGGTCACCGTGCACGCTCGGGACCAGGGGGGAGTCCCCGAGCGCATCGGCCCCCACCTCCTCGAGTACGGCGAGCCCGGCACCGGGCCCGTATGCCCGCCCGTGCGCGACCGCCCGGTTCACCTCGACGACCGGGCCGGGTGCGGCGCGGGCCAGGACGTCGTACAACCCAGCGATCCGGTGCCAGTCCGTGTCTTCGGCCCGGGCGGCACGGGCGTGTTGGGCGGCGATCGAGGCCTGTAGGAAGTAGGTCCCGACCGGGGTCCCGCCGGCGGCCAACTGCTCTGCCTTCTCCAGCGCGGCCAGGCCCCGGCGGATCAGCAACTGGTCCCAGAGGGTCCGGTCCTGTTCGTCCAGCAGGACCGGAGCACCGTCCTGATCAACCCGGGCCGGCATTCGTGAGCCTTGGATCTCCAACAGCGCCTGCAGACCGAGCACCTCGGGCTCGTCCGGGGCGAGGACGGCCAACATGCGCGCCAACCGGATCGCCTCGTTCGCCAGGTCGGGGCGCATCCACTCCTCCCCGCCGGTGGCGGTGTAGCCCTCGTTGAAGATCAGGTAGATCACCGCCATGACGTCGTCGAGCCGCTTGGTCCGCTCCGGCCCCTCGGGCAGCTCGAACTCGGCGTGCGCCTCCGACAGGGTCCTCTTGGCCCGGGAGATCCGCTGGCCCATCGTGGACTCGGTGGTCAGGAACTCCCGGGCGATCTCGGCGGTGGTGAGCCCTCCGACCAAACGAAGCGTGAGGGCGGCCTGAGACTTGGGGGTCAGAATCGGGTGGCAGGACAGGAAGATGAGCCGGAGCACGTCGTCCTCGATGTAGTCGACCTGGCTCTCGACGTCGGGCATCGCCTC
>Ga0134126_10004116_pt1 | contig 18213 bp, 15 predicted proteins | sample KB31752_FD_96881 | JGI IMG/M metagenome (GOLD analysis project Ga0134126, IMG submission 96881) | Terrestrial soil microbial communities with excess Nitrogen fertilizer from Kellogg Biological Station, Michigan, USA - KB3-175-2 | ecosystem: Environmental > Terrestrial > Soil > Unclassified ...
GCTTCGTAAGTCAGCGTACCGGAGCGCGAGACGATGCCGACGGCACCCTTCTTGTGGATGAAGCCCGGCATGATGCCGATCTTGCATTCATCCGGCGTGATGACGCCGGGGCAGTTGGGCCCGACCAGTCGTGTCGCGGAGCCCGCCAGCACCGATTTCACGCGCACCATGTCGTTCACCGGCAGGCCCTCGGTGATGCAGACCACGAGCTCGATGCCGGCATCGGCCGCCTCGAGAATCGAGTCGGCGGCGCCCGCGGCCGGCACGTAGATCATGCTGGCCGTGGCGCCGGTTTCCTTCACCGCATCCTGGACGGTATCGAATACCGGCAGTCCGAGGTGCTTTTGTCCGCCGCGTCCCGGAGTCACGCCGCCGACGAGCCGCGTGCCATAGGCAATCGCCTGCTCCGAGTGGAAGGTGCCCTGCTTGCCGGTGAAACCCTGGCAGATCACTTTGGTGTGCTTGTTGACCAGAATGCTCATTCGAAATCCTTACTTGCCGGCCGCAAGAGCGACCACCTTGCGGGCGGCATCTGTCAGATCGGTGGCAGGAGTGATGGTGAGGCCGCTGCCGGCCAGCGCCGCGCGCGCCTTCTCGGCATTGGTGCCTTCGAGGCGGACGACGACGGGCACCTCCACACCCACATTCTTCACGGCGTTGATCACGCCGTCGGCGATGAGGTCGCAACGGACGATACCGCCGAAGATGTTGACCAGTACCGCGCGCACCTTCGGATTGGAGAGGATGAGCTGGAACGCGGCGGTCACCCGCTCGCTGGTCGCGCCGCCCCCCACATCGAGGAAATTGGCCGGCTGGCCGCCATGCAGCTTGATGAGGTCCATCGTGGCCATAGCGAGTCCCGCTCCGTTGACCATGCACGCGATGTCACCGTCCAGGGAGACGTAGTTGAGCTCGTGCTCACTGGCACGACGCTCCATCGGATCTTCCTGACTGACATCGCGCAGCTTAGCGAGGTCGGGATGCCGGAATACGGCGTTGGCATCGACGTTGATCTTGGCATCGAGCGCAACGAGCTTGCCGGCCTTGGTCACGATGAGAGGATTCACTTCCACCAGGCTGGCATCCTGCTCCATGTAGAGCTTGTAGAGCGCCGCGGCGATGGCCTGGAACTCCGGGATCTGCGCGCCCTCGAGGCCGAGGCCGAAGGCGATCTGTCGCGCCTGATAGGGCTGCAGACCCGCCGACGGGTGCACCGTCACGGCGAGGATCTGCTCGGGGGTCTTCTCCGCGACTTCCTCAATGTCCATGCCGCCGGCGGCGGAGGCGATGAGGGCGATGCGCCCCTTCTCGCGATTGAGTGTCAGCGAGACGTAGATCTCGCGCTCGATCTCCGAGCCCGACTCCACATACACCCGCTCCACCGGCAGTCCCTCGGGGCCGGTCTGTTTGGTCTTGAGGCGCGTCCCCAGCATCGCCGCGGCGGCGCTGCGGATCGCTGCCGCATCGCGCGCCAGCTTGACGCCTCCGGCCTTGCCGCGGCCGCCCGCATGCACTTGCGCCTTGACGACCCAAACGGATCCGCCGAGCGCGCTGGCCGCGGCGACCGCTTCATCGGGGCTCGCGGCCACCTGGCCGGCGGGCACGGGAATTCCGTAGTTTCTGAATATCTCTTTGGCCTGATATTCGTGCAGATTCATGAGGTGATCCTGGACACTCGATCTGAGACGTGACGTGAACTTCCCATTGTGTCCAAAAAGACCGGCCGCCGCCAGCGCGGGGAGGGTCCGGGCCTCTGCCGCGCGAAGATGGTAGAGTCGCCCGCGCTTCTCCCTTCGGCCCGAGCGCCTCCCTACTCCCGATCACCCATGCCGGCCAGCGCCGCGACCTCAGCCACAGCTCCCGTCGATATCGCCTGGCGGGTCGTGGGGCTCCTGAACCTCTACCGGCTACTCGTGCCCATCGTGCTGCTGGGCGCGTTCTCGCTATCCGGCGAGCAGCCGCTCGCGATGGTGCCGCACTCGGGACTCTTTCTCGCGGCCTGCACCGCCTATTTCACCGCAGCGGTGCTGCTGGTCATTGCGCGGCGGCTGCGCTGGTCGACACTGCGGCTGGTAGCGATAGTCAATGCCAGCGTGGACTCGACGGCGATCGCCCTGATCCTCTATGCCAGCGGCGGCGTATCGAGCGGCTTCGGCATTCTGCTCGTGCTGCCGGTGCTGGCGATGGCGACCCTGGCCAAACATCGCGACGCGCTGCTCATCGCCGCCATGGCGGCACTCGCAGTGCTGGTGCAGCAGTTCTTCGTCGGCCTCGAGTCGCCCATGCGGTTCACCGACTACACCACTGCCGGTGCACTCGGGGTGGTGTTGTTCGCCATCGCAGTGCTCGCCTGGCCGATCGCCAACCGCATTCGCGAGAGCGAGGCCATGGTGCGCCGCCAGGAGGTCGATCTGGCGAACGCGGCGCAGCTCTCGCAGTACATCGTGCAGCATCTGCGGGAGAGCATCCTGGTGGTCGATCCCCAGGACCGGATTCGCCTCATCAACGAGTCGGCCGCGCGCATGCTCGGCGACGGCAAGGCCTATCCGGATGCGCTGCTCGGTGAAAGCTCGCCCCGGCTGCTGTATCTCCTCGAGCGCTGGCGCCAGAGCACCGGCGATACCGGCGTCTTTCCTGCGACGGAGCAGACTTTTGTCGGCGCCGATGGCGCGCAGATCGTGCGCGCGCATTTCGCGCCCCTGGGCACTGCGACCCCTGCGCCCGTTCTGATCTTCCTGGAAGACACGAGCCTGATCACGGAAAAAGTGCAGCAATCGAAGCTCGCGGCCCTCGGCAGGCTGAGCGCGAGCATCGCGCACGAGATCCGCAATCCGGTCGGCGCCATGAGCCACGCAGGCCAGCTGCTCGCGGAATCACCTGCTCTGGAGCCCCAGGAGCGCCGGCTGACCGAGATCATTCGCAAGAATGCCGAGCGCGTGAGCGGCATCATCGATAGCGTGCTCAGGCTCTCGCGCCGCGAGGAGGCGCACCTGGAGCAGCTCCCGCTGCAGACCTGGAGCGAGGAATTCTGCGAAGAGTTCAGCGAGACCATGCAGTGGCCGCGAGAGCGCTTGCGGCTGACCGGCCCCGGCACCGAGATCGAGGTCCGCTTCGATCCGAGCCAGCTGCGGCAAATCGTGTGGAATCTCTGCGAGAATGCGATGCGCTACGCCTATGCGGATCGGCAGGAACTCGGCGCCGGCGACGCCATCGAAATGCGTTGCGGCCGCCTGCCCTCGAACGGCCGGCCGTTCCTCGAGGTGGCCGACCGGGGACCCGGCGTGCCCCGGGAGCATACAGACCGCATCTTCGAGCCCTTCTTTACGGGTGGCCGGGGAACGGGACTGGGTCTCTTTCTGGCCCGCGAGCTGGCCCAAACCAATGGCGCCACGCTGCTCTATGAGCCGCGTCACGGCGGCGGTAGCGTTTTTAGGCTGGTATTCGCGGACCCTCGACGATGGGAGGTCGAGCATTGAACACACCTTTGACGAGCGCCCGACCCGAGCCGGCGAAGCCGGCCGTGCTGATCGTGGACGACGAGCCAGACCTGCTCGAGCTCGTCAGCCTGACCCTGAGCCGCATGAACCTGCGGACCCGGACCGCGCCCGACGTCACCACGGCCAGGAAGCTCCTCAAGAGCGAGCCCTTCGATCTATGCCTCACCGACATGCGCCTGCCGGATGGCGACGGCCTCGACCTCGTGGCCTGGATCCAGGAGAACCGCGCGACGGTGCCAGTGGCCGTGATCACCGCCCATGGCAACGTCGAGTCCGCCGTCCGTGCGCTGAAGCTCGGCGCCTTCGATTTCGTCTCCAAGCCTCTCGATCTGGGCGTGCTACGCAAGCTCGTCGGCAGCGCCATCCGCCTCGGAGCCGGCGGTCCCGACGCTTCCGCCGACCCGCACGGCGCACGACTCATCGGCCACTCCGACGTCATGGAGCAACTGCGTGAGATGATCTCCCGCGTCTCCCGCAGCCAAGCGCCTGTGCACATCTTCGGCGAGTCCGGCACCGGCAAGGAGCTGGTCGCCCGCATGATCCACGAGTCGGGCGCGCGCCGGGAAGGCGCCTTCGTCGCAGTCAACTGCGGCGCGATACCCACGGAGCTGATGGAAAGCGAGTTCTTCGGCCACAAGCGCGGCAGCTTCACGGGCGCGATCGCGGACAAGAAGGGACTCGTACAGTCCGCCGAGGGCGGCACGCTGTTTCTCGATGAAGTAGCGGACCTGCCGCTGCACATGCAGGTCAAACTGCTGCGGGTGGTACAGGAAAAGACCGTGCGCCCCGTCGGCGAGGCGCGGGAAGAAGCGGTCGACGTCCGCATTCTCTCCGCCACCCACAAGAACCTGGGCGAGCTCGTCGCCCAGGGACTCTTCCGCGAGGACCTTTTCTATCGCATCAACGTCATCGAGCTGCGCGTACCCGCGTTGCGCGAGCGGCCCGAGGACGTCCCGGAGATCGCCCGGGCGATCCTGGAGCGACTCGGCCGGCGCTCCGGCCTGCAGCCGCCGCAACTGGGCGACGATGCGTTGGAGCTTTTGAAGTCCTACCCCTTCCCCGGCAACGTGCGTGAGCTCGAGAACGTCCTCGAGCGCGCAATCACCCTGTGCGTCAGCGGTGTGATCACCCCCGAGCACGTCAAGCTGCGCACCACTCAGCGCCCCACAGCATCCGTACCCGTTCCCGCAGCCGCGACCGCTGCGGGCAGTGCCGCCCTGGGCGAGCATCTCGAGGAAATCGAGCGCGACGCCATCGTCAAGGCGTTGGAAAAGACGCGCTACAACAAGACTGCGGCGGCGAAGCTGCTGGGAATGAGCTTCCGCGCGCTGAGGTATCGGATCAAGAAGCTCGGGATCGAATAGCGTCCCAGCCACCGAAAACTCACATGAGCATTAGTCTACTCATCGATTTCTTGTGTCGCTCGGGCACTACGCGGCGCGCGCAGTCGGGCGCGCATTCGCCGTCACCCGATACCGCCACCGCGCTGCGGACGATTGCGAATTTCCTCCTCATCGCGCTCTTCGTGCAGCTTGCTTTCGATAGCATCCAGCACTTCATGTACGCGGCGACGCTCAGCTCGTCCGGCATGCTTGCAGTGAACGGACTGATCCTCGGGCTCTTCCTCTGCCGTCGCGAGGCCAAGAGCGAGACGACCTCGGCCGCACTGTGGCTACTCGGCTATACGGGCACGATGCTGCCGCTGCTGATGCGACCGTCAGAGCCCCCTGGCAGAGGCATGGCAGGCGCAATCGTCGAGCTCGCGGGGCTCGCGATGCTCACAGCGGCCCTGCTCTCCCTGCGCCGAAGCTTCGCCATCGTCCCGGCCAACCACGGCGTGCGCGAGGGTGGCTTTTACCGGCTCGTGCGGCATCCAGTCTATCTCTCTGAGCTGACACTCCTTCTCGGAGTGCTCATCGCCAATCCAACCCGCCGAAACGCGCTTCTCTGGCTGATCGAATGCGGGCTGCAGTTCGCCCGGGCGGTTGCCGAGGAACGGCACCTCGCGGCGGATCCGTGCTATCTCGCGTACCGCGGCCGAGTGCGGTACCGATTCATTCCCGCGATCCTCTGACCGGTGCGCCCGACTCCTATGCACGTGCAGGTCAAACTGCTGCGGGTGGTGCAGGAGAAAACCTTGCGCCCCGTCGACGAGTCGCGGGAAGAAGCGGTCGACGTCCGCATCCTCTCCACATAGGCGCGCACGGAACGGGACCCCACGGAGAGACAATTGGGCATCGGTGCACTTGTACGACGGGCCTTCGGGCCCCATGAACGGCGGATCTCTGAGCTGTACCGCAGCATGTTTGTAGATCTCGATGCGCTCATCGCATCGATTCGCGCCAACGTGGATGCGCCGGCCGAGTTACTGGAGATAGGCTGCGGCGATGGGTTGGTTACCGAACGCCTTGCCGTTGGGTTTCCCAACACGGCTCTCACCGGTATCGATATATGCGCTGAACCGGGACGGCTGTACCGCGGAGATCGGTCCCGTGCTCGGTTTTTACGCAGCAGCCCGCAGGACCTGAGCGTCACGGACGGCGAGCGATATCAATTGGTGATCATCTCGGATGTGCTGCATCACGTACCCCGTCCAGACCGGGCACTCTTTCTGTCGAGCGCCGCGCGATTGATGGCTACCGGCGGCACGCTGATGCTGAAGGACTGGGCCCGCGAGTTGACGCCGGCGTATATGCTCGGCTACCTGTCCGACCGACTGATCACGGGCGAACGCGTAAGCTTTCTGTCCGAAAGCCAACTGAGATCGCTCGTGCAGCACAACTTCGGCAGCGGCGCCATTCGCACTGAATTCCGTGTCAAGCCATGGCACTGCAATCTGGTTCTCGTCATCTCGAGGCTCACCTGAGTGTACGCAGGCACTAGCATCGTGCCCGAACAATTGACCAGGTTTCTCCGCTTTGTGGCGGTAGGCGCGGCCGCCTTTGCTTTGGGACTGGCAGTTCTCACTGGGCTCCATGGCCTCGCGGGGGTCAATTACCTGCTGGCCTTCATCGCGTCTTTTTTCGCCGCCAACGCCGCGGGATACTTCTTGAATGCCTATTTCACGTTCTCGGTAAGATCCGTGAATCAGGCCGGCGCTGCCCGCTACATGGCCGTCAATGCGGTCACGCTGTGTATCAACACCGGGGCGCTCAAGCTGCTGGTCGACGAGGCGCACATCTGGTACGTCACGGCGGCAATCATCCTCGCTATTGCCGGAACTCCCATAACCTTCATTGCGCATCGCCTCCTGACTTATCGACTGGGGACGCGCAGCCGCGCCTGCGCTTGATGCAGCACTTCCCATCGGGAGTTGTCAGGGAGCTGGGCGGACGGGCCTTGCGTAGTAATGTTCTCCGCGCCGTCCGCATACGAGCCGGACGGACCCTTTGGCCCAATCGCTCTCTGTGCCGAGCGTTTCAGGCCGACCTCCCCGTGTTCCGTCCGCCAATCTCAGAGAGCCGCCGACTATCACGGCCGTGAGGTCGGTGCCTGGATATTTTCTCATCCAGAGATAACCACTGCGAGCATCTCCGTATACCTGCGTTCCCGGATGTGGCGGCTGGAAGAGCGGAGGGCATGCGTCCTCCATGCGGTCAAAAGCGAGATCCGGCTCTCGCTCGGCATTCGCCAGCGCCAGGCGACTTCCCGGGTCCCGCACCACGCGGCACGTTACCAGATAGCCTTTGCGAGACTGAGGCACCCGAAGCACCTTGGCCTTGATCTGCGGCACGCTCAGCGGAATCGTGCCAGGCAGTACTTTTCGCCATGGAAAGCGCATGTTGCGAACCGTAACGGTCGAGCAATCGGTCGAGTCGGCCCGCAATCCGAACGGAGCAAGGGTGTCGTTGACGTGTGCGACATCCGGCAGCTCCGCAACAGGCGAAAGAGCGAATTCGCCTGCCATCATGCCAACGCGAATGTGGTCTCCGTACTCACGGATCAGCGCCTGGAGACGTGCGCCGTTGGCGCCACCGGGCCCGAGCACATAGTCCCCGCCCAAATTGACGAATCCCGAGCCGTCGGCGAAAAATGGCGCTACGAAGGACTCCGATTCCTCCCCTATCATGAAGTAGAGATCGGGACTGTTCCGCAGCGCGGTGGGGACCGAGACTTCAAACCACGAGCCTCCATCCCACGGCGTGGATGTTCGATATTGCGTGCCGAGCGCGAGCTGCACCCCCTGGAGGAAAAACACGGTTATCAGCAGAATCCCCAGGGAACGAGGCCGTGCGGCAAAAACCCGGCACGCCAGCGCGACGCCGAGAACTGCCGCAATGCAGGCCATTGCAAGGAAATAGCGGCCGTTTCCGGAGATGCGTAACCAAAGCACCCAGTCAAGAAGGAAAGCGCACGATAGCGCAACAAACCCATCTCTCGCTGGAGTTGCCTGGCCGGCGATTTCTGATTCCGGCTCACAGCGGAGTCTGCGCCAACCGTAACGGACCAGCGCTATCAGCGCGAGGGTCAACAGCAGAGCGTAGCGCAGGTCGGGTGACGAAAATTCGTCGTCAACGAACGCCACCGGAAAGGAAATCGCGAAAGGGCGCCATAAGGCTTCAGCAAATGAGCTCGGCACGAACCGCGAATCGGTAACGGGTACCGCAGGGAAGTGCGGAGAGTGGAAGATGTTGTTCAGCAAGGGGAAGAATGGATTGCCGAAGTGGTGCTCGAGGCGCATAGCCCATGGCGCAGCCACGACCGTGAAGCTGACGGCAAGTGCCGCAATGAAGCCGAGAGACAGCCGCGTCTTCCTGCGCCAGGTTAGCGGGAAAAAGAGCAGGAGGACGCAAGCGGAGAGAGCGTGTAGTGAGTTGGTGAGCTTCAGTGCGCTCGCGATGCCCAACAGCAAGCCTGCGCATACCACCCGCGGTGCGCTCGGCACCCGCAAGGCGTGGACGAGCAGCAGCCAGCCCGCCAACACGATTTCAGCCGTTGTGACATCCGTAAAGCTCGAACCGAGCTGATCGATGAGTATCGGGTTGGCGAGTGCCAACAGGGCGGCGCATGCACCCGCCGCAATTCGGACCCGAGAGCTGTCACGGGGACCGACTGCGATCGCCAGTTCATATGTCAGCCACAGTATGCCGCTGTGGACGACAGCGAGAGCCGAGGCCACCCAGAGCGCCGGAAGGCCCGTCCTGGCGAGGGCATAGAAGGGCGCATAAACATATGGATTCAGGTAGGACTGCGCACCTGCCGCGAAGTAGTCGCGGCCGAATCGATCGTGCAGCGCGCTGAATCCCGCGTAGAAGTGATAGTCGAGGTTGTCCCACATCATCTCCTTTCCGAGGAGATAGTTCGCGAGCACGGCAAGTGCCGCGCATGACAGGTAGATCCAGAATCGCGCCGAAGTGAAGACACTCCGAGCCGAGCGACGACGCCCAACATCGCGGAGCACCGCCGGCGCCTCGACCGCGCTCACGAGCCGCCCCTTGGCTGGGCCAAAGGTATTAGCTTGGCAAAATACCGCTCATCTTTGCGCCCACAGACAATCCGGGCATCCTTTCGCTCGAGCGCCGCCGCGGGACCGACGTAAGTCGCTGTTCCCCCTCTAATCGGGTCCACGAACTGTACCCAACCGCGGCTCACCCACGCGGTCAAGTTGGTATTCAGATAGCGCCGTGCCCAAATCGACTGGTGCGGATTGCCGTAAAATTGCATCAGGGCGCGCGCAGGCTGAAAAAGCTCCGGGCAAGCGTCTTCGAGATGGTCAAGCGCCTGCTCGGCCTGCCGCTTGCCGAGTGTGAGTTCGGGGTGCGGGGCCGTATCCGCCACCACGGGGCAGGTGGTCAGATACCCCGTCGCGGACTCGGGAATCTCCCTGTCGGGCGCGGGTTTGGCCGGATGCGACTTACCCGGATACTGTGTATGCACGAACATCAGCTCCTGACGACCCACGTCCGGGACCACGATCGTGGAGCAGTCGCGCGCTATCGGCTTCAGAGAGAAAGGCAGCAGCGCATCGAGCGCGGGGGCGATACCCGACAGGGCTGGAAGGCGCGCATCTTGCGGCCGGGCATCGCGGGCCAGGATCCGCACGTGCGGCCAGTATTTCTTGACAAGCGCCGCAACCGCGGCGCCGTTTGCCCCATCAGCCGGGAGAGGATAGTCGCCCGCGATGTTGATGAATCCGGAGCCAGCCGGCAGGAATGGCACGACGAAGGAATTCGTCTGCACTCCGTAGCTCAGATAGAGCACCGGTGTCCGCGGCAGATTTGCCGGCAGTCTTACGTCGAACCAACGGCGACCATCATCCCACGGTATGTGGTCACGATACACCGTGCCCATTGCGAGTTGCAGGAACTGCGTCCCCAGGAGGAAGGCGAGCAGGTACACGCGCATCCTGACTGCAGTGAAGAGGCGGCAGATCAGCGCGATCGCCAGAACCCCTGCGACACAAGCCATGGAAACGAAATAGCGGCCATTCCCCGAGGCGGTGAGCCACAGGACCCAATCAGTTGCAAAAGCAGTTCCGAGGGCCGCGAACGGCCGCACTCCCGCGCCACTGCCAAGGTTTGGCTCTGGAGCGCTTCCGGAACGACTGCGCTGATGGCGCAACCATGCCCAGCTAATCAACAGAAGACTCGCTGCGACAAGGAGCACCGCATATCGGATGTCCGGCGACTGCTGCTCGTCGTCCACCATGAATTGGGGAGCGGCGATGGCGAATGGCCGCCACAACGCGTCCGGTAAGGAATCCGGGATGAACCGGGAATCCAGTATCGGCGCAGTCGGAAACTGCGGCGACCGGAAAAACTGGTTGAGCAGCGGAAACAAGGGATTGCCGAAGTGCTGCTGCAGACTGATGCACCATGGCAGGCAGACGAGGACAAAGGCGACCAGAAGTGCGGCGCCGAAGGCCCCCATATAGCGAAGCCGTTTGGGCCACGGCATGGGAAGAAAGATGAGGAGAACGCCAGCGGAGAGCGCGTGCACGCTATTGGTGAGCTTCAGCGCGCTCGCCGCTCCCAGCAGCAGGCCGGCAGTCAGTACGCACTTTGCACTTGGCGCGCTGACAGCGACAACCAGCAGCAGCCAGCCGCCAAGCACTACCTCCGCCGTGATCACATCGGCATAGCTCGACCCAAACAGATTGAGGAGTATGGGATTGGCGAACGCGAACAGGGCCGAGCAGGCCGCGAGAACGACCTTGGTACGAACGTCCCGTGCCGGGGAGACCTGCAGCGCCAGCTCGTATGTCAGCCAGAGGATGCCGCTTTGCACGATGGCGAGAGCCGACGCATCCACCACCGCAGGCAGCCGCGAGCTCGCCAGAAGATAGAACGGCACGTACACATAGGGATTGAAGTAACTCTGCGAGCCGGCCGGAAAATAGTCCATGCCGAACCGGTCCTGCAGCGCGCTGAACCCGGCGTAGAAGTGATAGTCCAGCGTGTCCCAATTCATGTCCTTGCCGAGGAGACAGCTCGCCAGAAGCGCTAGACACGTGCATCCAACGTACGTCCAGAAGCGTGGAGACGCGGCTACGCTGCCGAGCACGGCCAGGGGCGAGCGCTTCCGGCGCGGAAGGGTCAGCGAGCCCTCAGCGGATGTCAATTCCAACTCCTCGACTGCGGAAGCTCTTCAATGAAGCATGAGGCGCCGCACGCCCTCATCCCGACATTATGTCCGGGCCTGTACGAGGGCGGATGTGACTGGCTTCTAGGTTCCAAAATACCTTCGTCATGCTCAGACGCCGGCACAGCCGACGAGGCAGGCGCGTGAAGATGCGCCCGAGCCGGTAACCGGCATATTTGGCGGAGTTCCGGACCAGGACAGCCGGCAACAGATGCGGCGCATGCGCGGTCATGTAGCACAGCTCTGAGCCGACGAACCTCGCGCCCTCGCCCTCCGCCGCACCGAAGCTGCTCATCAACTCCGGCAGCTGAGCATGCAGCACGCCGAAATCGAAGTACCGTTGAGTCTCCTGAAGGATCGTGTACGCATGCGAATGTCGCACGTGCGCTTCAGCGCAGTACCTCACCTTCCAGCCGGAGAGGAGCATTTTCACGGCGACACAGGTGTCCTCCCCCAGGATCAGATGGCTCGGAAAACCGCCGCACGCGCGAAGCGCCGTCAGGCGATAGGCGCCGAAGGAATTGGAGATGTAGGCGGCCTTGATACCGAGACGCGTAGCGTCCGCGAGAGAGCGGGTCTCGCTCACCGAGCCATAGTTGAAGAGGACCATGTGCGCCTCGAACGGACCCGCTTCCCGGTGGGGTAGCTGGCGACCGTACGCCGCGCCCACCGCGGGGTCGCGGAAGGCGCTCAGTAATTCGGCGAGGGATTCGCGCCCCTCGAGCACCGCATCATGGGTCAGGAAGATCACGAATTCCCTGCCCTCGCAGAACCGTTCGACGGCCGCCTGGCGGGTCCGCCCATGGTTGAACGTCCGGGGGTCTATCCGCTCGACTTCGAAGCCGCTACGCGCGGCAATCCGGTCGCTGCCGTCGCTGGAGCCGGAGTCCACCACCGCCACCAGCGAGGGGTCCGCGAGCGCCGCGCGCAGCGCGGCGGCAGCTTCGCACCAGCGCGCTCCCCCGTTGCGTACGGGCACGATGATACGGGCATGGTTCACAGCCGAGTCGCCTTCAGGCATGGTATGAATGCTAAGGGCGCCGTTGCCCCCGTTCCATGACCCGCTAACCAAAACACCGAGAGCAATTCGTGGATCATGAGCCATTGAGCGTGGTGGGCGGCAAAATAGCCGTGCTGGTCCCCTGCCGAAACGAGGAGGCCTCCATTGCGCAGGTGGTACGGGACTTCCAGCATCACCTGCCCGCCGCCACGGTTTACGTTTACGACAACGGATCCAGCGACGAGACCGCCCAAGTGGCCAGCGATGCGGGCGCGCGAGTGTTCAGCGAACCGCTCGTGGGCAAGGGCAACGTCGTGCGGCGTATGTTCGCCGACATCGAGGCGGATATCTACGTGATCGTCGACGGCGATGGCACATACGACGCCGCGAGCGCTCCCAGGCTGATTCAATACCTGGTCGCGCATGGCCTCGACATGGTCAACTGTGCCCGCGTCTCGTCGGACAACGGCGCATACCGCCCGGGTCACAGGCTCGGGAACCGGGTGCTCACGGGCTTGGTGGCCAGGGTATTCGGCAATCGGTTGAGCGATATGCTGTCGGGCTATAGAGCATTCTCCCGCCGCTTCGTCAAATCCTTTCCGGCGCTTTCCACGGGATTCGAGATCGAGACGGAGCTCACGGTGCATGCGCTCGAGCTGCGCGCCCCTGTGGGGGAGCTCAGCGCGCCGTACGTCAGCCGTCCGCGCGGTTCGGCAAGCAAGCTACATACGGTGCGTGATGGCCTGCGGATCTTCAGGCTGATCGTACATCTGGTGAAGGAGGAGCGGCCGCTGCAATTTTTCACCACTGGGTTCTGTGTACTGGCCATCAGCTCGATCGCGCTTGGAATTCCAGTCGTCAGCCAGTACTTCGAGACGGGACTCGTCGGTCGCCTGCCCACCGCGGTGCTCGCCATGGGTCTCATGATTCTCGCCTTCCTCAGTCTGATGTGCGGCCTCATCCTCGACACGGTGACGCGCGGACGTCGTGAGCTGAAACGACTTCTCTATTTGGCCGCGGGCCGGGAGGAGAAGACGCGGGAATCTCGGGCGCTGCCTCAGCTGCGGCGAAATACCCCGTAGATGGCGTAATAGCGCAAATAACGGTCAAGCAGTCGAGAGCGAAACGGCTGGTGAAACACCCTCAGGGTCTCGAAGCCGGCGCTCCGCATGCTGTGGATCAGCTCCGTCCCGGAGTAGTAGCGCTTGTGGTCCGGATCGCTTGCAAAGCCCTGCTCGCCGGGTACACCCACGACAAAAGTGCCTTCAGCCCTCAGGACCCGCCGGACCTCCGCCAGCAGGGGCTCGGGTTTCTCGAGGTGCTCGAGCACGTTGTCCAGCACGGCACCGTCGAATGCAGCATCCGGGAACGGCAGCACGTCCGGCTGCATCTGGTGCACGTTCAGTCCGCGCGCCCGGCCGTACGCAACCGCCTTCGGGTTGACATCCACTCCTATGGTCTGGGCGCGATAGCGCACCATGTCGCCTATCCCACAGCCGACATCCAACACCCGGCCGTGCAGATGCCGGCAGATCCTCGGATACAGCCACATGTTCCGATACCAGAGTCCGGCGATCTTGCGGCGGACGAGGCTGTCGAAATAGTCAGGGCAGTCGGTCATGGACTGGCAGTGTGCCCGGTCTCGCCACCGCGACGCGAGTGACATTTTACGTCAGGTTGTGACGATCGCGTCGGACAGAGCCGTCGCTGAGCGACATTCATAAGTCAAATCCGTGGGACCGAACCGACCACTTTTAGCATTGTATTTCAAAAGCTTACGCGAGAGCTCATGCCTTGGCATAGCCTTTGCTCTACCCTCTCAGCGAGCGCCCTTTTGCGCCGCTCGATTGAGAATCCTTCACTTAGGAGCGTTTCAAATGAAGTCTGTGCAAAAGGGTTTCACCCTGATCGAGTTGATGATCGTCGTCGCGATCATCGGCATCCTGGCGGCCATCGCCATTCCGGCTTATCAGAACTACGTCGTGCGTGCGCGTGTGACCGAGGGTCTGAACCTCGCCGCTGCCGCGGAGACCACTGTGGCCGAGAACGCCTCGAACGCGGCGGTAACGCTGGGCTCGGGATGGACTCCCCCGTCATCGACCAGCAACGTGACCCAGGTGTCAGTCAATGACGGCACGGGCGCGATCACTATCGTCTACACGGCGGCTGCCGGCGGTGGCACGGTCACCCTGACCCCGTATTCTGGGGGTGCCGTGCTTGCGAACGACACTGTGCCGCCCGATGCCATTACCTGGAGCTGTTGGACCAGTTCGACTAACGAGAAATACGTTCCGACGAACTGCCGCAATACGGCAGCCTCGGCTCCGTAAGACTCTGCAGTCTCAAAAGGACCCGAAGCCCCTCCTCCGGAGGGGCTTCCTCTTTTGGGAAGCGAGTCACGCAGGGGGGGCCAGCGCTGTGCCACCATGCGGCAGATTTGACAATTGCCCGAGCCCTCGGCTCGGGTAGACTTGAACATCACGGGCCTGATCCGCTTGCCGTAAGTCCATGAATGAGAACGCTTCTTTAGCGCTGGGAGGCGCACGCGCCAGCCTGGGCGGCCTGCCTCAGCGCCTCGTGCAGGACGGGGTCGTAGAAGAGGCGGCCATGCTGGAGGCCATGAACGCGGCGAAGGAGCGCCATACCAATATCGTCACCCAGCTCGTCTCGAGTGGCGCGGCGAGCGCGCGCGACATTGCGGTAGCGGCATCGAACGAATTCGGCGTCCCGTTGTTCGACCTGGACGCGGTCAGTCTCGACCTGGAAACGGTCCGGGTAGCGAATGACAAGCTCATCGCGAAGCACCGTGTCCTGCCGGTCTTCCGTCGCGGCAGACGGCTGTTCCTTGCCGTCTCCGACCCCACGAATCAGCACGCGATCGACGAGATCAAATTCCAGACCAGCCTCAGCATCGAGGTGGTCCTCGTCGAGGAAGACAAGCTGCAGAAGGCGCTCGACAAGGCCCTGGAGCAGGTCGAGGCACAGATCCAGCCGCTCGTCGGGGACGATGACGTCGATCTCGAATCGCTCGAGGTCACGGGCGGCGAGGACGAAGTCGACGACAAGGTCAGCCGCGACGATGTGGAAGATGCGCCCATCGTCCGATTCGTCAACAAAGTGATGCTCGATGCCATCCGGCGCGGTGCTTCGGACATTCATTTCGAGCCGTACGAGAAAACATACCGGATACGACTGCGCATGGATGGCGTGTTGAAGGAGATCGCGCAACCACCGGTCGCGCTCGCCCAGAAGCTCTCGGCGCGTCTCAAAGTCATGTCGCGGCTGGACATCGCGGAACGGCGGGTCCCGCAGGACGGCCGCATCAAGATGAAGCTGTCGAAGAATCGCGCCATCGACTTCCGCGTCAGCACTTGCCCCACGCTCTTCGGCGAGAAGATCGTGATGCGTATTCTCGATCCGTCGCAGGCCATGCTGGGGATCGACTCGCTGGGCTATGAGCCCTTCCAGAAGGTGCTCTACGAGAAGTTTCTCGCCAAGCCCCAGGGCATGATTCTCGTCACCGGTCCGACAGGCAGCGGCAAGACGGTCTCACTCTACACCGGCCTCAACATTCTCAATCGCGAAGATACGAACATCTCGACGGCGGAGGACCCGGCGGAAATCAACCTGCCCGGCGTCAATCAGGTCAACGTCAATCCGAAAGTCGGCCTGACGTTCGCGGCGGCGATGCGCGCGTTCCTGCGTCAGGACCCCGACGTGATCATGGTCGGTGAGATCCGTGATCTGGAAACGGCGGAGATCGCCATCAAGGCGGCCCAGACGGGTCACCTCGTCCTTTCCACACTGCACACCAATGACGCACCGCAGACACTGACACGTCTGGTGGACATGGGAGTCAAGCCCTACGCGATCGCGACTTCGGTAAGCCTGATCATCGCTCAACGCCTGGCTCGGCGCCTGTGCAGTCAGTGCAAGCAACCAATGGACATCCCCGAAGAGGCGCTGCTCAAGGAGGGATTCACGCACGACGACGTAAAGACTGGATTGCGCATATTTGCGCCCAAAGGCTGCGCGAACTGCACGGACGGCTACAAGGGACGTGTCGGCATCTACCAGGTCTTACCGGTCACGGACAGCGTCGCCCGCATCATCCTCGCGGGCGGCAGCGCCCCTGAAATCGGCGACCAGGCGGCGAAAGAAGGCGTCTGGGACCTTCGGCGCTCCGGCCTGGAGAAAGTCAGGTCGGGTCTCACGAGTCTCGAGGAAGTCAACAGCGTCACCGTCGATTGACGGAGGACGGAGCACTTATGGCACCTGCAGCAACCGCCACGGTCAAGGCAATCAAACGCGACGTGTCGTTCGCGTGGGAAGGCCGCGACAAGCGCGGCACCCGCATCAAAGGCAAGAGCCTGGCGCCCGACGAGGCAGCACTTCGCGTGGAGCTGCGCCGGCAGGGCATTGCGCCCTCCCGCATCCGCAAGCAAACGCAGGCCATGAAGGGCGGCAAAGTCACTCCCGGTGACATCGCGATATTCAGCCGCCAGCTCGCCACGATGCTCGCCTCCGGCATCCCCATGGTGCAGGCCTTCGAGATCGTCGGCAGCGGCAGCGAGAAGCCCTCGCTACAGAAGTTGATCCTCGACATCAAGGCCGACATCGAGGCGGGGAGCTCGCTGCACGAGGCGCTCGCCAAGCACCCTCTCTATTTCGATGACCTGTTCGTCAACCTCGTGGAGGCGGGCGAGCAGGCGGGCGCCCTGGAGTCGCTGCTCGACAAGGTGGCAACGTACAAGGAGAAATCGGAGGCAATCAAGAAGAAAGTCAAGAAGGCCCTCTTCTATCCTGCCGCCGTGGTCGTGGTCGCCTTCATCGTGACCATCATCCTGTTGATCTTCGTGATCCCTGAGTTCCAGAAGCTCTTCGAAGGCTTCGGCGCCAACCTGCCGGCGTTCACGCTGCTCGTGATCCACCTCTCGGAGCTCATTCAGCACCAGGGAATCTTCCTCGCGCTCGTTGCCGGCGGCGCCGTGTGGGCGTTCCTCTACTTCAAGAAGCGCTCCCGCAAGATGCGCGAGATACTCGACCGGATGTCCCTCAAGTTCCCCATCATCGGCCCCATTCTGAACAAGGCGGCCATTGCCCGCTACGCCCGTACCCTCTCGACCATGTTCGCCGCCGGCGTACCGCTCGTCGAAGCCCTCGAATCCGTCGCCGGCGCCTGCGGCAACATCGTCTACGAGGACGCCGTCATGAAAATGAAGGACGAAGTCGCCACGGGACAGCGCCTGCAGCGCGCCATGGAGGCGCGCGGTATCTTCCCCAACATGGTGGTACAGATGATCGCCGTCGGCGAGGAGTCCGGATCGCTCGATACGATGTCCGGCAAAGTCGCGACCTTCTATGAGGCGGAAGTCGACAACGCGGTGGACGCGATGTCGAGCCTGCTCGAGCCGCTCATCATGGTGGTACTCGGCGTGCTGGTGGGCGGCCTGGTCATCGCGATGTACCTGCCGATCTTCAAGATGGGTCAGGTCATCTGACCTGCGGCACACGACCCAACGTGCGAGAACGCCGCGCGCCGCGCGGCGTTTTCTTTGACAACGCGCCTGAAGCCCATCCGTGATCGCCCTCCTCGCCTCCTCCCCGGCCTGGTTCATCGGTGTCTGCCTGGTGCTCGGCCTGGTCGTCGGCAGCTTCCTCAATGTCGTCATCCACCGCTTGCCCATCATGATGGAGCGCCAATGGCGCGAGCAGTGCGCGGAGCTCGACGAGCCGGATCTCGCCGCCACCCTTCCGGCGGCCCCGCCGCTCAAGGAGCGCTTCAACCTCGTGGTCCCCCGCTCCGCCTGCCCCGCCTGCAAGGCACCCATCACGGCGCTGCAGAACATCCCGATCGTGAGCTACGTCTTTCTGCGTGGCCGCTGCGCCAATTGCGGCGCCCACATCAGCGTCCGGTATCCCATCGTCGAGGCCCTGACCGGGATCCTCTGCGCGGCCGTGGCGTGGAAGCTCGGCTTCGGCTGGCCGGCGGCCGCCGGGCTGGTCCTCACCTGGTTCCTGGTGGCGCTCGCGTTCATCGACATCGATCATCAGCTGCTGCCCGACAGCCTGACGCTTCCCCTTCTGTGGCTGGGCCTCTTTTTGAGCCTCTTCGCACCCTTCCCGGGCGCGGCC